>Ga0180220_1000095_pt1 | contig 164683 bp, 117 predicted proteins | sample eDN5th37CBELigBY_FD_151335 | JGI IMG/M metagenome (GOLD analysis project Ga0180220, IMG submission 151335) | Enriched backyard soil microbial communities from Emeryville, California, USA - eDNA 5th pass 37_C BE-Lig BY (version 2) (version 2) | ecosystem: Environmental > Terrestrial > Soil >... | reverse complement strand
GCCGCCGAGAGGACGAACGCGAGGAAGCAGAACGACCATGAGCGAATCATCGTCTCGGCTCCGATCCGCCCCCATCGGAAGTGGCAAGGCGGCATGCTTCGAACCTAGCAGGCGAAACCGCGGTGAATCGACTTCGGGCCCGTTCGAATTTCCGGAAAAACGGGTTCGCCCCTTCGGACCCCCGCGGGGCTGCGGCGCTGCGGGAGCGCCCGAGCGGCGTCGGCCCTCCGCGTCCCCTTCCTGCACCGGGCCTCGGGGGCCCGGGTCGGCGAGGTGGACCCCGTCTCTTCGATCAGTCGAGCGGCCCCTTCCCCGCCCGGACGTCGGCGCAGGAGATGCCCTCGTCCGGCGCGCAGTTCTTGCCGATCCAGCAATAGCCGAAGTCGTTCACGTGCTGGCAGACGATCCGGTCCACCCGGTTGCGGCAGTCGTCGTTGGTGATGCACGAGCGCCCCGTGATCTCGCACTCGCCCCCCACGCAGTCCTGGGTGGCGCAGTCGTCGTCGGTGACGCAGCCGCAGTAGCCGCGCACGCCGTTCTCCGCCGAGCCGCATTTGGAGGCGCAGCGGCCCGACACGCACTGCTCGCCGGAGCGGCAGTCGTCCTCGGTCTCGCAGGGGGGCGAGCTCGGTCCGGGCTTGCAGTCCGCGTCGCTGGAGCAGCGGTTCGACTGCATCACCACCCGCACGTCCCGGCAGGAGAAGCCGTTGGGGCACTCCCCGTCGACGCCGTCCAGGCCGTAGCAATCCGAGCCGCAGAACCTGCCCGAGGCGGTGGAGACGTCCTCGAGGCAGTAGTTGGCCCCGGTGTCGCCGCAGCGGTAGCCCGACTTGCCCGGCTGGATCTGGCACTGGTCGCAGTACGGGCCCGAGGTGTCCTTCACGCAGCGCTTGAGGGTCTCGCCGGGGAGGGGATCCACGCAGATCTCGCCCCACTTGCAGAAGGACTTGTCCTGGCAGGTGTCCGAGGTGCAGGCGCCGAGCTGGCAGCCCAGGCGGCCCTCCTCGGTGGTGGCGTCGCAGGTGCAGGGGACCGGCTCCCCCTCTTCGTTCTGGCAGAGGCAGGAGTCGCCCGGCACGGCGCAGTCGCCGTAGGTGCGGCAGCCGGTGATGCACTGTCCGGTGGCCTGGTTGCAGACCTTGCCGAGGGGGCACTGGCGGTCGACGGTGCAGCCCTCCATCCGGCAGAAGCGCGTCTCGGTGTCGCAGAACTGGCCATCGGGGCAGTCGGAGTTCCAGTCGCAGGTGCGGTTCGGATGGCAGCGGCCGTCGCCGCCGGGCCGCTTCTCGCAGTGCTCCTTCTCCATGCACGCTGCGTCGTCCGTGCAGACACAGTCGCCGACTTCGGGGTCGCAGGCCCAGTAGGGGTTGCCGTCGTGCTTCTCGATGCAGGACTCGTCCGAGGAGCAGAGGGATCGGAGGATCTCCTTGTCCTGGCACGAGGCGGCGAGCCACGCACAGGCGGCGACGGTGGCGAGGGCGAGGAGCGGCTGGCGCAAGTGGTCGTTCTCCGTTCGCGTCGGGCGGGGCGCTAGAGCTGGGTGAAGAACCCGACGAAGGTGAAGCTGGTGTAGGCGTTGATGTAGAGGTCGCTGTAGCTCCACTGCTCGTAGCCGAAGCGAGGCTCCCGTCCCTGGAGCAGCGTGATGATCAGCGGCGATCCCGGCGGGTACTTGTCCTGGATCATCTGCATCATCGAGGGCGGCAGGGTGACCCGGTTCTCGGAGCCGGGCAACACCATGTTCCAGATCGGCGTGCCCTCGATGTCGCTGACGTCCACCGAGGTGATCTCGGGGGCGGGGCCCGGCTCGTTCTCCCAGGCGATCGTCCCGTTGAAGAAGACGGCCGGCTCGGTCGGCATGGCGACGCCCATCATCGGCCCGATGTGGAGGCCGGACCGCAGGTCGCCCGCCTGCTTGCGGAAGGTCACCGTGATCGGCGCGCCGCCCAGGACGCTGCCCCAGGCCTCGAAGAGGAAGCTGTCGCCGGCCATGTCGGGCAGCCGCTGGATCAGCGCGGACCCACCGGTGGGGCCGGTGCTCAGGGTGGTCCCCAGCGGGATCACGCCGTCGCCGCCCAGGTCGACGAACGAGTAGATGGTGGTGGAGCCCACGCTCCCGCGGAAGGCGGGCGGGTTGTCGATGGTCACCGGCACGTCCAGGTCGAGGCGGGTGTCGAGGACGACGTCGGCGTCCACCGTCTCCTCCCAGTCGACGCGCACGGCGCGGTTGACGCCCATGAGCAGCCGCTCGAACGCGCCCGTGTTGGTGTTCATGATCCCGTAGATCGCGTAGAGCGTCTGCACCGTGGCGCCGCCGAACATGAAGCCGAACTCACCGCCCTCCTCGGTCACCGCGATCTGGGGGATCGGGGGGAGGGAGCCGGGGCGCAAGGGATCCGCCATCCACACGTTCTCCGCCGTGAGGCTGACGATCGCGGCCTCCACCTCGTCGGGGCCGAGGGTGCGGTTGGGCGGCAGCTTGAAGCCCCAGACGCGGCCCTGGATCACGCTGGGCGGCGGGGGCGGCGGAGGCGGCGGGGGCGGATCCCCGGATCCGGAGGGCGTCAGCAGCACCGTGAGGTTCTCGGAGCGCTGCTGCACCACGGTGGTTGCCTGGTAGCCCTCCTTGTAGACCGACACGGTCTGGGGCTTCACCAGCAGCGGCGACGACAGGGTCACCTGTCCGCGGACGTCGGTGACGCCCTGCAGCTCCTCGTCCTCGTCCGCGCCGCCCAGCACCACCAGCGCGCCCTCGATGGGCTTGCCGAACTCGGCCTGCCCGCCGTCGAGCGCCGTGACGTTGAGGTTTCCGTTCAGCGGGCCGCCGGACGACCCGCCGGTGGTGCTGGAGGGATCCACGTAGGTGAAGGCGGCGGGCAGCGTCGCCTTGGAGAGCTCGTCCGTCCCCGCGGTGACGTCGACGATCCCGGTGTCGCCCTTGGGCGAGAGCACGACGGCGGTGAAGGGATCGAGCACCTCGACGCCGTCGGCCTCGGCCAGGCCGAAGATCACCCGGAGCCTGGAGTCGAAGCCGGAGCCGCGCAGGGTGACCCGCGTGCCCCCGGCCCTGGCGCCGACGGGCGGATCCACCAGGGCGAGGGAGAAGGGGCCCTCGTAGCGGAAGCCATCGGCGAGGAGGCCCGCCGCGTCCGGATCGGCGGGATCCACCACCCGCACCGGCACCGGCCCCTCCGATCCCCGCGGCGTGACCGCGGTGATCAGGCCGTCGCTCACGCGCGCCACGCCGGTCGCCTCGAGGGCGCCCACGAAGACCTTCGCCCCGGCGGGGAAGCCCGAGCCCTCGATCTGGATCGCCGTCCCGCCGGCGACGCCGCCCTTCTGCGGCGAGACCCGATCGACCTGGATCCGCCCGGTGTAGTGGAACGCGCCCGGGAGGGAGGCGGCGCCCTCGGCGAGCCTCACCTCCACGTCGGCGGCGCCCGGGGCGTCCGCCGGCGGCGTCACCACCCGCACGAAGTTCTTCCCCTCCGCCGTCGCCGGGAGCGCGAGCTTGCCGCCCACGTGCACCGCGAGCTGGCCGCCGTCGAGGCCGGTCCCCACCAGGACCACCTCGTCGCCGCCGGCGATCGATCCTCTCATGGGCGAGATCGCGTACAGATTCACGCCGGTCTCGTCGGGATCGAAGAACGCGTACCGCGCCGAGGCCGCCCCCTGGGAGGTGACGACCTGGAGGTCCACGGCGCCGGCAGCGGCGCCGGCCGGCATCACCGCCTGGAGCTCGGTGGACGAGACGAGCTGCGCGGGGACCTCGACGCCACCCACGAAGAGCCTCGCGCCCGCGGTGAAGCCCGAGCCGCGCACCGCCACGGTGTTGCCGCCGGCGAGCGGCCCGCCGGGCGGATCCACTTGGTCGACCCGCAGCCGATCGACGTACTGGAAGGCCTTGCGCAGCCAAGCCTGCCCGTCCGCGTCGAAGACCCGCACGTCCACGAGCCCGGGGCCGTCGCCCGGCGGCAGGATCACCCGGAGCGCGCCGTCGCCCTCGGCCACCGGATCGAGGGCCGCGCGCCCCCCGAAGAGGACGGTCATCCCCTCGCGCAGGCCCGTGCCCCGCAGCACCACCTCGCCGCCGCCGTTCACCGATCCGGTGGAGGGCTCCAGGCTCGTCACCGACACCGGCTCGAGGTAGCGGAAGCACGCCTTGCACACCGCCGATCCGACGCCGGAGAGCTCGAGCTTCACGTCCGCGTCGCCGGGGGTCCCCGGAGGCGCCGTCGCGTAGATCGTCTCGTCGTCGATGACGCGACCGTCGAAGGAGGGGTTGGAGCCGAAGGTGATCGACACCTGGGGCCGGGCGGCTCCGTCGCCGGCGAAGCCCTTGCCCACGAGGACCACCGTGGTGCCGCCGTCGCGGGATCCCCGCGGCGGTCGCACCGCCGTCAGCTCGACGTCGCCGACGGACCCGGCCTCGCCGCCCACCCCGCCGACGCCGCCCGTTCCGCCGGCGCCGCCGTCGCCCCCGGCGCCGCCCGGGCGAACGATCGGGCCCTTGCCGCCGTCGCCCCCGGCGCCGCCCGCCGCGGGCGGGGCGTCGCCGCCGCACGCCGACACCGCGAGCGTCAGTGCCGACAGCAGTACCGCCCAACGAGAAACGAGGCGCATCGCGTCCTCCTACCGAAGCGTGATCGTGAGATCGTAGGCGTTCTGAACCCGCCCGTCGGTCGATGATACCAGCAAGTAGGCGCGGCCCGCCGACACCGCCGCCGAGGAGACCTTCTTCTCTCCGGCCGCGCTCTTGTCCTCGTCCAGCCGCTTGATGGCGTCGCTGTCGAAGAGCTCGATGTCGAGGCTGCCCTGGAGCGGATCGTGGTTGAGCAGCCCCTCGATCGTGCGCCCCGTCGGGACGTTCACCACGAACCACGCGGGCACGCCGGGGCACGCCTGGAGGTTCTCGTAGGTGCCCGGCTCCAGGGGCGCCGCCCGGTGGACGGAGTCGTTCCCGGCGAAACGATCGGGATCGCAGGGGACGCCCTTGGCCACCAGCACCCGGAGCGCGAAGCTCGCCTGGGGATCGCTGGTGCGCACCAGGACGTAGTAGGTGCCGTCGGTGCCGATGCTGGCGTCGAGCAGGAAGGGGCTCGACGAGAGCACGTTGCCCGCCTCGTCGCGGAGCTGGGCGGAGAGGCCCGCCGCGGTCAGCTCGTCGAGCTCGATGCGGACGTTGATCCGGTCGCCGCGGCGCAGGTCGATCCGGTACCACTTCTCCTCGTTGCCGCAGACCCGCAGGTTCGAGCGCAGGCCCTGCCCGAGCGGCGTCGCCTCCTCCTGCGTGCCGTTGGGCGCGTCCTGATCCGGCTGGCACTCCCGGAGCGCGCACGCGCCGCGGCGCAGATCGCAGTACTCGTCCAGCCGGCACTGGCCGTCGTGGAAGCAGGGATCCGGCGGGACGGTGCAGCTCTTGGTGTTCCGGTTGCAGACCAGGCCCTTCTCGCAGTCGCGATCGGTGAAACAGGTCTCCGCCCCCGCGCAGCGGCCGGCGGCCACGTTGCAGGTGAGGCCGAGCTTGCACTCCTCGTCCGTCTCGCACTCCACGCAGCGCCCCCCGGCGCAGTGCTGGCGGGCGGCGCAGACGTCGGCCTCGGTCTCCGCGGTGCAGCCGGGCTCGCACTCGGCCGTGCCCACGTTGCAGACCTCGCCGGCGAGGCAGTCCGAGTCCTTTCCGCAGCCCAAATCCTCCTCGCAGACCCACAAGGGGCGGTTGCAGCGCATGCCCTCCGGGCACTGGCCGCGGGGGCCGCAGTCGGTCACGTGTTCCGCCGGCGTGCACAGGCCCTGGGCGCAGGAGAGCCCCATCGCGCAGTCGATGTGCTCCGTGCACTCGTCGCCCCAGCCCGGGCGGAACTCGCAGAGGAGGGAGCTGGTGCTGCAGTACTCGATAATCTCACAATCGGCATCGCCGGTGCAGCCGACGCAGACGCCCTCCTGGCAGATCCGGCCGGCGGCGCAGTCGGCCCGGGTCTCGCACTCGGGCCCGGGAGGGGGATCGCCGCCGTCGTCCCCGTCGGAGGGCGAGCAGGCGATCGGCAGACCGGCGAGGAGCGCGATCGAGAGGGAGAGCAGGAGCGGGAGGCCGCGTCGGTTCATGGTGCCACCACGTGGAGCTCGTCGATCGGCGTCAGCACGGCCGAGGGCCATGCGATGTCGAGGACCTCCCAGAGCTGGCCGGGCGCGTCCAGGGTGCGGGTGTACTCGGCCTCGAGCACCCCGTATACGTAGACGCGCAGGGTCGTCTTGGTGGCCGGCTCGGGCGAGCCGTTGGACTTGGCGAACTCGACGCGCACGCCGTAGGTGCCGCCGGAGGGCTTGGGGAAGACCACCGTCTCGGGGCCGAACCCCTTGAGCGACTCGCGGATCATCTCGGGATCGTCGGTGGTGTCGCCGAAGTTGCCGAAGTCCGGCTTCTTGTTGGCCCAGAAGCAGTCGCTCGCCGAGTAGAGCGGCATGCCGTCCTCGACGAGGTGCAGGTCGAGGTCGGTGACGGGGTGATCCCAGATCAGCTCGATCTGGAGGTCCACGTCGGTCTTCACCGTCACCGTGGTCCGGGCACAGGGCAGGCGGGGATCGCCGTTGGGCGGGTAGCAGGCGAGGCCCATCGAGTCGGTGACGTCGAGGCCGATCTCGTACACGCCCGGCGTGTCCACGACCAGGGTCGGCTGCTCCGCGGTCGGGTCCGAGAAGGTCGCGTTGGCGCCGAGGGGCTGATCGAAGATCCGCCAGGCGAAGGCGAGGGGGACGTGGTCGTCGGGATCGAAGGAGCCGGAGCCGTCGAACGCGATCGGGGTCTCGATGGAGGGCACGCCGGGCTCGACCGCGATCACGGCGATGGGCGCGTGGTTCACCTGGGCGTGGAGCTGCACCAGCACCTCGCGCCGGTCGGGATCGGTGGTGCGGATCCGCAGCACGCCCGTGAGCGAATCGCCCTCCGTCGTCGCCAGTGGCGAGCAGGCGATCCGCAGATCCACCGAGCCGCCTGGCAGGCCGTCCTGGGGGGGCGGGAGCTTCGCCGGCCGCGGCGAGCCCAGGATCGCGAACTCGCCGCCGTTCTCCACCCACTCGACGCCGTCCACGAGGAGGGGTCCCGTGCCCACCGAGCGGATGGTGAGGGTGCGCACCTCCTGCATGCGCTCCCCGACGAGGCCGAAGTCGATCACCTCCGGCTCCAACTCCACCCGGGCCACGGTCGAGCCGTCGCCGATCAGGCGCACCTCCACCGGCCCCTTCGCCGCGTCGTCATGGGTGAGGATCAGCTTGCCCTCGTAGGAGCCCAGCGCCGTCGGCTCGAAGACCACCGGGATCTCGACGGACTCCGCCGCCAGGAGGCTGGTGCCGTCGAAGGCGCCCTCCACGTGGAAGACGCCGGCCTCGTCCTCGATCGCCGCGCCGAGGAGGCGCAGCGGCGCCCGGCCGCGGTTCTCCACCAGCACGCTCAGCTTCGGCCTCTCGAGGACCGCCACCGGGCCGAAGTCGAGGAGCTTGCGCCCCTCGTCGTCCACGTGCGTCGCGGTCACCACGATGTCGGCGCGGACGTCCGTCACCAGGTCGTCGCCGCAGGCGAAGAGGCAGGCGGCCGCCAGCCCGAGGATTGCGGCGCGTCTCACTTGGACCTCGGCCGGTAAGTGACCCAGATCGTGCTGCCCGGGCCGGGGATGGCGGCGCCGGAGAACACCAGGGTGTTCTCCCTCGAATCGAAGAGCACTCCGTCCTCCTCGCTCCAGTAGGGCGTGCAGGCGACCCCGGGCTTCTCCGCCCCGTCGTTGCAGGCCCGCTCCACGTGGGAGCAGAGGTGTGGATCGAGCTGCGGATCGTCGTCCGGAGTGGAGCAGGGGTAGTGGACGGCGAGGTACTCGAAGGCGTCCGGCTCCACCACGCCGTCGGCGTTCGGCTGCACGGGGAGGCTGAGCTGGAACCGCTTGCGCAGGCCGAGGCCGGTGAACGCCAGCTCCCGGAGGGTGGCGGACCAGTCCTTGGTGCAGAGGTTGCCGAGGACGCCGCCGGTGAGCCGGGCGAGCTCGAGGTAACGCACGCCGGGCTCGGCGCCGCGCTGCTGATCGATCACGCAGCCGTCCGGCACGGGCCCCGCGATCGCCGACGCCAGGACCGTGTTCTCGTTGCCCAGTCCCTTCAGCGACTCGAGGCGGCGGTGGTAGTAGCGCACCTCGCCGAACGACTTGTCGTCCTCGTCCGAGACGAAGATCACGTAGAGGAAGGCGCCGTCCCGCACGAAGGCCTTGCGGCCCTGCCCGTCCTTCATCTTGCTCGCCGCCTCGAGGGCGAGCTCTGCCGCGCGCAGCCCCTCCTCGCGCGCAGCGCCCGACGTGCCCACCACCACGTTCTTCTTGAAGGCGTCGAGGGAGCCCGGATCGGGCTGCAGCACCGCCGGGTTGCCGTGGAGGACGCCCGCGTCGTTCTCGGCGTCGGTGGTGGCGACGGCCAGGCGGTAGTCGACCTCGCCCGCTTCACCCCGCCTGGACGGATCCGGATCGATCAGCTCCATGAACCGCGCGAAGTTTTCCGCCAGGGCCTCCTGATGGGGCTGCATCGAACCGGAGTTGTCGATCACGAAGAGGATGTCGATCGAGGACGCCTTGATCTGCTCGAACCTGTCCGTCTGGGGGGGATCCGCGGGGCGATCGATCAGTCGTTCCGACCCGCATCCGAGGGCGGCCAACGCCACGAGCGGGAGGAGGCGAAAGGAGGGCATGTCCATGGCACCTGCGGCTGGCCGTGGCCAGCGGGAGGATCACTCTAGAAACCGTTCGGCTGGAAATCAACGCGCAGTCGTTCGTGCTTTCGACAATGGGCTGCCCATCCGTCGTGCACCCGCTGCACGAACCTGGGGCAGCGAACCTCCTGCCTTCGGGATTCGGACCCGATTCGGACCATCGTAGCACTGGCCCGCGCCTTGCTGAAAGGCGGTCCGGCGTTTCGAACCGGGCCGCGCCCGGACACGAAGGAGAAGGCAGCGATGGAGCCGATGACCCCCAAGGAAGTGATCATCCTCGCCAAGGAGTCCCGGGCCACCATGGTGGACCTCAAGTTCATGGACTTCCTGGGACTGTGGCAGCACTTTTCGATCCCCGCGTCGCAGCTCACGGAGGAGATCTTCGAGGAGGGACTGGGCTTCGACGGATCGTCGATCCGGGGCTGGGCCGCGATCCACGCCTCCGACATGCTGGTGATCCCCGACTCTTCGACGGCGGTCCTCGATCCCTTCATGGCCGAGCCGACGCTGTCGCTCATCTGCAACATCGTCGATCCGATCACGAAGGAGGCCTACAGCCGCGATCCCCGCAACATCGCCCGCAAGGCCGAGACCTGGTTGCTGCGCACCGGCATCGCCGACACCGCGTACTTCGGCCCCGAGCCGGAGTTCTTCATCTTCGACGAGATCCGCTACGACCACGGCCCCAACCACGCCTTCTATCGGATCGACTCGGGAGAGGGGCAGTGGAACACCGGCCGCGACGAGCCCGGAGGGAACCTCGGCTACAAGCCCCGCTACAAGGAGGGTTACTTCCCCGTGCCCCCGACCGACTCGCAGCAGGACCTGCGCAACGAGATGTGCCGGGTCATGGCGCAGGTCGGCATCGAGGTGGAGCGCCAGCACCACGAGGTGGCCACCGCCGGCCAGGCGGAGATCGACATTCGCTTCGACAGCCTGGTGCGCTGCGCCGATCAGCTCCAGTGGTTCAAGTACATCGTCAAGAACGTCTGCCGCCGCCACGGCAAGACCGCCACGTTCATGCCCAAGCCGCTGGTGGGGGACAACGGGAGCGGCATGCACGTGCACATGTCGCTGTGGAAGGGGGGCAAGCCGCTCTTCGCCGGCGACGGCTACGCCGGGATGAGCGAGCTCGCCATGTGGTTCATCGGCGGGATCCTCCGCCACGGCCCGGCGCTGGCGGCCTTCTGCAACCCCACCACCAACTCCTACAAGCGGCTGGTGCCGGGGTTCGAGGCGCCCGTCAACCTGGCCTACTCCGCCCGGAACCGGAGCGCCGCGGTGCGCATCCCCATGTACTCCCCCTCGCCCAAGTCGAAGCGCATCGAGTTCCGGTCGCCGGATCCGTCCGCCAACGGCTACCTCGCCTTCGCCGCCATGCTGATGGCCGGTCTGGACGGCATCGAGCGCCGCCTCGATCCGGGGGAGCCCCTGGACAAGGACATCTACGGCCTGTCGCCGGAGGAACTGAAGGACATCCCGAAGATGCCGGGCTCCCTCGACGAGGCGCTCGCCCGCCTGCAGGCCGACCACGAGTTCCTGCTCCAGGGCGACGTCTTCACGGAGGACGTGATCCACACCTGGCTGAAGTACAAGGTGGAGAAGGAGATCACGCCGATCCGGACGAGGCCGTCGCCCATGGAGATGGCGCTCTACTTCGACATCTGAACGAGGAGGAGACGGGCGGGGGGCCGGGGTGGTTCGAACCCGCGGAATCGGCCACCCGCCCCGCGACCCTTGCCTCGCCTCCGTGGTAGATCTGCCGGATGCGTCTCCGGCACCTGATCCTCCTCGCCTCCCTCGCAGCGATCCTCCCCTCGTTCGGTTGCGGCTCCGACGACGATCCGCCCGCCGATCCGTGCCTCGGCGTCGTCTGCCGCCAGGGCCAGGACTGCCGCGAGGGGATCTGCGTCGACAGGAAGGATCCCGAGCCCACGGGCTGCCGGTCGAACAACGACTGCCAGTTCGATCCGGCGGGCGCCTTCTGCGAGAGGGAGACCGGCCGCTGCGTCGCCTGCCTGGACGACGGCCACTGCCACGAGGGCCGCACCTGCGAGCTGGGCATCTGCGCCGGCGCCGTCTGCACCGACGATCGGGACTGCGCCGCGCCCACGCCGGTGTGCGCCGAGGACGGCGCCTCCTGCGTCGAGTGCCGCGACGACGAGGGCTGCGGCGAGGGCGAGGTGTGCAGCGCCGGCGCCTGCGTGGACGCGCCGTGTGCCGAGGACGCCGACTGCACCGATCCGGAGGCGCCCCGGTGCGCGCCGTCCGGGCTCTGCGTGGCCTGCCTCGTCGACGGCGACTGCGCCCACGGCGAGATCTGCGAGGAGAACGCCTGCGTTCCCCGGCCCGGCTGCCACGCCGACGTCGACTGCGAGGGGGATCCCGCCGGGGCCCGCTGCGACACCGATACCGGCGCGTGCGTCCCCTGCGTCGAGGACGACCACTGCGGCTTCGCCGAGGCCTGCGTCGACAACGCCTGCGGCCCGAGGTCGTGCGAGGTCCTCGAGGACTGCCCCGCCGGCGCGATCTGCGTCGACGAGGTCTGCGCGCCCCTCGGCGCCTGCGAGGAGGATCCGGACTGCGCCGCCGATCCCCGGGTGCCCCGGTGCAGCGCCGCCTCCACCTGCGTGGCGTGCACCTCCGACGCCGACTGCGGCGGGGGCCGCTGCGTAGGTGACGTCTGCCTGCCCCCGGAGGCATGCACCTCCGACGCCCAGTGCAAGGGCTCGTTCGTCTGCACCGGCGGAGGGTGCGCCGCGTGCCGCACCGACGAGCAGTGCCCCCGCGGCGCCTGCCGCCAGGGCGTGTGCGAGGATCGGATCTCCTGCGTGAAGGACGCCGACTGCGCCTCCGGAAGCTGCGTCGCCGGCGCCTGCGAGGCGTGCGGCTCCGACCTCGACTGCCGGCCCGGCCTCTGGTGCGAGGGCGGGGCGTGCGCGGCGGGCGCCGCCTGCGCCGACCACCTCGACTGCGCCGCGGGCGAGCTCTGCGACGGCGCCACCTGCCAGCCGGCGGGCTGCAGCGACGACACCCTCGAGCCGGACGGCGGGCCCGCCGCCGCGCGGCCGGTGGGGTTGGGCACGCCGGCGAGCCGCGTGCTCTGCCCCAACGACGAGGACTGGATGGCGTTCGCCGCCGCCGCCGGCTCTCCCCTCGAGGTCTCCGTCCTCGCCGGCCTCGACGACCTCGAGCTGTCGCTCGTGTGGTTCGAGCCCGGCGACGAGCGGGTGCGCCACGAGGTGCGCGCGGTGCGGCAGAAGATCCTCGTCCCCTCGCTGCCGCCCGCCGCCGCCAACCGCTACTTCCTGCGGGTGCGGGGCGAGGCCGGCGCCCAAGGGGCGTACACGCTCCTGCCCAAGGCGGGGACGGCCGCGTGCACCGACGCCCTCGAGCCCAACAACCGCTGGGACGTCTCGCCCCCCGCGATCGAGCCCGGCGTCCTCTACGAGGGGCTGACGGTCTGTGATGCGGACTATTACAGAGTCGCCGTGCCCGCCCACCACGCGGTGGCGGTGTACGCCCTGTACGACGACGGCGAGGCGCAGGTGTCGCTGTTCACGGAGGCGGGGCAGCCCGTCCCGGGGACCCGCAACTCGCCGACCACCGTCATGGGCGGAGGCCGGGTGCTGGAGTGGGACGGCAGCGCCGCGGCCACCCAGGTGCTGGCGCGGGTGCAGCCGCCGGGCGCCACCCAGCGGCCGCCCTCCTCGTACCGGCTCTACGTCGCCGTCACCCCGAGCGTCGCGTGCGACGCCGGGCCGATGCTCCTCGACCTCGGCGAGGACAGGGCCCGCGCCACCGGCGCCACCCTCGGCCGCGCCGCCGGCACCCTCCCCGGCGCATGCGGTGCGGGCGGCCCCGAGGTCACCTACGCGCTGCGCCTGGACGAGCCGTCGCGGCTCGTGGCGCGGGTCGCCGCTCCCTTCGACGCCGTGCTCTCCCTGCGGGACGCGGCGTGCACCGCCGAGCAGAGCTGCGGCACGGCGGCGGGCGGCGCCGGCACTCTCGACGTCCCCCGGCTCGAGCCGGGCGACTACGTCCTCGCCGTCGGCGGTCCGCCGGGGCAGGCCGGCCCCTTCGACCTCGCCCTACGCCGCCTCGATCCCATCGACCCGCCGGCCAACGATTCGTGCGTCGCGCCCATCCCGCTGGCGGTGGGGCCGACCACGGTGGTCGCCAGCGGCGACACCGAGGGCGCCACGCCGTCCGGCCCCGGGGGGAACCTGTGCCTGCCCGCGGCGCCCGACGTGTACTACTCGTTCGACCTGGCGGCCGGCGCCCGGGTGGTGGCGGAGGTCACCGCGGACGAAGCGGTCTCCCTCGCCTTCGCCGACGACGCCTGCGCGGCGAGCGGCCCCTGCACGCCGGCGGGCCGCAAGCAGCGCCTCGACCACACCCTCGACGCCGGCACGCACCTGCTCCGGGTGGCCTCCGCCACCGGCGCCGCCACCTCGTTCACGCTGCGGGTGACCGCGCCCGATCCGCTGCCCAACGACACCTGCGCCGCGGCCGCGCCGCTGGCGGTCCCGGGCGCCGCCTCCGGCGACACCACCTGGGCCACCAACGAGGTGGCCTTCCCCCTCGCCGAGAGCTGCACCGGCTACTACGTGGACGCCGGCGAGGTCTTCCACGCCGTCACCCTGGAGGAGGATCAGACGATCGAGGTGGAGCTCGCGCCGGGGCCGGGCTTCGACGCCGCGCTCTACGTGATGGACGCGTGCGACGCGACCGCCTGCCTCGCCGGCGCCGACGCGCCCGGCGCGGGCGTGGTCGAGCGGCTCTCCTTCACCGCGCCCGAGGCGGGGACCTACTTCCTCGTCGTCGACGGCGCGGCGGGCGGCGGTACGTATACGCTGACGGTGTCCGCGATCCCCTGATGCCCCAAGCGGTGCCTCCGCAGGTGCGCGATCGAAGAAAAGAGCCATCGAACCGCACACCTTGGGCGGAGTCGGAGCGGTGCGTCGCGACCGACGAGGGCGGCTCTATTCGACTTCGAGAAACTCGACCATCCATTCATTCCAGGGCACCGGATACCAGGTGGCCCACTTGAATGAATCTTCTCGACCGATGCCTTCGAAAATGAAGGATGTGTCTTCGTTTACCATTGCCAGGAACAAATGGCCGCTCTCCTGAAGTTCCAGGAGGGCAATCCTTTCCTTCTCATCAATGGATACCTCGTCATCAGAGGGACCGAGCTTGTCGGCCAGCATCTCCTCCGAGTATGCGTTCACCAGCGTGTCGATATGGTTGCCTGCCTCATCCCAAATCTGCAACGGAACAAGGCGGCCTCCGACGCCGAACGCATGGATGTAGGTGTAGCTCTCGCTTATCGTTATTGAGTGCTTCTGGCACGAATCCGTCTCGACCAGCCAGTTCCCTCGCCACCGTAAGCCGCGTTCGGAATGGATCTCGAGGTGCCGAACGCCTGAGGGGAGAAAGAGGATTTTGGCGTCATCCGATCCTTCACAACCGGATCCCATGCCGTCGAAGGCCTCGACCTCCTGACCTCCGCGGGTGAAGAACTGGATTTCACCATAGCGCTCTGGATGGTCGAAGCGAAAGGCGACGAATGCAGGATCGCCAACCTCCTCCTCTCCTCCCGAGCCGCCAGTTCCGCCAGCTCCGGCTGTGCCGCCTGATCCGCCTGAACCTCCGCCAACTCCGCCCGCACCCCCTTGGCTCATGTCCTGGCCTCCAGCACCACCATTCAGACCATTCGGATCCGGCTCGCCTCCGCAGGCCGCCAAGACGACCAAGGCCACCGTGGTCCAGGAAATGGTTCGTGCAAATAGCTTGAACATGTTGTACTCCTATGACGGCAAGTGCCGATCCGGCTTTGACGGCCAGATCGGCACTTCCTCTTGGTGTGCGAACCTACTTGCAGGGGCTCGAGGTGTAGCACCCAGTTCCCCAGCACCACTCGTGTGTGTCATGCGCACTTGTGCCGAGGTGAGTCGCTGAGACTTCAGACCGCATCCCCATAAAGGCTGGGCCACGGCCATACTGGGCCGGATTGAAGGACTGCCTAACCCTGGTAACGTTGTTGAACGTTCTTGTGGGTAGCTGAGTCTTGTCGAGCCGGCAGGTCCAAAAATCGGATGTCGAGGACTCCAGCTTCATATCTACCTGATTTGGATTCAGTATTACCGAGCTGCAGACGACTGGTAGGCGCACCACGATGTTGCCGATCTTGCTGAAAGAAGTCGATCCGCAGAAATAGGTGTGGTAAGGCTTGGGAACGACCACAGCTTCCGCCCACACTTTGTAGTGCGTCGGGTTTCCGTGCATATCGATAAAATCTCGCCATACGAACGTCTCAACTCCGAACTGCTGAGGCCCAGCGTTCGGAGCAGCCATCATGAGGCTGGGTGGGGTGGCCTCGGAACCACCTTGGGAGAGACTCGAGGCGGCCATCGCAGGAGGGGCAGAAGAAGCTGAGGAATCACCGCACTCCACCGGGCACTGCGCGGGGTCGACGACGCAGACGATTCTATTGCCCACCACATAGTATCCATGGGGGCCGCCAAGGAATGTGGTGATGGGATCGTCGACCTCAACCGGATCCTTGCCATCCGGGTGCGCCTTGTACGGGATTCCGACCACCGTGACGGATAGCGAGAGGCTGGCGATCCCGGTGTCGGGATCGATGGGAAAATCGGCGTTGAAGACGTCTCTCATGAAGGCTTGGTACTCTTCCTCCGACCCGAACCACAAGGTAGAGGTGGGTACAGGGAATGCAGCCATCCCGTACCCTGCGTTGATGGTCAGCTCGCCCGGCGCGCCGCGAATGAACTCCACCATTTCGTCCGGTTGATCCATGGCGGCAGGGTTGAAATCTGCCAGGCCAAATCCCGTGATGTCGTCACCGTCACCGACGGTGGACGGCAGGTCACCGTCGGCCCACGTCGAATCATCCGCCCAGCTGAAGGATGGGACTACGAACCCCCCCCTGCCAGAAGCGCACCAACCACTGCAAAGACACTGCTTCGCATGTTCGTTACTCCTGCTGTTAGTTTGCACGCGCCGAGCGGCACCCCATGCGCCACCCCACGCAAACGGATACGCTACGAATCGTATAAGTTGCTTGTCAAGCCACCGTGGATGAGCAGGCTCCTGGTGTCCGACACTGAACGCTTCCGGGGGGAATCGCACGAATGGCGTTCCCCGCTCTTGCGCGCTTCGATGATGTCTGGGGCAGGTCCTTGGTGATTACGCGCCGAGGTAGGCGCGACGGACCTCGTCGGAGGCGAGCAGGTCGCCGCCCGTCCCCTCCATGGTGATCGTGCCGGTCTCGAGGACGTAGGCGCGGTGGGCGAGCTGCAGCGCCTTGGCCGCGTTTTGCTCCACGAGAAGGATCGCGGTGCCTCGATCGCGGTTCACCGCCACGAGGGTCTCGAAGATCCGCTCCACCACCTGGGGCGCCAGGCCCAGCGAGGGCTCGTCGAGCAGGAGCAGCTTGGGGCGGCTCATCAGCGCGCGGGCGACGGCCAGCATCTGCTGCTCGCCGCCGGAGAGGGTCCCCGCCACCTGGTCCACCCGCTCCTTCAGGCGGGGGAAGAGGGAGAAGCCGTGCTCCATGTCGGCCTCGACCGCGTCCTTGTCGCGGCGGAGGAACGCGCCGAGGGCCAGGTTCTCGCCCACGGTGAGGTTCAGGAAGATCCCCCGCCCTTCCGGCGCGTGGGCGAGACCCATCGGCACCAGGGTGTGGGCCTTTCGCCCGGCGATCGATGCGCCGTCGAAGCGGATGCTCCCGGCGGTGGGCGCGATCATCCCAGAGATCGCCCGCAGGGTCGTGCTCTTGCCGGCGCCGTTGGAGCCGATCAGCGCGACGATCTCGGAGTCCTGCACCGACAGCGAGATCCCGTGGAGCGCGCGGATCGCGCCGTAGCCGGCGTGGAGATCCGTCACCTCCAGGAGGGCAGGGGCCGCGCTCATCGGCTCGCCTCCCGGACGTCGTCGGGCTTCTCGCCCGCTTCGCCGCTGCCGCCCGCTGCGCCGCCCGCGCCCGCCGCGCCGCCGGATCCGCTCTCGCCGCCGGATCCGCTCTCGCTGCCGCTCGTGCCCAGGTAGGCCTCGATCACCTTGGGGTTCCTGCGCACCTCGTCCGGCGCGCCCTCCGCGATCCGCACGCCGTGGTCCAGCACGCAGAGCCGCTCGCACACGCCCATCACCAGCTTCATGTCGTGCTCGATCACCAGGATGGCCAGCTCGTGCCGATCGCGGATCCAGCGGATCAGCTTCATCAGCTCGAGCTTCTCCTGGGGGTTCATGCCCGCCGCGGGCTCGTCGAGGAGCAGGCAGCGCGGCCCGGTGGCCAGCGCCCGCGCGATCTCCAGGCGGCGCTGCTCGCCGTAGGGGAGGTTTTTGGCGAGCTCGTCGCGCCGGTCGGCGAGGCCCAGGGTCTCCAGCAGCTCCATGGACCGCTCGCGGATGGCCGTCTCCTCCCGGAAGGCCGCCGGCCCGCCGAGGACGCTGCCCAGCCACGACACCTTGGCGCGGTGGTGGCAGGCGATCCGCACGTTGTCGAGGACGGACAGCTCCTTGAACAGCCGGATGTTCTGGAAGGTGCGGGCGAGCCCCCTCGCGGCGATCTCGTTCGGCCGCATGCCGCTCACCTGCTCGCCGGCGATGCGCACCTCGCCCGAGGTGGGGCGGTACACGCCGGTGAGCACGTTGAACGCGGTGGTCTTGCCCGCGCCGTTCGGCCCGATCAGCCCCACCAGCTCCCCCGGCGCCACCCGGAGGTCGAAGTCGGTGAGGGCCTGGAGGCCGCCGAAGCGGATGGAGACGTGGTCCGCGTGGAGGATCGGCTCGCTCACGGGGCAGGCTCCGTCGCGCGGGCCTTTCGGACGGGCCACAGGTCCCAAAGCTCGCGGCTGCCCAGGATCCCCCGGGGCCGCACCAGCATCAGCACCACCAGCAGGCTGGCGTAGATCACCATGCGCAGGTCGACGCCGGTGTAGTCCTGCAACGGGCGCAGCGCCTCGGGGAGGATGGTGAGGACCACCGCCGCCATCACCGCGCCGGAGATCGATCCCAGGCCGCCCAGCACCACCATCGCCACCACCTCGATCGACTTCACGAAGGTGAAGTCCTTCGGCGAGAGGATCTGAAGGTAGTGGCCGAGGAGGGCCCCGGCGACGCCCGCGAAGAACGACGAGACCACGAACGCCTTCACCTTGTAACGGGTGGTGTTCACGCCCATCGCCTCCGCCGCCACCTCGTCCTCCCGCACGGCGAGGAGCGCCCTGCCGTGGGTGGAGGCGACCAGGCGCTTGGAGCCGATCACCACCACGAACACCCAGAGGAAGATCCAGGAGAGGGTCGTGGAGGGCGGGATCCCGATGAGGCCGGTGGCGCCGCCGGTGATGGAGAGGTTCTCGATCACCACCCGGATGATCTCGGAGAAGCCCAGGGTGACGATGGCGAGGTAGTCGCCCCGTAGCCGCAGCGAGGGGAGGCCGACGAGGAGGCCGGCGAGCCCCGCCGCCGCGCCGCCCGCCAGGGTGCCGGCGAAGAAGAGGAGGGCGTCGGAGGCGCCGGTGGGGAGGAAGGAGAGCTGGTACTCGCCGCCGATGGCGGTGGTGATCCCCGCGGCGACGTAGCCGCCCACCGCCATGAAGCCCGCGTGGCCCAGGGAGAACTGGCCCGTGACCCCGTTGATCAGGTTCAGCGACACCGCGAGGACCACGTTGATCCCGGCGAGGCCGGCCACGTAGGCGACGTAGGAGTCGCGGCTGGCGGGGACGATCCAGCCGAGGAGCGCCACGACGGCGAAGCCCCCGAACACCGGGGAGAGGCTGCGGGACCACACCTGGCCGGGAGTGGGGCTCATGGCGCGCTAGACCTTCTCCGTGACGGCCCGGCCGAAGAGCCCGGACGGCTTGATCACCAGCACGAGGATGAGGATCCCGAAGGCGACCGCGTCGCGGTAGCTCGAGGTGCCGTAGCCGACGACCAGCGCCTCCACCAGGCCGATGAGGATCCCGCCCGCCATGGCGCCCTTCACGTTGCCGATCCCGCCCAGCACCGCGGCGACGAAGGCCTTGAGGCCGAGCATCACGCCCATGGTGGGCTCGATCCGCGGGTAGCTCATGCCCACCAGGATCCCGGCGGCGGCGGCCAGCACCGAGCCCAGCACGAAGGTGAAGGCGATCACGCGGTCGGGGTGGATCCCCATCAGCGCCGCGGTGCGGGCGTCGAAGGACACGGCGCGCATGGCCGTACCCAGCCGGGTGTGGAAGATGAGCCGGTGGAGGCCCACCATCAGCACCACCGCGGAGACGAAGGTCACCGCCTGGAGCTTGCGCAGCGACACGCCGCCCAGGTCGAGGAGCTGCCCGTCCGCCAGGAGGGAGGGGAAGAACTGCGGCGACGGCCCCATGAAGAAGGGGAGCTGGCCGATGCCCTGGATCAGCATCGACACGCCGATCGCGGTGATGAGGGCGTTGAGCCGCGGCTTGCCGCGCAAGGGGCGGTAGGCCACCCGCTCGATCGCCAGGCCCACGACGGCGCACGCCGCCATGGCCACGCCGAGGATCGCGAGGAAACGCGGCTCCTCGCGGAACATCGGCAGCCACCGGGCCGAGTAGAACCCCGCGAACGAGCCGAGCATGAACACCTCGGCGTGCGCGAAGTTGATGAGCTGCAGCACGCCGTACACCAGGGTGTAACCCAGTGCGATGAGGGCGTACACGGAGCCGAGGGAGAGGCCGTTGATGAGGTGCTGAGCGAGCTCGGTCACGGGCCGTCCGTCTAGGGATCCACGGTGGCCGCGAACACCGGCTTGCGGCCCTTGATCTCGAGCACCACCGCGGGCTTCACCGCGTTGCGGTCCGAGTCGATGGTGATCTTCCCCGTCACGCCCTGGAAGTCCTTGGTCGCCGCCAGCGCGTCCCGCAGCTTGGCGCCGTCCGTGCTGCCAGCGGCCTTCACCGCCTGGGCCGCGATCATCACCGCGTCGTAGGCGAGCGCGCTCATGGCGTCGGAGGCCTGGCCGTAGGCGGCCTCGTACTTCTGGAGGAAGCTCCGGATGCGGGGATCCGGGTTGTCCAGGGAGTAGTGGTTGGAGAAGTACGAGCCCTCGAGGGCGTCGCCGGCGATCTCGTAGAGCTTGCTCGAATCCCAGCCGTCGCCGCCGAGCAGCGGCACCTTGATGCCCAGCTCGCGGGCCTGCCGCGCCACCAGCGCCACGTCGGTGTAGTAGCCGGGGACGTAGATCGCCTGGGGCGAGGCCGCGCGGATGGTGGTGAGCTGCGCCTTGAAGTCGATGTCGCCCGCCGAGTAGCTCTGGTCGGCGACGATGGTGCCGCCCCGATCGACGAAGCTCTCCACGAAGTAGTTGGCGAGGCCCACCGAGTAGTCGTTGCGCACGTCGCGCAGCACCGCCACCTTGTCGATCTGCAGCGTCTCCCTGGCGAACTTCGCCATCACCGTCCCCTGGAAGGGGTCGACGAAGCAGATGCGGAAGACGTAGTCCTTGCCCTCGGTCACCCGGGGGTTGGTGGACGCGGGGGTGAGCATCGGCACCTTGTTGCTCTGCGCGATCGGCGCCATCGCCAGCGAGCGGGAGGAGGCCACCTCCCCGATCACCATGTGCACCTTGTCCTGCACGATGAGGCGGGTGGTGGCGGCCGCCGCCTCGGTCGGCTTGCCCTGATCGTCGTAGGTGATCACCCGGATCTTCTTGCCGTCGATCCCGCCCGCGTCGTTGATCTCCTTCACCGCCAGCATGATCCCGTTGTGGGTCGAGGCGCCGAAGGTCGCCTCCTGGCCGGTGAGGCTGCTCACCTCGCCGAAGACGATCTCGCCCTCGTGGGGGTCCTTCCAGGAGCCGGCGGTCTCGCCCGGGGCGGAACCGGCCGCCGACTTTTTCTCACATGCTGTGCCAAAAACGAACACCATGGTGGCGAGCGCCACCAGGGTGGGACCCGGTCGAAGGACCTGCATGAGGATGCTCCCTTGCGTGTCGGCGTATTGAACCAAGCCCGGTCGGCATCGGTCAACCGTGCTGACGTTGACAGCCTTCGAGGGCCAAGTTACGCCTCTGCCATGTCCCCACCGCTGATCCTCCTCGTCGACGACAACAAGGAACTCGCCGATCTGCTCGCGCAGATCCTGGAGGAGGCGGGCTACAGGGCTCGCACCTGCTATCGGGGCCGCTCCGCCATCGACGCGCTCCACCGGGAGAGGCCGGCCGTTGCGGTGGTCGATCTCCTCCTCCCGGACCTGGTCGGCTACGAGGTCGCCAAGGAGTTCAAGGCGGCGAACGTGCCGTTCATCCTGGTCACCGGCGTCTTCAAGGGGGCCAAGCACTCGTTCGAGGCCAAGGCGCGGTTCGGCGCCGCCGGCTGGTTCGAGAAGCCCTTCGAGGCGGGGCGGCTCCTCGAGGCGATCCGCGCGATCGTCCCGCCGGGGGAGAGGCCGGTGGCGCGGAAGGAGACGTTCGACGTCGAGCTCGACATCGACGTCGACGAGCGTGACAGCACCCCCCAGAGCCCCCTGGAGATGACGGGCCGGATCGCGGTGAAGAGCTCGAACGTCCAGGCCGTCCTCACCGGGACCGACTTTGCGCTGAATCAGCCCACCTCCGGCCAGAAGATCGTGAGGACCGGGCCCTCCCTGCCATCGAAGGAGCAGGTCAGCCCCGACGGCAGGAGCCGCCGCGGCGTCCTCGAGAACAACCTCCCCCAGCTCATCGCCGCCTTCTGGCAGCTCCAGGAGACGGGCGAGCTCGGCCTGCAGCGGGGCAAGGTCAAGAAGGTGATCTACTTCGAGAAGGGCCACCCGGTCTTCGCCCTCTCGAACCTGGCCGCCGATCGCTTCGGCACCTTCCTGGCCCGGGTGGGCAAGATCACCGAGGAGCAGCTCCGCGCCGCCACCGCCGCCGCCATGGCCCAGAAGCGCCGGACCGGCGACGTGCTCATCGAGATGGGCCTGCTGCAGGACGCCGAGCGCATGTACTACGTGGCGCAGCAGGTGAAGTCGATCCTCTACTCCGTGTTTGCGTGGCAGGAGGGGGAGTACGTGATGACCTTCCACTCGAAGGCCCGCCACGAGCCCATCCGCCTCGGCATCCACCCGGCCCAGCTCATCTCCCGCGGCATCAAGAAGCTCTACAGCCCGGCGCGGCAGCAGCGGATGCTCGCCAAGACGGATCGGCTCATCCCGTCGGAGGATCCCGCCTTCCAGCTCACCGAGATCGAGCTCGAGCCCTGGGAGGCCCACCTCCTCTCGCGCATCGACGGCAACCGCGACGTCGCCGCGCTGGTGGCCCTCGCCGATCGCCCGGAGGCGGAGGTCTACTCCACCCTGGTCACGCTCCTGGCCCTGAAGATCGTCGAGAAGCGGGGTTGACCGTCCCTCGAGCCAGCTCGGTGGGATCCGCGCCCGGCGCGCCGGCGGCGCGGCCCGCGGCGGCGGCGATGGCGTCGGCCACCGCCCGGTGCTCGTCGCAGCCCAGCACCGAGAGATCCGGGTGGCGGCTCTTCGGCCTCACGTACCGGGCCACCAGCGCGTCGATCCGCCGCCCCGCCTCCTCCACCCGCGCCATGGGCACGTCGCCGCGTTCCACGGCGGCGATGAGCCGATCGATCGCCTCATGCTGGACCGCCGGGGTGTGGCAGACGAGGAAGAGATCCACGCCGGCGTTCATGCCGCGCACCACCGCCTCCTCGATCCCGAAGTGATCGGCGATCGCCTTCATCTCCAGGTCGTCGGAGATCACCACGCCGCCGAAGCCCATCCGATCCCGGAGGATCCCGTCCAGCGCCGGGCGGCTCATGGTGGCGGGGTGCAGCGGGTCCAGCGCCTCGAAGATCACGTGGGCCGTCATGATCGACGCCACCCCGGCCTCGATCGCCGCGCGAAAGGGCGGTAGCTCCACCGCCTCGAGCCGGGCCGGATCGTGGGGGAGCCGCGGCAGCTCCTCGTGGCTGTCCTGGGAGGTGTCGCCGTGCCCGGGGAAGTGCTTGCCGCACGCCGCCACCCCCGCCTCCTGCAGGCCGCGGATCGCCGCGGCCCCGAGGGCCGCCACCCGCTCGGCGTCGCGCCCGAAGGAGCGATCGCCGATCACCGGATTGTCGGGGTTGGTGTCCACGTCGAGCACGGGGGCGAAGTCGAGGTCGAAGCCGAGTGCGCGCAGCTCCCGCCCGAGCACGGCGCCCATCCGGCGGGCGAGGGCGGGGTCGTCGGCGGCGCCGAGATCGCGCATCGGCGGCAGGGCGGTGCAGGGCTCCCGCAGGCGCATCACCCGGCCGCCCTCCTGATCCACCGAGACGAGGAAGGGCCTGCCCGCCCGCTCCTCCAGCTCCGCGTTCAGCGCCGCCACCTGCGCGGGCGACTCCACGTTGCGGCGGAAGAGGATCGCGCCGGTGATCCCGCGCGCCTGCAGCTCGGCGAGCTCCGCCGGGACGGCCAGGCCCTGGAAGCCTGCGCAGAAGAGCCTGGCCACCGCCCGCTCGAGGGTCGATGCGTTCATGATGCGCAACGGTAGCACGACCCGGGGATCGCGGGGCCGGCCCGTCGGGGCGCGCCTCCCCTCAGTCGGCGAGGGGGAGGTAGAAGAAGAACCGCGCGCCGCGGCCGGGGCCGGAGGTGACGCCGATGCGGCCGCCGTGCAGCTCCACCAGGAGCTTGGCGACGTAGAGGCCCACCCCGAGGCCGTCGCCCCGGGACTTGTGCCCGCGGAAGAGGCGATCGAAGACCCAGGGGATCTCGTCCTCCGCGATGCCGTCGCCGTCGTCCTCGACCTCCACCCGCGCGAGCGTCTTCTCGGCGAAGGCCCGCACCCGCACCGGCTCGCCGAAGCGCGAGTACCGCACCGCGTTCGAGATCAGGTTGTGGAGGATCTGCTCCACCCGCACCGGGTCGTGCTCGGCCACGAGGGGGCCCTCGATCCGGATCTCGAGCTTGCGCTCGTCGCCGAGCTGCCGCTGCTCCCGGTCCAGCGCCTCCTCGATCGTCGCCGCCAGATCCCGGTGCTCGAGCCGCAGCTCCAGGCGCCCCGTCTCCAGCCGCTCCGTCTCGAGGATGTCGTTGATGAGGCGCTGCATTCGCTTGGTGGCGATGATCGCGTTCTCGATCATCGTCTGGGCGTCGGCGTGGTCCAGGCCCTTGCGCAGCGCGAGCTGCAGGTAGGTCCGCGCCGCGGTGAGCGGCGTGCGCAGCTCGTGGCCGGCCACGTTGATGAACTCGTCCTTCGCGCGCTCGAGCTGGCGCAGGTCGGTGACGTCGATCGACACCAGCAGCACCGACGCCGGCCGCCCCCGCACCCGGATCGGCGCGCCGTAGATCACGCAGTCGCGCCGCTCGCCGAGGAGACGATCCCAGAGGCTGCCGCGGACCTCGACCGTCTCTCCCTTCGACAGCCGGCGGAACGCGAAGGCTTCGGCGTCCAGCCGATGCCCCTGGTTGTCCTGGAGCTGGATCACCGCCGGGATCGTGCTGGCGACCTGCCCCGGCTCGAGGCCGAGCCTCGTCTGTGCCCGCTGGCTGACCCGGATCGCGGCGCCCCGGGCGTCGATCAGGGCCACCGGGAAGGGCACCTGCTCCAACAGCTGCTCGCCGGCGAGGCTCACCTCGAGCGCCTGCATCTTCGCCGTGGAGTCGTGGAAGTCGAGGACGATGTAGCCGTCCACCGGGGCGACCACGCCGGTGATCCATCGGCTCGCGCCGCAGTGGGCGCCGACGGCGAGCTGGTGGAAGGACTGCGCCTTCCCCTCGCGCCGCATGGTGCGGATCACCGGGAGGAGCGATCGGAAGCCCGGCAGGAGCTTCTCGAGCGGCATCCCCGCGAGCGATGGCACGTCGCCGGCCCACGCCTTGAACGAGTCGTTCACCCAGCGGAGCCGCTGCCCGGGCCACTCGAGGATGGCCACGCCATGGGGCGACCGCGAGAAGAGCTCGACCATCGTCGCGAAGGGGGTTGGCAAGGAAAGCATCGGGTCGAACATGGAGCGAACGCCTTCTGAACCGAGGGCCTGTGCAATTTGGCGCAGGCACTTTGGATCCGATTGTTACGCCACGCAAAGCACGAATGTGCGTTCGCGGGGAGCAATGTTGGCGACACCACAGAGCGCCCGTCTCGTCGACGAGGGCACTTTCCACCGCGAAGGCCTTCACGGGCGTGGACGATCGCCTGCCACGGCGAAGATCGTCACGGCTTGCGGACGAGCACGCCCTCCGCCGCGAACGCCATCACGGCGAGGGCCGCCAGCACGCTCCACAGCGGCGATTCGCCCTGGGAGCGGCCGCCCGGCGCGCTCTCCACCTGGCCGCGCTCGCCGCCGAGCCACGAGGCGACCTCCCGCGCGTCGACCTTCCGCGTGTCGGACTCGGCGGGATCGAGCGTCACCGCGAACGAGCGCTCCGCTCCGCCCTCCGCCGCCGTCACCGCGAAGAGCCCGGGCCGATCGAGATCGACGACGCGGCCGTCCTCGATGGCGCGCTCCCGCCCGTCGGGTCCGGTCACCGTGAGCCCGTCGGGCTCGTCCAGCTCGAAGGCGTCGCCCACCAGGGCCGCGCGCTGCCGGCGATCCTCCAGGGTGCGGGAGAGGTAGGCGGCCGCCTGCTGCATCGTGGGGAGGAAGCTCGTCTGGATGGGCCAGTCGCTCCAGTCGCGATCGACCGTGGAGGTGTAGAGGAGCACGCGCCCGGCGCCGCGGGCGCCCTCCACCAGCGCCGGCGCCCCGTCGTCGAAGGAGGCGAGCACGCGTCCCGTCGACCCCGGCTGGAGGAGGAAGTACCTCCAGGTCCGCGCCGCCTCGAACCCCTCGGCGCCCTTGGAGAAGATCCCGAGGATGGGGTGGTCGAGGTCGAGGTCGACGAAGCGCGCCGGCCGCTGATCCTCCCGATCGGGCTCGGCGGCGGTCTTCACCAGGTGCAAAGGCCGAGGCAACAGCCCGCCCAGCACCGCGCCGTACTCGTCGGCGTCCACCTGATCGCCCACCGAGACGAAGAGGCCGCCGCCGCCCTCGACGAAGCGCTCGATCCGCGCCGCCACCTCTTTCGACGGTGCCCGCACGTTCAGGAGGAGGAGCAGGTCGTAGTGGGAGAGGTCCTGGTCGGCGAGGGTCTCGGTGTCCACGGTGGTGGCGGTCACCGGCGTCGCTCCCGCCACCCGCAGCGCCGTGTCCACGAAGAAGGCCTCGTCCCGGTAGCGCAGCGAAGACGGCGAGCCGTCCACCACCAGCGCGCGCAGATCCCGGGGCACCTGGATCGCGAACGCCCGCTCGTCGTCGGCGGCCAGCGCGTCGGCGGCGAGGCGGACGCGGCCGGTGAAGGTGCCCCCCTTGGAGAAGCGATGCACCAGCCGCTTGGTCGCCGTGCCGTGGGCCTCGACGTCGACGAAGCCCTTCGCCGTGATCTCCTCTCCCAGCCACAGCTCGAGGGGCGCGTCCTTCAGCGGCGCGTCGCCGAAGTTGCGCAGGGTCACGGTGAAGGCCTGCGCCCTCGCCCCGATCTCCGGGGCGGGGCCGACCGCGAGATCCACGATCGCCACGTTGGGGAGCGGCTCGCCGCGGGAGGCGTCGAGGATCGTCGCCTCGGGTCGCACGTCCCCCGACTCGGTGGGGACGGCGGGCGGCGGCGCGTCCAGGTTCCAGGCGGCCGCGGTGAGATCCGTCGCGACCACCAGTCGCTTCCCCGCCACCGGGGACTCGCCCAGCGCGTGGGCGGCGGCGGTGGCGCAGGCGCCGAGGTCCGCCTTGCGGAACGACGGCTCCGCTGCGTCCAGCAGACGCCGGACGGCGGCGCGATCGAAGGAGGGGGCCTCGGGGCGCGGCGTCGTGCCGTCGCAGATCACCACCGTCACCGGCTCGTCGGGCCCGAGGGAGGCCAGGGCCTCGCGGGCGTCGTCCCGGGCGCGGTCGAAGAGCGAGCGCCTGCCGTCCTTCCACGTCATCGACAGGGAGGCGTCCAGCACGATCGCGGTGGCGGCGGGGCCCCGGGGCGCGGCCGCCGCGTGCTCGCCGGTGGTGAAGTGCGGCCGGGCCAGGGCCAGCGGCACGCAGAGGAGGATCGTGGTTCGTGCCGCGAGCAGGAGCAGCCGGCGCAGGCGCAGGCGGCGCACGTTGCGCTGCTGCGAGCGGCGCACCAGCTCGATCGCCGCGAAGGGGACGGGCCTGGGCCGGCGGCGCTGCAAGAGGTGCACGAGCACCGGGATCGCGGCGGCGAGCGCGCCCCAGGCGAGGGCGGGGTTGGCGAAGGAGATCCCCATCGATCAGGCTCTCCCTCCGTGCCGGCGGTGCCGGGCGGCTGCCCTGCGCGGGGTTCGGAGCGGACGTCGCAGGCGCGAGGCGTGCCCCGCGGCGGCGAAGGGGAGGGCCCAAGGCGGCGCGGCGGTGCGGGGCGCGCGGCTCACGCCCGCTCCCTCTTCCCGAGCCAGCGCAGCAGCAGCCGATCGAAGGGCGCGTCGGTCCGCACCAGCTCGTACTCCACGTCGGCGTCGCGGCAGGTGGCCTTGGCGCGATCGCAGAGGGCGGCGATCTCCTCCAGGTACGACTCGCGGATCGAGCGCGGATCCAGCTCCAGCGCCTCCTCCCCCTCCATCCCCTCGAAGCGGACGGCATCGTCGAAGGGGAAGTCGAGCTCGTGCGGATCGAGGAGGTGGAAGACCGTCACCTCGTTCTTCATCCGCCGCAGGTCGGCGAGCCGCTCCACCGCGCCCGGCCGGAAGTCGAAGAGGTCGGAGAAGACGAAGATCGCCGCGCGCCGCCTGGCTCGCTCCGCCACCCAGTCGGCGGCGGCGGCCAGATCGGTGGGGCCGCCGCCCTCCAGCTCCTCGAGCCGGGAGAGGATCGCGGGGAAGTGCCCCATCGACGCCCGCGGCGGCAGGTAGTGGCCCACGCCGTCCGACGCGATCGCCAGGCCCACCGCGTCCTGCTGGCGCACCAGCAGGTAGGCGAGCGACGCGGCGAGGGTCTTGGCGTAGTCCAGCTTGGAGAGGCCGTCGCCGCCGCGGTAGGTCATCGAGGCCGACGCGTCGAGGAGGAGAAACGCCCGCAGGCTCGTCTCGTGCTCGAACTGCTTCACGTAATAGCGGTCGACCTTGCCGAAGGCTTTCCAGTCGATGTGCCGCAGCTCGTCCCCGGGCGCGTAGAGCTTGTGCTCGGAGAACTCCACGCTCTGCCCCTGGTGCGGCGAGCGGTGCAGGCCGGAGAGGAGGCCCTCCACCACCGCGCGGGCGCGAAGCTGCGTGGTTCCCAGCTTCGCCAGGAGCTTCGGATCGAGCAGGTTGGCGGCCACGCGGATCAGGCCTCCTCGAGCAGCCGGTCCACGATCTGCGAGCTGGTCACGCCCTCGGCCTCGGCGGTGAAGTTCGCGAGGAGTCGGTGGCGCAGCACGGGCTTTGCCAGCGCGCGCACGTCCTCCTTCTCCGCGGCGAATCTGCCGTGCAGCACGGCCCGGGCCTTGGCCGCGAGCACGAGGTACTGCGAGGCCCGGGGCCCGGCGCCCCACGACAGGTACTGCTTCACGTAGTCGGGGGTGTCCTCGCCGTCGGGGCGGCTGCGGCGCGCCAGCGACACGGCGTAGCGTACCGTGTCCTCCGCCACCGGCACCCGCCGGACCAGCTCTTGCAGCGCCAGGATCTCCTCGGGCGAGAGCACCTTGCGCAGGGGCTCGCGGCTTCCGCCGGTGGTGCGCAGCACCACCTGGACCTCCTCCTCCTCGGAGGGGTACCCGACGTCGACCATGAACATGAACCGATCGAGCTGGGCCTCGGGCAGCGGGTAGGTGCCCTCCTGCTCGATGGGGTTCTGGGTGGCGAAGACGAGGAAGGGCGGATCCAGCGGGTAGGTGCGGCCGCCCGCCGTCACCCGATGCTCCTGCATGGCCTGGAGGAGCGCCGCCTGCGTCTTCGGCGGTGTGCGGTTGATCTCGTCGGCCAGGACGATGTTGGCGAAGAGCGGCCCCTTCACGAAACGCAGCTCCCGGCGGCCGGTGGTCTTGTCCTCCTCGAGGATGTCCGTGCCGGTGATGTCCGACGGCATCAGGTCCGGCGTGAACTGCACCCGGTTGAAGGAGAGGTCCAGCACCTCGGCGAGCGTGGAGATGAGCAGCGTCTTGGCGAGGCCGGGCACGCCCACGAAGAGGCAGTGCCCCTTCGAGAAGAGCGACACCAGGAGGTGTTCGATCACCTCCTGCTGTCCGACCACCCGCTTCTCGATCTCCGCGAGGACCCGCTCCCGCGCGTGCTCCAGCCGCTGCACCGCCTCGAGATCGTTCCCGGGTCCCATCCGCAAGATCGCTCCGTCGTTCATCGTCTCTCCTTCGGCTCCACCGCCGCCCGATCGCCCTTCTTCCCGTCGCCGGGCGCGCCGGCCGGCGGCAGCCTGCGCGACCCAACCCGCCACCGCCGGGGTTCTTCCCGGCCCCTCACTCGCTCCCCGCCGCGGGCGCGTCCGGATCGCGGCCCAGCAGCAGCTCCACCGCCCGGGCCGCGCGCCTCCTCAGGGCCTCGTCGCCCGTCGCCTTCGCCACCTCGTACAGCCGCGCCTGGACCTCCGGATCGAAGGGGTTCGTCGACAGCGCCGCCACCAGGAACGGCCGGGCCTCCGCCGGCTTTTCCTGCATCATCATCGCCCGGGCCAGGTTCAGGTTCGAGAGGGGATCGCCGGGGTAGAGCGCGATCGACTCGCGCAGCACCTTCTCGGCGGCGGCCGTCTCGCGCAGCTCCAGCAGCGCGATGGCGTACTTGTTCGACAGGCTGGGGAACTGCGCTCCCACCGTCGCCACCGCCTCCTCGTATTTAGCCGCCGCCGCCGCCATCTTCCCCCGCGCCCGCAGGAGCTCCCCCAGGTGCGCCGCGCGCCGCGCGCCCGGATCCTCGATCGCCCGGAACTCCGACGCGCCGGTGAGATCCCGGAAGTGGTTCTTCTCCTCCTTGGGCGGCGCCTCCGGCGCATCGTCGTGGAACTTGAGGTGGAGCGGCTCCATCGACGCCGCCTCCTGCGGGTAGGGGCGGCTGGCGAGGTGCTGCCTCCAGCCCGACTCGAATCGGGCGAACGATCCGCCGAAGAGCCTGCCCACCGCCTGGCGATCGGAGAGGCCCTCGCGCAGGCCGTCGAGGACCTTGGCGATGTTGCCGGCGTCCAGCCCGTGGAGGTACTCCATCGCCGCGAAGACCTCGGCGAAGGCGAGCGCCGCGTCCTCCGCGGTGGGGAGGAGCGCGATCGACGGGTGCATCTTCTCGAAGGGGATGAGTTTCTTCGCCCGCACGGCGTCGCGCAGGAGCGCCTGCGACGGGAGCTGCAGCGCGAGGCCCGGCTCCCCCCGCCAGGAGGTCTCCAGGAACTTGGCGATCCCCTCGTGCAGCCAGATCGGCGTGCGGTTGCGCGTCTTGCGGGTGACGAAGAGGTGCACCAGCTCGTGGGAGACGGTGTCGCGCCAGCCGTAGCCCCGCAGCAGCGCCTTGGGGCTCGTGATCATCAGCTTGTCGAACTTGCAGATCGCGATGGTGCCGGTGGTCCTGATCGCCTCCAGGGAGAGGGTCGACACCTGCGACAGCTCGGTGGCGTCCGCCACCACCTCCACCCGGATCTTGGGTCCGTCGGGCCGGTAGTCGATCAGCCTCGAGATCGACTCGTACGCCTGCTCGAGGGTCTCCAGCGCCCAGGGAACGAGGATCTCGTCCTTGCCCGGCGGGTAGAGGAAGACGAAGTGCTCGCTCTCCTGCCGCAGGTGGTCGGCGGTGATCCGGCCGGTGTCCCGCGCGACCTGCAGGTGGCTCCCCGGCCCGTCGGGGGCGCCGGCCTCCTCCAGTAGCCGCTGCGCCCCGGCGTAGTCGCCCTGGTGGAGGAGCACGCGCCCGAGGAGGTGCGCCACGTGCGGATCGGCGGGGTGGTCGCGGCGGAGCGCTTCGGCCAGGTCTCGCGCGGCGGGGAGATCCCAGGCGTTCAGGGCCTCCTCGGCGGCGGCCACCTGCGGGTCGCGGGCCTGCGCCGCGGCGGGGAGCGCGAGGGCGACGGTCGCAGCGACGGCGAGCGCGCCGGCGAACGGTGCGAACCCGCGGCGGCGCGGTCGCGCGCGATTGGCCCGTGCCGGAGCGCTCCCGGGCGAGCCCGCGAGCGGTGCTCGTGCCGGGGCACCGCGAAGCGATGCGGCGTCCGAGTGCATCGACGCTTCATGCATGGCGCTGCGACACGGGCTCGCGCGATCCGCCCGCGCCGGAGCGCCGTGGAGCGACGCGGGGCAGGGCGCGTGCAGCAGCCCTCCGTGCCTGGTGCCGGCGGTGTCGGCGCGAGGGCCCGTCACTTCACGATCTCCTGGTAGTAGTCCCGCACGTTCTCCTGGAACCCCTCCGGGGTCTCCTTCTTCATCGCGTCGAGGATCTCCTTCCGGAACTCCTCCGGCGCCTTGTACTGATCCGCCCCCGGGATCGCGACCTTCTCCTTGCCGTCGAAGGGACCCCTGCCGCCGGAGCGTCCTCGTCCCCCGCCGCTCGCCATCGGCATGGGGAAGCCCCCACCGCCTCCGCCGCCCTGCTGCGCGCGCTCCCTGGCTTCCTCGAGGTTGCGCTGCAGGGCCTGGAGCTGCTCCTGGGCGCTCCGCTCCGAGGCCAGCGCACCGCCGGGATCGTTGCCGCGCAGCTTCCCCTCCGCGTCGCCCATCGATCGGCGGGCTCGCTCCATCGCCGCCTGCGACTCCTCGTCGAAGATCGGCGCCTGCTCCCCGATCGCCCGGGCCTGCTCCTGGAGCCCCTCCATCCGCTGGCCGAGTTGCGCCTGCCGCTGGGCGAGGCGTTGGGCCTGCTCCCGCTGCTGCTGGTTCATCCGCCCCGCGCCGGCGAAGAGCTCGTCGAGCTTCTCCTTCACCTCCCGCACCAGCGGGGTGGCCTCCTTCGCCTCCTCGTGCATCCGGGCGATCCGCTCCTTGTCCGACGAGGCGGCGAAACGCTCCAGGCGCTGTCGCTCCTGGGCGAGGTCCAGCTCCAGCGCGTGGGCGTGGCCCAGCGCCCGGGCCGCGCTCTCCTGGGCGGCGTCGAAGTCCTTGGCGAGGAGCGCGTTCTCCAGATCGTCCAATCGCTCCCGGGTCCCGCCCAGGTCGTCCACCATCCGGTGGGGCAGGCCGGGCTCCGGGATCTTCGAGAGGTGCGCGCGCGCCTCGGCGATCTTGCGGCGCAGCTCCTCGATCCCGGCGTCGCCCTGCCGGGCCAGCCGCTTGCGAAGCTCCCGCCCCTGCTCGCGCCGCAGGTTCTCGGTGGCCCGGGCCACCGCCTCCTGATCCCGCGCCAGCTCGTTCAGCTCCTGCTCGTAGCGATCCATGTCCTCCGCGAGCTTCTGCAGGGCCGGATCGTTCTCGGTCTGGGAGCGCGAGGCCTCGTCGAAGGCCTGGGCCATCTGATCCATCTGCATGCCCAGCTTCTGCAGCTCCGCCAGGGCCTCGTCGGTCTTCCCCTCGGCCAGCAGCTTCTCCACCAGGTCGAGCTGGCTCATCATGTCGCGCTCCTTGGCGAGCGCGGCCATGGCCTCGGCGTTGAGGTGCTCGTCCTGGAGCCCCTTGCCGAGCTGGGCCATCTGCTGCATCAGCTCCGCCATCCGCGCCTTGAGGCGGGCGAGCTCGCGGCGGATCGCGTCCTTCGCCTCGTCGGTGGGGGCGTCGCGGTACTGCTCGAGCAGGTTCGCCAGCTCGCGGCGATCGGCGGCGAGTTCCTGGGCCAGCTCCTCGATCTGGAGGAGCCGCTGCCGATCCAGGAGGGCCTCGAGGTAGAGGATCCCTTGCTCCATCTCGCGCTGCTCTTCCCCCTCGGCGCGGTCGAGCTGCACCAGCAGCGCGGCGCGGTGCTGCGGCGAGCGCCTCGCCCGCGCCCTCGTCGCCCGCGTGGTCTGGCCCTTGGTGGAGAGGCCGCGGGCGAGGTTGCGGACCGCGGCGAGGAGCTCCTCGGGCGCGCGCTCGTCCTCGCCCAGCTCGGCGGCGACGTCGGCGAGCTGGGTGGACACCTGGAAGAGGCCCTCGTCCGCCCGGGCGCCGGCCTCGATCCGCGCCTCGCCCTCGACCCTGCGGGGGCCGGCGCGGGGCTCGACCCGATCGCCCAGCACGAGGACGAGCCGCTCCCACGCCTCCTGCACCTTCGCGATGAGCTCCCGCCGGTGCTCCGCCTCCGAGAAGATCTTGATGGTGAGCGTGCGGCTCTGTCCCCACTTGCCACCGTCGACCGCGTCGTTGTCCCGGGCGCGCAGGTACCAGGTGATGGTGTCGCCGGGCCTGACGCCGAGGGTCGCGAGCTCCCAGCGATGGGTGCCGCTCGCCCGGGGCATCGGATCGCCGTACGACGCGATGGGAATCCGCTCCTCTCCGGCGCCCGCCACCCGGAACACCAGCTCCACCGCGGCGACCCCGAAGTCGTCCGACGCGTCGAAGGCGATCTCCACCGCGTCGGCCTCGGTGAGGACCTCGTCGCCCGCCGGCGCCTCGATCGAGATCGCGGGGACGCCGTCCTCCACCGCGACGATGGGGATCGGCGGGCCCACGGCGAGGGTGCGGCTGCGCTCGTCCTCGAAGCGGAAGGAGTAGGTGCCGCTGCCCTGCACCTGGAGGCTGCCGCTGAGGCGCCTGCCGCCCTCGACCTGGAGGGGGAGCGCCGCGCCGCCCACCTCGACGTATGCCCTCGCCACCTCGCGGTCGCTGCGGGTCTCGAGGTGCACCTCCGTACCGCGCAGGGCGGAGATCTCGCCGTTCGTCCCCTCGATCGTCTTCTGTGGGAGCTTCGTGTACCGGGGGTAGTGGTAGGTGAGGGTGATGTCGCCGGTGATCGGCGTCGCCTTCGGGGCCACCGTCTCGGCCTCACCGGGGCCGAGGGCGAGGAGGCGCAGGCCCCGCCCCACCGTCTCCGACGACCAGAGGGAGAGGGCGAGGGCGGCGGACGCCACGCAGGCGGCCGCCAGCGCGCGGCGGAAGGGGAGGGAGGGGAACGCCTTCTCGGGGCCGACCCACACCGCGCGCCCGGCGGCCACCGACACATGGGCCCAGGCGAGCTCCTTCGAGAAGTCGGGATCCTCCGAGGCGGCGAGGCGCTCGGCCAGCTCCACCGCCGTAGCGAGGCCCGCCGCCCTGGGATCGCGATCCTCGAGGATGCGGGCGAGGGCGGCGGGGGCGAGGGCGCCGGCCCGCCTGCTCGCGTGGATCAGGGAGAGGCCGGCGGCGGCGAAGACGGCGGCCCAGGCGAGGTCCTGCACCCAGGGGCCGGCGCCGAGGCCCATGGCGAGGGAAGCCAGCCCGGCGATCGCGGCCGCCGCCGCCACGAAGGCGGAGGCCGCGGCGCCGCCGTGCACCCGCCACGCCCGGCGCCGCAGGCGCGACACCGCGAGGGCGAGCGAGTCCGCCGCAACCTCCGCCTCCGGCTGCAGACCGCCCGAGCGGGGGCGCGGGCGGGGGCCGCCGCGTCCCGATGGACGATCGAGCCCGGCGGAGACGCCCGGCGCTGCGGAACCGCCCGCCTCGGCGGAAACGCCCGGCTCCGGGGAAACGCCTGGCTCCGGGGAAACGCCCGGCTCCGCGGGAACGCCCGGCTCCGCGGGCACGCCCATCTCCGCGGAAACGCCCGCCTCCGTAGCGGCCGCCGGCCCGACAGGGGCCTCCGCCTCCGCCTCGAGCGGCTTCTCCGGATCGTCGTGGGGTGGGTGGCGGCGGTCGGTCATCTGGGGCGGTTGAAGGCGCGCTCGTCGGCAGCGCGGACATGCGATCGGATCCGGGACGTGCGACGGCGGGGCCTTCCGGAGGCGCCGAAGGGCAACCCGGATGACCAAGCCGCCATTCCCCCGCCCGAGAGGGCGGGCGCCGGGGGCGCCCGGGCAGGGGACTCTACCACCGAAGTTCTTGGATATCCTAGACTTTCAGCCAACCCGCCCCATTGCGCCCCCGCTTTTGGGCGTGTTAGCTTCCACCGCCGTTCGCGCCCACCTCGCTTCGTGAATTTTCGTGAAGCCGGGCCGTCCCACCTCCAGAGCGGAGCCGATTCGGTTGGAAATCGACGATCTGGCCCTCGTGCTTCGCGCCAAGGAGGGCGATCAACGTGCATTCAAGGTGCTGGTCGAGAGGTACCAGCGCAAGGTGTACGCAGTCGCGCACGGCATGGTGAAGGATCGCGAGGAGGCCCTCGACATCGCCCAGGAGGCGTTCGTCAAGGTTCATCGGAACCTCGACCGCTTCAAGGGCGACTCGGCCTTCTACACCTGGCTCTACCGGATCACCCGCAACCTCGCGATCGATCGCATCCGCGCCAGACGGAACGAGTCGGTCGGCTTCGACGAGGCGGTGGGCTCCGAGGAGCTGCCCGAGCCCGGCTTCCTCTCCACCCGGCTCGACGCCAACCCGCAGCGGACCGCGCTGCGCCGCGAGCTCGCTGCCAAGCTCGAGGAGGCCCTGGCGCAGCTCCCGGTGAAGCACCGCGAGATCCTCCTTTTGCGCGAGGTGGAAGGAATGAGCTACGAGGATCTGGCCGCGACCCTCGAGATCCCCAAGGGGACCGTGATGAGCCGCCTGTACCACGCGAGGAACAAGATGCAGAAGCTGCTCGAGGGCTACCTGGGCGAGGGCGAGGACCGCCTGGCGCTGGCCTCCGGCGAGGAGGAGGGATGATGGACGTCCGAAGCGATCGGGACCTGCTCCTCACCGCCTTCGCGGACGGTGAGCTCGACGAGGCGGAGCGCGCCGAGGTCGAGGCCCTCCTCGCCGCCGACGCGGAAGGCGCCCTGCGCGTCGCCGACGACCGCGCGCTCTCCTCCCTGCTGCGGGCGTCGCTGGAGGAGGCGGCCGACGTGGTCGACTTCACCGGCTTCGCCGACGCCGTGCTCGCCAGGCTGCCCGCCGCCAGGCCGCCCCTCGGCGCGCGGCTGCGCGCGCTGTTCGGGACCGTCTTCGGGCAGCGCCCCTTCCAGTTCGCGCTGGGCGCCGCCGCGGCTGCGGCGATCGCCGTCGTCGCGTCGCCGTACCTGCGCTCCCACGAGCGCCCCAGGATGCTCCTCGCCGGCGATCCCTCCCTCACGCAGGTCCTCGACCTGGACGCGCTGGGCGACCACGAGACCATGCTCTTCAAGACGTCCGGCGGGGCCACCATCATCTTCGTGCAGGAATCTCCATGAAGTTCGTCCGCACCCTCGCCGTCGCCGCCGTGCTCGCGGGCGCGCTCGTGCCGGGCGCCGCCCTGGGCGCGCCGAAGGCCACCGTCGCCGTCGACGTGGTCCTCGCCAGCAAGGAGCCCGGCGAGACCGATCCGCGCCTCGCCAAGTTCCGGATGCAGTTCGCCGACTTCGCCTACAAGTCCTTCAAGCTGCTGGGCAGCCGCCTCATCACCGTCGAGGAGAAGGAGAGCGCCCGCGTCGACCTCGCCGGCGAGCACAAGCTCGACGTCACCTTCACCAAGCTCGACGCCAAGGGCCGCGCCCGGCTCAAGCTCTCCGTCCCGGGCGTGCTCCAGACCAACGTCTCCCTCGCCCGCGACGGCTCCGTCGTCGTCGGCGGTCCCGCCCTCAAGAGCGGAAACGGCGTCCTCTTCGTGCCGGTGACGCTGGTCGAGGCGAGGTAGCGGGGCGCCGACGACCCACCGGGCCGTTGCGATCACCCGACGGCGCGGCCGAGGCGGGGGGCCGGCGCCGGCTCGGAGGCGGCGCGGTCCTCGGGCTTGCGGCGCTTCTTCGCGAGCTTCTCCTCGAGGAGATCGAGGTCGGCGTCAGGGCCGCCCACGGCGCGCAGCGAGCCCCGCTTGCGGACGAAGCGGTAGGCCACGAGCATGGTGCCGAAGCTGAGGAGCTTGTTGTCGGTCAGGCCGAGGGGGATGAAGATCGCCTGCAGGTCGGCGAGCTCGGCGCGCCGCTCGGGGGGCGGAAGGCCCTCGACCTCGGCGTTCTTTCGCGGCACCGCGACCCAGAGGGAAGAGACGTCCGCGAGCTGCATCGCGTACGCGGCGAGCGCCGGCACGTCCTCCTTCGAGAGGGCGTAGACGATCGTCAGCGCCGCGTTCGGCACCGGCGCCCGGGCGGACACCACCCGGCAGCCGGCGAGGCGCAAGGGGTGGGCGAGCAGGAAGATCTCCGGCGCGAGCGCGACCTTGCAGCCCGGCGCGATGCCCAGCTTCGGGACCAGCTCGCTCGGATCGCGATCGATCACGGTCTCTCCTCGAGGATCACCTGGGGCGCACCCCATGGAGCAGCCGGAAGAAGACGTCGTCCACGGGCTTCACGGTGCCCTGGCCGTGCCGCGTCAGGGTCCACGAGGCCCCCCGCACGGGCTTCACTTCCAGTGAGTCGTGTGAACATGCCTTGTCGCAGGCGGCGTCGCCGTAGCTCTTGCCGGCGAAGCGCCTCGCGTCCTCCACCGCGGCGACGAGGCCCGCCATCGCGATGGGCCCCATCGTGAACTCGCGGGGCCCCTCGCCCGTGTCCAGCGTGCCCGTGCCGTCGTACCGCAGCACCACCGTCGCCTTGGGGATCCCCTCGTCCGCCGGCCCGGGGACGAAGGTCCAGCGCAGCTCGGCCACCCCGTCCCCGGGCGGAGGCGTGGCGTCCGCATGGCGGCATCCGCCCGCCACCGCGAGCGCCAGAGCTCCGAGGACGAGGGCGCGCATCGCCGCCATCCTACCGCACGGCGTCCGCTTTGGCCCAGGCCCTCGGGGGGCGGCTAGCGCCCGCTGGCGGCGCGTTCGAGGCGCTCCCGCTCGAGGGCTTTCCGGGATTCCGCTTCGAGGGCGGCGCGCCTGGCCACGCGGTCGCGGGCGGCGCCCGCCGCAGCGCTGTCTCCGAGGCGGTCCACCTCGGCAGCGGCCTCGTCGACCCGGCCGAGGTCGAGGAGCACGTCGGCGAGCTGGATGCGCTGCCACTCGCGGTCGGGAGCGAGGCGGGTCGCCAGGCGGAGCTCGTCGCGGGCCTTGATCAGCGAGCGCTGCTGGCGAAACGCCTGGGCCCGCAGCGCGTGGTAGGTGGCGCGGGTGCCGGCGGGAATCGCGAGGTGGAGGCGGCGCAGCGTCGCGAGGGCCTCGTCGGGGCGCTTCTCCTGCAGGTCGAGCCGCGCCAGGCCGAAGACGAGGGCGGGCGCGCCGGGCAGGCGCTGCAGGCCCTCCTCGTAGAGCGCGCGCGCCTCGTCGACGCGATTCAGTCGCGCGATGGCGGCGGCCTCGTCGGCCCAGGCGCCCTCCGTGTCCGGGTGGAGCGCGCGGCGCCTCGACGCCAGGGCCAGCGCCTCGTCGTACTCCTTCGCGCCGGTGCGGAGCCGGAAGAGGGCGGAGAGGAGCCCCTCGTCGTCGGGCGCCTTCTCGAGGGCGCGGGTCGCCACCGCGATCCCGTCGCCCCGGCGATCGAGCTGCGCGAGCTTCAGCGCCGCCGCCCGCGCCGGCCCGGGCTCGACCGGGGTCGCGAAGAGGATCGCCTCGGAGTCGGGGAAGCGCGCGACCACCTCGGCGATGGTGGGCAGGCCGAGGCGCGCCGCCATGCGGTACTCGAGGAGGGCCTGGCGGCCGTGGCCGAGCTGCGCCAGCGCCTCGCCGGCGAGGAGGTGGCCGCGGGGGCCGAAGGGCTGCAGGAAGCGGAGCCGGTTGATCCACACCAGGGCCTCCTTCGCGTCGCCCTCGGCGAGGAGCCGCGTCGCCACCAGATCCGCGGGGAGGTAGTCGCCGGGTCGCAGGCGCGACGCCCGCGCGGCGGCCTCCTTCAGCTCGGGGAGCGTCGCTTCCTTCGCGATCGCGAGGAGCCGCTCGCCGTCGGCGTCCAGCCCCGGCCAGGCCGCGGCCCCTCCCAGACCGAGGAGCAGCGCGCCGCCCGCGGCGACCGCCGCGCCCCAGCCGCGGGAGCCCAGGACGCCAGCGAGGCCCGCTCGGAGCCGGCCGGCCGCCCGCGGCGCGTCGTCGGCGAGCGATCGATCGCCGCGTCTCCTGCGCTCGGGCGCAAACGAGAGCAAGGCCGCCAGCGCCAGGCCCGAGGCGTGCTGCAGCGAGAAGTCCGCGAGGTTCTGGAGGAGGAGCGCGAACGCCCCCGCCGCGGCGCCCGCCTCGGCCCACGAACGCCGCCCGCGCCACGCGAGCGCCAGCCACGCGGCCGCGACCACCACGAGCACCGCCGCCCCGACGGGGATCCCCAGCTCCGCCAGGAGCTGCACGGGCTCGTTCTCCACGTGGGTGAACCAGATCCCGGGGAAGGGCTTCTCCTGGTAGACGCGGCCCACCGTCCCGAACGCGCCCTTGCCCACGCCGGTGAGCCAGCTCCCCTGCGCCGCCCGCCACCCGGACAGGAGCGCCTCGAGCTTGCCCTCCTCGTTGGCGGGATCGAGGTCGAGGAGGGTGGCGATCTCTCGGAGCAGCGACGGGAACTGCAGGTAGATCCACGCTGCGACGCCGCCGGCGGCGGCGGAGGTGCCGCCGACGGTGAGCCAGCCCGCCCACCCCTCCCGCACCCGCCGCGACGCCACCCGGATCGCGCCGAGGACGAGGAGCCCCGCGAGCAGCGCCACGAACCCCGCCCGGGACGCCGACAGGAAGGTCCCCGCCGCGCAGGCGACGAAGACCAGCGCCCAGCCGATCCGCCCGCGCAGCCGCTCCGCCGCCGCGGACATCCCCAGGGCGAGGAGGCCGCCCAGGTTCAGGAACCCGGCGAGGTGGTTGGAGTTGCCGAAGGTGGATCGGAAGGCGTTGCGCGCCTGGAACTCGTAGAGGCCGAAGAGGCTGCGCTTCTCCCCGGCGGCGAAGTGCAACAGGCCGATCCCCGCCACCACCGCTGCGGCCCCCGCCACGTAGAGGCGCACCCGCCCCCGCGCCCCCCGCGACGAGGCCGCCCGGAAGCGGAGCACCCACGCCACCCCGGTCCACCCCAACCACTTGGCGAGCTCGGCGCAGGTCGCCGGCACGTCGAGTGTCAGGGGCCTCCACTCGTCCAGGCCGCCGAGCGTGATCTTCGCGATGCGCTCGTGCTCGGGAGAGAGGGCCGACAACAGGCCGGGCGGCAGCGGCACGAGCTGGAGCCCGATCGCCGCCGACACCGCGAGCAGCGCGCCGGCGACGAGGCCGGGGCGGGGCAGGCGCCCCCGGCGGGCGATCGCCAGCACCAGGAGGGAGAGCCAACCCAGGGCGGAGACGGCGAGCGTCGTGGAGAGGTGGGCCATCCCCAGCGCCAGCGGCGCCGAGACGAGGGCTGCAGCGGCGATCGCCTCGGCCCATCCTTCGAGGTGGGCCGACTTCTGGTGGCTGGGAAAGGTCATGGTAAAGTGAAAATTATGGAAATTCGCCCTGCGTTCCTACCGATCGTCGCCGTGGCCCTCGTCGTCGTCGCCGCGGAGGCAAAGGGCCTGACGCAGCCCGGAAGCACCAAGCCGATTCCGGAGGGGTCGAACCTCGTCAACTACCTGAACCAAGAGGGAGAATCCATCGATCCCCTCACCCAGGCGGCGACCACCCCGCGGACCTTCAACCCCCGCTGCAACCTCACCTTCAAGGTGATCGCCCGGGGCGGCGGCCAGAAGAACAGCTTCGGCTGGTACAACGTCACCGGCAGCAAGCCCGAGCGCAGCGACCTCCACGAGTTCCTCGGCTGCAACGACGGCGAGGGGGTGGAGCGGGAGCTCGACATCGCCAACCACCCGGCCTACCGCGGCGGCGAGATCGGCTTCTTCATGGCGACCACCCAGGGGCGCGGTCCGGACGGCAAGCCCACCGGGGGCTACGCCGGCGGGAAGAACTGCGTGGAGTTCGTGGAGGGGCAGGGCCCCGTCGACTCGACCCTGGGCTTCCTCTACTACTCCGAGCCCCAGTGGAACGACGACAACCAGGGCGAGGACAGCTACATCCACCTGCTGATCATGGACAGCGGCGCCTACCCGCAGGCCTTCTACTTCGCCTGGGAGGATCTCTACGGCGGCGGCGACAACGACTTCGAGGATCTCCTCACCCGCGTCGAGGGCATCACCTGCTCGGGCGGCGGCGCCGACTGCGACACGGGGAGGCCGGGCATCTGCGCGGCCGGCACGATGCAGTGCCGCGACGGCAAGCTCGCCTGCGTGCAGCAGACCCAGGCCAAGGCCGCCGAGGCCTGCAACGGCATGGACGACGACTGCAACGGCCTCGTCGACGACGGCGCCACCTGCCCCGGCGCCGACGAGGTCTGCGTCCGCGGGGCGTGCGTGCCCAAGTGCTTCCGCGGCGAGTTCTCCTGCTTCGACGGCCTGGTCTGCGACGACGGCGTCTGCGTCGAGCCCGAGTGTGAGGGCGTGCGCTGCGACGCCGGCGAGATCTGCGTGGCCGGCACCTGCAAGGCCCCTTGCGACGGCGTCCTCTGCCCCCTCGGCACGATCTGCCGGATGGGCTCCTGCATCGATCCCTGCGAGGGCGTCGACTGCGACGCCAGGCAGCTCTGCGATCAGGGCGTGTGCAAGGCGCCGTGCGGCTGCGAGCCCTGCCCCGACGGCACGGTCTGCGACGGCAGCGGCCTCTGCGTCCCCGAGCTCTGCGCGGGGGTGAGCTGCGAGGCCGGCTTCGTGTGCAGCGGCGGCGTCTGCGTCGACGCCTGCCAGGGCGCGGTCTGCCCCGAGGGCGAGCGCTGCGAGGTGGGCGCGTGCGTCCCCGACACCGGGGCGGGCGGCGGCGGGCCTGGCAAGGGCGGCGCGGGCGGCCATTCGGGCGGCGGCGGCGCCGGCGCGGGCGGTGCGGGCGGCGTCGGAGGGATCGGCGCGGGCGGGACGGGCGAGGCCCGGGGGCCGCTCGAGGACGGGGGCTCCGGCGGCTGCGGCTGCGCCTCCGCGGACGGCGCGGGTCTCGGCCTCCTCGCCCTGGGGCTCCTCTTCGCGAGGAGGGGCCGTCGCGCCTGATCGGGAGGAAGGCTGCTGGCGGCGCCGGCTTCGGCTCTTCGCCCTCGCGCTTCCCTTCGCGAGGAGAGCCCGCCGCGCCCCGAGCGCGAGGGCGGAAACGAAGAAGAAGACCGCGCTGCCCCGCCCGAGATCGCCCGGGACCTGCGCGATCAGACGCGGGCCCGCCGCAGCCCGTTCGACACGTACGCCAGGCCGACGCCGAGGCAGCCGCCCAGCGTCACCGCGAGCACCAGCACCGTCGCCGGCCGGGGGCGCACCGGCTTCTCGGGCGCCTCGGCGACGTCCAGCACCTTGATGTTGTCCTCCTGCATGAGCATGGCGAGGTCCGCGTCCTTGATGCGCGAGAGCACCAGCTCGTAGAGGCGCTGGTTGTTCTCCTGGTCGCGCTGGAGCTTGCGCTGCTCGATCTCCTTGCGCGCCACGTCGAAGGCCTCCCCCTTGGTCTGCTCCACGAGCTGCGCGAGGTGCGCCTCCACCGTCACCGCCTCGCGGTACTCGCCGCGCAGCGCCTCCACCGAGTCGCTCATGGCCCGGTTGATCCGCACCTTGAGCGTGGCCAGGCGTGCGTCGGCGGAGATCTTCTCCGGATGCTTGTCGAGGTACCGCTCGGCGACGCGGATCGCCTCGGCCTCGGTGCGGGTGAGCTGCCGCTCCAGGTCGAGCACCTGGGGATCCTGCGCCACCCGCCGTAGCTGCAGCGGCCACGCGGCGTCCCTCGCGTTCGCCCGGGCCCGCTCCAGCTCCCCGATCGCCGCCTCGAGCTGCACCCGCCGCGTCGTCGCCGCCGTCAGCGACTCGGAGAGCGCGGTGAGCCGCTGGTTGATCAGGCTGAGGCGCTCCTCGGCCGAGGTGGCGAGGATGTCGTTGTCCTTGCGGAAGGTGTAGAGCGCCAGCTCCGACGACTCGAGCTTCTCCCGCAGATCCCCCATCTGGCCGGCGAGCCACTCCCGCGCCGACTTGGTGGACTGCAGCCGCCGGTCGAAGTTGCTCTGCAGGTAGGAGCTCACCACCTCGTTGGCGATCTCCGCGGCCCGGTCGGGATCGGTGTCGTCCACCAGCACCTCGGTGAGCTGCGAGTCGCGCACCGGCGCCACCTTCACCCGCGACTGGAGCAGGCGCACGGCGAGCCGCTTGTTCTTCTTCTCCGCCAACGGCCCGGTGGCGGCGGCCTTCTCCCCCAGGAAGTCCAGGTCGCGGTCCAGGCTCAGCTTGCGCACCACCCGGTTGAGCACGTCGCGGCTGGTGATCACCCGGTACTGCGTCTCCAGGTACTCCGAGTTCAGCGTTGGATCCGTGAGGCGCTTGTCGAAGGCGACCGCCTCCGTCTGCTCGCCGAGCACGCGCGGGGCGGCCTCCGGCCCGATGAGGATCGAGCCGCTGGCGCGATAGATCCGCGGTGCGAGCTGGAGGTACAGGATCCCCAGCGCCGTCGACGCGATCGTGCACAGCGCGATCAGCCACCACCTCGAGGCGAGGATCCGGACGTGGCGGGCGATCTCGCCTCCCACCACCTCGACTTCCGCATCCCGCTCGGCCTCCACTCGCCGCAGCTCTCCGTCCATTCGCGAGATCCCTTCCTAGCCGGCGGTCGCCAGCTCCCCATCCGCCGCCGTCCGCTGCCGATCGGCATCGACGCGCGCCGCCGCCTCTCCTGCCGCTTCTTTCGGAGCCGCCCCTTCGGCGCGACCGTCGGGGGTCACCGGCCGGTACTCGGGGATCAGCTCGCAGAGCCGCGCCCGTACCTCGTCGGGGCCGTGGTCGTCGGCGAACGCCCGCAGCGCGGTGAGCTCCTTGGCCACGTCCTCCCAAGCCGGGGGGCGCAGGCGGCCGATGAAGATCTTTGGATGCCGCGTCTTGTCGACGCCCTCCGCCTCTGCGGACAGCTCCTCGAAGAGCTTCTCGCCCGGGCGGATCCCGGTGAAGGCGATCTCGATGTCCTCGTCGGGCTTGAAGCCGGAGAGCGAGATCAGGTCCCGGGCGAGGTCGACGATCTTCACCGGATGCCCCATGTCGAGGACGAAGATCTCGCCGCCCTTGCCCATGCTCCCCGCCTCGAGCACGAGCTGGCAGGCCTCGGGGATCGTCATGAAGTAGCGGCGCATCTCCGGATGCGTCACCGTCACCGGTCCCCCCTTGGCGATCTGCTCCTGGAAGATGGGGATCACGCTCCCCGCCGAGCCGAGGACGTTTCCGAAGCGCACGGTCACGAAGCGGGTGCGGCTGCGCTGCGAGAGCGCCTGCACGTAGATCTCGGCGAGCCGCTTGGAGGCGCCCATCACCGAGGTGGGGTTCACCGCCTTGTCCGTGGAGATCATCACGAACTGCCGCGCCTCGAAGGCGTGGGCCAGATCCGCCACCGTGCGGGTGCCGCCGACGTTGTTCTTGATCGCCTCCCCCGGGTTCCACTCCATCATCGGCACGTGCTTGTGGGCCGCGGCGTGGAAGACGGCCTCGGGCGAATGCTCCCGGAAGATCGCGGTCACGCGCGCGGCGTCGCAGACGTCGGCGATGCACGGGACGAGTTGCAGGGAGGGGAACGAGGCGACCAGCTCCCGGTGGATCTGGAAGAGCGCGCCCTCCGCCTGCTCGAGGAGGAGGAGCTTCTTGGGGCCGATGCGGCAGATCTGCCGGCACAGCTCCGCGCCGATGCTCCCGCCGGCCCCCGTGACCAGCACCACCCGATCGCGCAGGTCCTCGGCGATGGCCCGGTCGTCCAGGACCACCGGCTCGCGCCCCAGCAGATCCTCGATCACCACCTTGCGGATCCGGGAGAGGTTCGCCCGCCAGCCCACGATCTCGAAGACGCCGGGGACGATCTTCGCCTCCAGCCCCGCCTTCTCGCAGGCCTGGGCGATGCGGCGGATGTCGCGGCGGGCCAGCCGCGAGTCGGTGATCAGCACCTGCTTCGCGCCGTAGCGGAGGCATTGCGCCACCAGGTCCCGGGTGTTGCCCCGGACGCGCACGCCGTGGATCGTCTGGCCTTCCTTGAGGGGATCGTCGTCCAGGAAGCCGACCGGTTCGATCCCGAGGTCGGGGCGGTTGGCGATCTCCCGGGCGATCATCATCCCCACCAGCTCCGCGCCCACGAGCATGGTCGGCACCAGCGGCGACGCCTGCCGGCGGGAGCGGTCCAGCCGCTCGGTGAGGATCCGAACCGCGCCCCGAACCCCGGCGACGCCCACGAACGCGAGGGCGAAGTCGACGACGATCGCGTCCGGGGCGAGGAGCAGCCCTTCCGCCCCCGCCCCGCGCGCGGCGAGCATCCACCCGAGGCCGAGGAGCGCCGCGGCGCAGGCGAGGGCGCCGAAGATCCGGACGATCTCGCGAAACGAGGTGTAGCCCCAGGGGCAGCGCAGGACCCCGAAGGCGGAGAGGAGACCGTACTGCAGCGCCACCGCGACGGGGAGGGCGCCGAACGGCGCGGCGCCCTGGGAGGCATCGTCGGAACAGATGGCGATGGAGAGCGCGATCGCGAAGGACAGCGTCGCGAGGTCGATCGCCGCCTTCGCGCCGTTCCAAACGATTTTCCGCATGCCCGCCGACACCCCCGACGCCGCCCGATCGAGCTCTCTGGAAGTCTGCGGCGCACCGCCCCGGGGCCGCGCCTTCGGCTCGAGGGCGGGGATCGCCTTCGGGGCAGAAGCTAGGGAGCGGCCGCTCGCCTTCCTACCGTCCGCGAGGTGAACCGGATCGGGGCTGCGCGACGGAGGGTTCCACGGCGCTTCGGCCGTGCGTTCGGCGCTGACGATGCGAAGCCTTCGGTGCACGACCGAAGGAGGAAGCGATGGAGAGCAGCGCGGCGGCCACCGGTTCCGAGAGGGAGGCGAAAGGTCGCGAGGCGAAGGCGAACCGGGCGATCGCGAGGGGGGAGTTCATCGAGTCCGGGGATCCGAGGTGGATGGAGTTCCTGGAGAGGGCGCGGCACGACATCTACCAGTGGCCGGGCTACGCCGAGGTCGACGCGCGCTACCTCGGGGGGCGTTCCATCGCCTTCCTGGGCGAGGTCCCCGGGGCGAGCTGTCTCATCCCGCTCACCGAGCGTTGGCTCCCCGCCCACGTGAAGGGGGGCGAGGCGTACACCGACGCGATCTCGCCCTACGCCATGGGCGGCCCCGTCTTCCAGGGCGACACCTCCCGGGCCCACGAGCTCCTCGCCCTCTTCGCGAAGAACTGCAGGGAGCGGCGCCTCGTCGCGGCCTATCTTCGGATCCACGCGCTGCTCGAGCCCGACTGGGCCACGCAGACGCCGTACGGCGTGCTCATGCAGCGGGGGGAGATGGTGTGGGTCGACCTGCGGCGCCCCGAGGAGGAGCTGCGCGCGGAGCTGAGCCCGAGGCGTCGGCGGGGGCTGCGCAAGGTGGAGAAGGCGGGGTTCGTCGCCGAGCTCGACGACTGGTCGCAGTACGAGCGGTTCAAGCAGATGTACGGCCCGGCCATGACCCGCCTGCGGGCCACGCCCTTCTACCACTTCTCCTCCGAGTACTTCGACGATCTGCGCGCGTCCCTCGGCGACAAGCTCCACCTGTGCACGGTGCGCGCACCGGACGGCACCGTCTGCGACGCGGGCACCTACACCATCGAGGACGGCATCGTCGAGTACCACCTGGGCTGCACCGACGAGGCCTGGCGCAAGCACGCGCCCTCGCAGCTCCGCTACGACTTCATGTGTAGGTGGGCGCGGTCGGTGGGCGCCGAGATCTACAACCTGGGGGGCGGCCTGCCGTCGCTGATGGAGTTCAAGACCGGCTTCGCCACCACCCGCGCCAAGAACTACTCGATCCGCATCGTGGGCGATCCGGAGGGCTACGCCGCCCTGCTGCGCGACAACGGCATCGACGCGCCCGCCGACGGGGCGGACGGGTTCTTCCCCGCCTACCGCGGGCCGGAGTAGTCAGCCGGCGGGCGGGGCGAGGGAGCGGATCGCCTCCACCACCCGATCGAGATCCGCCTCCGTGAGGCTCGAGCCGCTGGGCAGGCAGAGGCCGTCGCGAAAGAGCCGCTCCGCCACGTCGCCGCCGCGCATCGAGCAGCCGGAGAAGATCGGCTGCAGGTGCATCGGCTTCCACACGGGCCGCGCCTCGATGTCGAGGCCCTCCAGGTGGCGGCGCACGTCCTCCCGGGTGCGGCCGAAGCGCCCGGCGTCGATGGTGAGCGCCGTGAGCCAGCGGGTGGACCTGCCGTACTCCGCCTCGGGCATGAACTCCATGCCGGGGAGCTGGCCGAGGTGCTCGCGGTAGTGGGTGAAGTTCGCGCGGCGCCTCTCCACCCGATCGTCGAGCATCTCGAGCTGCCCGCGGCCCACCGCCGCGAGGAGGTTGCTCAGGCGGTAGTTGTAGCCCACGCAGGAGTGCTGGTAGTGCGGCGCCGGATCCCGCGCCTGGGTGGCGAGGAAGCGCGCCTGCGCGATCCACCGCTCGTTCGCCGAGATGAGCGCCCCGCCGCCGCTGGTGGTGATGATCTTGTTCCCGTTGAAGGAGATCGCCCCCACGTCGCCGAGGGTGCCCGCGGGCCGATCCCGGTAGGTGGCGCCCAGCCCCTCGGCGGCGTCCTCGATCAGCGGTACGCCGTGCTTCTCGCAGGCGGCCCGGATCGGATCGTAGTCGGCGCACTGCCCGTAGAGGTCGACCGCCATCACCGCCTTCGGCAGCTTCCCCCTGCGCGCGCGCCTGTCGAGCTCCTCCGCGAGCAGGGCGGGATCCAGGGTCCACGTGGCGGCGCTGACGTCCAGGAACGCGGGGCGCGCCCCCAGGTAGGTGACCGGGTTCGCCGACGCCGCGAAGGTGAGCGTCGGCACGATCACCTCGTCGCCGGGGCCCACGCCGAGCACGCAGAGGGCGAGGTGCAGCGCCGACGTGCCGCTGGCGAGGGCGGCCACGTGCTGGCCGGCGAGGCGCGCCGACAGCTCCGCCTCGAAGGCGTCCACGTTCGGCCCCAGCGGGGCGATCCAGTTGGAGTCGAAGGCGGCGAGGAGAAGCTCGCGCTCCCTCGGGCCCATGTGAGGCGGAGACAGGTGGATGCGGCCCACGGCGTCGCTCGCTTTCCGTGCGATCGCGCGCCGGGCGGCGCGCGGTCGATGCCGTGGAAGCTGCGAACCGGCGGGGGCGCGGGCAACGACGGGATGGGGCGCCGGGAGGGCGTCGCCCGTGGAGCACGGGGCACCTAGCTTTCCCGCGGAGGCAGCGCTCGCGCACCAGGCGAATGCTCGAACGGGGGTCGAAGATGGCGTCCGAGTTCATCGGTCCGGACGATCCGAGGTGGGCGTCGTTCCTCGAGGGCGTGCCGCACGACGTCTACCACCGGCCGGAGTACGTTCGGATCGACGCGGGCCCGAGCGGCGGGAGGGCCATCGCGTTCCTCGGCGAGGTCGACGGCGCGCGCTGCCTCGTCCCCCTCGTCGAGTCGAAGATCCCGAAGGCGCTGGGCGCGCCCGAGGGAGCCACCGACCTCGCCTCGCCGTACGGCTACGCCAACCCGCTGGTCGACGGAGACCCGGCGAAGCTGGGCGCGTGCCTGCGGGCTTTCGCCGCCGCGTGCCGGGAGCGCGGCGCGATCTGCGCGTTCCTGCGCAGCAACCCGCTCCTCTCGCCTCCGCTGGACGAGCGCGTGGTCTGGGAGGATCGCGACACCTCCTCCCGGATCCGATCCCGCGGCGAGACCCTGGCGGTGCTGCTCGGCCGCCCGTTGGAGGAGATCCGCACCGAGCTGCGCAGCGAGTACAAGCGCCGACTCAACCGCCTCCGCCGCATGGGCTTCCACACCGTGGTGGACGACTGGCGCCACTACGATCGGTTCATCGAGGTCTACCGGATGACCATGGAGCGGCTGGGGGCGCAGGCTTCGTACTTCTTCGACCGCGGCTACTACGACGCGATCGCGACGCGGATGAAGGGGCGCACCCACCTGATCTCCGTGCTGGACCCCGGCGGCACCGACGTGGTCGCGGGCGGGCTCTTCTACCGCGAGGGCGACATCGTTCAGTTCCACCTCAGCGGGTGGGATCCCGCGTGCGCGCATCTCTCGCCGTCCAAGCTGGTGCTCTGGGCCGCGATCGAGTGGGCCAACGACGTGGGCGCGTCCTGGCTCCACCTGGGCGGCGGCCTGGGCACCCGGGAGGACGAGCTCTTCCGGTTCAAGCGGGGGTTCACGGATCGGAGGCTGCCGTTCCACACCCTCGGCATCGTGGCGGAGCGCCGCGCCTACGACGAGCTGGTGCGGGCGTCCGGGGCGGCGCCCGACGAGGGCTACTTTCCGGCGTATCGATCCCCGCGGCTGGCGCGCCCTTCGTCGGCGGCGACCGACGCGATCGCGGCGGGCTGAGGCGGCGGCTGCCCGATCAGTCGCGCCGCCCGTTCTCCTCGGTCTGCGCCGGCGAGTCCGCGAACACCGGCCGCCCCTCCTCGCTGGGGTTGATCACGCCCTCGCTGCGGATCACCCGCCAGGCCGTGAGCGCGAGGATCTTCAGGTCGAGGAGGAGGCTCCAGTTGTCCACGTACCAGACGTCCAGGTCGAAGCGTCGATCGAACGAGAGCCGGTTGCGGCCGCTCACCTGGGCGAGGCCGGTGATACCGGGGAGGACCTCGTGGCGGCGGCGGTGGTGGGGGCTGTAGCGGGGCAGGTACTCCACGAGGAGCGGGCGCGGCCCCACCAGGCTCATGTCGCCGCGCAGCACGTTCCAGAGCTGGGGGAGCTCGTCCAGGCTCGTCGCCCGCAGCACCCTCCCCAGCCGGGTGATCCGCTCGTCCGGCAGCAGGAGCTCGCCGTCGTCGCCGCGGCGCTCGTCCATCGTCCGCAGCTTCCACACCTCGAAGAGCGCCTCGTTCCGCCCCGGCCGCACCTGCCGGAAGAAGATCGGCCGTCCCATCGTGAGCGCGATCCCCGCGATCGCCGCGAGGAGAAAGGGGCTCGCGAGGAGGAGCAGCAACGCCGCCGCGCTCACGTCCATGGCGCGCTTGACGAACAGGCCGACCCCGCGCTGACGGGGCCTCGGCGTGGAAGGGGGGGGCCGCATGCCGCGAGCGTGCGCACGACGGACGACCTGCGAAAGCGCCACAAGCGGGCGGGCGATGCAGAGCCCGCCGACCGGAGGTGGTCGCCTCTTGCTGCGTGGCGTGCCGCGTGCCCCCCCCGCTCGCGGCCGCGACGCCTGCGTCGACGTCCCCCCGACGCGCACCATTCGACCGAACGGGCAATGGCCCGATCCCGCGCCCGCGCACATGGTGACGCCGCGCGCCGAGAGCGAGAGGCGAGCGAGGGGGCGGAGCGATGGAGAGCGTGGAGGCCGCCAAGGCCCGCGGCGAGACGCAAGCGCGAGCGCCATCGCCCGCGAGCCCGCGCGACGCGAACGTGGTGGCCGCCAACGTGTGGACCCGCTCCGGCGAAGGGCGGCGGGCGCTCTTCGTCGCCACCGTCGCCGCCACCGTCCAGGGCTTCCTCATCCCCTACGCGAGGCGGCTGCGGCAGCAGGGCTGGCGGGTCGACTGCCTCGCCGCGGGCGCCGGCGCGAGCGAGCTCCTCCGCGAGGAGTTCGACGCGTGCTGGGAGGCGCCGTGGACCCGCAACCCCCTGGGCCGCGAGGGCCTGCGCCGCGCGCCCCGGCTGGTGCGGGACATCGTCGCATCGCAGGGCTACCACGTCGTCCACGTCCACACGCCGGTGGCGGCCTTCCTCACCCGCTGGGCGCTTCGGCGGCGGGCGCCAGGCAAGCCCTGCGTGATCTACACGGCCCACGGCTTCCACTTCCACTCGGGTGGCCGGTGGCTGCGCAACCTGGTCTTTCGCCTCATCGAGAGGCTGGCGGCGCGGTGGACCGACTTTCTCGTCACCATCAACGAGGAGGATCGCGACGCCGCCGTCGCCCACCGCTTCCTCCCGGAGGAGCGGATCGTCCGCACGCCGGGGATCGGCGTCGACGTCGCCGCGTATGCGGACGCGGTGCCCGCCGGCGCGCGGGAGAGCGTCCGCCGCGAGCTCGAGCTGCCGCCGGGGGCGCGCATCGTCACCATGGTCGCGGAGTTCACCGCCAACAAGCGGCAGCGCGACCTCGTGGAAGCGCTGGCGATCCTGCGGTGCCGCGACGTGCACGTGCTCTTCGCGGGGACGGGGCCCGAGGAGTACCCGGTGGAGATCCTCGCCTTCAAGCGGGGCGTCTTCGACCGCGTGCACTTCCTGGGGGTGCGCGACGACGTGCCCCGGCTCCTCGGCGCCAGCGACCTCTTCGTGCTCACCTCGGCGCGGGAGGGGATGCCGCGGGCGGTGATGGAGGCGCTCTGCGTCGGCGTGCCGGTGGTGGGCACGAACGTGCGGGGCACCCGCGATCTGCTCGCGACCGGCGCCGGCGCGCTGGTTCCGGTGGGTGACGTGGAGGCGCTGGCCGAGAGGATCCGCGAGCTCCTCGGCGATCCGGCCCGGCGGGCGGCGATGGGGAGGCGGGGTCGGGCGCTCATCGAGGAGTACGATCTCTCTCGCACCCTCGAGATCCACGACGCCCTCTACGACCGGGCGATGCAGGCGTTCACCGGGCGGGAGCGCGCGATCCTGGGGGCCACCGTCCCCGCAGAGGGGCGGGCCGGGTGAACCTCGCGGCACCTTCGATCGAGCGAGCGCCCCATCCTTTGGCGAGCCTCGCGGGCTTCGTGGCGCTCTGCCTCTTCGTCGCCACCCAGGCCTACACCCTCCCGGTGCTGCTCGTCGGGCCGAGCTGGGCGGTGTGGCCCATGCCCACCGACTTCGCCACCGCGCTCCTGGCCGCGGCCGCGCTCTTCCTCCCGCCGACCCGCGACGCGAGGCTCCTGCGCTACCGCAAGGGGGTGGGGGCGCTCTTCGCCTTCTGCGCCGCGTCCTTCGTCCTGCTCGTGATCGTGCCCAGGCTGGTGGCGCCGCCGATCGGAGGGATGGGCTCCGTCAACTTCGGCGCGTTCCACGTCCTGCGCCTGGCCGAGTTCTGGGTGGCGTTCGCGGCGGCGCAGCGGGTGCCGCTCTCCCCGGGCCGCCTCGTCGTCCTGCGGTGGATCTCCTTCGCCGTGGTGGCGTGGCTCCTCTTCTCCGTCTTCGTCACCTACCTCGAGATCCTGCAGCCGCGGGACTTCGCCCCGTGGATCCCCAAGTCGCGGCACATCTCGGGTGCGTGGTCCTTCTACGCCACCACCAAGGAGGGCGTGGGCACGGTCGGCTACAACCACGCCTACACCGCCATCCAGATCAGCCTCATGACCGGCGTCGCCCTCCAGCTCGGGCCGCGCTCCCACGGTTGGCGGGCCATCGTGGTGCTGCTCTTGAGCATCGTCGCCGTGTTCATGACCGGCAGCCGCGCGGGCCTCGCCGGCCACGTGGTCTTCGTGTTGGGCTACCTCGCCGTCCGCCCCGCCTGGCTCATCGGCGGCGCCCTCACCGCGGCGCTGGCGTTCGCGATCGCGGCGCCCAAAGTACAAACGGACAACACCGACCGCGAGATGATGGAGCGCCAGCTCGGCGCGGTGGATCCCCTGGACAGCAAGAACCTCTCCGGCCGCGACTACATCTGGAAGGAGCGGATCGCCTGGCTCAACGACAACCCGCGGGCGTGGGCGGTGGGCGCGGGTCTGGGCGGCACCGCCGACACCGGCGGCCCGGCGCACATGATGCCCCTGCAGATCGTCGCCGAGCTGGGGATCGTGGGCCTCGCGCTCAGCCTGGTGGCCCTCGGCCGCCTCATGATCGACCTGTGGCGGGAGCACCGCCGGGTGCCGGCGCTCTTCTGGTGCATCGTGGGCCTGTGCGTCACCTCCCTCACCCAGGAGACCTTCTACCCCGAGCCGGCCATGGGGCAGTTCCTCGGCCTCTTCCTGGTCTCGCTCGCCATCGTCTTCCGCGAGCGGCCCGCGCCCGCCGGGGCGCCGGCCCGCTCGCTCGCCCGCCACCGCGAGACGATCCCGGTCGGCGACGCCACCCGCAGGCTCACGGGGTCCGGATCATGACGGCTCGCGTTCTCCACGTGCTGGGGCGGCTCCACCCGGGAGGCGGAATCGAGACGTGGCTGGTCGAGCTGGCGCGGGGCGTGGACCGGGATCGCTTCGCCGTGGACTTCTGCGTCCTCGACGGCACGCCCGGCGGCTACGACGACGAGGTCCGCAGGGCGGGGAGCGAGATCATCCGGATCCATCGGGCGGGCAACCGATGGCGCTTCTCCGGCGCCTTCCGAGCGGCGCTGCGGGCGCGCCCCGGGTACGACGTGGTCCACAGCCACGTGCACTACTTCAGCGGGCTCGTCCTCCACGCGGCGCGGCAGGCGGGCGTGCCGTGCCGGATCTCGCATTCGCACAACGACACGCGGGTGCCGGACCGGGAGGCGATCCTCCCCAGGAAGGCCTACAACACCGCGATGCGGCGGCTGCTGCTCGCCAACGGGACCCTTCACCTGGCGGTGGGATCCGAGGCGGCGACGGCGCTGTACGGTAGCGGCTGGGAGCGCTCGGGGATCGTCAAGATCCTGCGCTGCGGCCTGGACTTCTCCAGGTTCCGGGGGGAGCGGCGGCGGGACGAGGGCCTGGGGATCTTCTCCCTCCCGCAGGACGCGTTCGTGGTGGGGAGCATCGGCAGGCTCGAGCCGCAGAAGAACCAGCGCTTCCTCCTCCAGGTCTTCGCCGAGATCGCGCTGCGGGATCCGAACGCGCACCTGGTCGTGGTGGGCGAGGGATCGCGGCGGGAGGACCTCGAGGCCCTGGCCGCGCATCTGGGCGTGTCCGAGCGGGTGCGGTTCCCGGGGGTGCGCAAGGACGTGCCGCGGATCCTCGACGCCTTCGACGTCTTTCTGCTCCCGTCGTTCTTCGAGGGGCTGCCGTTGGTGGCGCTGGAGGCCCAGGCGGTGGGGCTGCCGAGCCTGCTCTCCACCAACGTGACCCCGGAGCTGGAGTTTTCGCCGGGGCTCGTGTCGCGCCTCCCGCTGGACGCGGGGCCGGTGGAGTGGGCCCGCCGCGCCATGGCCTTGCGGGAGCGCCGGGTGCCCAAGGAGGAGGCGCTCCGGGTGGCCGAGTCGTCGGCCTTCGCGATCCGGGCGTCGCTGCGGGCGCTGCAGGAGGAGTACGAGCGCCAGCTCGAGAAGCTGCGGGTGGCGAGGGCGTAGGCGGGGCGGTTGGTTCGCGGTCAGAGGCGGATGTGGGGAGACCGATTCGTTCGCCGCGGCAAAGCGGAGCGAGCGCCGGTCGCGCATCGCTCAGCGAATCTGCTGCCGCGCAGGTCCGACGAGCGAATCTCAGCGTGCCAGCGCCCGGCTGGCGACCTCGCGGTAGAAGGCCTCTCGCCTCGGCTGCAGCTTCTCGGCCAGGAACTCCTTCGCGATCCCCAGGCTGCGGGCGGCCAGGCGCTTCTGCTCGCTTGGATGCGAGTGGATGCGCGCGACGATCTTCGCCAGGCGCCGGTGGTCGCCGGGCCGGTGGATGCAGTCGCGCTGGAGGAGCTCGGGCAGACCCCCCGCGGAGGATCCAGCGACGGGACAGCCCATGCTCATCGCCTCGATCACCGACCTCGGCAGGCCCTCTTGCCGGCTGGGCTGCACGTAGAGGTCGATCTCCTCCAGCCAGCGCGAGACCTTCTCGTGGGGCATGTACCCCTCGAAGCGGACGAGGTCCGCGACGCCGAGGCGCTCGGCCATCGCCAGCCAGCGGCGCTGGTCGCCGCCCCCGACCGCGCTCACCCGGAAGTCGAGGTGCTTCTCCCGCAGGATCGCGGACGCCCTCAGGAGCGTGTCCAGCCCCTTGAAGAGCACGTCCAGGCTGCCGATGGTGCCGATGCGGAAGGTGCGTTTCGAGTCGATCCGCGCCATGCGCCCGTCGAGGCTTCCCACCGTTCGGTGGATCACCACGTCCGAGCACGCGAGCGAGCGTCCCTTGGTGGGGTAGCGCCGCTGCAGGAACTCGCTCGTGACGTAGAGGACGTCGGTGGCCGACGCGACCGCCCGGCGCAGGCTCGCCCAGGCGACGGGCGCCCAGACCTTCCCGCGCAGCGAGCCGTGGTTCCACATCGAGTCCCACGGGCACCCCACCACCTCCACGATCGTGGGCTTCCCGAGCTCCCTGGCGATGTCGATGGCGTAGTCGCCGATCATGCCGGGCAGGCGGACGATCACCACGTCCACCTGCGGGAGGATCCGCTCCAGGGCGGCGCGGACCTCGCCGGCCTTCGTGAAGGTGTTCAGCCCCCGGGCGAGGTCGGGCACCACCTCGAAGGTCACCCGATCCGAGGAGCACACCGTGTCCGGCGTGGGGATGAAGGGGAGCTTCTCGTAGCCCCTGCCCACCACCACGAGGCGCTCGAACATGTCGCTGTAGCGGGTGAGGATGCTCGTCGAGGGCGAGAACTCGTGCGAGTGCCAGGCGAGGCCGTCGAAGTGGACCCGCAGGTCGTACACGAACGCGGCGGTCAGGTTCATCCGGCCGCTGTGGACCTCGGCGTGCATGTCTCCCCCCGAATCGCAAGCGACCGACCGCCTGCTCGCGAGGAGATTTGGGAGGCGCCGCCGCCGCCGCAAGGGCTGCCCGGGTACCCGCCCGGTTCAGCCCTCGGGCGCAGGAGCTGGCCCGGAGCCCGGCCGCAGCGCCTGCCACAGCACGAGCGCGCTGCCGGCGAGCTGCACCAGCGCCGAGACGATCAGCGCCCACACCGCGCCGCGCAGGCCGAACGCCGGGATCAGCGCCCAGCATGCGACCACGCAGGCGGCGGTGACCACCACGAAGAGCGGGAGCTGCACCCGGTAGCGGCGGGCGGCCGTCATGCCGTAGCCCAGGAACGACCCGCAGAACTGCAGGCCCGCCACCACCATGAAGAGGAGGAGCAGATCCACGTAGGCGGCGTACTCGGCGCTGTACAGGATGGTGAGCACCCAGGCGCCGATCCACTTGCTCAGGGCGAAGCCCAGGGCGGTGAGGCCCAGGGCCATGGCGAGCATCTTGGCGAGGAGGCGGCGGAAGGCGGGCAGGTCGCCCGAGGCGTGGAGGCGGGCGAGGCGCGGCGTCGCCGACTGGCCCAGCGCGTTCACCACCAGGTAGCCGGCGGCGACGAGCTGCGCCAGGGGGGCGAAGATGCCGAGCATGTACGCGCCCAGGGCGGACTCGATGAAGTAGCGGGGCACGTTCGTGTTCAGGGAGATCAGCATCATCACCGCCCCCAGGGGGACGGCGTCGGCGAGGATCTTGCGCACCCGGGCGGTCTCGAACCTGGGCCGGAGCCGCTCGCCCGGCTCGCGGACCCGAAAGAGGCAGGGGAGGTCGTAGGCCAGGAGCACCCCGATGGTGCCTGCCGCCATCGCCGCCACCGCGAGGCCGAGGCTCTTCGTCGCGGCGAAGGTGGCCGCCAGCGCCCCCACCGAGATCAGCGCCCGCAGGATCATCGAGCGGGAGACGAGGTCCATCCGCTCCGCCCGCATGAGGTGACCGTGGATGAGGTCCGCGGCGGATTCGGCGCCGCGCGAGAAGGCCATCGCGAAGATCGTCCAGGCGACCACGGCCTCGTATCCGCCGAAGGCCACGAGGCCCAGGGTGAAGGCCATCGCCAGGGCGGTGGTCGCCGCCCGCACGCCGGCGAAGTCGGCGAACCGGAGCACGCCCGCCGTCTCCGTGGCCTGCAACCCGCGTAGCTGCAGGTTCGAGAGCATGAAGATCGGCGCGGTCAGGGCGAGGCCGTAGGTGAGCTGCCCCACCACCTCGGGGTTGCTCACCTTCACCAGGAGCGTCACCATGCCCCACTGGCAGAGGGCGTAGGTGAAGTTCCCCACCACCGTCCAGGAGAAGTTCGCCCGCAGGCTCAAGGGGCGGGGGGTGGAGGGCTCGGCGGCGGGCTCGGCTCTCATCGGCGGGTGGAAGCTAGGCCGCCGGATCCATTGCCGATACCGTCCCGCTGGGGGCGTGCCTCAGGCGGCAGAAGAGCTGTCGCCGTAGTACCCGTAGCGCTTGTAGCTGTAGTAGCCGTACTCCTGGCTGTCCAGGTCCACGTCGTTCAGCACCACGCCCAGGATCGGCGCGTTCACGTCGTGCAGGTTGCGCAGCATGCGGCGGGCCAGGTCCTTCGTGGTCTTCTTGAAGCGCGCCACGTAGACCACGCCGTCCACCTGCGACGAGAGCACCGCGGCGTCCGCCGCGGCCACCACCGGCGGGGAGTCGAGGATGATCCGATCGTACTCCGCCGAGAGCTCGTCGAGGAGCTCGCGGAAGCGGGGGGTGTGCAGCATCTCGGCGGGGTTCGGAGGCACCGGGCCGCACGGCAGGACCGACAGGCCGGGGACCTCGGTGCTCTTCACCGCGTCCTCCACCTTCGCCGCGTTCACGAGCAGGGAGGAGATGCCGCGCTCGTTCGATACGCCGAGCGCGCGGTGGAGGCGGGGCTTGCGCATGTCCGTGTCGATGAGCAGCACGTGGGAGCCGTTCTGGGCCATCGCCACCGCGAGGTTCAGCGCCACCGACGACTTGCCCTCCTGCGGACTCGACGAGGTCACCAGGATCTTCTTCAGCTCCCGATCGGGCGCCATGAAGAGGAGGTTCGTGCGCACCGAGCGGATCGCTTCGGCGGGGGCCGACTTGGGGTTGCGGGCCACGAAGAGGTCGCGGGCCGGGTCGTCCGCGCGCACGTCGCGCTTCGCCCCGGCGGGGGCGAGGGCCGGGAGCATCCCCAGGAACGGAACGCCGAGGATCTGCTCCACCTCGTCCTCGCCCTTCAGCGTGTTGTCCAGCAGCTCGGCGAGGTACGCGGCACCCACGCCGCTGAAGGCGCCGAGGAGGAGCGCCAGCGCCATCACCAGGGCGGGGCGGGGCTTCACGGGCTTGAGCGGCGCCACGGCGGCGTCCAGGAGGCGGACGTTGTTCGCCTTCAGCATCACGGCGAGGTCGGCGTCCTTGAGGCGGGCGAGCACCAGGTCGTAGAGGCGCTCGTTGTTCTCCTTTTCCCGCTGCAACTTGCTCTGGTCGATCTCCTTCTTGTTCACCTCGAAGGTCTCGGCCTTCAGGCCCTCGATGAGCCTCTCGAGCTGGGCCTGGGTGCCGACCACCTCGCGGTACTCCGACCGGAGCTGCGCCACCGCGGCGTTCATCTCGTCGATGATGCGAGCCTTCAGCTTCGCGAGCTTCTCCTGGGCGGCGATGCGGGCGGGGTGCTGCTCAAGGTAGCGCTCCTCCAGCTCCGTGGCCTCGCCTTCGAGCTTCGCGAACTCCTTGCGCAGGTCCGCCAGCAGTGTGTTCGAGGCGACCAGACGCAGTTTGCGGGCCCACATGGGATCGGTGGGGTCCTCCTTCTTCGCGCGGTCGGCCTCGGCCAGCGCCGACTCGAGCTCCACCCGGCGGCTCATCACCTGGGTCAGCGACTCCGAGAGGGTGTTCAGCCGCTTCGAGAGGATGGACTGCCGATCCTCGATCGAAGTGGAGAGGATGTCGTTCTCCTTGCGGAAGTCGTAGAGCGCGAGCTCCGAGGATTCGAGCTTCTCCTTCAGGTCCGCCATCTGGTCCGCGAGCCACTGGGAGGCAGCGCGAGTTCCCTCGAGGCGACGGTCGAGGTTCGACTCGATGTAGGCCTCGACGATGGCGTTCGCGAGGTCGGCGGCGCGCTCGGGGTTCGGGTCCTCCACCACGATTCGGGTGAGCTGGGAGTTCTTCACGGGTTCGATCCGCATGGCCTCGGTGAGGACATCCACCGGGACGATCTTCTCGAGCTTCTCGGCGCGCTTCTCGGGATCTTCGATCTTCGCCACGCCGAGGAAGTCGAGGTCGCGGTCCAGTCCCTTCTTGTCCACCACGCGCTGCAGGACCTCGCGGGAGGCGAGGACCTTGTACTGGGTCTCGAGGAAGTCCTTGTTCGACCAGTAGTCCGTGGCGCCGAACTCCACTGCGTCCGTCTTGTCGCCGAGGACGCGGGGGGAGGACGACTCGATGATGATCGAACTGGAAGCGCTGTAGATGGGCGTGGATAGGAAGAGAAAGGCCGCGCCGGCGACGAGGGCAGCGCCCGCCACGGCGACGATGAGCCAGAGGCGCTTTCGCAGGATGCGCAGGTGCTCCCGGAGATCGATCTCCAACTCCAGACCACCTTCGGGGGCCTGAGTGGGAGGGGTCCATTTCTCGGCTTCTGCGTTCATCTAGGGTCCGATCCCGTCGCCCCCCAGGCGAGGCTTGTAGAAAAGTGGGCTTTTATCGCGGGGAGGAGGCAGGTGCAACTTGGCGGCACGGGCCCAATTCGCTCAAGCGGAAGCTCGTCGGCCGTCTTCAAGGAGGACCGGCTCGTACTCGGGAACGAGCGCCCGAAGGTGGGCGCGGATCGCCTCGGGGCTGCCCTCGTCCGCCACGCGGAGGAGGGCCTCGAGGGCAGGCGGCACGCGGCTCCACTCGATCGGACGCACCCGGCCTACGTAGACCTTTGGGTGCTTGGTCTTGGTGGCCTCCTCCTCTGCCACCGAGAGTTCCTCGAAGAGCTTTTCGCCAGGGCGGATCCCGGTGAACTCGATCTCGATGTCCTCGCCAGGCTTCAAGCCAGAGAGGGTGATCAGGTCTCGGGCGAGATCGACGATCTTCACGGGCTCGCCCATGTCGAGGACGAAGATCTCGCCGCCCTCGCCCATGCTCCCGGCCTGGAGTACGAGCTGGCAGGCCTCCGGGATCGTCATGAAGTAGCGGCGCATCTCGGGGTCGGTCACCGTAACGGGCCCGCCCTTCGCGATCTGCTCCTGGAAGATGGGGATCACGCTTCCGGCCGAGCCGAGGACGTTGCCGAAGCGGACTGTCACGAATCGAGTGCGGCTGTGTCCCGAGAGGCCCTGGACGTAGATCTCGGCCACCCGCTTCGTCGCGCCCATCACGGAGGTAGGGTTCACCGCCTTGTCCGTGGAGATCATCACGAACTGGCGGACGCCGAAGGCGTGGGAGAGGTCCGCTACCGTCCGAGTGCCGACCACGTTGTTCTTCACAGCCTCACCGGGGTTCCACTCCATCATCGGTACGTGTTTGTGGGCAGCGGCGTGGAAGACCACCTGGGGCCGATGCGCGTCGAACAGGGCCTTCATCCGGGCGGCGTCGCAGACGTCGGCGATGAGGGGGTTCAGTGGCAGCCTTGGGTAGGAGGCGGCGAGCTCACGGTGAATGTTGAAGAGGGCGTTCTCGGCCTGCTCGACGAGGAGGAGGGTCTTTGGCCGGAAGCGGGCGATCTGCCGGCAGAGCTCGGAGCCGATGCTGCCGCCTGCGCCCGTAACCAGCACCACCGAATCCTTCAGGTCTTCGGCAATTGCCTCTGTGTCGAGTTGGACGGGCTCGCGGCCGAGGAGGTCCTCGATTTCCACGCTTCGGATGCGGGAGAGGTTTACCTGGCCGCCCACGATCTCGAAGAGGCCGGGGATTATCTTTGTCGGGATGCCGGATTCCTCACATTGGAGTGCGATTCGGCGGATCTCCTTGCGAGGCGCGGAGGCGATCGTGATCAAGACCTGCTTGGCACCGTAACTGGTGCAGAGCTCGGCGACGCGATCGGTGGGGCCCAGGACCTTGATCCCGTGGACTTCCTCGCCCTGCTTGACCTTGTCGTCGTCAAGGAAGCCGATGGGCCGAATGCCGAGGTCTGGCCGCCTCGCGATCTCGCGCGCCACTAGGCCGCCGGCCATGCCGGCACCGATGAGCATTGTCGGGACCTGGCTGTCTGCGCCGCGCTGGACCGCGAGCCGGTTGGCCCTCTCGCCGAGGAGGCGGCGACCGGCCCGAACTCCAGCGAGGCCAAAGAACGCGAGCATTCCGTCTAGCGCAATCACGCCGATGGGAAGCAGAAAGTGCCCGACCAGCGGTACGTCGTTTTGGAGTTCCGGGACGACGAACCGGAGGGCGAGAAGTGCCGCGACTACAGTTGCAAGCGCCGCGGCGATTCGAATCGCCTCATGGAGACCGATGAAGCGCCAAGAGAACCGGCGAGCTCCGAAGAGTGTCAGAAGTCCGTATTGGACCGAAACCACCCAAGGGATGGACACGGCGAGCCGCTCCACCATCTGGGGCGGAATACGCCAGTCGAACCGCAGAAGGAATGCGAGCCCCAGCGCCCCGGCCAGGAGCGCTACGTCGATTGTTGCTTGCGACGCTCGGGCGATGAACTTCTGCACTTCGGGGGGGCCCCCCAGTCAATCGGTCGGTCGCCCGATCCTACCTTGGGAGGGACCGATTGACAACTCCACGACACTTGGAGATTAGAACGAGTGCGTACTGCTGGGTGGACCCTTTTCGTAGACATACCTGACCGCCTCCACGACGCGCTCGAGGTCGTCACGAGAGAGGTTGGAGCCGCTGGGGAGGCAAATGCCACGCTCAAAGAGGTCCTCGCTGACGGCTCCGCCGCGCATTGGGCAGCCTTTGAACACTGGCTGCAGGTGCATCGGCTTCCACACCGGTCGGGACTCAATCTGCTGAGAAGTCAAGTAGAGACGCACATCCTCGCGCGTGGCGCCGAAGGCGACGGGGTCAATGGTGAGGCAGGTCAGCCAACGGTTCGAACTGGCATACGGCGCCTCCGGCATAAAATCGATTCCCGGGAGGTGGCCCAGGTGCTCGTAATAATACGCGAAGTTCGCGCGGCGGGCAGCTACGCGATCGTGAAGGACTCGAAGCTGGCCCCGCCCCACCGCAGCTAGTAGGTTGCTCAATCGGTAGTTGAAGCCAGTCGCAGAGTGCTGGTAGTATGGAGCAGGGTCGCGAGCTTGAGTAGAGAGGTAGCGGGCGCGATCGATCCATTCCTTGTGGGCCGACCAGAGGGCGCCGCCGCCGCTCGTCGTAATGATCTTGTTTCCGTTGAAGGAAAAAATTCCTAGATCGCCCAGAGTCCCCGCCGCCCGGCCCTTGTACGTCGAACCCAAAGCTTCGGCGGCATCCTCGACAATGGGAATCTCGTACTGGGCACAGACGGCACGGATGCGGTCGAAGTCTGCGGGGTGGCCGTAGAGGTCAACCACGATTACGGCTTTCGGGAGCTTGCCTCCCTTCGCCCTGGTTTCAAGCTCTTCCGCGAGAAGGATGGGGTCGAGGTTCCAACTCGTCCTTTCTGCATCGACGAAGCTGGGTCGAGCGCCCAGGTAGCAAACAGGGTTTGCCGAAGCTGCAAACGTCAATGACGAGACGAGGACGTCGTCTTCGGCCCCAACCCCTAGAATAGTCAGGGCCAGGTGAATCGCGCCCGTTCCGGACGAAAGCGCCGCAATATGGCCACCTCCGACCACGGACGCCAATTCTGACTCGAAGCGATCTACGTGCTCGCCTAAGGGGGCGATCCAGTTCGAGTCGAAGGCGGCAACCAGGAGATCGCGCTCCTCGGGCCCCATGTGTGGGGGGGAAAGGAGAATCTTGTTCATAGAGGTCCGAATCGGATAATCTGGGGCCAAACCACCGCCGGGAAGAGAACCGCTAACGCCGTTCCACCATACCACTCATGCGAGCGAAGGTGTGAAAGGCATTGCGAAGGTGGACAACTTTTGTGTCATAGGAATATCTCAAGATGTCGCCAAGAGTCAGGATATATAGTTGGGTCAAGCGGGGTGCCGATGTCACACTAGCGACGCTCGGCCTAGCGCTGTCGCTTCCTATCCTGTTGGTGATTTCAGCGTTGATCAAGCTGGATTCCCCCGGTCCCATTCTGTTCAAACAAAAGAGACTAGGACGTTTTGGGCGACCGTTCACAATTTGGAAGTTTAGAACGATGGAGGATGGAGCTCAAACCAAGGGCACCGGCATATTCACTTTTGAAGGAGACCCTCGAATAACCAGAGTAGGGAAGATTCTTCGAGAGCTTAGCCTAGATGAACTACCTCAGCTAGTCAATGTGATCTCAGGCAGCATGAGCCTAGTAGGCCCTCGGCCGCCTCTGCCTGACCATCCTTATGTCTTTTCAGCCTACCCGAAGTCCGCGCTTCCTCGATTTGAAGTTCGTCCTGGAATCACCGGGCTTGCTCAAGTGAAAGGGAGAAACTTGCTCACCTGGGATCAAAGGTTCGTTCTAGATGTAGAATACGTCCAGAAACTTGGACCTTCCCTGGATCTCTGGATATTACTGAGAACGGTCTTTGCTGCAGCCGACAAAGAGACGATCGTTCGAAAGGTAGGAGACCGATGAACCCAACAGGAAGTCGAATGGTCCAGCTTAGAGGGTTAGAGCGCGAAGATCTCGAGTGCCGAGTGCGGTGGCTCAACGACCCAGCGGTTCAACGTACCCTGAGCTTCGATCTTCCGGTGTCCCGTGCGAAAACCGAGAAGTGGTTTGAAAAAACATTGGTCCAAACCGACAGACGTGACCTTTCGGTGGTTCTAAAGCCGACCAACCGGCTAATCGGCTTCGCTGGGCTTCTTAATATCGATCGTTTGGTCGGAAAAGCCGAGGCCTACGTCACGATTGGTGAAACTTCTGAATGGGGAAAGGGCCATGCGACCGAGGCGTACTGCTTGCTTGCTGAGTACGCTTTCATCGAACTCGGCCTACAGAGAATCTATGCGTACTCCCTGCCCGAGAATTCTGGAACAAGACGAATAATGGAGAAGCTTGGTTGGAAGCATGAAGCAGTTCTCCGAAGGGACGTCTGGTCGCACGGATCGGTGAAGGACCGGTTGGTTTTTTCCCTCCTCAAGAATGAGTGGATGCGTGAAGGCGAACCTGCTAGCTGAGGCACTAGCGCCAAGTCTCACTACACCGACCCCCTTGGAGACCAATCCGAGGCTGTCTGACCGACTAGGCATCAACCTACTAATAAAAAGGGACGATCTCCTCCTCTTTCCTTGGGGCGGAAACAAGGTCAGGATCGTAGGTAGCATTCTCAGAATGAAGGGCGAACAAGAAATTTCGTCCATGGTTGCCACCGGCGGAGTGTCTTCCAACCTTGTGCGTGTTGTCTCGCTTATTTGCGCAAAAGCAGGTGTTCCCTGCTTCTTGGTTCTTCATGGGAAGGAAGAGGAAAGCTCCAGAGCCACGGTAAAACTGTTACGGATGCTGGGCGCAAAAATATCAATCGTTCCGCCGGAAGGTATAGAAGCGGAAATTGAGCGCCTGTGGAGAGATCCAGAAATCGTAGGCGAATCCGCATTCCTATTCCCAGGTGGAGGCAGCAGCGAAGACGGCGCATTCGGGTATGTTCTAGCGGCGGAAGAGTTGCGCTGTCAGCTGGAAGAGTTAGGTGTAGGAACTCGCTGGATCATTACACCGAGCGGCACAGGGGGTACACAGGCTGGGCTTGTGGTTGGGAATGCAGGACGCTCAAAGGTCGTCGGGATTTCGGTCGCAAGATCAATGGAGCGAGGGAAGCCGACCGTAGAGCTTCTCGTTGACAAGCTGGCGAGCAAACTGCACCTTGGTCGAATTCCAGAGGTTGATTTCAGGGACAAGTGGACTTGCGGAGGATACGAAAAAACAGACCCCGAATTGTATGACGCAATAAGGGTTGCCGCTTCGTTCGGTTTGTTTCTTGATCCCACCTACACAGGAAAGGCCTTTTGGGGACTCACCGAGATGGTTAGGAACGGAGAGATCCAAAAGGGCGATACGGTAGTCTTTTGGCATACAGGCGGAGCGGCGAATTTGATGCAGAGGGTGGGTGAGCTTTGAACGTTCTTATTACGTCAGCAGGAAGACGAAACTACCTTGTCGAATACTTCCTTCACGCGCTTGGCGATGCTGGCCTTGTCATCGCTGCAGATTCGAGCCCAAATGCACCGGGATTATACGCAGCGCAAAAGCGAATCGTAATACCTCCAGCAAACCATTCTGACTATATTCCGAGTCTGTTGGAGATCTGCCGCGGCTCGGAAGTCTCCTTGCTTATTCCGCTAAACGATCTAGAACTCGGCCCCCTAGCGGCCAATCGAGAAAAATTCACTGAACAAGGGACAGTTGTCGTTGTTTCCGATTCGGAAGTCGTCGAAATTTGTTCTGACAAGCTGAAGACGTTTCGATGGTTGCGAGACAACGGATTTGCCTCGCCAAGCACCTTTGTTCGACTTGAAGACGCGTCGAAAGCGATAGACGAAGGAGCATTGAAATTCCCTCTTGTCGTGAAACCGAGGTGGGGAAGCGGTTCAATTGCGGTATGCGAAGTTCATGACTCTCGCGAACTCCATTGCTCCCACTTTATGACTGGGCGGTCAATTACACGATCGATTCTGGCAGAAATGTCCTCCGATGACACGGAGGATCGCACAGTCTTGATACAGGAGCAAATCTCAGGACAAGAATACGGGCTTGATGTAATAAACGACCTTTCGGGGAACTACCAAGCCACGGTCGTCAAGAGAAAACTTGGAATGAGGGGAGGCGAGACCGATCGGGCCGAAGTTGTCCTCGATAAGGCGTTAGAAGAGCTCGGAGCTGCGATTGGGCGAACGCTCAAGCATATAGGAAATCTTGATGTCGATGTCATTTCGGACAAAGGCGGAACGTTCTCGGTCATTGAAATGAACCCGCGATTCGGCGGGGGCTACCCATTTTCGCATTCAGCCGGTGCAGACCTTCCTTCGGCAATCCTAGATTGGCGGAGAGGAAGCATGCCACCGAAGGACATCTTCGCGGTTGTACCAGGGGTATTCGGAAAATTCGACAGCCTCCTCTTCCTTCGCGAGGAGAATCCTCGAGATCAGAAATCGAGGACCAGGGCAGTCTAGGTCTCGGCGATATCTGATCACTTAACCCCCGACGCCTTGGATTTCGTGGCCTTCTATTGACTCCGGCTACTCGATGGCGGTCGCAGGTAACCACGGAGTTCGTCGTGGATGCTTGGAGCGTTCCTCCAGTTTGGGTCACGTCCCGCCGCGAGTGCGGCGGAAGCGATGTGTTCCCAGGACGCCGCGGCCGAGTCGGGGTCTCTCATCGTCCTGCCGATCATGACCACCACCACGGGGAGCATCCGGGCGAGTGCCATGGGGTGGATCGGCGCCCGCTCGCGCACATTCTTCCAGGCACGAACGCCTTCTTTCAGGTGCGCTCGATGAACGATGAAGTTCACGAGGATCGAGCCGAGAAGGGTAGCTCGGAGGACGATTCGCACGGACTCAGGCGTGCGAGCATCGATCTTGTCGAGCTTCATGCAGGGGAATCTTCTCGCCAGACCATACCCTGACTCCCCTCGACTTCGGTTCTAGGCTCTGACACCGCCGCCGATGGTGCGCGCGGCGAGGAGTCGAAATGCGAGGCTCGATGAGGGAGTCGGCGCTGCCCGCGCGGCGGCGGTGGTCCAACGAGGACGCGCGACAGGTGCTCGACGCGTGGGAGCGAAGCGGCGAGTCGCTCGCGGATTCTGCGGCATCTGCGGGCCTTGAGCGGCAGCGCCTGGAGCGGTGGTGCAAGAGGCTCGGAGTCTCCAAGACGCCTGCCGACACGCTCGCGAAGCGGATCATGCTGGTGCCCCTGGAAGTGTCGGTGAAACGCCAGCGGAGGCGCCCCTGTGACGGTGGAGTTCGGCGAGGTGCGCGTCGTCGTCGACGCGTCGAAGGTGGCCACCGCCTGGTTGGCAGGTCTCGTGATGACGCTCGGTGCGGCATGGTGATCCTCCTTCCACGGTCGGTACGGATCCTTGTGGCGACCGCGCCGGTGAACCTGCGCAAGTCGTTCGAGGGCTCGTCCAACGAGGTGCGGGCGGTGCTCGCCGGTGATCCACTGTCCGGGCACGTGTTCCTCTTCCTGAACCGCACGCGCACCCAGGTAGAACGCCGCCCTGGAGATCCCAAACGTTTCGCACACCAGCGTGACCGGCGCTTCGCCCTCGGGCGTCTCGCGGCTCATCGCCGAGACCTCGCGGGCCGTGTGGGGCGGGCACTCGATCCCCATCGCGCGCTGCAGGAGCGTCACCTGCACCGTCAACTTCGCCACCGACGCGGTGAGGAGCTCGTTCTCCTTCTCGAGTTCGGTCTCGCGGGAACTCTTCGACGAGCCCTGCTCGAACGCGGCCTCGATTCCCTCGAGTGCCTCTTCGCGCCATGCCCCGATCGACGACGGGTACACGCCCTACCGCATCGCGAGCTGGTCGTTGGACGCCTCGCCCGACAGGAGCCGCAGGATGGCCTCTCGCCGATCCTTTGCGCTCCGCCTGCCAGGCCTGCCTCGAAGAACGTCGGAGGCCTCGAAGAAACTTGCCGCCGTGCCAGCCTCCACCGCCGGGGATCGTGTTTCGACCCCAATCTGTTTCCTCCGATTCTTCCGCCGGGGGGTATTCGAAGCCAGGAGTGTCAACCTGGACAGCGGGAACACCGTACCATGGCGCGCGTGAACATCACGACGTCGAGTTCCCTCCCTCGCTCCACGACGCCGAGCTTCTTCGCGAGACCGCGAATCAGCTCGTAAGGGAGGATGTGCTTGAGAATTTCATCAAACTCCATTGCCGTCGAGTTCTGCCATCGCGCGCCTCCGTCGGATGGCAGAGGATCACAGTCCGATCTGCGACGCAATAGACCCCAGAAAACCGACCAAAATCAGAGACTTATGCGCAATGTGGACAGCGATGGTCTCAGCTGTGTAACAAAACGCAAGTAAACGATGCGTATGCAGGCGGCTCGTGAGTAGGCTCGAAGGAGATTCAACCGCGGATTGGGTTGAGAATCCAACGTCGTCATCAAGTGGTTCACCGATGGCCTAAGGGCCAGCAAACTGCAAATCGCCCGACTGGCGGCGTCAGCGGCCATCGGCTCTGCTTGTGCGAAACTTCACGACAAGCAGCCAACTAGTAGGCACTCCCGACGAATCTTCTAGTCTCGGGTACCCTGTCTCATGGCCCTCTCCGATTGATTCACTTCTTGGCTTCGATTGCTCTAACGCCGAACAAATCAAGGATCCGAAACCTTGAAAGACCCCAGGCGGCTAGGGCTGGAACGAGACCAAACCAAACGGAGGGTCGAACCCAAACAGCCGATTCTCCTCGTGCATAGAAGAGGAAGTGAGATAGAAACACGCCAACGAAAGCGGTACCGATTACCGATCTCGCGCTCCACTGGCCGAGAGCAAGCAACGAAAAACCGATCAAGAAGCTACAGATCAAATAGCCTGTTCTTCCAAAATTCAGATAAGATTCCGCGATGAAAGAAAATCCGATACCGCCACCTCGGGCCGCTCTTTGGGGGTCGACCGCCTCGGTCAGTTGACGCGCCAGCGAGCCCCGAGCCAAGGCTGGGTGGACGTCCCAAAACAGATTAGGGAATACTGTAGTCAGGGAAACTGCATAGCTCGCACCCATCTGAAAAGGGACGGCCCTGGGTACGAACCTCTCAATGTATGCAACTGTCCGTTGCGTCGCGCCCATGGAGACGAAAATGTTAGCAGCGGGATCTTCCACCGCCGCAACTGCCGAGGATACATTATCCAGCGAGTATCGATCAGTTCCTGCACCAGTCCGGAGAATTGGGATGACCGGAAAGACGACGAACAGAAAGAATGAAGATACTAGAACTACTGCGTAGATGCTGATGGGACGTATCCGGCGGTTCCAAACCCATGCGGCTGCCACTAGCGGCAGTACGGCCCATCCTCGATATCCAAGAAAAAGTTGTATGGAAGTTATAGTCGCCAGTCCAAACACTACCAGCAGCGCGCGTCGGTCTCGTCGGGACGAACCAGCCAGGATGAACAGCAGTCCTGGAACAAGTGCATCCGAAAGCCGCCGCCAGCCGGCCGCTGCTCCAGTCTCAATGGAAGACCTGTCATAGAGTCCCATGTATCCTTCGGACGAAACCGTTGAGATGGAATGACCATAAGAGATCATCGACGGAACGAGAGACACAGCCACAAGTAGAAAACCTACCGTTCTGACTGAAAGCTGAAGCCTCGGATCGGATCGGTTATCCACGGCTGGGCGCCTGGTGCCCTGCCGGTTGGGGACTAGCGTTGCATACGACAGTGCACCCAAATGCATCCACGATAATGAAACAAAGACTGAAAGCCAGGCCGCCGATTCCTCTTGGGCTGAGAGTCCTGCGGAAAGCTCGCCGAAGGATTCCGGGTCAAGCCAGAACGCAATGGCCCGACCGGAATTAAAAAGAAATGCAGCTACAAGGAACAGGTAGTACGCAGAGGAGACGTGATTTGAGAATGCGGGTTTGCTAAAAAACGCCCAGAGAAGCCACGAGGTGAAGACTGCAGGCCAAAACCAAGCTGGGAAACCAATGTGGGCCGCCTCGCCCATGTAAAGAAAAAGACCACTCGCGAGAGCGATAGCGAGTTGAACGAACAAGGCAATACGTCCCGAGCGTTCCCGAAGGACCGCAATCGGCGCAGGAGGTGCAGTTGAGGGGGTGGGTTTTGGCGGACTGGGAATCATTTCAAGCCCTGGCTGAAAGTGCGAACGCCGTGCGACCGGGAGATTTGCTGCTTCGATCAGATGAAGCAAATCGTCCTCAGCGGCTGTCAGATGTGGTTCTGTAGATCCTACATAATTCGTTCACTGAGTTTTGAATCGCAAACTTGCTGGAAAGCATGAGATCGACTGAGTCAAACGATAGCTCGCGAAGACCGGTTGATGCCTCGAGTGCGCTCTGTGCCCAAGATTCCGGCCCATCAGAAAGCGGCAGAGGTTTTATCAGCTCTGGGATGACAAAAGACTCTGGCGTAATGGTGGTAGAAACAATGGAGGGTACTCCGGCAGCTTGAGCCTCCAATAGAGCCAGTGGAAGACCCTCGTACAACGACGGAAAAATAAAGACGTCGAATGCTCCAGTAAGGATCGCGGGGATGTCGCTCCTCGCTCCGGTGAAATAGACGCGGTTTGCGATTCTTGCCTTTCCCGCAAGGTCTTCAAGTGTCTGCCGCATGGGCCCATCGCCGACTATCACAAGTACTGAGTTCGGATCACGGTCGAGAATCTTCGAAAAAATGTCCAGTAAGAACGAATGATTCTTAGAGGCAACCAATCTACCAATGGTCCCAAATACCGTGGGGTTTCCTTGTACCCCAAGCGACTTCAGAGCTTCGGGCCTCGGCGTCCTACTCCTGAACTGCTCGAAGTCCAAACCGCAACGGAAGATCTCGACGCGGGGATCATTCTGCCAACCGTTGCCCAACAGCGACGCGGCTGCTCCCTCGCTAACCGCAAGACACTTGGTGCAACTCCATTGAATCAACTTCCTGGAAAACCACAAATAGAGTCGACGAAAGAGCCTTGCAGACGAATCGACGGAGGAGCGGTCGCTATGGGAGTGCGCTACGCGAATGGGGACCCCGGCCAATCGGGCAACTGCGAGTACGGCGCCGCTGAAGTGATGGAGGTGCGAGTGAACGACATCGAATGGGCCATGCTGTTTCAAAATCCGCCAGAATTCCTTTGCGAAAGAAGGCAGCCCTCGTTTAGCGATCGAGCTCCGAAAAATTCGCGAACCTAGAGCGCTCAGTTGCTCGTCATAGGTACCCAAACTTGATTTGGTTGTGAGGAAGTCCATTCGGATCGCCTTGGAATCGACGTTCCTGACTACATGCAAGAGCCAAGTTTCGACGCCACCGGAGTCCAATCTGGCGACAACATGTAATACTCGAAGAGGTCTCAAGGGCATTCCCGCCATCGAAAAAGGTCGGAAGTCAAGTGATGACAATCTCTCGGGTCGTCAACCGTCCATATCAGGACACGCCGACACTCCCCTCAGCGAGTCAGGGAAAAGAGCCCGAACAGCCGAGGTTTGTGAGGAGCGCTCGCCCTGTCCAAGGGCGGCAACCTTCGCGGCTGTAAGAAGAACTCGGCTCGAATTTTCGAAGAACATCTTTCGGAATTGACGTACAATATCGGCCCCAGGTCCTCGCCGAAGCGTTTCCAAATGGGTCGCCTGTGAAAGGATTCAATAACCTCACCGATATAGGAACCAATTGCGCCGTCCATGAAGTTTCACGAATTCACGAAATGCCGTGGTTGTTCGAAACCTTTCCTACCCCTATGACGTTAGGATGGTAAGCCCGCAAAGGCTGCGGTAGCTTCTTGAGTTCCTCTTACGTTCTCGAGAATGTGCATGAGAGAAGCAGCTGCCTTGTCAGCCGAAAACTCGTGTCGAAGCCGAAGTGCTGAAGCCCTTGCAGCATCAAGGAACGGACGGTCCTTCAACGAGTCAACCAGCAATCGGCTTGCTCGAGCGACGTCTCGATCAAGAACAATGCCTAGTGATTCTTTCCGGATCAGGTCAGCCTGCCAGCCTCCGTAATTGATTGCGACCGGGCACCCGGTCGCGATAGAATCGAAAAACTTGTTTGCCGAGTTGTGCTCCAACTCGGGAATCGGTGCAAATAGTGCCAGGGAGACATCTGCCAGTTGAAAAAACGATGGCATCTGTGCTTTCGGCAATCGCCCCAGAAAATAGACCGTAGAGTTGAGTACTCCCTCTCTGTGTGCAAGCGAGACAATTTCTTCCCGCTCCATGCCGTCGCCCGCTACGAGGAAAAGAATCGAAGGGTCGAGTTCAAGGCACTTGCGTGCTAGTAGAATGAGGTATGAGAGATCGTTGGCCTTTCCGAATGTTCCTGCATAGACTACAACTTTACGTCCAGACAAAGGAGGGAGCCCCCGTTTGAGGGTCTCGATTTGTCGCTCGTCGATAAGGGAAAAATCGGGGTTGCACAAGTTCGGAATTACAGAAGTGCGTTCCGCTTCCACGCCGGCTGCCAGGATCCCATCGCGCATTCCCGGCGAAAGAGCGACAACATGCGCAGAATTCTGGTAGATTGTTCGTTCTAGGTATCGAGCAGCGGCCCTTGTGAAGGGATTTCTGAGAGCGCCCATCGCGATTGGAATTTCGGGCCAAAGGTCTCGGACCTCGAATACAAGAGGAACTCCCCAACGTCTCGAGGCGAGCAGGCCTGGGATTCCGATCGTCAGAGGAGTGCTTGTCGCATAAACGACATCGGGATTCCATCGCATCGCCTGAAATGACGACTGTATGGCAAATTTTGCGAAGGCGAGGAGTCTCTTGTTGAAGGCCAGTTGATTCGAATAACGCACTGGAATCCAGGTTACGAGTATTCCGGATTCCTTGGTTCTTCTGATCGATCTCGAATTGGATTCTTGATCGGAAGCTACTATGTGTACATCGTGACCGTGCTCGACCAGACGCCTGGCCAATTCGAATGAGCGGGTTCCTCCCGACATCGAAGGGGTCTTGAAATACTGATGGAGGTAGAGGATGCGCATCTTTAGCTTCCTTCATGTTGACCAGATTCCTTCAAAGATCGAGAAGAGGAACGGTTACATGGGTGAGTGAGGTACAGGTGACGCCCAACCTCGCCTGGATGTATTATTCATGAGGTCACGATAGCCAGCTAAGGTTCGCTCCGCAACCGTGGCCCAAGAGAACTGTTCGACTGCTCGTTCGCGTGCGCTCATTCCTCGAGAGACCAATTCCATGCGGCTTCCAAGAGATTGGACGATGGCCTCTGCGATTGCAACTGGCGAGGAGGCTACTGCCCATCCTGAGCGAGCGTCGCGTACTTCATCGGCCATATTGGTGCCTGGAGTCACTAGGCATGGGATTCCATAGGCCATCGCCTCGAGAATAGCGCTTGGCTGCCCCTCGGAGCGAGACGTGTGCACGAACAAGGAAGCCTTTGATAAAAGGTCGGCTTTTGAAGTTCCCGTTACGGCCCCTCCAATTTCGACCTGGTCAGAGATGTCGAGAATGCGAATCAAGTTGTGGAGCTTCTCAATCTGCGCCGAGTTTCCCGGCCCTCGAATGATGAGTCGAGCCTTTTTCTCTTTGAGCTTCGGTGCGGAGAGTGCCCATGCCTGAAGAAGCAGGTCGAGACCTTTCATGTGTACATCCAATCGCCCGATGAACAATACAAGTGGAGACGAATCGACGCGTTGATGAACGTTGACTTCGGCATCGGTGGGGAGGGACGTCCCATTTCCCTGAACGAAGTATGGGAGATTCCAGGTCCTCGAGGATTCAGCTTCTGCGTTCGAAAGGAAATGAATGCCAATAGCGCCAGAAACCAGCCGATGAAAGAACAGCCTGTCCCCTACTGCCTTTTTTAGGCGCTTGCGTTGAAGCGCCTCCCTTGTAAGGCCCCCTCTTGGGGTGATGATGTAGGGAATCCTTCGTTGTTGAAGCCAGCGCCCGAGCAAGGCATGCCTTGGGAGATACGTGCTGTGAAACACTACAAGATCGGGAGTTCGAGGATTGCGTAGAGCTCCGATAGGACCGACTTCAGAGCGCCACGTACCAACGGGCAAACTCGATGCCGGTGGTGGTGCAGATTTCGAATTCAAAATTCGAACGGATACTCCTGAGGACATGCTCTGTGCGTAAGCCAGGTTTGGGATCGACACATTCAAGCCGGTGATTCTGTTCCCTGAAAGGGGGCCAACGTGAAGAATGTCGAGTGTTCTCATTCGCGGGTGCCTTTGGCGGACGCGCGTCCGGCGCAACAGTCTCGGGTTTCAATGAACTCCGATTTTGTGGAGACTCGAAAGACCTCGACGTAGAACAATTGACGCACATGCAAACTGGAAGCTGTTGCTAAGAATCAGTCCGACGGCGACACCGTGCAGCCCCATGATTGGAGTTAATGTTATGGACGATGCAGCGCCAACCAGCAGGACGAGGGCGTAAAGTGGGGCTTGAGCGCGATGCACCCCTGCGGCCGTTAATGCATAGCCAGTGACCGAACTTGCGTACGCCAAACCGCCCGAAACTGAAAGCAACCCGAGGAGGTCAGCGTGAGACGCGTACTCTGGCCGGAAAATGAACGCGACAATCCACTCTCCGAAGGCGAGCGAGAGGAGGAGGCCTATTGCGGAAAGCGAAACGGCAAAAATTTGCAAACTTCTGTAAAGACGGTGGAATGCTCGGTCGTTCCCTGCATGATGAAGCCTCGCAAGTCGGGGTGCTGCAGCTTGGCCAATCGAGGAAATCACCAGGCTCCCTACAGCGATGAGCTGGGCGAGAGCTGCGTATATCCCTAACGCATGGCGGTCGAGGAAAGCTTCGATGGCGTATCGAGGAACGTTGAGGTTCAGAGAAACCAGCATCATTGTAATTCCCAAAGGTATCGCACTGCTCAAGAGGGAGCGAAGTTCATTGGGACGAAACTCAGGTGAAATTCGAAACTGGTCAGGCGGCTTGGCCGTTTCGCTGTGTAGCCTTCTGAGGGCCCGTGCGTCAAACGCGATCAGTGGAATGAGGCTAGAGACGGCGAGGCAGCCTGCGGAGAATGCAAGGTTGTGAGTAAGGGAATACGCGATGGAGAGGAGGGCGAGGTTGAGAGCCCCCTTGGTCGCCATCGACTTTGCAATCAGGTCTTGCCGGTTGTAGAGCTGTAGGCGTCCATGGATGGAGTCAGAGAACGACTCGAGCGCTTTGCTGATGGCAATCGATGCAATCACGAGAGAAAGCGTTCTTTCTTTCGAGAAGAGGGTGATGTATCCGCCTATACCAATCAGCGCGAGGGAGGTGGTGGTCAGCCGGAGGAAGGCAATTGTGGGGAATGAGTATTTGCCCTTGGCGTCGGTCGCCTGAATCGCCCGCAATTGGAGATTGCAGAGCATGAATATTGGAGTGGTTGCCGCAGTGGCCAGAGCAAGAGTGCCGACAGTCTCGGGACTGCTCAGCTTGGCTAGGACGACAAGCGAAGCCCATTGGCAGGCAGCGTAAACAAAGGTGCCTGCAAAAGACCATGAAATGCTTGAACGAAATGTCAGCGGATTCGGAGATGCGTCGCGGCCGGGGTCGGTCGTGGTGAGCGTTTCGACGGTTGAGGAGTCAGCTTCCGCCTTGATTGCTGTTGACCTCATGTGAGTTTCCCTGCGGAACCTCGGAAAGCCTCCAATTGCCCGCCAGGGGTGGAGACCCAGGCCGGTGTTGCGGGCCCCCCGGGTATCGCAGGCGTTGGCTGTACGCAGGGCATCTTCTAGGAGCGGTTTTCAGCTTCTTTGGAGCCGGACTGACCCATTGGCTTCCCGAATGCTCTTTACGACTTGTAGACGACATTCGAGGGAGATTCAAGGTCGTTGAAGGGCGATCGAAAGGGGGGGCGGGTCGCGCCGATTGGAACCGGCGATGTCGGCGCCGTCGCGGTCGCTTGTTTCGACGACAGCGGCGGCTAAGGTCGCCTGCGTGCACGTGGCTCTGGCCCCGATTGTGGCGCGGCGGCGTGGAGGGGTGCCATCAAGAAGCCCGGTTTCGTGGATTGATCGCGCGCAACGCGGTGGCCGGACGGCTCTCGTTCGCCACGGACCTCGCCGCCGCCGTGACGGCCGAGGTGGTCTTCATCGCCGTGGGGACCCCGCAGGACGAGGACGGCTCCGCGGACCTCCTACGTACTGGCGGCCGCCCGGTCGATCGGCCGCAGCCTCGGCGACCACTACACCGTCACTGTCGACAAGTGCACCGTGCCCGTGGGGACCGCGCGCAAGGTCGCCGCCGAGATCCGCGAGGTGGCCCCCGGCAAGGACTTCGAGGTGGTGTCGAACCCGGAGTTCATGAAGGAGGGCGCCGCCGTCGAGGACTTCCTCTCGCCGGACCGGGTGGTGATCGGCTCCGAGAGCGAGAGGGCCCGGGCGATCATGGGCGAACCGTACGCTCCGTTCTCGCGGCGGTCTAACCGGTTCCTCTTCATGGATCCCGAGTCGGCGGAGCTAACCAAGTACGCGTCGAACGCGGTGCTGGCGACCCGCATCTCGTTCATGAACGAGCTCGCCGGCCGCAGTGGGAAGGTGGGGGCGGACCTCGACCATGTGCCCCTGGGCATGGGCACCGACAGCCGCATCGGTCCGTCGTTCCTCTCCCCGGGCCGGGTTTCGGCGGCTAGGTGCCTGTTGCGCAAATGTGTAGTGTCCCCTCGTAGTCAAGACAGAGGCGCCGGCGGAAATGGGTTCGGTCGAGCGCCATGCCTTGATGCCTTTACGCCGCTATAGCCGCCGTGGTGGCGGGGCCGAGGTGCTGCGCGCGGTACTCGGCGGGGGTGAGCCATCCGAGGGCCTGGTGCGGGCGGCGGGTGTTGTAGCGAACCATCCAGGCGAGGAGCGCTTTTCGGAGTTCGTCGAGGCTGTCCCAGTCGCGCAGCCAGACCACCTTCTCCTTCATTGCTCGGATGAGCCGCTCGACCGCAGCGTTACGGTGTTCCCGCTGTCCGGGTTGACACTCCGGCGAGGGCCTTGTTGGAGGGCATCGCGCTCTGGCTGGATGCCCGACTCCGCGGTGTGTTGTTTGCGAGCGACCCATCCGATCGGTATTCCATCGGGATCACCGACGAGCAGGGGATCGGGCTTCGCACCGTCCTCTTCGAGGTCGTCGAGGCATCAGCCGGGTCCACAAGCGGCCAAGGTTGCGATCATTGCTGCGATGAGAGTTCGGGACGTGCGCATCAGGCTCTTCCTTCCCGAGAAGCGACGGAATCCAACAACTCGTGTTCCAAGATCGACAATTCGACCTCGGAGAGATACGCCAGCGTGGTCGCCAGGCAGTCCGGGCGTGGCAGTGGAGAGGAAGTAACATCCGAAACGGTCCCCGATGAGAGGTGCATGCTTCCGCTCCGCGCCTCCGGCCAAGGTGCGTGCGTCACCCACATGGGGCGATTCGGTGGGATCCCGCGGCGAGAGGAGCCGTTTCACGGTGGTTTGCCAGCCCAGGTGTGGGACGTGCACCGCAGCGTGCGAGCGCCCACCCAGGGCGTTTCCCCCACCGAACCCGACACGCAGCTTGGCGGGACCGCCCCCGACCCTCGCGGCCGGGCGGGCCCGCGATCCGCGCCCGCGAACGAGCGGGCGGATGTCTCGCATTTCGAGCTGGTGCCGCACGGGGCAGGAGGGTGGCAGTGGGCATGGAGCCGATCGAGCTGCGGACGGACAGCGGGAGAGCGGCGATCTTCACGATCTCCCTCGACTTCGAGCTCTTCTGGGGGGTCCGCGACGTGATCCCACTCTCGCGATACGAGGATCGCCTGCGCACCGTGCACGTAGCCGTGCCGCGCATGCTCGACCTGTTTCGGGAGTACGGGATCCGCGCCACCTGGGCGACGGTGGGCTTCGTCTTCATGGAGAGCTTCGACGAGCTCCAGGCGCGGAGGCCCACGCTGCTCCCGGCGTATCGAAACCCCGCCTTCTGCCCCTATCGGTACAGCGACGCCCCCGTCAGCCGCGAGCGCGCCTTTCACTTCGCGCCGGAGCTCGTCCAACAGATCCTCGAGACGCCCGGGCAGGAGGTCGCCTCCCACACGCTCTCGCACTTCTACTGCCTCGAGGAGCCGCGATCGCTGGACGCCTTCCGCGCCGACCTGCAGGGCGCGCTCGACGTCGCCCGGGACAAATTCGGCATCCGGCTGAAGAGCCTGGTGTTCCCGCGGAATCAGTTCTCCTCCGCGCACGCGAAGGTCGCGGCGGAGCTGGGCTTCGTGGCCCTCCGCGGAAACCCGGAGGCCTGGATGTACGCGGCGCGGCCCTGGGCGGAGGCCGGCCGCGCCGAGCGCGCCGCCCGGCTCCTGGACGCCTACCTGCCCATCGCCCGGGGCCTGCTGCACGCCCAGGAGTCCACGGGAGGGACGTGGCCGGTCGACGTCAAGGCGAGCCGCTTCCTGCGGGCCCATTCGCCCACCCTGCGCCACCTCGAACCGCTCAAGCTCCGGCGCATCCGCAAGGAGATCCGGCGCGCGGCATGTGACGGCAGGATTTACCACTTGTGGTGGCACCCCCACAACTTCGGCGCGGACCTGGAGGTGAACCTCGAGGGCCTGCGCTCCATCCTGGAGACGTTCCAGGAGATGAAGGAGCGCCACGGGATGCGGAGCCTCTCGATGGCGGGCGCCGCGGAGGAGATCCTGGCGTCGAACCGGGTGGAGGCGGCATGAGCGGTCAGCGGGTGGTCCTCCTGGCGGGAGACGTTCCGTCCACGCCGATCGTCTGGGCCCGTCTGTCGAGGCAGATCCCGATCGAGCGGATCCTCCTCGACGGGCCGGTGCCCCGCGTGAACCTGGTGAAGCGTCGGGCCAAGAAGCTCGGCTACCTGCGCACCGCCAGCCAGGTCGCGTTCTCGGCGGCGATCGTGCCGGTGTTGCGGCACGCCGCGAAGGAGCGCATCGACGAGCTCCTCGCCGAGCTGGGGGAGGCGCGGCTGCCGGAGAACCTGGTGACGCGCTTCGACTCGGTGAACTCGAAGGCGTGCATCGAGGCGCTGCGCGAGTTCGATCCGAAGGTGGTGGTGGTGAACGGCACGCGGATCATCTCCCAGGAGGTCCTGGAGGCCACGCGCGCGACCTTCATCAACATGCACGCCGGGATCACGCCCCGCTACCGAGGGGTGCACGGCGCCTACTGGGCGCTGGCGGAGGGGCGACCGGAGGCCGCCGGGGTCACGGTGCACCTGGTGGACAAGGGGATCGACACCGGCGCCGTCCTGGCCCAGGCCCGCATCCAGCCCACCGACCGCGACAACTTCGCCACCTACCCGCTGCTGCAACTCCAGGCAGGGCTGCCGATGCTGGAGAGGGCGGTGCAGGCGGCCCTGAACGGCGAGGTGAACACGGTGCCGCCGATGACCTCGCTGCCGTCGGCGCTGTGGCACCACCCCACCGTGGGGCAGTACCTGGTGAACCGCTTCGCCGGTCGGGCGCGGTAGCCCCTCCATCGTCGTGGGACGCTCCGGCCCCGAGGCCACGCGGCCCTCGCGTCGTCCTCGCACGACCCGTCCACCTCATCCCTGGCGACCGCCTCCCGATCCACCGGCCAGACGCGTCGCGTGTGAACCTCGTGGCGGCGAGGCCGCCGGCGAAGTGAGGCCTTGCGCCTCGCCTGGCGGATCGGTGAAATGCGGGACGAGCTGCCGATGGGCTTGGCCCCGAGCGGGCGCCGCTCGGTCTGCACGCCCGGCCGGGTGCTTCGAGGAGCACCGCTTGCTGAACGACTTCAAGAAGTTCATTCGACGCGGGAACGTGCTCGACCTCGCCGTCGCGGTCGTGATCGGCGCGGCGTTCGGCGCCGTGGTGAAGGCGCTGGTGGACGACGTGATCATGCCGCCGCTGGGGCTCCTCGTCGGCAAGGTGGACTTCTCGAACCTCTTCGTCGTCCTGAAGCAGGGGAGCCCTCCCGGGCCCTACGCCACCCTCGCGGAGGCCGCCGATGCGGGCGCCGTGACGTTGCGGTACGGGCTCTTCGTCAACGCCGTGGTCGCCTTCCTGATCATCTCCGCGGCGGTCTTTCTCGTGGTGCGCACCGTGGGAAAGCTCGTGCCCGCACCAGCGCCGGAGCAAGCGCCTGCGCAGAAGGATTGCCCCTACTGCGCCACGAAGATCCCCGCCGCGGCGGTCCGCTGCCCGCACTGCACCTCCTCGCTCGCCTGACGGTCGAGTCCGCCGGCGTGAGGGGGCGGGGCCCCTTCGCCTCGGCTCAGGTGCGATCGAGCACGCCGGCCCGGTAGTCGGCAAAGGCCTGCCGGATCTCCGCCTCCGTGTTCATCACGAAGGGGCCGTACCGCGCGATGGGCTCGCGCAGCGGCTTGCCGGCGGCGACCAGGATCTCGCTGCGCTGGGTCGGTGCCCGCACCTCGAGGCGGTGCCCGGGGCCCAGGAGGGCGATGGCGCCCTCGCGCACCGGCGTCGCGTCGGGGCCGATCTCCACGTCGCCGCTGCCGACGAAGACGAAGGCGGTGTGGCCCTCGGGCGTGTCGATCACCGCCGGCCGATCGTCCTCGAGCACGGCGGTGAAGAGCAGGGGCTCGGTCGGCCGCTCGCGCACCGGACCCACGAGCCCGTCGACGGCGCCGGCGATGACGGAGAGGCGGCTCCCCGCCGGCGTCAGCGTCCCCTGGGCGAGCTGCTCCCGCCCCAGGTCCTGGTAGAACTGCGGGCACATCTTCTCGCTCGCGGGCAGGTTCACCCAGAGCTGGTAGCCCGACATCAGCCCCTGCTCCTGCTCGGGCATCTCCGAGTGGATGATGCCCCGGCCCGCGGTCATCCACTGCGCGCCGCCGCCGCCGATCACGCCGTCGTTGCCCCGGCTGTCGCGGTGCCGCATGCGCCCCTCGAGCATCACCGTGACCGTCTCGAAGCCGCGGTGCGGGTGGTCCGGGAAGCCGCGAATGTAGGCGTCCGGATCGTCCGAGTGGAACCGGTCCAGGAGGAGGAACGGGTCCAGGTTGCGCAGGCGCGGCTGGCCGATCACGCGGTGGAGGCGGACGCCGTCGCCGTCGGAGGTGGGGATCCCGTGGAGGATCTGCTCCACCCGGCGCGAGCTGCGGGGCGCGAAGCCCGGCGCCTTCTGGCAGCCCGCCAGGATGGCGGCGGATCCGGTCCCTGCGAGGAAGAGGCGGCGGCTGGGGTCCATGGCCGGATTCTAGCCGGCCGGCCGGCGGGCCGCCACCGGGGTCGGATCGGCGCGAAAACGCGCGACGTTCCGGCGTCAACCCATTCGACATGATCTTCGTCATATCCGCGACGGGGCGAGGCCGAGTTGATTCCCGCGCACGGTACGTAACGTCCCCTCGAGTATCCCTGGCCGACATGACCAGGTTCCGCGCTCCCGCCACCTGCCGGGAGCTCGCGAAGGAGTGGAAAGTCGATGATCCAGGTGGTCGGTTATCTCGCCCTCGGCGCGGCGATCGCGATCGCGGCGATCGCGGCCTTCGTCTGGGCTCGCGCCCGGCAGGCCGTCCCGGACGGCAACGCCCCCGTCTATCGCGTGCGCAAGTACTACGCGGCGGCCCTCGTCGTGGCGATGGTGGGAGCGTTCGCCTGGTCGCTCCCCCTCACCCCCTACGACGCGCTCGCCAGCGGCCCCGCCGTGCGCGTCGACGTCGTCGGGACGATGTGGTCCTGGAAGCTGAAGAAGGACGGCGACGACTCCGCCGGCCCGCTGGTGCTCCCCGTGGGGACGCCCATCGACTTCGACGTCACCTCCACGGACGTCACCCACGCCTTCGGCGTCTACGACGAGGACGGACAGCTCCTCGGTCAGACCCAGGCCATGCCGGGCTACACCAACCGGCTCCGTCTGGTCTTCGACGAGCCCGGCCGCTTCCACGTCCTCTGCCTCGAGTTCTGCGGGGTCGTCCATCACCTCATGCTGACGGAGTTCACGGTCCGATGAGCACCACGAGTGCAATGCAGGAGCAGGCCTGGACCGCCGGGGCGCGGCCCGATCCCCGCGTCCGGAAGGCGGCCATCGTCTGGATGGTCACGCTGCTGACGGCGTTCGCGGCGATGGTGGTCCTCGGGATCACCATGCGCCTCGCCCAGGGCGCCGCGATCAACCTCTCCCCGAACACCTTCTACGCGGTGATGACGATGCACGGCCTGGGGATGGCGGGGGCCCTCTTCTCGGCGGGCATCGTCGTCATCTGGTACCTGATCGCCATCCGCCTGCGCTCGAGCCTCGCGGTGATGTGGGTGTCCTACGTCCTCGTGCTGCTCGGCGTCATCGGGCTCCTGGTCGCGACGCTCTGGGGCGGGTTCGGCGCCGGCTGGTTCGCCCTCTACCCGCTCCCCTTCGTGAACCCGACCTGGGCGAGCTGGACCATCGGGACGACCATCGTCTCGCTGATGATCATGGGCGTGGCCTGGCTGGCCATGCAGCTCGAGGTCCTGCGCGCCATCGCGTCCGAGTACGGGCTGAAGCGGATGTTCGGGTGGGACTACCTCGGCAAGGAGACGCCCGCCGAGCCGCTGCCCGCCGGGATCCTGATCGCGTCGGTCTGCGCGACCGCCGGCGTCCTGGGGACGATCACCGGCGCGGCCACCTTCATGATCTACCTGTTCAAGTGGCTGGTGCCGGCGACGCAGTTCGACGCGCTCCTGCTCAAGAACACCATGTTCATGTTCGGGCACACGATCGTGAACGTGGCGATGTACTGCGGCCTGTGCGCGGTCTACGTCCTGCTGCCGCAGTACACGCGGCGCCCGTGGAAGGTGAACCGGCTCCTCGTGATCGCGTGGAACGCCACCTTGGTGTTCATCCTCTTCGCCTACTTCCACCACCTCTACATGGACTTCGCTCAGCCCGAGGCGATCCAGATCCTCGGCCAGGTGGCCTCGTACGGATCCGCGCTGCCGGCGACGGCGGTGACGATCTTCGGCGTGGGGAGCCAGCTCTACCGCTCCGGGATCCGCTGGACCTTGACGCCGTTCTCGTTCCTGGCGGCCGTGACGGGGTGGGCGATCGGCGGCTTCGCCGCGCTGCTCGACGCGACGATCGCGTTCAACCGCGTGTTCCACAACACCCTCTGGGTGCCCGGCCACTTCCACACCTACTTCCTCGTCGGCTTCGTGCTCATCGTGTTCGGCTTCGTCCACCACATCCTGGACTCGCGGGCCGAGCGGATGGCGGGCGTCGGCATCGCGACGATGCTCGTGGGCGGCTACGGCTTCGTGCTGATGTTCTACCTGGGCGGCCTCCACTCGGTGCCCCGCCGGTTCGCGAGCTACCAGATGATCCCGCTCCCCTCCGTGGCCGAGGCCGGCACCCGGTACGCGCTCTACGGCGGGCTCTTCGCATCGCTCTTCCTGGTGGGCGCGATCACGCTGCTGCTGGCCGGCCTGGTGGGCAGGCGGCGCGCTGCCACCCGAGCGGCGACGCCGGTCCCGGAGGCGAGCGTCGGGGAATGAAGCTGCGATCCCTCGTTCCCGTGGCGGTGGCCGCCGTCTGCCTGGTCGCGCTTGCCTCGTGGACCCACGGCTTCCGGGCGTTCACGAGCTTCTCCGCGGCGCGGGTCGGGGCGGGGCAGCTCCCGCGTCCCGCTCCGCCGCTCGAGGCGGTGGACGAGCAGGGAGTGCGCTTCGACGTCGCCGAGCCGGGGCCGTCGCTGCGCCTCGTCCAGGCGATGTACCTGCGGTGCCCCGACGTGTGTCCGGTGGCGATGGCGCGGCTCTCCCTGATCCGGCGCTCCCTCGGTGAACTCGCGCCGGAGCGGGTGCGGATCGTCAGCCTCAGCGTCGACGCCGACCCGCCCTCCGCGCTCCGCGACATGTGGCGGGCGCACGGCTCCCCCCGGGGGTGGACGATGGCGTCGCTCGTCGGCGACGCGGTCGAGGAGACGCTCGAGCGCCTGGGGATCTGGGTGTTCCGCCGCAAGGACGGGCTGATCAACCACGCGACCGACATCCTGCTCCTCGATCGGGAGGGGCGGGTCGTGCGCGTCTTCTCCGCCGACGAGGATCCGGAGGCGATCGCCGAACAGGTCCGGGAGCTCGCGTCTTGAGGGTCCGCCCGCTGGCATGGCTGCTGGCGATCGCGCTGCTCGCGGCGCCGCCGCTCGACGCCTGGCTCGATGGATCGATGCCGCGGCTCCTCCTCGTGGAGACGCCCGCGTGGATCGCGCTGGGCTGGATGGCCGTTCGTGGCCGGGGGAGGCGGGGCGCCATCGACGAGGCGCTGGGCCGCTGGGATCCGGGCGGCGCCGCCGGCCTCGTGTTCTTCCTGGGGGTGCTCGCCTTCTGGATGCTCCCGCGCTCGGTCGATCTGGTGGGCGCGTCCCGGTTCGCCAACCAGGCGATGCACGCCAGCCTCCTCGCCGCCGGCGCGGCCCTCGGCGCGAGCCTGCCGCGCCTCTCCTTCATCGTGCGCGGGGCGCTCGGGATCTACGCGGTCTCGATGACGTTCTCGATGGGGATCCTCTACACGACCTACGACGCGCTCCTCTGCGGCACCTTCGACCTCTTCCAGCAGCGGGCCACGGGGAGGCTCCTGCTGCTGCTCAGCCCGGTGGTCCTGGTCCTCGTGGTCGGCGCCGGGATGCGATCGCTGTCGCGGCTGCCGGCCCGCGCGCGCGGCGGCGAATAGAGAAGCCTTTCGACCGACCTGCGGGTCCGGACGTCGCCGCGTCGGCCCTTCTCTCCACGTGTCGCCGCCGATCGAGCGGCGGCGGATCGCGGCCGGGCGGCGGGCCCGCCAAGGGGCAGCTCGAGGGAGGCTCCCGCTCCTCCGGTGGCGCGCGGAGGCGGTCGTCGCGGATCGACGCCCAGGCGGTCACGGCGGCGAGCCCGAGGAGCACCGCGCAGACGCGCATCGCCCGGGGAAAGCTCGTGCCGAGCGCGTCGGCGTAGTCGGAGCCCCCGAGGCCGGTGGCGGCGGGCAGCACCGCGATCGCGAGCAGACCCGCCGTGCGGGCGACGGCGTTGTTGACCCCGCTGGCGGCCCCGGCGTGGCGAGGATCGGCGGCGGCGAGGACGGCGACGGTGACGGGCACCGCCGCGAAGGTGAGACCCGCCGCGACGACGAGCATGGCGGGCACCACGTCGACGAGGAAGCTCGGGTGGGGGCCCAGCCGCCCGAGGAGCACCATCCCGATCGCGGCGACGGCGCAGCCGCCGGTGAGCAGACGGCGCGGCCCCTTGCGGCCCGCGAGGCCGCCGACCCAGGACGAGAGCAGGAGCATCACCACGGAGATGGGGAGGAGGGCGAGCCCGGCGAGGAGGGGCTCGTAGCCGGCGACGACCTGGAGGTAGAGGACGACGAAGAAGAAGGTGCCGCCGAGCGCCGCGTAGGCGAAGAAGGTCACCAGGTTGGCGCCGGTGAAGTCGGGCGAGGCGAAGAGCGAGAGGGGGAGCATGGGGCGCCCCGCCCGGCGCTCGACCGCCACGAAGGCGGCGAGCGCGGCGACGCCGGCGGCGAGCCAGGGCCAGGTCGCGCCCAGGCCGGCCGCGTCGGACGCGATGAACGCGTAGGCGATCGCGCCGAGGCCGATCACGGCGAGGGCGCCCCCCGCGGCGTCGAGCCGGCCCTGCTGCTGCAGGGAGAGCGTCTCGGGGATCTTGCAGGCGCCCCAGGTCACCGCCGCGCCGATCGGCAGGTTGACGAGGAAGATCCACCGCCACCCCAGCGATTCGACCAGCCAGCCCCCGACGAGCGGCCCCAGCGCCGCGGCGACACCGCTCAGGCCCGACCAGGCGCCGATCGCGCGGCCCCGATCGTCCGGATGGATCGTCGACTGGATCAGGGCGAGGGCGCCTGGGGTGAGGAGCGCGCCGCCGATCCCCTGGAGCGCACGCGCGGCGACGAGCACCTCCAGGGTCGGCGCCGCCGCGCAGGCCGCGGACGCCAGCGTGAACCAGATCACGCCGACGCGGTAGACCCTCCGGCGGCCGTACCTGTCGCCGAGGGCGCCGCCCAGGAGGAGGAGCGAGGCCAGCGTCAGCATGTAGGCACCGACGGTCCACTGCAGGCCGGCGATGCCCGCGTCGAAGCTCCTGCCGATGGAGGGGAGCGCGACGTTGACCACGGTGGAGTCGAGCAACGCCATGCTGGATCCGAGCACGGTGGTGCCGAGCACCCGCCGTCCCGCCGGCGCGGACAGGCGCACGGCCGCGTTCGGCGCCGGGGCCGCCACTAGGGCTCTTCACGCTTCGTGGAAGGGCTCCACAGGTTGACGATCAGCCCCACGGTGAAGAGCTGTCCGATCGGTCGGGTGCGGGTGTAGACGTCGTGCACCCAGCGTCCGGAGAGGCGGCTTCGCAGCAAGGGGATCGTCACCGCCACCTCGGGGCCCAGGCCGAACGCCCTCGCGCGGGCCCCCCGGATCGCCGGGGGGACCTCGCGCCCCTCGTCGTCGCTCACCTGCCAGAAGGCGTAGGTCGCGACGCCGGCCTCCACGATCCGAAAGAGGTGCGCGCCCGCTGCGCCCTGGATCTGGAACGTGTTGCCTCGGATGACGTCTACCCCTCTCAGCTCACCGTTGAAGTTGTAGCTGGCGAGCGCCGTGACGTTCCAACCCTGGCGCCGGTCGAAGTAGATGGTACCGCCCAGGGTCGGCTCAGGGGTCCAGTAACCCCTGCCGACCCCCGATTGCGGCGGGCCGAGGTCGAACTTGCCCGTGGGCGCGTAGAAGCCGTAGCCGGCGAGGAGGTCGAAGTGTTCGCCGAGGCGCCACCCCAGCCGGATCGGCTGCACGAAGAGATCGCCCAGGCCGACGCGGTCGTTCTCCATCCCGGTCTCCCGGACGCGGGTGCGCACCCGCACGAGCTGGAGGCTGATGGAGGCGCCGACGAAGGTCGAGAGCGGCTCGATTCGGAAGATGGCGCTCCCGCCGACCGCGTTGGCGAACGCGTCCACGTCCACCGGGGTCCGATCGCCGTTTCGGTCGGCGACCCGATCGGCGTGGAAGAAGAGCACCCGATCCGCCACGTAGACACCCGGATCCTGCTGGTAGCCGGCCCGGAGGCCGAGGGTGCCGAGGACCTTGTGGCCGAGGTTCTGCTGGGCGCGGGCGGGGAGGGCGCACGCGAGGCACGCTGCGGTCAGCGTCGCGGCGAGCAGCGTGCCTGCTGGGGGGCGGAGGCGGAGCGGGCCCATCGCACCAAACTAGCGATGCCGTCCGCGCGAGGGCAGGGCGGGCAGGGGGCGCCTCCCCGGCGCCCGCGGGCCCCGAGCAGGCGGCCGAAGGGGGAGAACTTCCGCGCCTCCGCGGTGGACTTCAGAGCCGCACGGGGATGGAGCCGAGGAAGCGGAACCCCTCCCGCCCGACCTCGAACGCGGCGCCTCGGAGGAGGACGCCGTCCTGCGCCGCCTCGGCGAGGGCGCGGGCGAAGCCGGGGTCGACCGGATGAGGCCCGATCGCCCGCGCGTCACCGCGCTGGGCCACGAGGACTACGGCGGCGGGCTCCCCGGTGCGCGCCAGCTCGGCGAGCTCCCGGCAGTGGCGGGCGGCGCGCTCGGAGGGGGCGTCGGGGAAGAGAGCGAGGCCATCGCGGACCACCCCCGCGCTCTTCACCTCGAGGAGCATGCGCCTGCCGTCGTCCAGGGCGAGCGCGAAGTCGAAGCGGGACGAGCCCACCCGCACCTCCTGCGCGATGGCGCCGTACGGCGGCAGATCGAGGAGGCGCGCCTCGAGGAGCGCGCGCACCAGGCGGTTCGCGTTCGCGGGGTCGATGGACACCAGGACGCCTTGCGCGGTGCGGGCGCAGACCAGGGTGAAGGCGGTGCGCCGGGTGGGCGACGCGGCCGGCGCGAGGAGAACCTCGGCGCCGGGGCGGAGCACCTCCTCGAGCCTGCCACGATCGCCGATGTGGGCCTCCACCTCCCGTCCATCGGCCAGCCGGACGATTCCCAGGAAGCGGTTGGGGCGATCGACGAGCGCCGCGGGGACGAGAGGGCCCGGGCGGCGGTGCGGCACGACGAGATCCATCGGCGGACGGGATAACCGCCCGCAGCCGCGAGGTCCACCCGGGCGCGCGTCGACCGCCGGAAGGACGCCCCCGGCACCGAGGGCAAGACCCAGGTCCACCGGAGCGCGCGTCGACCACCGCGGAGCGCTCGCGGGATCGGCCGGATCCAGCGACGCTTCCATCTCGGTGCGCGTCGATCATCGGCCTACTTGCTTCGGGGAGGTCGTCCACGCCGGTGTGCATCGATCGCGGACTGTAAGGACGGTGCGTCTGCCCGGGTCGAAGGGCGGTAAGCTGCATGTGTAGAGGAGGGTGAGATGGGCTTTGCCGCTTTCGACCTGGAGACGACGGGGCTGAACCCGTTCGGGCACGATCGCATCGTCGAGCTCGCGGTCGTCCACGTGGAGGACGACGGGGAGATCACCGGAGCCTGGGAGACCCTGGTGAACCCGGATCGCGATCTCGGTCCGCAGTCGATCCACGGCATCCGCGCGGCGGACGTGCGGCGAGCGCCCCGCTTCGATCGGATCGCGGGCGATCTGATCGAGCTCTTCGAGGGGCGGGTCGTCGTCGCACACAACGCGCCTTTCGACTGCCGGTTCCTGGAGGCCGAGTTCGCGCGACTGGGCGCCAGGGACGTGTCCATCACCCCGCACGCGCTCTGCACCATGCGGCTGGCGCGCGCGGCGCTCCCCGGCGTCAATCGGACGCTGGCGGGATGCTGCGCCGCCTTCGACATCGAGCTCGAGGACGCCCACCGCGCCCGGGCCGACGCGGTCGCCACCGCCCGGCTCCTGGGGGCGATCGTTCGCAGCGCCGCCTTTCGGAGCGCGGCCCTGATTCGCCTGCCCCCGAGGTGGCCCGACCTGCCCCCGACCCGCGAGGCGTGGTTCCCGCGGCCCGAGCGTGGCGAGGAGTCGGGTCACTTCCTGGATCGGATCGTGGTCGACCTCCCGGGCCGCGCCGACTCCGAGGCGCACGAGTCCTACCTCGCGCTCCTGGATCGCTGCCTCCTCGATCGCCGCCTGTCGGAGCACGAGAAGGACGCGCTCGTCTCGCTGGCCACCGAGCTCGGGATCGATCGCGCGGCGTGCCAGCGGCTTCACGACGACTACTTTGGGCACGTCGCGGACGCGGCCTGGGCGGACGAGGTGCTCACCAGCGAAGAGCGAGAGGACCTGCGCCGCGTGGCGGGGCTGCTCGGGATCCCGGACGACCGGCTGGCCGCCGCGCTCGAGGGACCTGCCCGGAAGCCGGCGAGGGGATCGATCGACGGCTTCCGCCTGGAGCCGGGAGACCGGGTCGTCCTCACCGGCGAGATGCGCCTTCCTCGGTCCGAGTGGCACGAGCGCCTCCTCGCGAGCGGCCTGGAGCCGGCAGGCGCGGTCACCAAGCGCGTCGAGCTCCTCGTGGCGGCCGATCCGGACTCCCTGTCGGGCAAGGCGAAGAAGGCGAGGCAGTACGGCATCCCCATCGTCGACGAGGACGGCTTGGTCGCCCTCCTCGAGTCGCTCGGGCAAGGCGGCTGATCGGGCCCGGACGACTCCGGATCAGCCGAGGCGACGGTCGATCTCGCGCAGGGCGTCGAGCGCGCCGCGGGCGATGCCCAGGTGCGGCGGCGGAGCGGCGGGCTCCCGGACGTTGATGCGCACGAGCGTCGCCGCGTGCCGGCGCGCGATCGCCTCGCCGGTCATTCGCACCGAGGGGACGGCGGTCCCGGCGCCCAGCTCGACGATGGCGAGCCGGCCTGCGGCGACCCCGGAGAGCCAGGAGGCGAAGCGCGCCTCCGCCGCGGCGGTTCGGGCGTCGTCCCAACCACCGTCCGCGAACATGAGGACGTTGGGGCGGGCGAGGGCGCCGCAGACGGGACACGAGGGGAGCGGCCCCGCCGCTCGAAAGGTGATCGGGTCGACGTCCACGCGAACGTCGCTCGCCGGGTGGATCCCGCAGTCGGATTCGGTGCACTGCAGGTGCATGAGCGAGCCGTGGCACTCGATCACCTGCGCCTCGTCGAAGCCCGCGCGCTGGAAGTGCCCGTCGACGTTCGAGGTGAAGACGAAGGCGCCGCCACGCTTGCGCGCCACCCAGCGGCACAGGATCTCGAACCCCTGGTGCGGCGTGGTCGCGCGGTAGAGCTCGAGCCGGTGGCCATAGAAGCCCCACGCCAGGCGGGGGTCCCGGGAGAACCAGCGCGGCTGCGCCAGCTCCTCGAAGCGGAGCCCCAGCTCCCGATAGGGGGGATACGCCCGCCAGAAGCCCTCGGGGCCGCGAAAGTCGGGCAGGCCCGAGTCGACGCCCATCCCGGCGCCCGCGGTGACGAGGAGCGCGTCGGCCTGGACGATGGCCTGCGCGGCGCGATCGAAGAGGTCGGTCATTGGGGCAACACACCAACATGCATTGCGGCGCCCGTGACCGGCGCCGCGAGGTCAGATCTGCTGATCGAGCGCCGCCCACAGGTAGAGGCAGGCGAGGCTGCGGTGCGGCGCCCACCGCGCGCCCGCCCGCTTCACGTAGCCGGGGGCCGCGGGTTTGCGCAGGCCGTGGGCGAGCTTCAGGCCCTTCTGGATGCCGAGGTCGCCGGTGGGGAGCACGTCGGGGCGGCGCAGGCGGAACATCAGGAACATCTGCGCGGTCCACACGCCGATGCCCTGTACGCGGGTGAGGGCCTCGATCACCTCGTCGTCGGGCAGCGCCTCGACCCGCTCGAGATCGAGCTCGCGCTCGGCGACCGCGCGGGCGAGGGCGCGGACGTAGCGGATCTTCGGGCGGGAGAGCCCGGCCGCCTGCAGGGATTCGTCGCCCGCTGCGAGGACCGCCTCGGGGGTCACCGTCCCGCCCAGAACGCCCACGACGCGGCCGTAGATGGTCGCGGCGGCCTTGCCCGAGAGCTGCTGGTAGACGATGGAGCGCGCCAGCGCCTCGAAGTGGGTCGGGAAGGGCGAAGGCTCGAACCGCTGCGGGCCCGCCCTCTCGATCACCCGATCGATGAGGCGGCCCAGCCGCAGGTCGGCCGCGCGCAGCTCGTGCTCGGGGCGCAGGTCGAGGGTGGAGATGGTCTTCACGGCTCGATTCTCGCATGAAACCGCCTCGCAGCGTGCGCCATTCGGCCGATTCGGGAGGGCGGATCGCGGGGTGATAGGATGGGGTGCAACCGATCCGACGAAGGAGAGGTCCGGATGAAGCGCAATCTGCCGATCGTCGCCGCCTTGTCGGCCGCCTCGCTCCTCGCCTGCGCCCCCGAGGAGACCACCTGCGCCTCGGACGATTGCGAGGAGGCGACGACGATCCGGATCGAGCCGGCGATCGGGGATCCGGGCACCTACGACGTCACCCTGAACGTGGACCGGGCGGAGCTGAAGTGCGTGGTGGTGGTGCCGCTCGACGAGGCACCGCCCGCCTGCGCCCCCGGGGGGACCCTCGGGGTTCGCAACGTGTCGTTCTCCGCCGGCGACGACGGCGGGCTCCAGGCGATCCGCATCGATCGGATCGCCGCGCTGGTGCGGGTCGCGATCGACCTGGAAGGCGACGTCGTCATGGATCGAGAGGTGAAGCCGCTCGCCTGGGAGGAGCCGCTGGGGGACCTCACCTGCTTCGGCGAGCCGATCCTGTGCAAGGCGGCGCGGGCGACGATCACCCGGCGCTGACTCTACCTGGAGGCGGGTCGCCCGCTCAGATGATCCCGTGGAGCGGGCCGCCGGGCGCCCCCAGCTCATCCACCTTGCGCTCGACCTCCGGCACCTCGACGAGGGGCGGTGCGTGGTGCGGCTTGATCCGCGCGTCGATGACGAGCGGCCCGCGGCAGCCCCAGTGCTTGTGCGAGACGAAGCTGCCCACCCCGTGGACGTCGTGGGAGGGGTTGCTCCGGGTGAAGGCGACCCAGAGGAGGTTGGCGAGGCTCGCGCCCGTGAAGGCCGCGTCGTCGCAGAGGACCGCGAGCGGGACGCCGTCGAGGTCGCGGCCCTCGAGGGCGCGGCACCAGGCCTCGATCTCCCCCGCCGCCTCCTCGTGGCTCCGGAAGGCGGGGCCCTCCACCGCGAGCACGCCGGGGAGCGCGAGGGTCGCGTTCTGGAAGGGCCGCGGCAGATCGCGAGGCACCTCCCGGGCGAGCGCGCGCCGCGCGGGGCCCGCCGCCGCGATCACGAGCTTGGAGCCCTCGTTCAGCCCGCTGCCGGAGTAGTCGAGGGTGTCGATGGTGGTGCGGGTCTGGAAGTGGAGATCGCGGGTCCAGTCGACGCGCTCCAGCATGTGGCGCAGGAAGCCCTCCACGTCCTCGACGTCGAGGGTGGGATCGTCCTGCCGGGCGGCGACCCACAGGTACTTGGTCAGCGAGAGCTGGTTGGTGCCGAGCACGTGGTTGGCGACGGTGAGGATCTCCTGGGGGCGACGCTCCTCGAGGTACGGCGTGTAGCGCTCGTGGCCGATGGCGAGGCAGAGCGGATGGACGCCCGCCGCGTCGACGGCGTGGACGGCGTCGAGGCCCGGCACCTCCCGCGGGATGGCGTCGCCGGTGAGCTCGTGCACCAGGGCGCCGAAGGAGGTGTCCTCCTGCGGCGGCCTGCCGACCACGGTGAAGGGCCAGATCGCGCCCTGCCGGTGGTAGACGCGCCGCACCCGCAGGACGGGGTAGGGGTGGGTGAGGCTGTAGTAGCCGAGGTGATCGCCGAAGGGGCCCTCGGGCTTGAGCTCGCCCGCGTGCACCTCGCCGGTGATGACGAAGTCGGCGTCCGCGGAGACGCAATGCCCGTCGTCGTCGTAGAAGTAGCGGAAGCGCCTGCCGCCCAGCATGCCGGCGAAGGTCGCCTCGGAGAGCCCCTCTGGCAGCGGCATCACCGCCGCGAAGGTGTGCGCCGGCGGCCCGCCCACGAAGATGCTCACCTTGAGCGGCTCGCCCCTGGCGATGGCCCGGGTCTGGTGGATCCCGATGCCCCGGTGGATCTGGTAGTGCAGGCCCACCTCTCGATCGCGCTCGTAGTCGTTCCCCGCGAGCTGCACCCGGTACATGCCGAGGTTTGCCGTCATGATCCCGGGGCGATCCGGATCCTCGGTGTAGACCTGGGGCAGGAGCACGAAGGGCCCGCCGTCCATGGGCCAGCTCACGATCTGCGGCAGCTCGCTCAAGCGGGTGCGCCCGTGCAGGATCGGCGCGCCGAGCCGGCTGCGCCTGGGCAGCGCGGTGTAGGCGGCGATCGCCGCCGGCAGGTGCCGCCCCGGATCCTTCAGCAGCGCGGCGGGATCGTACTTGAGGGAGATGAGGGCACGGACGCGCTCCAGGGTGTCGCGGAAGAGGAAGCGCGACCGCTCCAGGGTGCCGAAGAGGTTCGAGACCGCGGGGAAGGGCGAGGCCCGGACGCGCTCGAAGAGGAGAGCCGGCCCGCCGCGGGCGTACACCCTCCGGTGGATCGCGGCCATCTCCAGGTAGGGATCGACCTCGCGGGTGATGCGGACGAGCTGTCCGTTGGCCTCCAGGTCGCGTACGCAGGCTCGCAGGCTCGGGTATCCCATCGTCGCTCTTCGGTTCCTCTCCATGCCGGCGTCGCCGCCGGCACGCCTCGCGCCGGCACGCCTCGCGCCGGCACGCCTCGCGCCGGCACGCTACACGATCCGGCCCTGCCGCCCCACCGTTGTCGAGAGGATCGCCGGTCATGGTACGCTGGGTGCGCTTCTTCCCTTCGGCCGCAACGGCCGCACCGCATCCATGACCGAGCGGAACATGCGAACCACCCTCCGGAGTTGGTCCTCCTCGCGGGACCGACGCTGCTCCCCTGCATCGACATCGACCCGGAGGACGTCATGTGCCTCACCGACTGCTGGTGGGGGCAGACCTTCGTGCGCCTCGAACCTCCCCTCGACGAGGACGGGACATTGGTCCTCACCGTGAAGGCCGATTGGATCGACGAGACCTGCTCCGTGACGCTCCCGCTCCCCGAGCCGGTGATCGGCTGCTCGGGCGCCTCCGGGCTCGAGGCCCGGCGAGGCGGCGTCGTCCTCTTCGACCGGTCCGACCCCGTGACGGTGAAGACCGAGGGTGCCGAGTGTGGTTGTCTGGTGGGGCGGGCCACGATCTCGACGCAGCAGTAGGAGCCGATGGCGACGATCCAGTTCCTCGGGGCGGCCGGCACCGTGACCGGCAGCGCCTACCTCGTCGAGCACGAGGGGCGGCGCGTGCTCCTCGATTGCGGGCTCTTCCAGGGCGAGAAGGCGTGGCGCAGGCGCAACTGGGATCCCTTCCCGGTGCCGCCTTCGAGCCTGGACGCGGTGCTCCTCACCCACGCCCACATCGACCACTCCGGCGGCCTCCCGCGGCTGGTGCGGCAGGGATACCGGGGGCCGGTCCACACCACCCGGGCCACCCGGGACCTCCTGGCGATCATGCTCCCGGACTCGGGACGGCTCCACGAGGAGGAGGCGGCGGAGGCGAACCGCCTGCGCTGGTCGAAGCATTCGCCGGCGCTGCCGCTGTACACGGAGGAGGACGCGCTCCGCTGCCTCCCGCTGATCGAGGCCGCCCGCTACGGCATCCCGGTGCGCCTGCCCGGCGGCATCGACTTCACCTTCCACCGCGCGGGCCACATCCTCGGCAGCGCGATCGTCCAGCTCGACCTGTCGCGGAAGGACGGCTACCGGCACACCCTGATCTTCAGCGGCGACCTGGGCCGGTACGACATGCCGATCATCCCCGATCCGGAGCCGATCTCCCGGGCGACGACGCTCCTCCTCGAGTGCACCTACGGCGACACCCGCCACGAGGCGCCTCATCCCCGGGCGGAGCTGGGCGCGATCGTCCGCGAGGTGGTGGATCGGCGCGGCGTCCTCGTCATCCCCGCCTTCGCGATCGGGCGCACCCAGGATCTCCTCTTCCACCTGCGTCAGCTCCAGCTTGCCGGCGCGATCCCCAGCCTGCCGATCTTCGTGGACAGCCCCATGGCCTGCGACGCGACGCCCCTCTACCTGATGCACAGGGAGGAGCACGACGAGGAGATGAACCGGATGCTGTCGGCGGGCCTGGATCCCCTCACCCCGCGGCGGGTGGAGTTCACGCGGGGCGTGCAGGAGTCGAAGGCGATCGCGTCGGCACGCCCTCCCTTCATCGTGATCTCGGCGGCGGGGATGGCGACGGGGGGCCGGGTGCTGCACCACCTCTCGCGATGGCTGCCGGAGGGGGACGCGACGGTCCTCTTCGTGGGCTACCAGGCGGGAGGCACCCGCGGCCGCAAGCTCCTCGACGGCGACGAGACGGTCCGGATCCACGGAAGGGACGTCCCGGTGAAGGCGCGCATCCGCAGCCTGCGCGGCTTCTCCGCCCACGCCGATCGCGACGAGGTGGATCGCTGGCTCTCGTCGTTCGGGAACCCGCCGCGGCGGACGTTCTGCGTGCACGGCGAGGGGCCGGCGCTCGAGGCCACCCGGGAGCGGCTCGAGGCGCGGGGATGGTCCGCGTACGTGCCCTCGTACATGGAGACGGTGGAGCTCGACGGATGAAGCGGTGAGGTTCGTCCCCTCGCGGCCTCCGCTCCTTCGCGGGGTCGCCCAAGGGGGCGAAACCTTGGAGGGGACGGGACGGCCGCGTAAGAATGGATCGCCGGGTCGATCGGCAAGGGTCGGGTCATGCGCCGCGTCTTCGCTCTCTTCTGCGTGCTGGCTCTCGGCGGCTGCGCGTCGCTCGAGACACGGATGCGCGAGCAGCGGGCGGATCGTGAGTCGATCGAGGCGTCGTTCTCGTCGGTGGAGCCGCGGCTGCGCTCGCTCGCGGCCGAGTCCTGCACGTGGAGCCGCACCGAGGCCTGCGAGGAGCGCCTGGAGCGAATGGCCCTCGAGGATCCCGACGACGGCGTTCGCGCCAGTGCGATCCGGACCCTGGGGCGGATCTGCGGCGACGCGGCGCGCCGGGCGCTGCTCCGGATCGCCGCCGTCGCGAAGGGGGAGGAGGCGATCGTCGAGGCGGCAGTGCGCTGCCCCGCGGCGGATCTGACCCTCGTGCTGGAGGGGGCGGCGAGGAGCCGCTTCGAGGGAACGCCCGAGGAGCGCAAGGCCTGGCTCGCCTGGCTGGAGGGTGTGGTGGCGCAGCCGCCGCCGCGCGAGGAGGCCCGGGCGCTTCGCGATCGGGTCGCCAGGCAGCTTCGGCGGGAGAACGCGGAGGCCGCCAGGGCCATGGAGATCTCCCGGACCCGCGAGAAGGCCTGGGCCGCGCTGGACGCGGGGGAGCTGGAGGAGGCCGCGGTGCAGGTGGCCCACCTGGCCGCGCTGGGGGCGCCGAGCGGCGATCTGCTCCGGCGGATCGCGGCGATGGACCTGCAGCGGACCAGGAGGGCCTTCGACGAGGCGCTCCGCGATGGAGATCCCGATTGGGCGGAGGGGCTCCTGCGGGAGGTGCCCGCGCTGCAGCTCCAGGATCCGACGCTGGCGTTCCGGGCGCAGGTGGCACGCTACGACATGCTCCTGCCGTCGGCAACGTGGGTGGAGGATCTGGCGCGCAGCGGCAAGGTGGACGAGGCGCGGGCGGAGCGCCGGAAGCTGCTGGAGCGGGGCGGCGAGGCGGTGCTGCTCGATCAGGCCAGGGCGTCCAGGCGCCGGTCGGAGCAGCTCGTCGAGAAGGGGAGGTTCGCCGCGGCGTGGAGGGAGTCGTGGAGCCTCCGCGAAACGGAGTCGGTGGCGGCCGAACGGTTCATGGTGAGGTTCGGGGTGGAGCGATGGCGGCGGGAGGGGCTGGAGATGACGAGGGCGCAGCTCACGTCCTTCGTCGACGATCTGGGCGAGCACGCGCCTGCGCAGGCGACGAACAGGCTCGCCCTCTTCCACCTCATGGACGAGACGGCCGCCGGGCGATCCGCCGCGGCGATGAAGGCGCTGGAGCGGATCGGCGAGGATCTGGGCACGGCGGTGCTGCGGTGCGACGAGGCCGACGGCGCGCTGCCCCCGCCCGCGGACAAGTTCTCCCTGGCCGACATGCCCGCGGCGCTGGAGTACATGGCGCAGCGGGTCCCAACCCAGAAGCAGCGGGTGTTGCTCCGCCGCACCAGGGACGAGGGGAAGGCGCTGCTTCGGAAGGTGATCGATCGGCGCGAGGATCTGCACGCGCTGGTCGAGGTGGCGGAGCGCTGCGAGGGCAGCGCCAAGGAGCTCGCCTGGTACGAGGGCGCGCCGCCGGGATCCGAGGCCTACGCCAAGTCCCTGGTGGCGGCGAAGAAGACCCGCGCGTGCCTGCAGGATCTGATGAGGCGGGTGGACGCGTTCCAGCACCAGGCCGAGGCGTGCGCGCGCTACCTCGAGAAGGCGTCGAGCGCGCTGCAGGAGGCGTTCTCCCGATGAAGCGCATGCCGCCAGGCGTCGCGCACCTGCGACCCTTCGCGCTTGGACGGGCGGTTGGGCGAATGGCGCGCTCGTCGCTCGCCCCGGCGCTCCGGCGGATGGCGATGGCGTCGCTGGTCGCCGCCCTGGCGCTGACGGCACATCGCACCGCCGCTTCGTCGCTCTCCTTCCAGGACGCGCAGCTCGAGATCTCCGCCCTGGGCGGCACGGCGGTCGAGGCGATCCGCGAGGCGTGCGTGGGGCGGTCCCCGGCGTCGGAGCGCCCGAGCCTCGTCGAGGCGGTCCAGTCCCTCGAGGTGAAGGACCGCTCCGCGGAGCTGGTGCGAGAAGGGCGGGCGCTCGCGAGCGCGATCCTCCAGGCGATCGAGTCGCGGGACGGCGCGATCCGCTCGTGCCAGGTGGCGTTCGAGCGCTGGCGCACGGCGCTCGCCTACGGCGACCCCACCGATCCGGCGGACGTGGCGGAGGAGGCGAGGCGCTGCCACGCCCGGCTCCGCGGGGAGGAGGGCGCGATCGAGTCGCAGGCGCGGGCGTGCGTGAACCTCCGCCACGAGCTGATCCGCAGGCTCGCGGGCCTCCCCTCGCCGGTGCCGTTCGGCCTGGGCTCTCGCGGCAACCTGAACGTGAGCGATCTCGGTGCGCTCCTGGGGCGGTGCAAGGACGACGAGGACGGGCTGCGCTGCGACCTCGCTCCCGAAGCGCTGGAGGAGCGGGCATGGCTGGGGCAGGGCAACCTCCTTGGCTGGGCGACCTTCGTGAAGCGCGACGGGGAGCTGCGCCTCGGCTCGCTGTTCGTCTACCGCGTCGCCGACACCTGCTCGGACGCGGCGGCGACGGTCTCGCAGTGGTGGGGGAGGCTGGAGAAGCTCGCGGGGCCGACGCCGAGCGCCGCCCATCGCCTCCAGCACGATCGCCTCTGCACCCAGATCCGCTCCGCCCTCCAGATCGGTAGCCACAGGTTCGTCACCGGGACCGACGAGCTCGGCACCTCCGGCAGGTACGTGGCGTTCGTCGAGATCACCTCGGAGCTCTGGGACCGCCAGCCCGTCCGCCAGAAGTTCGACCACTACGACTGAGGCGGCGCTGGGCCGGGGACCTTTCCAAAACGACCGCGCCCCTCGGCCGTGCGGGCGAGGGGCGCGGAGAGAGTGCTTCTCGGATCCCGAATCAGTCGAGCAGCTCGGTGTGCAGCGTCACGAGGTAGGTCGAGCGGGCCGCACCGCCGTCGGGCGTGCCGATCCAGGCCTCGACCTTCAGCTCGCAGGTCGCCGGGCGGCTGATCGTTCGATCCATCTGGAAGAGGAAGCCGACCTGCTGCCCATGACCGCTCTCGACGGCCTCGAAGGTTCCGACCTTCTCCGTGTCCGTCGCGGAAGGCGTGTAGGACGTGGCGGGCGCGAACACGCCGTTGCAGTCGGACGACGAGAGCTTCCACTCGATGTCCGCGGTGTAGGGGTTGGGGTTGTTCGCCTTCAGCGTGCCGTACACCCAGGTGCCCTCGTTGTCGTTGAGGGTCCGCAGCTTCCCGTCGAGCGTCGGCGCGAAGTTGAAGGAGACGCTGGCCTCCATGGTCCCGTGCGCGGTGGCGACGAACGGAATGCTCATCTCGGCGACGTTGCCGTCGGCGTCGGTGACGACCAGGACGAAGCCCTGATCGGACGCCCAGCTCGGCGCCCGCATGTTGATGTAGCCCTTCTCGTTCGAGGTGAAGGTCGCCGGAACGACGCTCTCGGTCGTCCAGTGGTATTTCGGATCGAGCCCGCCCCAGTTCCGGGAGGAGAGCGTGTAGGGGCCGGTTCCGCCGCCGACGTTCACCCCGATGGTCGTGACGAGGCCCGTCGGGATCGGCGCACGCAGCCAGGAGAGCGAGCTGAAGAACGGCGCGACCCACTCGCGATCGCGCTGCTGGTTCACGAAGAGGGCGAGCACGACCGTCTCGTTCTCCTCGATGTCGACGATGGCCGGCTCGGACACCACGGTGGAAGGCGAGATGCCCGCCTTCATCTGCACGAGGGCGATGGCGGAGTAGGGGCCGGTGGGGAGAAAGGTCCTGGAGCCTTCCCACCAGGAGTTGGTCCCGTTGCGGGTGAGGGTGAACTGAATGATCTGCCGCCCGTCGATCGGCTCGATGGGGGTCAGCACCACGTCGACCTTCTCCACGTCATCGAGGAAGGAGAAGTTCTCCCCCGGCGCCGTCAGCGCCGACACCTGGACGTCGAGGCTTCCGTACGCGTCGGTGGCCTCGACCACCCCGTCGTCCATGCCACACGCCGCGAAGCCGAACCCCATCACCGACGTCGCTGCGAGAGCGAGCAACTTCCTCGTCATCTTCGAACCTCCTGAAAAAAAGAAGGATCCACCCCGAGCTTCGAACCTCGGTGTGGGCGCTTATGCCACCGGGTGGGAGAGCGTCGCCATCACAGGATCGTGTGTCGTTGGCTCATGGTCGTTGAGTCATGGGAGCTGGCTCGTCGCCCCGAACGACCCGACGATCCTCGCGGCCCTCGTCAGACGGACGACTCGATGAGGTGCACGAGCTCGTCGGTGCCGAGCGCGCCGGCGTGATCGGCGCCCTCCAGGATCGACTCGACCAGCTCGCGCTTGTGCGCGTGGAGCGAGAGGATGCGCTCCTCGATCGTCCCGTGGGAGACGAGGCGGATCACGGTGACGGGCCGGGTCTGCCCGATGCGATGGGCGCGGTCGGAGGCCTGATCCTCGACGGCCGGATTCCACCACGGATCGAGGTGGAGGACGAAGTCGGCGGCGGTGAGGTTGAGGCCGAAGCCGCCGGCCTTGAGCGAGATGAGGAAGTGATCCGCCTCGCCGGACTGGAAGGCGTCGACCAGCTCCTGCCGCCTGGCGCCAGGGGTCTGCCCGTCCAGATAGAGCACCCGCAGGCCCGCCGCCTCGAGCGCTTCTCGCACGAGGCCGAGGTGCTTGGTGAACTGGCTGAACACCAGCGCCCGATGGCCCTCGGCGCGAAGCTCCGCGAGCAGCTCCACCGCGCGCTCGAGCTTGGACGAGGGCACGGCCGAGTCGGGGTCGTAGAGGGCCGGGTGGCACGCGGCGAGGCGAAGACGGGTGATGGCCGCGAGGACCTCGAAGCGCGCCTTCGCCGGCGGCATCGATCCGGCCAACCCCTTGATCCGCGCCACCGCCGCGAGGCGCGCCTGCTCGTAGAGCTCGCGCTCGGTCCTCGACAGCTCCACGAGCTCGTCGACCTCGGTCCGCGCGGGGAGCTCCGAGGCGACCTCCAGCTTGGTGCGGCGCAGGAGGAAGGGCCGGAAGATCCGGGAGAGCGCGGCCTTGCGATCGGCGTCGCCGTCCCGCTCGATCGCGAGGCCGAAGCGGTGGCGGAACTGCTCCCAGCTCCCCAGCAGGCCCGGCACCGTCACCCGAAAGAGGCTCCACAGCTCGCCCACGTGGTTCTCCAGCGGCGTCCCGCTCAGCGCCACGCGGACGTCGGCCTGCAGCGCCCGCGCCGCCTTGGCGCGCTCGGTCTGCGGGTTCTTGATCGCCTGCGCCTCGTCGAGGACGAGGGTCGAGAACCGCCTCCCGCAGAGGAGCTCCCGCTCCCGCGCGAGGTAGGTGTAGCTGACGACGAGGACGTCCCGCGGGCCGAGCCCCGCGACGGTGGCGGCGCGATCGCCTTCGCCGAAGATCACCGGGCGCAAGGGAGGGGCGAAGCGCGCCGCCTCGCGGACCCAGTTGCCGCAGACGGAGGTGGGCGCGACCACGAGGGCGGGACCCTCCTCCATGCGGTGGACGAGGAGCGCCAGCGCCTGGACGGTCTTGCCGAGGCCCATGTCGTCGGCAAGGCAGCCGCCGCCGCCCCACGCCGCCAGCCGCGCCAGCCAGCGGAAGCCGTCCACCTGGTAGGGACGCAAGGTCGCCCGCAGCCCCTCCGGCACCTCGGGCTCGAAGCTCGCCGCTTCGCGCATCCGCTCGAGCATGGTGCGCAGCTCGAGGGCCGCCTCCAGCTCGCCGCCGCCGTCGACGAGGGCCTCGAGCGACGGGAGCGCCGCGAGGGACGCCTCGAGGCCTCCCCGCGAGGAGAAGGTCTGGTCGGCGGCCAGGGCGAGGCGCTCGCGGAGCTCGTCGCCCAGGGCGACCCAGGTGTCGCCCGAGACCTGCACGTAGCGGGCGCCGCGCCGGGCGGCGTCGAGGGCCTCGGCGATCCGGAGCTGCACGTCGTCGACCTCGATCTCGCCGTCGAGGCCGAGCCAGTCGCGGCGCGAGGCGAGGCGCAGGGAGACGTTCCCCGTGGTGGCGGCCCTCGTCACCCTCCAGCGATCGGAGCGCCACTCCACCCGCAGCGACTCGCTCGTCGGCAGCTCGCCCAGGCGCGCGAGGAGGTCGAGGGCGGCGTCGCCGTCGCGGACCCACGAGAACGATCCCGCTTCCGCGTCCTCCAGATCGAGCGCCCGCTGCACGGCGCCCGCCGCTGCCAGCTCCGCGGTGAAGCTGCGGCGCACGAAGATCCGGCGCCGATCGATCGAGCCGGACAGCACTTCGCCCCCCTGCCCCGGGACCAGCGCGGCGCCGCCGGGCGCCGGGGCGACGAGGAGCTGCACGGCGAGCGACACCGGACCTCGGCGCTCCACTCGCACCACCACCACGTCCCGGGCCGGGACCTCGTCGCCGAGGAGGCCCTCCGGGATCCGCATCGGCACGAGGGCCGCGAGCCTCGACGCCCGCTCCAGGACGGCGTGGGCCGCCTCCGCCGGGAACGCGCCGCCCCCCAGCGCCAGGAGCACCTCGCGGACCTTCGGGTCGACCCTGGCGACGAGGCAGCGGGCGGAGGGCTCGTCGAGGAGCACCACCGCGCCGTCGAAGGAGGAGGAGCGGAGCTGGGGGAGGATCGCTTCGGCAGGCGCGGCCGCCCCTTCGATCCAAGGGACGATGCGGACCGAGTCGCCGCGCTCCTCGACGGCGAGGCGGAGCGCAGCGGCGCGCAGGTCCAGCCTGCGGAGGGGCGGGCCCGAGAGGAAGACGTGGGGGTGGCCGCAGAGCTCCAGCAGGGCCTGCCGCGCGACGGCCTCGCGGGCGTGATCGGGCTGCCAGCCCTGCTGTCCCTGGAGCATCCGCACCACCCGCCGGTCGCGGGGATCGGCCACCTCGCCGAGGTCGTGGTGCCGCAGCGGCACCCCCGCGGAGAACCTCCCGCTCTTGAGGCGCCGCTGGACGATCACCGCCACCTCGGGGACGCCGGTGGCCGAGGGCGTGAGTCTCCACGCGATCCGGGTGTCGGCCTCGTCGCCCGCGATCGGGCCCGCCTCGAGCCGCGCGAGGGCCGCGTCCAGGCGGCCCAGCGCGCGCTGCCAGTCCGGCGCGCCAATGGCGGCGCGGAGCTCGTTCCGCAGGGAGGAGGATGGATCGAGGAGCCCCGCCAGGAGCGCGTCCAGCGCCGGCGCGACGTGGGGGCAGGCGAAGGCGCGGCAGGAGCACCAGGGCTCGGGCGGACCGGCGAGCTTGAACGTGACGGCGTGCTCGGCGCCGGCTCGCCACGGGTTGGAGCCGGCGACCTCGACGAAGATCTGCAGGCGCGACGGATCCTCGTGGAAGGCCCAGCGCAGGAGCCTGCTCTTGCGGGGGACGCCCCGCGCGGCGGCGAAGCGGGCCCGCCGCAGGCGCACGAGGAGGGGGTCGAGGACGCGGTCGCCGGTGGGCGCCTCCGCCCACCACGCCTCGATCGCCTCCGCCGATCGACCCAGGCCGAGCCTGGCGAACGCCTTGTGATCCAGCCAGGTGCGTACCGCCTCCTGCGCGAGGCCGAACCCGCGGCCACCCAGTCGCACGCGCAGGCGGGAGAGCCCCTCCGGCGACGGCGTGGCCAGCTCCTCCATGGTCGCCAGGGCGTCGCGCAGCGCCCCGGCGGCCGGCTCGTCCTCCAGGCCGACGAGCGCCAGCATCGCCGGATCGCCCAGCTCCGCCTCGATGCCGGCGGCGCGCGCCCACCGGCGCAGCGCCTCACCGCTCTCCCAGCGGGCGTCGAAGAGGGAGGAGAGTCGGTCGGTCGGGGCGGGGTCGGGGCGCAAGGTCTTTGGCTCGGGGGGAGACGGCGTTCCTACCAGAACTGCCGGCGCCCGTGGTTCACTCGCGACGCGGCCGGGCTCAAGCGAACCGGGCCAGGGCCGTCGCGGCCAAGCCGGCGAGGAAGGCCAGGTCGATCGCCGCCGCCACCGCCGCGAGGATCCGCGCCCGGCTCGACGTTTCCCCGGCGCGCTTCGCGAAGGAAAAGAGGGCGTCCAGGGAGACCATGGTGGCGATCGCCGGGACCACGGTGATCCCCAGGATCGCCGCGACGAACGCTCGCCTCGCCAGCTTGTCGGCGGGGTGCGGCGGCGCGGGGGACGGCTCGTCGGGCTCGTCGTCCCGGAGGACGGGATCCGGCACCACGTGGGGCGCCGCCAGGATGGCGAGGGCGTCCTTGCGCTCGGCGGGGTCGACCTGGAGGCGCACGCCGCCGACGGCGTTGGAGAGGTGGGGGGCCACGCCGACCAGCCCATCATCCAGCACCCGCGCCCGGATCCCGTGCCCCTTCAGGAGGTCCCTGGCGAAGACCGCCTCGTACGGCAGGCCATAGGCCCGGATGGTGATCCACTCCACGGCTTCCAGGTGCTCGGCGGCGATGGCGGTCCTCCTTCTCCGTTTTCTCCCACAGACGATACCGCTCCGGCGCCCGCCGGAGGTACCGGGACGCTCGATCGAGCCGCCCTGCGCTTGCGCTCGCCCGCTTTGCGGCCTATAGGGCTGCGGTTTACCTGCACCACGCGGCGACATGCTCGAAAAGGCATCCTCCTCCCTCCCAACAGACGTCCCCCCCGCAAACCGGGCCCTCGCGCGGCTGGCTCGGATCGCCACGGCGGCGCTCCACGCCAAGAACGCCCTGGCGATCTCCCGAGACGGCGCCGAGGCGCTGGCGATCGGCACCTCCTGCGACGGCCGGCCGCTGGACGAGGCGATGATCGCCTCCCTCGTCGAGATCCGGAGGCCGCTCCTCGTCGAGGACGCCGACGAGCTGGGGGAGGGCGGCGCGAAGGCGCTCGCCGCCACCCTCGGCGCCCGATCCCTGGTGGCGGTCCCGTTCTCGCAGAAGGACAAGGCGCGGCACGGGGTGCTCCTGGTCTGCGACGCCAAGCCCCGAGACTGGGGAGGGAAGGCGTTCGCGCTCCTCGAGGATCTGGCGCAAGGGGCGCTCGCCAGGTGGGCGCTCCTGGAGGAGGTCGCGGCGAGGAAGCAGCGGGAGGAGGAGCTCCTCCTGCTGCAGTCGCTGACCGACGCGATCTTCGGCGCTCCGGACGTGGCGAGCGCGATCCTCGTCACCCTGCGCCGCGTCTGCGAATTCACCGGCTGGGAGTACGGCGAGGCGTGGCTCCCCGACGAGCACGATGAGCGCCTGGAGAGCGCGCCGGAGTGGTTCTCGTTCCGGGACGATCCCTTCATCAGCGTGAGCAGGACCCTCACCTTCGGCCGGGGGTACGGCCTGCCCGGGCGGGTCTGGGAGCAGAAGGTCCCGATCTGGGAGCGGGACATCGCGAGCAGCCGTTCGTACCCGCGGTTGAACCTCGCCGCGTTGGTGGGGATCAAGGCCGCGGTGGGGATCCCCGTGCTCTTCCAGGGGCGGGTGGTGGCGGTGCTCGTCTTCCACACCACGAGGCTCGTCGAGGAGGACCGCCGCCTCGTCCGCCTCATCTCCACCGTGGCCTCGGAGCTGGGCGGCGCCGTGGCGGCGAAGCAGGCCGAGGATCGGCTGCGCGATTCCGAGGCGCGGCTCGCCGGTATCCTGGAGGTGGCGGCGGACTCGATCGTCTCCATCGACGGCTCGCAGCGGATCACGCTCTTCAACCGCGCCGCCGAGCGGATGTTCGGGTACGAGGCCGAAGAGGTGCTCGGCAGGCCCCTCGACATCCTGCTCCCGGAGGACGCGCGCGCGAACCACGTGGGGTACGTGCGCACCTTCGTGGAGTCGGGGCAGACCGCCCGCTTCATGAGAGAGCGGGGCGAGATCCGCGGCAGGCGCAAGAACGGCGAGATCTTCCCCGCCGAGGCGACCATCTCGGTGCTGCACCTGCGCGGCGAGCCCGTCTGCACCGTGGTCCTGCGCGACATCACCGCCCGCAAGGAGGCGGAGGCGGCGCTGAAGGCCCAGGCGATCCGCGACGACCTCACCGGCCTCCACAACCGGCGTGGCTTCCTCCTCCTCGCCGAGCAGAAGCTCCTCGCCGCGCGGCGCTCGGGTGTCTCCTGCGTGCTGCTCTACGTGGACATGGACGGCTTCAAGGCGATAAACGACGAGCTCGGTCATCCGGCGGGGGACGCGGCGCTGGTCGAGGTGGCGCAGATCCTGCGCCGCACCTTCCGGGAGTCCGATGTGGTGGCGCGGCTGGGCGGCGACGAGTTCGTGGTCCTGGCCCGCTGCGACGCCGGTTCGGGGGAGGCGATGCGCGAGCGCCTCCGCGCACACTTCGAGGAGGCGAACGCAGCCTCGTCGCGCAGCCACCCCCTGTCGCTCAGCATCGGCGTGGCCTCCTGGGATCCGGCGGCGCCGGCGTCGCTCGAGGCGCTGCTCGCGGACGCCGACGCGGCGATGCTCGAGGCGAAGCGGCGGCGCAAGGCCGGCCTCGCGGGCGCATGACCCGAAGGGGGAGGCGCCGCGGGCGGTTCCGGGCGCGATAGGATGAGCGCCATCCCCCTTTCCCAGCGAGTGGAGGCACCATGCAGCCCCGGCTGGCGGCCGGCCTCTTGCCGATCGTCCTCGCGTCGTGCGTCGCGATCCCGCGGCCTCCCGCCGTGCTGGGGATGCCGCGCGACGATCCCGAGGCGCGGCTCTCCGCGGTGTGGATCGGGCACGCGACCGTGCTGCTCCGCCTCGGCGATCAGCGGGTGCTCACCGATCCCAACCTGAGCGGCCTGCTCTACATCGTGCCCCGCGACACGCCGGCGTCGGTGCGCGCGTACGAGATCCCGTTCGTGCACGCGGTGGTGATCAGCCACATGCACTTCGATCACTTCGATCGGCCCACGCTGCGGTCGCTCTCGCCCTACTCCGCGCTCTTCTACCCGGACGGCGGGCAGCCCTACGCCATCTCGCTCACCCAGTATCGCCGCGAGCCGCTCGCACCCTGGCAGTCGGCGCGGGTGGGGAAGCTGACGATCACCGCTGTCCCGGTGCAGCACTTCGGCGGGCGCTATGGGCTGGACGCGTTCTGGAACCGCTCGTACACGGGGTACGTGATCGAGGCCGACGGGCTGAAGGTCTTCTTCGCGGGGGACACGGGGAACGCGCCGGCGCTCTTTCGCGAGGTGGGCGAGCGGTTCCCCGGCATCGACCTGGCGCTGATCCCGATCGCGCCCTACCGCGGCGACAGGGGGAATCGGGTGCACGCCAACCCCTCCGACGCGCTGGAGATCTTCCGGGTGGTGGGCGCCCGCCACATGATCCCCATCCACTACGAGGGCTACTACGGAAACTGGGGCGGCTACGACAAGCCCAGGCGCCACCTCGAGGAGGCGCTGGCCCGGGAGGGGCTGGGGGATCGGGTGTTTGCGCTGCGGCCGGGCGAGCGCTGGATCCTCCGGGACGACGGGCCGGTGGTCACCCGGGAGCTGCGCCGCAGGCCCAAGGAGACGGGCGTGGCCGGCCGGTAGCCCGGAAGTCGCCTGGCATCAGCGCGGAGGCACGAAGGCCCGGTTCTCTTCGGCCGCCGCCTTGGCGTCGAGCCCCTCCATCGCCGACTTGAGGCCGGCCAGGGACGCCACGAACGACGAGGCCTCGTAGGGGATGAAGAGCTTGTTGGCGGGGCCCGCCGCCATCGCCTGCAGGGCCTCGACGTACTTGAGCGCGAGGACCTCCGGCGTGGCGCGGCCCTGGTGGATCGCGTCGAAGACCTTGGCGATGGCCTCCGCCTCGCCCGCGGCCTTCAGCGCCTTGCCGCGCCCCTCGCCCTCCGACTCGAGGATCTCCGTCTCCCGGGCGGCCTCGGCGGCCATGATCCGGGCCAGCTTGTCGGCCTCGGCGCGGAGGAGCTCGGCGGCCTTCTCCGCCTCCGCCTCGAGGATGCGCGCGGTCTTCTGGCCCTCCGCCTGCAGCACCTTCGACTGGCGCTCGCCCTCCGCCTGGAGGATCTGCGCGGCCTTGAGGCCCTCGGCCTGGGTGACGCGGGCGCGGCGCTCCCGCTCCGCCGTCATCTGCAGCGCCATGGCGTTGCGGATCTCGAGGGGCGGCTCGATCTCCTTGAGCTCGACGCGGGTGACCTTCACGCCCCACTTCTCGCTGGCGTCGTCGAGGACCTCGCGGAGCCGGGTGTTGAGGGTGTCGCGGGAGGTGAGGGTCTCGTCCAGGGTGAGGCTGCCCATCACGTTGCGGATGTTCGTCTGGGTCAGTTCGTGGATCGCGCGGGGCAGGTTCTCGATCTCGTAGACTGCCTTCACCGGATCGATGATCTGGTAGTAGATCACCGTCCCCACCTCCATGGTGACGTTGTCGCGGGTGATCACGGGAACCTTCTCGAAGCCCATGATCTGCTCGCGGAGATCGATCCGAGGGGTGGAGACCACCATCCGCCCTTGGCCCGTCATGTACATGGACCGGGTGCTGTCGAGCAGCGGGATGATCACGTTGAAGCCGCTGCCCAGCACGCGGTGGAACCGGCCCAGCCGCTCGACGATCATCGCCTGCGACTGCGGGACGATCCGCACGCCCATCATGATGGTGACGAACGCGAACAGCGCGAGGACGATCAGGATCACAGTCATCTTCCGACTCCCTCTCTGCGGGCCCCCGGGATCCGGTTCACCCTGAGTGTCAGCCCCTCGATGGCCTCGACCCGTACCCGCTCGCCGACGTCGATGGGCACGTCGGCCGCCGCCGACCACGTCTCGCCGCCCAGGCGGACCAGGCCGCGCTTGGCGCCGGGGCCGATGGCGTCCGTCACCTCGGCCTCCCGGCCGATGATGGCGTCGGCGTTGGTGCGGACGTCGCTGCTCCGGGTGGCGAGGTACTTGCGGAAGAGCGTCCGCGACAGCGCCAGCAGCACGAAGGACGTGGCGATGAAGGCGCCGAGCTGCGTGTTGAAGCTGGCGCCGAAATACGCCAACCCCGACGCGACGACGCACCCGGCGCTGAACATCACGATGAAGAAGCCGCCGGTGAGCGTCTCCGCGATCCCGAGCAGGATCGCGAGGGCCAGCCAGAGTTGATAGGCGTGGGTGGGCAGGTAGCTGTCCAGGCTCGACATTCGCTCCTCTGGAGGAAGGAGCGATCTTCGCAGTTTCGGCGTGAGGAGTCGAGCGTCAGCTAGGCGTGGGCCCGGTCGATCGCCAGGGGCGAAGGGCGGGGATCAGCGGGCGCGGGCGGGGGCCGGCGTGCCGACGTCGACGCGGGGCTGACGCGCGCCCGGGGCGATCTCGTCCAGGTGCTCCTCGAACCACTCGTCGGCCAGGCGCCCCGTGAAGATCACCGAGTCGGCGAGGACGGCGGCGAGGTAGAGCAGGCCGGCGCCGGCGACCGACCAGAGGGCCGTCGAGGTCGAAGAGCCGCCGACGGCCGTTTCGATCGACGCCGACGCGCCCCACACCACGGCGATGGCGCGGATGATCTTGGTCGACCAGTGCTGCGAGCGTGGCATCGAGAGCGAGTCGTTCCAGTTCTTCGTCCAGTCCATCGTGTACCTGCCGTGTGAGGAACGCTCCCTTTCTACCCGGCGGCGCCAGAAAGCGCAAGGATTCCAAATGGTTACACTGTATGCGCGGGTGGCCGCAGGTGCGAACGTGTGGTCGGGCGGCGCCGGCCCGCGGGCGTGGGGAGCGCGGAATCTCCCGTGAAATGCGTGACTTGCGCGTCCTCGGTCCGTGACATGGACGTGGGACAGACCCTGCTGCGAGGTGCGTGTAGGTAGTTGGGCCACGCAGAGAGGGAACGTCTCCATGCTCAAGCAGAACGCACGCCTCGTCGATCTGGGGCTCCGTCTCACCGACTTGATCGTCCTCACGCTGACCCTACCGCTCGCGCACTGGGGCTACTCGGTCGCGCCCATGGCCCGCGCGGTCGCGCCGCCTCTGGCGGAGCTGTGGGGACCCTTCGTCGGCGTGCTCCTGCTGTGGATCGCGATCTCCGGCTCCTTCCAGGTGTACGGCGCCTACCGCACGCGGCGCATCTCCTGGGAGATCTTCCGCATCGCGAGGTCGATGGGCCTCCTCGCGCTGCTCGTGCTGGCCGGGATCTTCGTCGCCACGGATTCGAGGCTCCCTCGCATCTTCGTGGGCCTCTACTTCCTGGGAGCCTTCGCGATGATGGCGGCGAGTCGTTTGGTGCTACGCGTGGCGGCCCGGCTGCTGCGCCGCCGCGGCTACAACGTGCGGCGGTACGCGATCGTCGGCGTGGGGATCGGCGCGGAGGAGATCGCGACCATCTTCGAGCGGCAGCCGCAGTGGGGCTACCGGCTGGCGGGCTACATCCTCCCCGACGGAAACGAGTTCGTGCTCCCGGGCGAGACGATCCTCGGCACGCTGGACGAGCTCGATCGGATCCTCGATCAGCACGTGCTCGACGAGGTGGTCTTCGCGGTGCCGCGCGATCGGCTGCCCCTCATGGCCGACGCGATCCACACCTGCGAGGAGCAGGGCGTGCGCGTCGTCGTCTCCCTGCAGCCCCTCCAGCTCGGCACGGGGCGCATGTCGCTCCTCGAGCTCTCGGGCCTGTCGATGCTCGTCTTCGACCGCACCCCCAGCGATCCGATCGCGCTCGCGGCGAAGCGGGCCTTCGACGTGGTGGTCAGCGCGATCGCGCTGGTGGCGCTCTCCCCGCTCTTCGTCGCCGTGGCGGCGGCGATCAAGCTCGATTCGAAGGGGCCGGTCTTCTTCCGCCAGACCCGGGTGGGCCTCAACGGCCGCCCGTTCTCGATGGTGAAGTTCCGCTCCATGTACCAGGACGCGGAGGCGCGTCTGCAGGCCCTCCGCGATCAGAACGAGATGAGCGGGCCCGTCTTCAAGATGAAGAACGATCCGCGGATCACGCGGGTGGGGCGCATCATCCGCAAGCTCTCCATCGACGAGCTGCCGCAGTTCTGGAACGTGCTCACCGGGACGATGAGCATCGTCGGGCCCCGCCCGCCGCTGCCGGCCGAGGTGCGCCAGTACGAGCGGTGGCAGCGGCGGCGGCTCTCGGTGAGGCCGGGGATCACCTGCACCTGGCAGGTGAGCGGGCGGAACTCGATCCCGTTCGATCGCTGGATGGAGCTGGACCTCGAGTACATCGACAACTGGTCGCTCCAGCAGGACCTGAAGATCTTCCTGAAGACGATCCCGGCGGTGGTTTCCACGCGCGGGGCGCGTTGACTTCGTCGGCGCGGGGCTTCGGTCAGTCCCCTCAGAGCTCCGCGTCCAGGAAGCCGACCAGAATCTTCTCGTATTCGTCCGGAGCCGCCTGATCGAATCCGCCGTGCCCCGCGCCCGGGACGAGCCAGGTCCGGCTGCCCGGCGGAAGCGCCTGCTCCAGCAGGGGGATCATCCACTGTCCCTCGTCCTCGGATCCCGCGATGAGGAGCACGCGCCTTGGCGCGATGGCGCCGAGCACGTCCACGGGTCGGACGGCGTCGAGATCGATGCCGCGCAGATAGTAGGGGAGGAGCGCCCCCAGCCACGAGGGCAGGCCGTGGCTCGGGAAGTCGAGCTCCAGGTTCTCGCGAAGGCTCGTCCCGGGCGAGAGGAGCACGACGGCGCGGAGCCCCCGGTCGCGGGCCGCCGCGTGGGCCAGCGCGTTGGCGCCGATCGAGAAGCCGATGGCACCGAGGCGCTCCCGATCCACCTCGGGCCGCCGGCGCAGCCAGTCGGCAGCGGCCTCGATGTCGAGCTGCTCCTTCTCGCCCATGGTGACGGTCGAGCCTTCGCTCTCACCGTGGCCGCGCAGATCGAAGAGGAGCACGCCGTATCCGGCACGCACGAGGTAGCGGGCCTCCGGCAGGAGCCCGAGTCGCCCCTGACCGAGCCCGTGTGCGAGGAGCACGGTCTTGCCTAGGCGCGGCGGAACGAACCAGCCAAAGAGCTGCAGGCCGTCGCTGGTGCGGAACCGAGCGTCCTCGATCGGGCAGCTCTCACCGGGCGGGCAGAGGTCCTTCGGCCGCTCCGGTCGGTCGCGCCCCACGTGGAACTGTTGGTCGCTTCGCATCGCGCCGCGGCCGATGAGGGCCGCAAAGGCGAGGACGCCGATGCCCATGAAGGCGACCAGGACGCTGCGAGCAGATCTCATGCGGCACCCTCCACGACCAGATCCTCTCCGCTCCACAAGTGGAGCTGCGGCTCGCCTCCCTCGACGGCGAGCGCGGCGGCGTACCCTTCCGGTACGGGGAGATCCCGCAGCCACCAACGGCGCGGGTCCATCCCTTCGAGGAGCCGGGCATCGTCCCGGGCGAGGGTCACGGAGAAGGTGGTGGTGGGTAGGAGGAAGCCGCCGCCCTCGGCCTTGAGGATCGCCTCCTTCCGCGCCCACAGGCGGAAGAAGGCATCGGCCTGCGCGGAGGGCTCCATTTCGAGGAGCGCCGCCTGCTCGCGGGACGAGAAGACGGTGCTCGCGATCGAATGGATATCGACCCCGCTGTGTCGCTCGACGTCGACGCCGAGCTCGCGGTTGCGCGCGATCGCCACGAGGACCAGGTCGCCGGAGTGCGAGACGTTGAAGCCGACGCGGACTCCTGCGTCGGGTGCGAGCACGGGCTTTCCGTGTGGACCTTCTGCCAGCGGCACGCGCACCGGGCTGCAGCCGAGGATGCGGCCGAGGAGGAGGCGAAGCGAGACGCGGCCCGCCCGAAACCGGCGGCGGTCGATCTCGGCCCGAAACGCAGCGGAGCGCCGCCTCTCCCCCTCGTCCAGAAGGCCCTCCAGCCCCGCACCCGCGCCGGCCCCCGAGACGTCGATCCCGATGACGTGGACCGACCCTTCCGCGAAGTCGTCTGCGGCGAGCGCGGGCCAGTCGTTCATGTGCCAGTCCGCAAAGATTGCTTCTCGCCGAATCGTTCCTCGATCCAAACGGCGAGCCGCTCCACCAGGGTTCGGCGGTGGTCCAGCACCGAGAAGAGGTGGTCGGCCTCCGGAACGAAGATCTCGTCGATGTGGCCCCGGAAGTCGCCCGGCAACATCTCGAAGAACTGTCCGCCGTAGCCGTAGGTGGGGTTGGCGCCGCCGGAGTAGACGGCGAGGATCTGCACGCCGCGGTGCACGAGCTCCTCGAGCTGCCGCGAGAGCAGCTCCGGCGTCGGATAGTCGCGTCTGAAGATGCGATCCTCCTCGCCGATGCCGCGCTGCTGCTCGGCGGTGAGGCGAAGCCGTGCGAGCACGCTCCGGGCATAGCGGCGCCAGCGGCGGAGCGAGAGCAGCCGGGTCATGTACCAGCGCACGAGGAAACGGCGGGTGCGATAGGCGTAGCCTTCGATCCAGATCATCCCGGCCACGCGGGGATCCGCGAGGGCGACGCCGTGGGCGACGTCGGTGCCGGAGCAGAAGCCGATCACCACGAATTGCCTGACCCCGTGCTTGCGTTCGAGGTGGTCCATCGCGTCGCGCATGTCGAGGACGGCGCGCTCGGACTCGCTGGCACCGCCGATGCGGACGGCGCTGTCTCCCATGCCGGAGAGATCGAAGCGAAGCACGGGGAAGCCACTCGCGGCGAGGCGTCGGGCCAGCTCCACCCAGATCCGTCCCGGCCCGACGCGGGTCTGGATTCCTACGTTCGTCAGCAGGATCGCCGGCGCGTTCGCGATCCCGGCGGAGCGCGGCTCCGTGAGGATGCCGGTCAGGCCGCGGCGGGGCCCGAAAGCTTCGACCCGCTCCTTCATACCTTTCCCTCTTGGAGCGCCGCGACCAGGGTGCGCAGCACCTCGTCTCCCAGTGCGCCCGAGGGTGCCGCCGGCTGGATGCGGAGCTCGATCGCCCGCGCCTCCCTCTCCAGTTGTCCGGCGAGCTCCCGCTGGTCGGGCCTGTCGTCCGCGGCGAGCATCACGACCCGGCCCTTGAACCCGTCCGCCGCTCCGAGCAGGTCGAGGCCCGAGAGATCCTGCCGCAGGCCGTGCACCATGGGATACCCGAGGACGGCGTTCTCGTCGCGGGGGACGGGATGGCGTGACCAGCGGCGGCGGTCCTCCTCGAGGTCCTCCAACTCCTGCAGGTAGCGGCTTCCCCGTACCACGGGCTCCCACAGGACGACGTCGCCCACGTCCTTGCGGGCGCAGGCCACCTCCAGCGCCAGCGCCGCGCCCAGACGAAGCCCGACGAGCGAGACGCTCCGCAGGCCGGCGAGCCCCTTGAGCTCGTCGATTGCAGCGCCGACGTCCCTTCGCCACGTCGCGAGGGAGCCCTCCTCGAGCTCGCCGGCCGAATCTCCGGTTCCCGTGTAGTCGAAGCGAAGGACGTGGAAGCCCGCGTGGGCGAGGCGTACCGCCAGTTTCCGGAAAGGCCAGTGGGCGTGCTCGTACTCCATGAAGAGCGGATAGCAGAGCACCACGCCCGAGCGGCGATCGGCCGCGTCGGGCGGGTGGTAGACACCGAAAAGATGGTGCTCGCCGGGACCGAAGAAGAAGGGTGTCACGACCGTTTCTGCCCCGCAAATCCGCGCCAAAGCCTCCCGAGCATCCGCTCGGCGAAGGAGGCTGCCGCCCGCTCTTCCCCACCGCTCGGCCGCGCTTCGTTCGCAGTGGTGCCCTCCAGCATCTCGGAGGCGATCTGCTCGAGCGAGCTCGTGACGAACATGCGCGGCGGAACGTTGACGCCCGTCCGTCGGGCGAGCTGCGCCACCACCTGCATGCAGAGCAGGGAGTGGCCGCCCAGGTCGAAGAAATTGTCGTGGACGCCGATGCGCTCCTGACCGAGCGCCTCGCGCCAGAGCCCGGCGAGGAGCTCCTCGGCCCCGGTCCGCGGCGGCACGAAATCGTCTCGGTCCGCGACGGCCCCTGCAGGAGAGGGCAGCGCCTTGCGGTCGACCTTGCCGTTGGGCGTGAGCGGCAGGGCGCCCAGCTCCACGAAGTGCTGCGGGACCATGTAGTCCGGCAGCACGCTGCGGGCGTGCTTGCGCAGGTCGTTCTCCGAGATCTCCTCCCCCTCGGTGGGGACGACGTAGGCGACGAGCCGCTCGTCGCCCTCGCGGGCCTCCCAGACGCTCGCTACGACGCTCGCGACCGACGGATGGCGGGCGATTGCGGCCTCGATCTCGCCGAGCTCGATCCGGAAGCCGCGTAGCTTCACCTGCTGATCGTTGCGGCCGATGTACTCCAGCTCACCGTCGGCGCGGAGGCGGACCACGTCGCCGGTTCGGTAGAGGGTGCCGCCCGGCCGGAAGGGATCGGGCAGGAAGCGCTCGGAGGTGAGATCGGGTCTCTCGTGGTAGCCGAGGGTGACGCCGGCGCCGCCGATGTAGAGCTCGCCCGGTACGCCGAAGGGCACGGGCTGGAGCCGCTCGTCGAGAACCCAGGCGGTCTGGTTGGGGAGCGGCCTTCCGATCCGCACCGGTTCGCCGACGCGCACCCGGGACACGGTGCTCCACACGGTCGTCTCGGTGGGGCCGTACATGTTGTAGAGGCGTTCGACCCGCGAGGCGATCTCTTCGGCGAGGGTCGGGGGCAGCGCCTCGCCGCCGCAGAGCGCGGTGAGGTGCGGGCTCCCCTGCCATCCCGCGGCGAGGAGCAGGCGCCAGGTGGCCGGCGTCGCCTGGAGCATGCGGATGCCGCGGGTCGCCAGGACCTCAGCGAGGCGGCCCCCGTCGCGGGCGGTCTCGTTGCTGGCGATCACCACGCGGCCGCCCCGAGCCAGCGGCAGGAAGAGCTCCAGGACGGAGATGTCGAAGGAGAGAGTGGTGATGGCCAGGAGGGTGTCGTCCGGGCCGAACCCAGGCTCGCGCGCGACCCCTTCGAGGAAGTTGACGACGCTCCGATGGGGAACGAGGACGCCCTTGGGCGTGCCGGTCGAGCCGGAGGTGTAGATGACGTAGGCGACGTCGTCGGGGGTCGCGTCGGCTTGCGGATCCTCGACTCCTTCGGGCTCCATCGATCCCCCGACCGCCTCGTCGACGCGGAGGACGGGGACGGGAAGCGGTCCGAGCACGTCTCGGTTGGGCTCGTCCGTGACGAGGAGCGCGAGGGTGGAATCGCTGGCGTAGAAGCGCAGCCGCTCGGGAGGAAACTCCGGATCGAGGGGTACCCACGCGGCGCCGGCGCGGAGGATGCCGAGGAGCACCGCCACCAGATCGCGGCTTCGGTCCATGCACACGCCGACGCGGGCGCCGCGCCGCACCCCCAGGGCGCGCATGCGCCACGCGAGGTCCGCCGCCCGTCGTTCCAGTTCGGCATAGGTGAAGGACCCGTCGTCGGCCTCGACCGCGATCGCATCCGGGTGCTGCCGTGCGGAGCGCGCCACGACCTCGTCGAGCCGGAGGGCGCCGGCTCCCGGCTTCTCGACGAGCTCGTTCCAGGAGCCGAGGAAGGCTCGATGCGAATCGGGGACGTACTCGAGGGCCGCCACCGGGGAATCGGGCTTCACCAACGCGTCGAAGAGCAGCTTGCGATACGAGTCGGCGAAGGCCCGGGCGGTCTCCTCGTCGAAGAGGTCGCTCGTGTACTCGAGCCCGAAGACCAGCGATTTCCCGGTCTCCTTCACCACGAGGAAGAGGTCGGCCGGCGCCGCGTGCACCGGGGCGAAGAGCTCGGTGAACGGGATCCCGCCGATGGAGTCGTTGCGGTTGCGGACGTCCTGGAATCCGAAGAGGACCTGGTAGATCGGCGTGCGGCTTGGATCGCGCGGAACCTGCAGGTCCCGCACCAGGGTCTCGAACGGGTAATCCTGGTGTTGAAAGGCGTCGAGGACCGTCGTTCGGACGCGCGCGAGCAGCTCGTCGAAACCGAACGACGGATCGACGTCGGTGCGGAGCGCGACCGTGTTCATGAAGAACCCGAGGAGCTCCTCGGTCTCCGGGATGGACCGTCCGCGCACCGGCGTGCCGACGATGATGTCGCGCTGGCCCGAATAGCGATGGAGGAGCGCCTTGAAGCCGGCGAGCAGCACCACGTAGAGCGTGGCGCCGTGGGCCTGGCCGTAGGCCCTGAGGCGTTCGGTCTCCTCGCGGGAGAACGTGAATCGCAGCGTATCTCCCCGGTGCGTGGCTACGGCCGGGCGCGGGCGATCGGTGGGGAGGTCGAGGACGGGGAGCGTCCCGCCCAGCTTCTCCATCCAGTAGGCCCGCTGCTCCTCGACGTCCTCGCCCCCGGGATTCGCGCGATTCCAGGCCGCCCAGTCGCGATAGCGAATCGGCAGAGGGGCGAGCGGCGAGGGTTCGCCCCGAGTGAACGCGCCCACCAGCGCGTCGAGCTCGCGAAGGAGGACGTCGTATGACCAGCCGTCCCAGGCGATGTGATGGGCGACGAAGTAGAAGACGTACTCCGCGTCGCCGGTCCGGTAGAGCGAGGCGCGGAAGGGCGGACCACGCACGATGTCGATGGGCTCGTCGGTCGTCGCTTGCATGCGGGCGAAGAGCTCCGCCTCGCGGGTGGATTCCGGCAGCGACCGCAGATCGATCGGGTCGATCGGGTAGGGTGCCGGCTCCGAGATCCGCTGCACCGGCCCGTCGGCGGTCAGCTCGAAGGTGGTGCGCAGCGGCTCGTGGCGATCGATCACCGTCTGCAAGGCGCGGTCGAAGGCAGCCACGTCCAGCTCGCCGTGGAGCCGAAAAGCGGCAGGGATGTTCCAGACGGACGTGCCCGGCACGAACTGCTCGAGGAACCAGACCCCCTGCTGCGCGAAGGAGAGCGGGACGTCCGACCCCTCCGGCAGCGTGGGAATTCGTCGCGCGGCAGCGGGGGCATCCGACCCGTCGCGAGGGAGAAGACGCGCGAAGGACTCGACGGTCGGCGCCTCGAAGATCTTGCGGAGGCCGATGGCGATTCCGTGCTCGCGCTGGAGGCGCGCGAGGGCCTGCGCGGCCAGGAGCGAGTGGCCGCCCAGGCGGAAGAAGTCGTCCAGGACGCTGATCCGCGGCAGCCCCAGGACCTCCTTCCAGATCGCCGCGACCAGCTTCTCTTCATCGGTGCGCGGCTCGACGAAGGGCGCCGTCGCCACGACGCCCGAGGGCGCGGGCAGCGCCTTGCGATCCACCTTGCCGTTCGGCGTGAGCGGCAGGCGCTCGAGCGACACGAAGTGCTGGGGGATCATGTACGAAGGCAGCTCCGCCGCCAGATGCGCCCGCAGGCTCTCCTCGTCCGGCGCCTCGCCGCGGCTGGTGAACCACGCCACGAGACGCTGATCGCCGTCCCGCTCCTCCCGAACCGCCGCGACCGCAGCCGCGATCGCGGGATGCGAGGCGAGCCGCGTCTCGATCTCGCCGAGCTCGATGCGGAAACCGCGGAGCTTCACCTGCTGATCGTTGCGGCTGATGTATTCGAGCTCGCCGTCCGGGTGCAGGCGGACGACGTCGCCGGTGCGGTACAGCGTGCCTCCCGGCTGGAAGGGATCGGCGAGGAAGCGCTCGGCGTTGAGCGCGGGCCTCTGGTGGTAGCCGAGGGTGACGCCGGCGCCGCCGATGTAGAGCTCGCCCGGGACGCCGAAGGGCACGGGGCGGAGGCGCTCGTCGAGGATCCGGGCGGTCTGGTTGGGGAGCGGCCTGCCGATCCGCACCGGTTCGCCGACGCGCACCCGGGACATGGTGCTCCACACAGTCGTCTCTGTGGGCCCGTACATGTTGAAGAGGCGATCGACGCGCGAGGCGATCTCGGAGGCGAGGCCCGGCGGCAGCGCCTCGCCCCCGCAGAGCGCGGTCAGGCGCGGACTCCCCTTCCAGCCCGTCGCGAGCAGGAGGCGCCAGGTCGCGGGTGTCGCCTGGAGCAGGCTGATGCGGCGGGTCTCCAGAGCCTCGGCGAGGCGGGCGCCGTCGCGGGCGGTCTCGCTGCTGGCGATCACCATGCGGCCGCCGCGGCTCAACGGGAGGAAGAGCTCGAGGATGGAGATGTCGAAGGAGAGGGTGGTGACGGCGAGGACCGCGTCGTCCGGGCCGAAGCCGGTTTCGCGCGCGACCCCTTCGATGAAGTTGACGACGCTCCGATGGGGGACGAGGACGCCCTTGGGCTTGCCGGTCGAGCCGGAGGTGTAGATGACGTAGGCGACGTCACCGGGCCTCGGGCGTGCCTCGGGATCGTCGAGCGCTTCCGGATCCTCGGCCTCCTCGCCGACGACCAGGACGGGAATGGGCAGCGGCTCGAGGACGTCGCGGTTCGGCGCGTCGGCGAGCAGGAGGGTCAGCGCGGCGTCATTCGCGTAGAAGCGCAGCCTCTCTCGCGGGTACTCCGGATCGAGTGGCACCCAGGCGGCCCCCGCCTCGAGGATGGCGAGGACGGAGACGACCATCTCCCGGCCGCGCGTCATGCAGAGGCCGACGCGGGCGCCGCGGCGCACCCCTTGGCGGTGCAGGCGCAGGGCGAGGCGACGAGCGCGCGCGAGCAGCTCGTCGTAGCGGAGGGCGCATTCCTCGTCCTCGACCGCAATCGCGTCGGGATGGGCGCTCGCCGCCCGCGCCACCAGCGACAGGAGCGTGTCGTCCCGACGCATCTCCATCGTGGCGCCGGTCCCGGCGTCCAGGATCCGCTTCCGCTCGTCGGCGCCGAGGAGGGGCAGATCGTCGAGCGCGACCTGCGAATCCGCCGCTGCCGCGCCGAGGAGCTCGAGGTAGGACCCCATCCACCGGCGGATCGTCTCCGCGTCGAAGAGATCCGCGTTGTACTGGCACTCGAGAACGAGGCGCTCGCCGTAGGCGACACCGCTCACGAAGAGCTCGAAGTTCTCGTAGCGCCGGAGGTTGGAGTGGAAGCGGACCCGAAGGCCCCCGAAGGGGAGGTCCTCTTCGGTCAGCCCCTGGTCGACGTTGAAGAGCACCGAGGCCAGCGGCAAGCGCGACGGATCGCGGCTCAGGGGCAGGCTCCGGAGGAGCGCGCCATAGGAGAGGAGCTGGTGGTCCTGGGCGTCGAGCATGGTGTCTCGCACGCCGCGGGCGAGCTCGGCGAAGGTCATGTCGCCCTGCAGCCTGGTGCGGAGCGCGAGGGTGTTGACGCAGTGGCCCACCAGCTCGCCGCTGCCCGTCGAGGATTGTCCGGAGGACGGGATGCCGACCACGACGTCGTGCTGGCCGGTCAGGCGATACGCGAGCGCCTTGAAGCCGGCGAGCAGCGTGGCGGCGAGCGTGCAGCCGGCTCGTGCACCCGCGCTCTTGATGGCGGCGAGGAGCGGCGCAGGGATCTCGACGTCCTCTCGTTTCGAGGCGTAGGTCTTGCTGGCCGGACGCGGCCGATCGCTGGGTAGGTCGAGGGGAGGGGGCAGGTCGCGGAACCGTTCCAGCCAGAAGCGCTCGGCCTCGGTCCACTCGGGCGTACTCTCGCGGCGGCGCTCGGCGGCGGCGTAGGCGCCGAACGAAGGCGCGGGGGCGAGCTTTGCGGCCTCGCCGCTCAGGCGCGCTTCGTAGAGGGCGTCGAGCTCGCGCAGGAGCACCCCGATCGAGAACCCGTCGCAGACGATGTGGTGTGCCGAGAAGGTCAGCCAGTGCCGCTCCGGGCCGAGCCGCAGCAGCGTGGCGCGGTAGAGCGGGCCTCGCTCCAGATCGAAGGGAGTGGAGACCTCTGCCTCGAGGTGCTCATCGAGCGCGGCCTGCGCCGCCTCGGCATCGCGGTCGGAGAGATCGACGAAGCGCAGCAGGGCATCGCCTGGCTCCGCGACGAACATGGTGGTGCCGTCCGGCGAAAAGGTCCCGCGGAGCGACTCGTGGCGACCGACCAGATCGGTGAGAGCGCCCTGGAGGGCGGTCGGATCGAGCGCACCCTCGAACTCGAGGGAAATCGACTGGTTGAAGGCGCAGGACGCCTCGTCGCACATCTGCGCGGCGATCCAGAGCTCGCGCTGCGGATCGGTCGATGGAAAGGTTCGCTCGAAGGAGCCGCCAGCGAAGGGATCGAAGGTGCTGCTGCTCATGTTCGCTCCAAAATGACGGTTCAGGCCTCGAGCTTGACGTAGCGTCCCGGCCGGTCCGGGTCCAGTACGTACCAGGCGGGATTGCCCTCCGGATCACGACCGAGCCGCGCTCCGGGAACTGGGGGACGGCTGGCGTCGAACTCCGTCACCTCCGGCCGCGCCGGCGCCGGGAGGAAGCCGCCGTCCTGCAGCTCCGCGATCGCTTCGCGGAAGGCAGCGATGATCCGATCCACGTCGGCGTCGGTGTGCGCGGTGGTCAGGAAGCAGGGGGCTCCTTCGTAGACGTGCACACCGCGATCGCGAAGCGCGTAGTAGAGGAGGTCGCCGAGCGGCCGAGCGTCCTCGTAGACGGGCCTCCACATCGAGGCGAAGCGCTCGATCCGGAGCGGCGCACCCGCGAGCGTGAAGTGCGCGTTGAGGGTCGACGTCAAGCGCTCAGTGCGAGCGTTCAGCTCTTCCTGCAGCGCGGGACCCCGCTCCACCAGGTGCAGGAGCACCGCCTTCGCCGCGGCCATCGCCAGCGGATGGCGGACGAACGTCCCGGCGAGGCAGGTCACGCCGACGGAGGGAGCCGAGTCGTCGCCGAACTGCCAGGCGCCCCCGTCGAGGGCGTCCAAGAAGCGCCGCGATCCCGCGATGACCCCGATCGGCATGCCGCCGCCGACCACCTCGCCGTAGACGGCGATGTCCGCCCGGACGCCGAAATGCGCCTGTGCCCCGCCGGGATGGGAGCGGAAGCCGGTGATCGCCTCGTCGAAGATCAGCGCGGTACCCGCCTCGGCCGTGATCGCCCGGAGCTCTTGGAGGAACTCGTGCGGCTGGAGGTCCGGCCGTCGACCCTGCACCGGCTCCACGAGCACCGCCGCCAGCTCCGAGGCGCGGTCGCGCAGGACCTCGAGAGCTCGGGGCTCGCCGTAGTCGAGGACGATCGCATCCTCGGGCCCCTCGGACAGGATCCTCGTAGCCGCCGGCAGCGCGCTCGCGATGTCCTCGTCGAAGATGCCGTGCGAGCTGCCCGAGAAGAGGGCGACGATGCCGCGACCGGTGACGGCGCGGGCCATGCGCACGGCGCCGATCACCGCCTCGGTGCCGGTGTTGCAGAAGGCCGCGCGCTCCATTCCCGTGAGCTCGCAGACGAGCGAGGCGACCTCGCCGGCCAGCGGCGTCTGCAGGCCGAGCTCGAACCCGTTCTCGAGTTGCTCCCGAATGGCGCGGACCACCGGCTCGGCGCCGTGGCCGAGGAGGTTCGAACCGAAGCCATTCAGCACGTCGACGTACTCGTTCCCGTCGACGTCCCAGACGCGCGACCCGCGGGAGCGGACGACGACGAGAGGGTAGGCGAGCTCCTTGGTCGCGGGGCGAAATCCGCTCACCACCCGAGGGTCGGCGAGGCGATCCCGGGACGCCTGTGCCGCCGCCTTCGAGCCCGACGTGCGCGCGCCGTACCGGCGGACGAAGCTGTCGAGGCGCGCCTTCTGAACCGGCGTGAGTTCCGGGGCGGACCCCGCGTGGGGGCGGGCGACGGTGCCGAAGGCCTTCTTCACGTCCTGGCGGACGGGACCCCGCTCCTCGTCCGACGCATCTACGGCCGCCCTCGCCGCTGCGGTCGCTGCAGGAACGGGTGCCTGGGCAGGATCCTCTTGCGTGAGGGGCTCGAGCGGGGCGTGCGCTTCCTGCGAAGCGGGTGCCACCCCGAGGACCGCGAGCTGCCGGGCCATGAGTTGGAGCTGTTGCTGGATCAGCGCCTGGATGTCGATCCCGTGGGCGGTGGTGGCCGGGAATCCTTCGAGGGTGGGGAAGGGGGTGGCCGTGGAGAGGTCGTTCACGGCGGGCAGGCCGGCGGTGGGGACGCTGCCTGCGGCGGGCAGGGAGGTGCCCTCGACCGGCGGCGCCTTCCGCTCCGATGCCGGTGCAGGCTCCGCCGGGAGCGAGGCATCCAGGTGGGCGGCGAGGGCATCCAACGTCGGGAGCTCCGTCATCAACTGGCGGAAGGTGATCGAGGCCGAATACTTGCGTGAGATGGAGCGGGCGAGCTGCGTCAGCATCAGCGAATCGAAGCCTAGCTCCAGGAACGTGCCCGAGGGCTCGAGGTGCTCGCTCTCGATTCCGGAGATGTCGGCGCACAGCGCCCGCAGCTCGTCGAGCAGGCGGCTGATGCGGCCGGTGTCGCGGGGTTCCATGGCGGGAGGTGCCTCCGCGCTGCGGGGGGAGGGGGAAGCGGCTTCGGGAAGCGCGTTGGTCGTGACCCAGTGGCGCCGTCGCTCGAAGGGATAGGTGGGAAGTGGCAGGCGGTACCGCTCCCCGTAGGCGTGCAGGCTTTCGAAATCGAGGGGAAGGCCGGCGCAGAAGATCTCCCCCGCAGCACCGAGAAGTGAGGTCCACTCGTCGTCGCCCATGGCGGGGTTGCGCAGCGAAGCGACGCCGAGCTGGTCGCCGCGCAGCCGCTGCCGCGCGAGGGTCGTGAGCGTCGCCCGGGGACCGACCTCGAGGAGCAGGCGCGACGGCTCCTCCAGGAGCACGCCGAGCGCGTCCGCGAAGCGTACCGGCTCGCGAAGGTGGCGGGACCAGTACCCCGGATCGGTGGCCTCGCGCTCGCTCATCCAGCCGCCGGTGACGGTGGAGACGATGGGCAGGCGCGGCGCATGGAGCCGGACGGAGCGGACGGCCTCCTCGAAGGGTTCGACCACCGGATCCATCATCGGCGAGTGGAACGCGTGGGAGGTGACCAGCGGGCGGCAGGCGACGTCCTCCGCCTCGAGGTCCTTGCACAGCGATTCGAGCGCCTCGACCGGGCCCGCGACCACGCACTGGGTGGGTGCGTTCAGGGAGGCGATGGCGAGGTCGGGCGGGAGTCGCTCGCGGATGGCATCCGCCGAAGCGCGCACCGACAGCATGCCGCCCGGCGGGAGCGATTGCATGAGGCGACCGCGCTCGGCGACGAGGGCGAGGGCATCCTCCAGCGAGAACACCCCCGCGATGCAGGCGGCGACGAACTCCCCGACGCTGTGTCCCGCCATCGCCTCCGGACGGATGCCCCAGCCGAGCCAGATCTGCGCCAGTGCATATTCGACGACGAAGAGCGCGGGCTGGGTGAACGAGGTCTGGCGAAGAAGGTCCGCGGCCTCTTCCTCTCCACCAGGCGCCGGATAGAGGACGTCGCGCAGGTCGCGTCCGAGCTTCTCTTCGAGGAGGCCGGCGCAGCGGTCGACCACCGAGCGGAAGGTCGGGTCCCAGCGGTAGAGGCCCTCGCCCATCCCCACCGATTGCGCACCCTGGCCCGGGAAGAGGAAGGCAGGCTTGGGCGGCGGCGTCGCCGCACGACGCGAGCTCACCCGTGCCGGATCCTCGCCGCGAAGGAGCTGGGCGAGCTCCCCGGTGGTAGCGGCGACCACGGCCCGGCGGTAGGGGAGCGCCCGCCGTCCCACGCCGAGCGTGTAGGAGATGTCGGCGAGGGGCCGATCCGGCTGCCGGCCGGCGTCCTCCGCGAGGCGGGAGGTCGCCTCCTCGAGCGCCTCGGGTGTGCGGCCGGAGAGGACCACGAGCTGGCGCGGGAGCGCGGCGCCGGAGGGGGCGCGGGCCGGCGCCTCCTCGAGCACCACGTGCGCGTTCGTTCCCCCGACGCCGAAGGAGCTGACGCCGGCGCGCCGCGGGCTCTCGCCGCGGGGCCAGGGGCGCCTCTCGCTCGTCACCACGAAGGGGCTCGCGGCGAAGTCGATGTGGGGGTTGGGCCGCTGGAAATGGAGCGTCGGGGGCAGCTCCTCGTTCTCGAGGGCGAGCACGGTCTTGATCAAGCCGGCGACGCCGGCAGCCGCCGTGAGATGACCGAAGTTGCTCTTGATGCTGCCGAGCTGGCAGAAGCCCGCGTCCTGCGTTCCGAGGCGGAAGGCACGCGTGAGCGCCTCGACCTCGATGGGATCGCCGAGCGGCGTAGCCGTACCGTGCGCCTCCACGTACGAGATCGATCGCGGATCGATGCCGGCGTTGGCGTGCGCCATCGCGATGGCCGCCGCCTGCCCCTCCACGCTCGGCGCGCTGAAGCTGGCCTTGCCGCCGCCGTCGTTGCTCAGGCCCACGCCACGGAGGACGGCGCGGATGGGATCGCCGTCCCGGAGCGCGTCCGAGAGTCGCTTGAGGACCACTGCGCCGGCACCGTCGCTGAAGACCGTTCCGCTCGCCGCGGCGTCGAAGGGCCGGCAATGGCCGTCGGACGAGAGCATCCCGCCTTCGTCGTAGACGTGCCCGGTGTGTTGGGGGACGGTGATCGCCGCTCCACCGGCGATCGCCATGTCGCATTGCCCGGTCCGAAGCGCGTGGAATGCCTGGGCCACCGCCACGAGCGAGGTCGAGCACGCCGTATGAATGCTGATCGCCGGGCCGCGGAGATCGAGGCGATGGGCGACGCGGGTGGCGACGTAATCCTTCTCGCTGGCGACCATCGCCAGGAGGTCGCCGACCTTCTCGATCACGTCCGGCCGCTGCGCCACCTGATTGGGGAAGTAGGTGTTGTTGTGTACCCCAGCGTAGACGCCCACGGCGCCGCAGATGCACTCGGGCACGTAGCCCGCCGACTCCAGCGCGGCCCACGCCACCTCGAGGAAGACCCGCTGCTGGGGATCGAGGACCTCCGCCTCGGCCGGCGAGATGCCGAAGAACGCCGCGTCGAACCGATCGGCGTCGGCGAGGATCCCGCGGGCGCGGACGTAGCGCGGATCGCTGGCGAGGGCCTTGGGCACGGCGGGATCGAGCTCGTCGGGACCGAAGAAGGTGATCGACTCGACGCCTTCGACGAGGTTGTTCCAAAGCTGGTGCAGATCGGCGGCGCCCGGGAAGCGGGCCGCCATGCCGACGATGGCCACCGGCTCGTCGTCCCGGCCCCTCGCGCCGGCCGCCCTGGCGAGCAGCGCTCGATCCAAGGCCGATCCGTCGCCAACCGCGGCGAGGATGCTACGGATGGTCGGATGCTGGAAGAGCTGGGGGATGGTCACCGCCTCGAGGCCCTCGCGCTGCATCCGCCCGACCGCCTCGACGGCCAACAGCGAAGTCCCGCCCAGATCGAAGAAGCTGTCGTCGACGCCGATGGTGTCGATGCCGAGAACCTCTCTCCAGATCCCGGCCACGAGGGCCTCGTCGGAGGTGGACGCGGCGGCGAAGGGAACGGCGAGTGCGGGGCGTTCCCGGCCCGGGGCGGGCAGCGCCTTGCGGTCGATCTTCCCCGAGGGGGTGCGAGGGAAAGCGTCGACCACTACGATGCGGCTCGGGACCAGGTACTCGGGGAGCCGCTCCAGCAGGAAGTTGCGCAGGGCGGTCGCCGCGCCGTCGAGGGCGTCGCCGAGCTGCACGTAGCCATACAGCCGCTTGTCGCCCGGTCGCTCCTCGCGGACGAGGGCGACGGCGTGGGACACCGACGGATGGGACGCGAGCGCGACCTCGACCTCGCCGAGCTCGATCCGGAAGCCGCGGACCTTCACCTGATCGTCGGTGCGCCCCAGAAATTCCAGGGCGCCGTCGTCGCTTCTTCGGACGAGATCGCCGGTCCGGTAGAGGCGCTCCAACGCATCGCCGTCGCCGGTCACCAGGACGAAGCGCTCCGCCGTCAGCTCGGGCTGGTCGAGGTAGCCGCGCGCCAGGCAGCGACCGCCGAGGTAGAGCTCCCCCGGCGAACCGTCGGGGACAGGGCGGAGCCCATCGTCCAGGACCCGGGCGATGATGCCGGGCAGCGGCCGGCCGATCGGCGGGAGCGCGGGCCAGGTGTCCGGCGGACCCTCGAGGGTGAACGCCGTCGCGACGTGGGTCTCGGAGGGGCCGTAGTGGTTGTGGAGCGTCGCCTCCGGCATGCGGCGGAAGAAGGCGGCGATGGCCCGCGTGATCTGGAGCTGCTCGCCGGCGGTCACGACCTCGCGCAGGTGGCTGGGGACGCGCGACGCGTTCTCGGCCGCCTCGGCGAGGGCCTGGAGCGCGACGAAAGGGAGGAAGACGCGCTCGATCCGCTCCTGCTCCAGGAGCTCGAGGAGCCTCATGGAGTCGAGGCGATCCTCCTCGTCGAGGAGGACCAGCGTCCCGCCGGCGCCGAGCGTCGAGAAGATCTCCTGGAAGTGCACGTCGAAGCTGAGCGGTGCGAACTGCAGCGTGCGCCCCTCGCCAGACGAGGATGCCTCGAGCTGCCAGGTGACGAGGTTCGCCAAGGGACCGTGGGGCATGGCGACGGCCTTGGGCCGCCCCGTCGATCCCGAGGTGTAGATGACGTACGCGAGATCTTCGCTCCCGGGCTCGGGGAGATCGAGCCCGGCCGCCTCCCCGAGGAAGGGCAGCTCCACCACCTCCGCCACGGGAGGCAGCGAGGCGCGCAGCGCGCTCGTGGTGATCAGAATCCGGGCGCCGCTGTCTTCGAGCATGAAGGCGAGGCGGTCCTGCGGATAGGTGGGATCGAGCGGGACGTAGGCGCCGCCGGCCATGAGGACGCCCAGGACCGCGACGATTCCGTCGAAGGATCGAGGCAGGCAGATGGCGACGGGGACGTCGGCCTCGACGCCGAGGCGCCGCAGGTGCCGCGCGAGCGATCGGGCGCGCGCCTCCAGCTCTCGATACGAGAGCGAATCACCAGCGTGGACGAGCGCTGCGCGGTCCCGCGTGCGACCGGCTTGGGTCACGAACCTCTTCACACACGTCGGGTCGTATGGCGCAGACATTGACCCCCCTGGAGGGTTCGACTGAACTCATGGTGCGCGGATGATCGCGGCGGTCGGATCGGCCGTCAATACCGCTTCCATGGGATCGAAGGGGCTTTAGAGCAGTACGCACCCTGCGATCCGGTCGCGTCCAATCAGCTCGATGGATCGCCGCAGATCCCTCATCTTCGTCGTCCCGAGCTCCACGCCGAGGACGACCGCGTCCGCGGCCTGGGCGACGGCGAGGGCGACCGGCTCGGCCACCACCGAAGGAACGCCGATGATGAGCTGTCCGAAGGAGGGGAGGAGATCCCCCTCGACCCTCGTGGGGCTGGTGGAAGGGGTCGCGGCGACCTCGATGACCTCCTCCCCCGGCCAGAGCAGCTTCTGCCGCCCGCGCACGTCCTGAGCCAGCGACGCGAGGGCGCGCGCGGATCCCGTCTCGAGCGCGTCCACCGTCACGGCGGAGACCGGCAGGTCGCTCAGGCTCGTGCCGATGTCCGCGAGTGAACAAGCAAGCGCCTTGGTGGAACCGCTTGCATGCGCCGGAAGCACGACCAGCGAGGTCCACTCCCGCTTGGCGAGCAGAAGCCAGATCTCCTGCATCTGCCGGATGGCGCCAGGTGCCAGGTCCGGGGTTTCGTCGGGCCTGGGCACGACGAGGTCCGTCTTCTTGCTCTTTCGTTTCTTTCTCAAGCCTTGCGCATGTGACGCGGAAGTCGGGGACAGGTCAAGCTTCCGGACGGGACCGCGGTCCGGATACGTGCCGATCGGCAACCTGGCCGGCACCGGCGACGAATTGTGCCTGGGCGCCGATTCGATGCTATGACCGCCCACCTTCGGAGCGACGAGAGCGATGTGCGGGATTGCAGGGATTGTCGGGCGGTTGGACGAGAGCGGTCGTACCGCCCTCGGGCGCATGAGCGAGGCGATGCGCCACCGCGGCCCCGACGGTCACGGCGTGTGGGAGTCGGATCGGGACGAGAGGGGCTGGGGCGTCCTGCTGGCGCACCGCCGCCTCGCGACGCTCGACCTCTCTCCCGCGGCGGCGCAGCCGATGACGGATCCGGTCACGAACCGCACGATCGTCTTCAACGGGGAGATCTACAACTACGTCGAGCTGCGCGATCGCCTGGCCTCGGAGGGCCAGCACTTCGAGTCGAGCGGCGATACGGCGGTGATGCTGCGAGCGCTCGGCCTGCATGGGCCCGAGGCGTTGGGGTGGCTCCGGGGCATGTTCGCCTTCGCGTGCTGGAACCCCGAGAGTCGGCGGCTCCTGCTCGCACGCGACCCGCTCGGGATCAAGCCGCTGTACGTGGCGCGCAACCCCGATCCGAAGGGCAGCTGGTCGATCGCGTTCGCTTCGGAGCTGCGTGCGCTCCTCACCTCGGGGTTGTTGGGGAAGCCGAGGCTCGAACCGGGCGCCGTCGCATCGGTCATCTGGAACGGCTTCGTGGTGGGGCCGCAGACCGCGGTCGCCGGCGTCGAGCTCCTCCCCGGTGGGCGGCTCCTCGAGCTCGACGGGAATGGTCGCGAGATTGCGAGCTCCGACTTCTGGACGATCCCTCCCGTCCAGCCTGGTCCATCGCTGGACGAGGAAGAGCTGGGGTCCATCCTGGAAGAGAGCGTGCGGCTTCACCTCTCGAGCGACGTGCCCCTGGCGGTGTTCCTGTCCAGCGGCGTGGACTCCTCGGCCGTCGCCAACCTGGCCCAGCGCACATCGGGCAACCAGGTGCACACCTTCACCCTGGCCTTCGAGTCCGCCGAGATGAACGAGGGGCCGGTGGCCCGCCAGATCGCGGAGGCGATCGGCTCCGCTCACCACGAGGTGGTGCTCTCCGAGGGCGAATTCGTCGAGCGGCTCGAACCTGCGCTCGACAGCCTCGATCAGCCGACCTTCGACGGCCTGAACTCCTACTTCATGTCGCGCGCGATCCACGACGCGGGCTTCAAGGTCGCGCTCGTGGGTACCGGAGGCGACGAGCTCTTCGGCGGCTACCGATCCTTCCGCGATCTCCCGGTGCTCCAGCGTTGGTCGAGGCGAACTCGGTTCCTCCCCAAGCGGCTCCTGGCCCAAGCCGCGCATCTGGCGCTCGGGTCGTCGTCGAGGCGCGGAGCTTCGATCCCGCCGCAGACGCGCTGGGCCAAGCTCCCCCACTTGATCCGGCGGGGCGAGGATCTCCTCGGCCTCTACCAGCTCGCCTACGCCCTCTTCCTGCCGGAATTCCAGGGCCACCTCCTCGACCCCGAGTTCGGCGAGGTCCTCCACGATGGCATGTCGGCGGCGGCGCGCGACCGGCTGGCAGGGGAGACGCGCTCCCGCTCGCCCTTGTCGGCTTTGAGCGTCATGGAGCTGCGGCTCTTCCTGGGTGAGAGGCTCCTCCGGGACAACGACGCCGCCAGCATGGCCGCGTCCATCGAGCAGCGGCTCCCGTTCGTGGATCAGGAGCTTTTCCAGAGCGTCGATCGGCTGCCGGACGCCGTGCGCTACGATCCGCTCGGGAAGAAGGCGATCCTGCGGCGGCTCGGGCTGCGCGGGCTGCCGCAGAAGCTGTTCGACCGGCCCAAGCGCGGCTTCGAGCTGCCGTACGACACGTGGATTCGGCGGGGCCTGCGGAAGTCCATCGACGAGACCATGCGGGATCCCGAGGCGGCGCGGGCCGCGGGGTTGCGGCCCGAGGGAGTCCGGCGGCTCTGGCAGGGGTTCCTCGAGGGCGCTCCGGGCCTTTACTGGTCCCGCGTCTGGGCGATCTTCGTCCTTCTGCGCTGGTGCCAGAGGAACCAGGTCGTGCGCTGACCGCACGGGCGGCATCGATTGGATTGACCGGAACCGTCATGCTAGGTTCCGCGCGGTGCGCGACTACGATCAGCGAAGCGGCCCACCGACCGCTGCAGACGCCGACCTGTTCGACCTTGCCCTCGTTTGGCATGCGGTCCTTTTCGCCCTGCGATCCCCGCTGCGGCATCCTTGGCTCGCCATCTCCGCCTTCGTCGCAATTTTCGCCGCGTCGCTCGGGGGCTTGCTCCTCTACCCCCAGCGATACGAGGTCTCGACGACCATTCTGGCCGGATCGCCTCTCACCGGCGCGCTCGTCGGAGATCATCAGTTCGAACGCGATGCTCCCACCCGGGCTGCTCGGGAGATCCTGCTTCGCCGAGAGAACCTGGAAGCGCTCGCCAAGGAGGTCAATTTTGCGGAGCGGTATCTCACCCAGCGGCCTCCTGCGATCCGGATGGTCCACTCGTTCTTCGACACGCTGAACGGGAAGGAGCGAGACGCCAAGAGCGTGATGGACGACCTGGTGGAGACGCTCGAAGACCGTCTCTGGGTCAACGTGAACAGTGAAAATACCGTCACCATCATCTTCCACTGGTGGGATACGCAGATCGCTTACGACGTCGTCGCTGCCGCAGCTCAGAGCTTTCTCGAGATGCGGCATGCCGCGGAGATCAAGACCGTGGCCGAGTCGATCGCGATCCTGGAAGAGCATAGGTCGGGCCTCGAGAAGCAGATCGAAGAGCGAATCGCGGCCATCGAGGAGCGAGAGGAGAAGGAAGGCAAGAAACGGGAGGTGGCTCCATCACCCATTCAACGCGTAGCGCCGCGAGCGGATCCCGAGCTCACCCGCTTGCAGTCGATGCTCGCGGCGAATCGGCGTGCGGTCGCCGACCTAGAGTCGGCCCGCCAGCAGCGCGTCCAGCAGCTCCAGGCGGACCTGATTCAGCAACAGACGATTTACGCGCCGGATCATCCTTCCATCGCGGCCACCAAGCGCATGCTGAGCTCGCTGCAGCAGCCTTCGGCGCAGATGGTCGAGCTGCAGGAGGGAATCCGCCGGCTAGAGGCGGAGATCCTCGGTCGCAGCGGGGGGAGGATGTCCGTGTCCACGGCGGCGTCCTCTCCGCGAATTTCCGAGGCCGCATCGCTTCTGTTCGAACAGGACCCTCGGGATGATTACGAGAGGGGGCAGCTCCGGCACCTCCTTTCGCAGCTCGCCGAGATCAACGATCGGATCGCCTCGTCGAGCCTACACATGGAGACTGCGGCTGCCGCGTTCAAGCATCGCTACTCGGTCGTGACGCCGCCCCGGATTCCGAAGGGGCCGATCAAACCGTACACGAGGTTGTTCCTCGCGAGCGGATTCCTGGGCGGCATCATGCTCGCGCTCCTCGCCTCCGTGGCGGCCGATCTACGTGGCGGTCGGGTGCTGGAGCCCTGGCAGCTCGAGCACCAACTCGGCGTGACCGTTCTGGGGCGGTTGGAGCGGTAGCTTGTTCCCTTTGGCGGACACCAGCAGGCACCGCCCTAGTTCATGTCCATTGCCGCGTGTCGAGCTACGTCCGGAAAACTTCGTGAGCGCCACGATCAACTCAACGTTTCCATGCGCTGGTTTCGAGCAGTCCAGGAGATGAATCTTGCCGATTACCACACACCCCACGGCGTCATCGCGATTGGCTCCTTCATCCCCGCCATTGCGGATCGTTCAGATGGGTCCGACGGGACCCAAGGGCGGGGTTTCAGCTGTCGTGACCCAGCTCTCAGCGGAGCTGGCCCGGCAGGGACATCAGGTACTGGTTATCGGGGACGGCGCGAACAAGCTGAAGCCAGCGCTCGAGGCAGGGGCGAGCTACGAGGAGGTCATCTATTCTCGCAGATTGCGGGTGCTCGCAGCTCAGCTGGGCCGTGTGCGTAAATTGCTTCGAGAGTTCGAACCCGACGTGATCCACGTTCATGGTCGCGCCCAGGCCTTGTTGGTTCGCTGGTCAGGTCTCCAGCCCGATTGGTTTACTCTCCACAACACCCATTTCACTGAGCAAGTATCGTGGTATGACCGGGGCGCCTTGCGTCGCTTTCTGTCACCGCTGGGACGCAAGATATTCGCCCTCGACCCACGAGCCATCGACTACCTTCGCGTGCACTTCGGTGTTGATTCGGAGCGAGTCCACATCGTTCCGAACGGTGTGGATTGCAACGCCTTCGTTCCCCTCTCGGAACCCGACCGTAGTGCTGCACGAGCCAGATTTCGAGTCGCTCCAGACGACGTACTCGGGGTCTTCGTTGGTCGCTTTCACGAGCAGAAGAACCCCCAGGCCGTGATCAAGCTCGCTGCAGCGGCCAAAGCACGAGGGATGAGCGCCCTCAAGACCATTATGATCGGAGAGGGGCCTCTCGAGGGTGAGGTTCGTTCGATGATCCAAGAGCGGGGGCTTTCTGACCGAGTTCAACTCCTTGGATGGTCTGATCCGCGAATCGCGATTCAAGCCGCAGATGTCTTCTTGATGCCGAGCCGATATGAAGGGTTTCCGCTCGCTGCGGTCGAGGCGCTGGCGTGTGGGACGCCCGTCCTACGAACGCGAACGGGGGGGGTTGCCCAAATGATTGTGGAGGGGCAGACGGGTTGGGGATGCGATCCAGAAGACGACGACGACTTCATTTCCAAGTCGCTCGACGTGCTCAGTCGTCCTGAAGATCTCGGGAAGATGCGCGCCGCTTGTAGGAAGCACGCGGTCGAACAGTTGAGCCTCAGCGTTCAGGCGCACCGCACCGTTCAGGCTTATCGGTCATAGGCTTGAAATATTCAGAGCATTGACCGGCACCCTCTCGATCATGAAGCCGGTCATCGCTCCAGGTGAAAATCGAGTTGGGTGCCGGGCAACACTACCCGGCTCGTCGGCTCAATACGCTGCGAAGTGCTGCAAGGTCTTCTCGGCTGAGAAGTCCTGTCGCAATCGCCATCCCGCAGAAAACGACCAGAAAAACCGGAATTCCGACCAATGGAGTCGACGTAGGTAGCGAGAGCACGACAAAGGCAGCGACGCCAGCCGACAGAGCCGATCGGAGAAAGTCGACGAACATCCTTGGCCTTAGAACACCACTCGGAACCAAAGAGGCGGTCCCCACGAGTACGACCAGTTCACCAAGCGCACTCGCGGCAAGTGCCCCGATGGCGCCGTTTCCCCACCTGGCCTGGGACAATGGAATGAAATGCCAGTTGAGACCAGCGACCAGGGCCATCGTCACGACACGAATGGCAGCGGCCTGGTTCGTCCGACCCACAATGATTGCAACTGCGCCGAACAACATGTTCAAGAAAATGAGAAACAGACCGACTGACATGAGCTGAAGGATCGTCGTCGACGGACCATACATTTCCCGCCCGTAAATCAATCCAATCGCGACGTCTGCGAATAGCGCCGTCCCAGCTGCGACCAATACGCCCAGAACCAGAACTGGCCGAAGGGCGTTGGCAAGCTCCTCACGCAGCATTACCGGATCGCTGGCCGCCCTGGATAGTACGGGGAACGATGCGGTGATGAGGATCGAGGCCGGCATGACGAGCGTGTTCGTGATTGTCCTTGCAGCGCCGTACCATCCAAGAACCTCGGAGATCGCCAGTGCGGAGAGCATCAATGTCTCTACATACAATTGGGCGTGAGAGAGCACGCCCGTCACGAGCACCGGTGCTCCTTCCCGCAAGAGGTGGCGGACGGACTCTCCGGCGACTCGGGCACGAGCAAAACCGGCTCTGTGTGCTTGGCGAATCGAGTATATGAGCGCGCCGGTCCCGGCTACACCAAGTGATAAGATCACCGAAACTAGACGCCCACCCAAACCAAACGCCGCAAGCACGATTCCGACGTGCATCACCTTGTTGACTACAGTAGCACGGGCGTCGAGATCCATTCGCTGATGACCGCGGAAGATCTGGCCATAGGTGTGCAATAGCGAATTCGGAATCCATGCGACGATCGTGAGGGCCATCAACACCTGCGTCCGCGTATCATAGTCGAGGCCTCTCACGACAAGTACGCCGATCACCGTTGCCGGGACAGCCAGAACCGTTCGGATCACGATGGCGCTGCCCAATAGCCTCGATGTTAGATCGGGAAACCTCGCCACATCCCGCATGAGAATCGAGCCTTGACCCCACTCGACGAAGGTATGAGCGAAGTAGGTGGATGTTAGCAAGAAGAAGTAGAGGCCGAAGTCATTTACTCCAAGGGTCCTTCCGAGTTGAGAATTCAATAGAATCGAGAGAACAGTTGTGATCACTTGTCCGGATAACAGATGAAATGCACTGCGCGCTACTTTTCCTCGCGCAGGCTGTCCGGATGCCGGATTCGCGTCTGCCTCCGTCGACGTTGTCGAATCTTCCTGTCTCTGAGCGGAAACCTGGCTCATTCCACCACCGATGGCGATGTCTTATGGTAAGCCAAAATCATTCTGGCCATTCTCGCAACAAACCTGCTCAAGCGGTTTGTCTGCTCTGAGGCCACGCTCCAGTCGCCACCGCCAGCTTAGAGGCGAGCGACATCGAAAGAGCCGCAGCGAGTTTGTATTGAATGAAATGCGAGCCCGTATCTCCCCATGCTACCGCAAGACAAGCAACGACGCTCGCGATGCAAATGGCCGCAGCAATTCTTTCGAATAGAGTTCGTGAGAACCGCTCTGCGCGAACGGCAAGGAAGACGACGAACAAATAGGGCAGCCATAAGGCCGCAAATCCTGGAAGGCCGGCGAGCAACAGGAGGCCAAGAATCGTGTTGTGTGGCCATCCCTTGTAGTCGGCGTAGTGTTGAGAGATGTCATCGTTGAACATGTGCTCGACATACTCTCCGCCTAGGCCGATTCCAAGGATGGAACTCTCTCGAATGCTCACGGCGATGTTCCAGGTCTCTCTTTCTCGCCACAGCGTCGAGTGGTCCACCTTCGAATCCAACATCGTCCGAATCTTGGCGATCGGTACGAAGAGACCCCCTAACTGCGTGTTATTCCATCCGATGGCGAGGTATGCCAGAAGCAATGGTGCAGAGATTGCGGAAATTCTAACTATCCTAGACTTCCACGGTCTCCAACTCGAACAGAGAAAGACGACAACCATCGCCATGGCGAGAATGGCCCAAACTAGCCTTCGGCCGTTTAGGACCATCCCCCATATGGGAAGCGGCAGGAGAATCGCGGCCCATACGATCGAGCGCCAAGTCCATGTCTCCAGCACGGAAATCACCAAGACGAGCACCGCCAGAGCGAAAAGGATGGAGTCTCCATGGTTGGTGGCAGTCGCTAGCATGCCACCGGTCAGCTTCGGCGCGACAACGAGCTGTACATATGCTGCGATTAGCGCCTTGACTTGAGCTGCAGCCACCAGCGCCAATCCGATCGCATGGAAATCCTCAGGGTGTCGAAGCGTGGTTTGGAAGAGCAGGAAAAACATGGGGATATGAAGCAGATAGCGAACCTTCCAAAGCGCGAGGCCATGACCATTCAGTAGGCTCATGCCAACAGCGAAGAGACACCCTGCCACGAGGAGAATGATGCAGCTTCGCATCACGCCCGCGGTCTGGACGGCTCGACGTCCCTCGAAGTCGGGGCGGGTCGCCCGTCGGAAGGCGGCAATGGCCAAGAGCACGACGGTGACCACTTCGAATCCGGCAACTGGAAGGCGACTTACATTGGAGAACCCATATCCCAATAGATCGCCGATGTGAACCAAGGGGCTTGCCCAGATGCCGTGCGCATCGGTCGAAATCTCGAGCGAGAGAATCAGGAACACGAGGACCGTGGCGGACCAGCGCAGTGGAACCCGCGCCAAGACGAAGAGCAGCCCCACAACGAGTGGTGGCGCGACAGCCATTACAGGGTTCCCGCCGGTCGCGACCACACCTACGACGATCAGCAGGCCCGTCCCCAGCGCGACGACCGTAGCGAGCGACCCGTCGAGCGCATTGGCCGGAAACTCGCGAGTTTCGTAGGTAGGCCCTACGGCGTCAGCCGTGCGGAACGAAGAACCGCGTGTGCCCATATGCCACGTAATAGTAGTAGATTACTAAAAAAGTAAGGAACCAGGCGACCATTCTCAGGCTACCCTTTACCGGATCGGGATGTCTTGCCGCGATCGCCGGGATTGCAAAGGTCATCCAAATTATGGACATCAGTAGAAGTGTTTTCACCTATATGCCGGTCCTATAGCGCAGAGCATCTTCGCATCGAGTGCCGGAACCGGTGGAGGCCGGTTTGAAATGGTATTGGCTCCCGCCGGAGGCTTGCCTGGGGCTCAAGCACTTTCGGAGGTGATGAGCGCTGCAGTTCAGGGACCCATGAGCTGATCGAAGCGTTCGTACGCTGGAAGCCCTCCCAGGACCTCCCCATCGTCGCTTTCAGGCGTAACCCACGGCCAATTCTTGTCGCCAAAGAACGGGGGCTTTGCCTCGAGGTAGAGAGATGGAGGAAGGTCCTGTCTCTGAATCCCGGCGTCCCAGACGATTCCGCGAGTCACGAAGTCGTAATTGCCATGACGAATCGTGGTTGCTACCACTTGAGCGTCCTGACCGTTCTTTCCCGCGTTGTGTTCTACTCCGACCGCCCATATGGGGACTGGATCCCATTTCCAAGGAGGCGAAACCCGCTCGTAGATGAAGCCTGACTGCGGTGCTGCCACCATGTCGCTGCTGCCCAGTACGTTTCCGATGAAGGTGGTCCAAAGCTGCCATTCAGGAACCTCCACGAAACGACGTGCAATCTCGTCCGTCAGTTGCAGCGGCGGCACAGAGCGCCGTCTGCCGTTTACGTGATTGCGGAAGAACGTTATGTAGATGCTGTTTCCCCAGTACGCATCGCCCCCGATGTTCCAGGTCTCGTTTCCCTCGAAGAGCTCGTGATGCGGAGCGGCGTAGTGAGCCGCACTTAGACCGACTTCTGGAATATTGGGATAACCTGCACCCCATCCATCTTCGAAATAGTTGTAGCCGATGACGTTACCACCTCCGCTTGCACGCATTGTTATGACTTTGTTGAAATTCCAGACGATGTTGTTCTCGAGGAGGTTGTCGGCCGAATACGTGGTGATGTCTATGCCGTAGCCACCGCCGCCGGGGTTCGGGTTGACCGTGCTGTGAATGAACGAATCGCGGAGGACGCTTCGGAAGGCGTAGGTAAAGGACACGCTGCTACCCTCACTCCGAACCGACTCGACGTTCTTCGCCCACGAGTAGGAGGTTCCGGTAAAGGGAATGTTGCCCTGCCCTCCGCTACCTCCGTCGACCAGGATATCCTCAAGACCGATCCACTTTCGTGTAGGCCTGACGGGCCCACCGGGCTCATCTCCTGAGAACCGAACGATCTGTGCTTCGTTGGAGGTGTAGTATGTCAATCGAAGGGGCGTGGTGAAGGTGAGGGTGTTGCCGTCTACCCCGGCGATCTCCAGGACCTGCCCGGTCGGGCGATTCTGTCGGCAGAACCACCTGCGATTTCCATCGTTCGGGTCGGTCTGGTTGACCGTGTTCCACCAAGAGCCGACCCGGTCGGTGTCCACTAGCTGATCGATGAACACCAGCTCACCGACCGAATAGCCGGGGTTGTTGACTACGGTTACTTGCGTCGCGCCGTGGGGCGCGTCCGCGGCAAGGTCGATGGGAGTCGAGAACTTGATCCATAACTGCCCGATCTGAACCACAGGCATGTTGGATCCTGGCGCCTTGATCAGTCGGGTCGCGTTGGCGCCGCGCGGCCCCTGGCCACGCAAAGTTACGAAGCTGGGAATGACCAAACCATTTCCACGGATGAAGTAGTCGCCGGCCGCCAGAAATACGATTTTCCGCGCGTTCTCTCTGGCAATCGCTCCGGCTGCATTGAGCGCAGCTTGAATGGCATTGGATGCGTCCGTGGTTCCGTTCGCGAGTGCGGGGTCGACAGAAAAACCGCTGAATGGGTCTCCGTCCGGGACATAGACGGTTGCAGGGCGAACGGGATCTGAGTCCAATGGGATTCCGCCGACGGCGTTCAAGCCTGGGTTCCACCGCGTCTGTCGGTCCGGCGGCAAGAGGCCCGTGGCGTCCGTGCTACTCGGACGAACAACGGCGACCTCGGCGACCGCGCTCTTCGACGGGTCGACAACGCTCGTCGCGACGATATTGAACGAACCCGGATTCGGAGGCGCGGAGTAGACTCCGTTCGAGTCGATCGAGCCTCCCGTGTCACCTTCCTGTACTTTCCATGTAACTGCTTGGTTGTCGGTGCCGCGCAGTCTTGCCTGAAACTGGACGCTCCCGTTGGTCACGACCTCGACGATCGCTGGCTCGATTGTAACGGAGATTGGTTCGCGGACCGAAACGGTTGCAGTCCCACGAGCACTCGGATCAAATGTAGAGGTGGCGACGACTGTGAACGTACCTGCCGAAGGGGGTGCCGTATATTGTCCGCTCGAATCGATTTTCCCGCCGGCATCCCCTTGCTCGACCGTCCACGTCACGGATTGGTCGGAAATCCCAGTGACGACTGCCTTGAACTGCTGCGTTCCGAGAGAGGAGACTTCGACTTCCGCTGGCTCTATTTTGATCTGGGCGTGGTGGTGTCCGGATCCGCCTGCTCCTCCGGACCCGCCTATTCCTCCGGTTCCGCCAACTCCTCCGGCGCCACCGGCCCCCCCCGTTCCAGGAACGACCTCTCGGACAATCACCTTCGCAGTGCCTTGTAGCCTTGGATCTATGATGCTGACAGCGATGACGGTGAACACCCCTGGAGAAGATGGAGCGGTGTAGAAGCCATTCGGGTCGATTGTGCCCCCATCGGGTTCTGCAATACTCCATGTAACCGCGTTCGCGCTCGCATCGTTTACGGTCGCCGTGAACTGCTGAGTCTCGCCACTGCTGACGTCCGCCTGCGCCGGATGGACCTCGACCGTGATCGCGTTGGGCGGACCCAAGACGCGCTCTTGCTTCGCTGTGCATGCGGCGCCGACGGAGAGGAAGGCGAGCGGTAGGACCATTGGGGCCAAGCGAACGCGAATCATCGAAACCTCCAGCCGTTCCAGAATCCGGCCCCCAAGGTCTATTGCGGAGTCGCACTGGATGATAGCTCCAGCGAACACTTCGTCGGTTGGGCCCTGGCGCGCCCAAGATAGCATCCTTTCGGCGGCATGCACGCTCGCCTTGCGTGCTGGCCAACGCCAACGGCTCATGCCACGGCGGCGTCAGGGCATGCCTCCGAGCCCGGATCCAGTGGCGCAGGCTCTTCGCGGCCGCGGGCGTCGCGGACCCCCTGCCGGCAACCGCGGTGACGAATTTGCGGCTCTCGGCCGAGCTGACCGGTCAGACGGTGACCAGCCGCGTTTCGAGGCACTTCCCTATAGGGGCCGCGCTCCAGGGAGCTGATAGAGCGGATCGAATGGGAGGCGCGAGCCCCGTCGCGGAGGCCTGGCTGGCTAGGTATGGCGACCCGTGGTAGGGTGCCGCGCTGCCGAACAAGAGCGCCCGATCCGATCTTCTGTGAAGCCCCTCATGCTTGCCCGCCCCTTCCGAACAACGGCTCTGGGCCCCATCGCTGCCCTTCTCCTGGTCATCCCCTTCGGTTTCTCGCTGCAAGGCTGCGCGACCAGCGCGCCGTATCGGTGGGTCGACGACGCGCCGGCCGGGCACGAGGACCCGAACGTGTACCGGATCGCCGCTCGCGACGTGATCAGCGTCCGCGTCTGGAACCAGGAATCCATGGGAATGGAGCGGGCACGGGTCCGCGAGGACGGGAAGATCTCGCTTCCGTTCCTGAAGGACGTGAGCGTCGTGGGGATGACGCCGAACGAGCTCAGCGAGAAGTTGCAGAAGGAGCTGGTGTCCCTGATCGTCGAACCGATCGTGACCGTGACCCTGGAGGAGCCCGCTCCCCTGAACGTCTCGGTGATCGGCGAGGTCGCGACCGCTGGGGCCTTCACGATGCCGCGGCCTGCCGGCGTGCTGCAGGCGATCGCCGCCGCAGGTGGCCTCACCCCCTACGCGGATCGCGACAGCATCTACGTGCTGAGGCGGCTCGCGCCGGCGATCCCTCCCACTCGGATCCGCTTCCGCTATCGAGACCTCACGAGCGGTGGAACCCCGGCTGCCGCCTTCCTCCTCAAGAGCGGCGATGTCGTCGTCGTGGAGTGACCTTGATCGCGGCGCTCCTCGGCGCAATCTCGCTGTTCTCGCTCGGTCCGCTCGGGGACATCGAGGCGGATGCAGGGGTTCAAGCGGGTTCGAGGCTGCGGGTCGTCGACGAGCAGGAGCGGCCGGGCCAGGGGACTTCATCTCAGGATCGCAGGGTCGGCGAGTTCGACCTGGGGCCACGCCTCACGCTCACGAATGACGCGAGATTGCGGCTCGCTCTCACCTACGCACCCACCTTGCACGTGCCGATGGAGCTGGCGCCTGCGGAAACGCCCGAGGGCCAGACTCTCTCTCAGGTGGAAGGTGCGACCTACCTGCACAACGCGGAGCTTCGTGCAGAACGGCCTCTGGGTCGCTGGGTGCTCCGCGGCAGCGCCGGTGCCTCGTATGGGTCCCTCGACCCGCTCGCTTCCGGCGCACTGCCGGGACAACCCCTCGTCGGTACGGCGCGGATTCCGTACCGGGCCCTCACGCTTTCCGCTGGCGTCACTTTGACTCCGTCGTCGCGCACGCTCGTGTCCCTCGACGCCGGCGCGTCCTCGAGCGGCGGCGATGGGACGGTGGCGGAGCAATCGCTACCGACGCAGCGCGACCTCCGTGTCGACGGCGCGTTCGACCTGCGAGCCACGCGGAGGGACACCTATGGGGCGCTGCTCTCCTTCGCTGGCGCTCGCGTCCAGCGAGGAAGCGACTCGGTCGCCCTGCGAGCCGGAGGAAGTTGGACGCGCGGACTGACGCCACGTCATTCGCTGCGCCTCTCCGGTGGCGCCGCGGTGGCGCGGGAACAGAGCTTGGGTGGCGACAACCCCGGCGTCCTGCCTTGGGCGGAGGGTTCGCTCGCGTATTCGCCCGGTGAGCGACGCCCCACCCTCGCGGTGACGCTGGGGGCCCAGCCCGCGATCGACCGCCTCACGGGTGCCGTGGACGTCCGCGGGTTCGTCGAGGCTCGGTCGGCGTGGGCGCCGGCTCGTGACTGGGCGTTCGGCGTCTCGGGCCAGGCGGCCGTTCTCGAACCCTGGCTCGGCTATCAGGGGCAGGAGGTTTCGCGGACCTGGACGGGAGGGGTGGGGATTCGAATGGATCGATCCCTCGGCAGGTTCCTGACCGCCGGCGCCGGAGTGTTCTCGACGTGGCAGCGCAGCGGTCGCGAGGATCTGGCGACGTTCCGCGAGGTCGTCGCCATGCTGGATCTGGTCGCGACACTGTCGCCGCGCTGACGCCCGCCGGTCGCCTTCCGGGCGGTCCGGCTCGCCCATGCCTTTCGCTCGATCGTGGTCCCGCATTCGTGGGAGTGACGGCCGACGATGGCGTGGGTACGTTCCGCCCCGCTGACTACCGCAGGCCACCCAAGGTCAGATCGGGGTCCAAGTCATGGGTGAACGCTGCACCGGAACGTCGAGACGCTACGTCTTGATCTCACCTTGCCGCAACGAGGCGGCCTTCATCCGTCGCACGCTCGACAGCGTGGCGGCCCAGACCGTTCCGCCTGCGCTCTGGGTGATCGTGGACGACGGTTCGTCGGACGACACGCCGAGGATTCTCGAGGAGTACTCCAAGAAGCTTCCCTACCTTCGAGTGATTCGGCGCAGCGATCGGGGTCGCCGCGCCGTGGGGCCGGGCGTGGTCGAGGCGTTCTACGAAGGTCTCGGAACGCTGGACCTCGACGAGTACGACTACGTCTGCAAGCTCGACGTCGACCTCGAGCTGCCCGAGCGCTACTTCGAGCTCCTCATGGTGCGCATGGAGGCCGATCCACGGCTCGGGACCTGCTCCGGTAAGCCCTGGTTCCATCACCCGATCGGCGATCACCTCGTCCCCGAGACCTGCGGCGACGAGATGTCGGTGGGGATGTCCAAATTCTACAGGGTGGAGTGCTTCCGTGAGATCGGTGGGTTCGTCCGGCAGGTGATGTGGGACGGCATCGACTGCCACCGTGCGCGGATGCTCGGGTGGATCGCGCAGGCCTTCAACGACGAGGCGCTCAGGTTCATCCACCTGCGGGCCATGGGTTCGAGCGACCGAGGGATCCTCACGGGACGCGTTCGCTACGGCTTCGGTCAGTACTTCATGGGAACGTCCCCCCTTTTCCTCGTGGCGAGCGCGGTGTTCCGCATGCTCAAGCACCCGGCGATCACGGGGAGCATGGCCACGCTCTGGGGCTTTTTCTGGAGCGCGGTGAAGGGACTCCCCCGCTACGAGGACCCGGAGTTCAGAAAGTTCGTCCGCCGCTACCAGCACATGGCCTTGCTGATGGGCAAGCGCCGGGCGATCGCGAGGTTGAATCGCGAGCGAGCCACCGTGTGGGAAGCGCGTCAACGGCGCCGAGTTTCGGCGAATAGTGCCGCACCCGCTTTGGTGAAGGCCCCGGTTCAGGCGCAGGCCCGCGTTGCGGGCGGCATCCGGGCTTGAGCGATAGCAAAGTGCGCGTCCTCCTCCTCGCAGAAAGCGCCAATCCGGAATATTCGAGCGTCGCACTCGTCGGCTGGAGCCTCGCTCAGGCGATTGGCGGATCCGCGGATGCCCACCTCGTCACCAACGTCCACAACGTCGATGGAATCGAGAGGGCGGGCTGGCGCGAGGGCCGCGAGTTCACCGCGGTGGACCCAAGTCGCGTCCAGCGCCCGATCTACCGGGTGGAGGAAGCGATCCGCAAGGCGACGGGGCTGGGCTGGACCTTCAAGACGGCGCTTTCGACGATCCCGTACGCCTACTTCGAACATCTCGTTTGGCGCAGGTTCGGTGAAGCGATTCGGCGGCGCGAGTTCGACCTGGTGCATCGGCTCACGCCAGTGAGCCCGGCCGTCCCGAGCCCGATCGCGCTGCACTGCAGGGCGGTAGGAGTGCCGTTCGTCCTGGGCCCGATCAACGGCGGCGTTCCGTGGCCGAAGGAGTTTCGCGGGGCCCAGCGGAGCGAGGGCGAATGGCTCTCGTATCTCAGGGGGCTGCTGGGGCTGATGCCTGGTTTTCACTCCACGAGGCGAGCGTCGTCGGCCATCCTCGCCGGATCGCGGCAAACCTGGAGTGAGCTGGAGCGGTACCGCGCAAAGAGCATCTACCTCCCCGAGAACGCCGTCGACCCAATCCGTGTCTCGGCGGTGCGCGGCTCGCGCGGCAGCTCACCGTTGCGCGTCGCCTATGTGGGACGTCTCGTGGCGCTCAAGGGCGTGGACATGTTGATCGAGGCGGGTGCCCCGCTGATCCGCTCGGGACGGATGACGCTCGACATCATCGGCGACGGACCCGAGATGCCGAATCTGCGCCGGCAGATCGCACAGGAAGGGATCGAGGCCGGGGTCACGATGTCGGGATGGATTCACGATCAGCGCGAGATCGCGCCCCGGCTGGCTCGTGCCGACGTGTTCGGATTCCCGAGCATCCGAGAATTCGGTGGTGGGGCCGTGCTCGAGGCCATGGCGATTGGGCTCGCGCCCGTCGTCGTGGATTACGCGGGCCCCAGCGAGTTGGTCACGGATGCAACCGGATTTCGAGTTCCGATCGGCCCACGAGACTCGATCGTGGCCGGGTTTCGACGAATCCTCGAGCGGCTGATCGACCAGCCCGAGCTGGCGAGAGCGGTGGGCGAGAAGGCGCGGGCGCGGGTGTACCGGTACTTCACGTGGGACGTGAAGGTCCGGCAGATCGTCGAAGTGTACCGTTGGGTGTTGGGGCGAGGCGATCGCCCCGACTTCGGGATGCCGTTCCCGGACGTGGACGAGCCCGAAGGGGAAGTGGCGTCGGGCCAGGGCGGGCAGGTGCCCGCGCCGACCAAGGAAGGCCGTTCGCGCGAAGCCTCCTAGCCCGACGCGGTCATGGCCTCGGAGGTCGTCTGTCGAACCGATCCTCGAAGCTCCCGCAGGAACCCTTCCATCCGCTCGGCGATCGCGGCCCAGGAGTATGTGGTTTCCACGACCTTCCGACCCGCGTCGCCCAGCCGGTGTGCGAGAGCGGGATCTTCGAGCAATCGAAGGGCCGCCGAGGAAAACGCCTCCGGGTCGTCGGCGATGAGGATGTGCCGTTCGGCTTCGAGGGCGATTCCCTCCGCTCCGAGCGCGGTCGAGACGATCGCCTTTCCCATCGCGAGCGACTCCAGGATCTTCAACCTCGTACCGCCACCGATTCGCAGCGGTACGATGATCGCCGTGGCCTCCGCGAGGTGCCGCTGCAGGTCGTCGACCAGGCCCGCGATCTCCACGTCGGGGCCGTGTTGTGCCAGGACGTCCGGCGGGGGGTGAGAGCCGATGATCTTCAGTCGAACGTCCGGACTCCGCTTCGCAATCCGGGGCCAGATGTCGCCCAGCAGCCAACGGACGGCGTCGAGGTTCGGAAAATAATTCATGGTTCCGAAAAACAGGAGCGTCGGCCTTGCGTCCGGTGCAGCGTTCCGAGGTCGGAACTGCTCGGTGTCGACGCCGTTTGGAACGACCGCCGATCGGATCTCGGGGTAGAACGCGCGCGCCCGGGCCTCGTCGTCGGGGGAGGTGAACGCGACTCCGTCCACCATGCGCCACGCACGAAGCTCTTCCCGCCGAAGTTTTCGCCAATTGAGTGCGTGATAAACCCGGCGCGAGAGGCCGGTCGACATTTCACCGTATTGCCTCGCGAGATCGAACTCGACGTTGTGTGCATCCACGATCACGTGAGGGGGCGGGTGCCCTGGAGGAGCGGATCGAAATCGGCTGAAGGCCATGAAGGGGGTTTCGACGCTCACCACGTCGAACGGACGAGCACGGAGAATCCGATCGAGCTCGCGCTGAAGCCCCGGCTGGTTCATGTACCGGCGTTCGTAGCTCTTCGTCGATCCCAGGGAGCGGAGTTGGGAGATCCTCTTCGATCGCCCGGCTGCCTCTCGACAGGGTACGAGGACGACCTCGTCGCAGTATTCCCGCATGGCCCGATAGGCGACGTCCCGGTCGAAATCCGGGGGACAAAGGCCCACGAACGACACTCTGTTTCGGGAGGCGAGCGACCGCATCAGGCCCTCGAGACGACGTTGGGCGCCGAAGGTCGCCGGGCTAGCGGGGAACGACGAGACGAACAGCAGTTTCAGAGCCGAGGGCATGACGAATCGTATCCTACGGCGAGCAGGGAAGGAACCTGAGAACGCATGCCCGGCCTGAGAGCGAGCGGGCGAGCCGGTTACCCGCGTCCACCCGCTCGTCGGGGATGCGGGCCGTCGGCTTTCGTGCTTTCATCGGCGCCTTTTTCCCAGCGCACGAAAGTGAGCCGGACCATGACCGCACCCTCGATCCGCCCCGAGCCGACCCCGCCCGCCTCCGCTGCGGGCGCCGCGGTGGCGCTACCCGAAGATCCCGAGCTCCGCTGGCTCGCGACCACCTACCGCCACGGCGAGCGCCAGCTCACCGTCCGGGCCGTGATCTCCGGCATGCTCCTCGGCGGGATCATGTGCCTGTCGAACCTCTACGTGGTGCTGAAGACGGGCTGGAGCCTCGGTGTCACCCTGACCGCGTGCATCCTCGCCTTCGCGATCTTCCGGGGCCTGAAGGCGACGCGGATGGTGAAGGAGGACTTCACCATCCTCGAAAACAACGCCATGGGCTCGGTGGCGTCGGCGGCCGGGTTCATGACCGGCGGCGGCAACATGGCCGCCCTGCCCGCGCTCCTCATGCTCACGACGGTGCGCCCCGACGGGCTCTCGCTCTTCCTCTGGTTCGTGGTGATCGCCGGCCTGGGCGTGTTCGCCGCGATCCCGGTGAAGCGCCAGCTCATCAACCGGGAGCAGCTCGCGTTCCCCACCGGCACCGCCACCGCGGAGACACTGAAGTCGCTGCACGAGGCGTCCCACGCCAAGGAGGGCGGGGGAGGCGACAAGGCGAAGCTCTTGGGCATGGCGGCCGGCATCGGCGCGCTGCTCGCGTGGTTCCGCGACGCCCGCGGCGCCTTCATGCCGTTCAACCTGCCGGACTCCATCGCCTTGCCGTTCCAGATCGCCGGTCGGGCCGCGAAGGACTGGACGCTGACGCTGAAGAGCGAGCTGGTGCTCTTCGGCGCCGGCGCGCTGATGAGCTTTCGCACCGGCTGGTCCCTGCTCCTGGGGGCGATCCTCACCTACGTCTTCCTCGCCCCGTCGCTCCTGGCGAGCGGCCAGATCGCGGAGCCCTCGTACAAGGCGATCGTCGCCTGGACCCTGTGGCCGGGCGCCGCGGTGCTGGTGGCCTCGGGGCTGACCAGCTTCGCCCTCGACTGGAGGAGCATCTCCCGCTCGTTCGCCGGCCTGTCGGGGATGTTCCGCAAGAAGAAGGAGGTGGCGGCCGACGATCCCCTTGCCGCGGTGGAGGTCCCGGACACCTGGTTCCCGATGGGCTTCGCCATCCTGGGGCCGATCGTCGTCTTCCTGATGTGGAAGCTCTTCGACATCCCCTTCTGGGCGGGCGCGATCGCGGTGCCGCTGGCGGTGGTGATGGGCTTCGTCGCCTCCCGGGTCACCGGCGAGACCGACGTGACGCCGACGAAGGCGCTGGGGCCGGTGACCCAGCTCGTGTACGGCGTGATCACCCCCGGGAACCTCCCCGGCAACCTGATGAGCGCCAACGTCACCGGCGGCATCGGCCTCCACGCGGCGGACCTCCTCACCGATCTGAAGAGCGGCTACCTCCTCGGCGCGAACCCTCGCCAGCAGTTCATCGGCCAACTCTTCGGCGTGCTGGCCGGCGCGGCGGTGGTGGTGCCGGCGTTCTGGCTGCTGATACCCGACCCCGCGGTGCTCGGCAGCGAGGAGTGGCCCGCGCCCTCCGCCCTCGTGTGGGCGGGGGTCTCGCAGGCCTTCTCGGAGGGCATCGGGGCGCTCCCCCCGTCGGCGCGGCAGGCGACGCTCGTCGGCGGACTCTTGGGCGTGGCCCTCGCGCTGGGGGAGAAGCTCGCGCCCCGCCGGCTGAAGGCGTGGGTTCCCTCGGCGTCGGGCCTCGGGATCGCCCTGGTGATCCCGGGCAGCAACGCGATCTCGATGTTCCTCGGCTCCCTCGTGGCGGAGGGCGTGCGCCGCTTCCGGCCCAGGCTCGCCGAGCGGGCGATCGTCCCGGTGAGCTCCGGCTTCATCGCCGGCGAGAGCCTCATGGGGATCGCCATCGCCCTCCTGGTCGTGATGGGCGTGCTCTCCCGCTGACGGCCCCGCGCCGTCGGCGGGACCGTCGGATGGTGCGCAGGCCACCCGGCCGCCACCGTCGCAGGGCGCGCCTGCGACCCGGCCGGGAGGCCGTCAGACGGTGCGCCTGCGACCCAGGTGGTGGCCGGCGCCCATGCGCTTGGTGAGGAACTCCCAGGCGAAGAGGACGAGCACCGACCCTGCCACCGCCAGCAGCAGGCTCCAGAGCGTGAAGCCGGTGAGGCCCTCACCCGAGATGGCGCCGCCGATGAGGCCGCCCACGATCCCGCCGACCACGCCGAGTAGCAGGGTGGAGACGATGCCGCCCCCCTGCTTGCCCGGGACGATCGCCTTGGCGATCGCGCCGGCGAGTAGTCCGATGATGATCCATGCGATGATTCCCACTTCCTAACCCCCCTCGTGGTCCGCCCCATGAAGTTGAGGCCGGGGGTCGGGCCGGGCAACGTCGCCCGCGCCGGCTCGCGCGGCGTCGCCGTCCGGGCGCGGGGGATCGGGCCGGCGGCCGGGCCCTCCTCCGCGCGGAGGATCGGTCGAGAGCCGGCTCTTCGGGGAACGTCGGCTGGTTGCCGCTTACGCCTCCGGCCCGCTTGGTGTAGATACGCGCCTTGAGGCGGCAGCGAGAGGAGAGACGGCCATGACCGCAGCGCGCGCGAGGCGCTCGAGCAAGTACATCTTCGTGACCGGCGGCGTGGTCTCGTCCCTGGGCAAGGGCCTGACCTCGGCCTCGATCGGGGCGCTCCTCGAGAACCGAGGGATGAAGATCTCGTTCCTCAAGCTCGACCCCTACATCAACGTCGACCCGGGGACGATGAGCCCGATGCAGCACGGCGAGGTCTTCGTCACCGACGACGGCGCGGAGACGGACCTCGATCTGGGCCATTACGAGCGCTTCTCCAGCGCCCAGATGACCCGCGCGAACAACTTCACCTCGGGCCGGATCTACAACGCCGTGATCCAGAAGGAGCGGCGGGGCGAGTACCTGGGCAAGACCGTGCAGGTGATTCCCCACATCACCGACGAGATCAAGGGGATCATCCGGGAGGCGGCGGAGGGGCTCGACGTGATCCTCGTCGAGGTCGGCGGCACGGTCGGCGACATCGAGTCGCTCCCCTTCCTGGAGGCGATCCGGCAGATGCGCTACGACGTCGGCGCCGAGAACTGCCTCTACCTGCACCTCACCTACATTCCGTACATCGCCGCCGCGGGCGAGCTGAAGACCAAGCCCACCCAGCACTCGGTGATGAAGCTGCGGGAGATCGGCATCCAGCCGGACATCCTCGTCTGCCGCAGCGAGAAGCCGGTCGACCGGGAGATGAAGGACAAGATCGCCCTCTTCACCTCGGTGGAGCCGGGGAGCGTCTTCTCCGCCCGGGACGTGGACTCGATCTACGAGCTGCCGCTGGCGCTGCACCGCGAGGGGCTGGACGACAAGATCGCCGAGATCCTCAACATCTGGTCGCGGGCGCCGCAGCTCGAGGAGTGGGAGCGGATCCACGAGCGGGTGATGCACCCCTCCCGCGGCGAGGTGACCATCGGGATGGTCGGCAAGTACGTGGAGCTGGCCGAGAGCTACAAGTCGCTGAACGAGGCCCTGGCCCACGGCGGCGTGGCGAACGACGTGCGGGTGAAGCTGCACTTCATCGACGCGGCCGACATCGAGCGGAGCTCGGCGGAGAAGGTGCTGGGCGACGTGGACGCGCTCCTGGTGCCGGGCGGCTTCGGGGTCCGGGGCACCGAGGGCAAGATCGCGGCGATCCGCTACGCCCGCGAGCGGAAGCTGCCGTTCTTCGGGATCTGCCTGGGGATGCAGATGGCGGTGATCGAGTACGCCCGCAACGTGCTCGGCCTGGACAAGGCGAACTCGACCGAGTTCGACGAGCGGACGCCGCATCCGGTGGTGACGCTGATGGAGTCCCAGAAGGACGTGGCGGAGAAGGGCGGGACCATGCGCCTGGGCGCGTACGCCTGCGACCTGAAGGAAGGGACGCTGGCGCGCTCGCTCTACGGCGAGGCGCAGGTGTTCGAGCGGCACCGGCACCGCTACGAGTTCAACAACGAGTACCGCGCGCGGTTCGAGGAGGCGGGCCTCGTCTTCTCCGGCATCAACCCCGAGCTGGATCTGGTGGAGATGATCGAGCTGCCGGATCACCCCCACTTCCTGGCCTGCCAGGCCCACCCGGAGTTCAAGTCGAAGCCCACGCAGCCGCACCCGCTCTTCGTGGGCTTCGTGCGGGCGGCGATGGAGATGCGGGATCGTCGGGCGGCCCAGCCGTCGAACGTGGTGCCGGTGCGCGGCGCGAAGGCGAAAGACTAGATCATGGTGCGCTGCAGGATTCGGGACGACGTCGTCCTCGGGGACGGCCGGAAGCTCGTGCTGGTGGTCGGCCCCGACGTGGTGGAGACCGAGGAGCAGGTGATGCGGACGGCGCGCGAGGTGAAGCGCGTCGCCGAGAAGTACGACCTGCCCGCGGTCTTCAAGTGCTCCTTCGACAAGGCCAACCGCACCTCGCTGTCGTCGTACCGCGGCCCCGGCCTCGAGAAGGCGCTGCCCCTCTTCGAGAAGGTGAAGGCGGAGACGGGCCTGCCGGTGGTCACCGACGTCCACGAGGCCTGGCAGGCGGCGGAGGCGGCGAAGGTGGTGGACCTCCTGCAGGTGCCCGCCTTCCTCTGCCGCCAGACGGATCTGCTCGTCGCCTGCGCCCGGACGGGCAAGCCGGTACAGGTGAAGAAGGGGCAGATGGTCGCTCCGAAGGACATGCGCCACGCGGTGGGCAAGCTGCGCGAGAGCGGCTGCGAGGACGTCTTCCTCACCGAGCGCGGCGCGACCTTCGGCTACAACAACCTCGTAGTCGACATGCGGGGCCTCGCCCTGATGCGGGACATCGGGGTCCCGGTGTGCATGGACGCCACACACGCCGTGCAGCTCCCCTCGGCGGCGGGAGGCAGTTCCGGCGGCGAGCGCCGCTTCGTGGCGGGCCTCGCCCGGGCGGCGGCGGCCTTCGGGATCGACGCCCTCTTCCTGGAGGTGCACCCCGATCCGGACAACGCCCTCTGCGACGGGCCCAACTCCCTGGACTTCGCCGGCTTCGACGAGGTGGTGGGCCAGGTGGTGGCGATCCGCCGCGCCCTCGGGCAGCCGTAGCGCCCCGCGGGCGCGCCCGCCTCGGGCCCACGCCTCCCGGGCAGCGCGGGCCCCGCCCCCCTCGCGGGCCTACGCCGCGAGCCGCGCCGACGGATCCTCCGCGAGGCGATCGCCGTCGCGCGGAGGCTCGATCCACGCCAGGCCGGCCGACGCCGAGGAGGAGCGGGTAGAGGGGCAGGAGCAGCCGGACCTCGTGCCAGACGCCGAAGACGCCGATGGCCCCCAGGTAGGGGATGCCCAGGAGCGACGCCCGGCGGAGGAAGGCCGGCGCCCGCCCGGCACCGCGGAAGGCGAAGAGCCACCATCCTCCCAGCAGCACCGCCCACAGGCCGATCGCCTTCGAGAAGGTCTTCGCGCTCCCCGAGAGGATCTCGCCGAGCGGCTGAAAGTGGGCGGCCCATCCCAGGCCGAGCCGCAGGCCCACGAGGATGGCGGCGCTCCCCGCCAGGGTGGTCGCGCCGAGCGCGAGGAGGCGCCTGCGCTCCGACGTCGAGGCCGCGCCTTTGGGCAGGGCGTCGAGGAAGGGGAGGAGGCCCAGGAGCACGCCGGTCTCCCGATTCAGCGACGCGGCCGCGACCACGGCCGCGAACCACGCGAGCCGGCGATCGTGGAGGAGCCGGAGTGCGACGGCGACCAGCGCCGCCTCGGGCTGGGGTCCAGGGCTGGTACCAGTGATCCCGGAAGGTGAGACCGCGAGGGCCGCCGCACCGAAGAGGGTGGCGACGAGCGACGCCTCCAGCGAGTACCAGCGGCGCAGGAGCGAGAGCAGCGCGGCGAGGAAGCCGACGAAGCCCGCGATCTCGAGGATCGCGTGGGAGGCGTCGAAGGCGGAGCGGGCGGTGGAGAAGGGCGCGAGGATCGCCTGCAGGCCCGCGGAGAGCGCCGGCACCAGGATCCGGTAGCGGTAGGGCGAGGGGACGTCGCCGCGGAGGGGGGCGTCCTGGAACTCCATCTGCGCCGCGGTGTTCGGCGCGTCGATCACCGTGTGATAGGTCTGGGCGACCGCGAGCCCCGCGGACACGACGAGGATCCAGGCGTGGCGAGGCGCGATCCGAGCCATCGCGAACCTCTGCCGGCGCCCCGATCCGGGTTCAACCGGGTCGGCGCAGCTCGCGGAAGACCGCGGCGATGCGCTCGCCGGCCTTGCCGTCCCAGAGCGGCGGGATCCGGCCCTGCTTGCCGCCGCCCCCGAGCACCTCGTGGGCGGCGGCGAGGATCCGCTTGGGATCCACCCCCACCACGGTGTTGGTGCCCTCGGTGACGGTGACCGGCCGCTCCGTGTTCTCGCGGAGGGTGAGGCAGGGGACGCCGAGGGCCGTCGTCTCCTCCTGCAGGCCGCCGGAGTCGGTGAGGACCAGGAGCGCCTGCGAGGTGAGGCCGAGGAACTCGAGGTAGCCGAGGGGCTCGCAGACGTGGAGCGCCTGCATGTCGGCGACCCGATCGGCGAAGCCCAGCGAGTCGATGCGGGCGCGGGTGCGGGGGTGCACCGGGAAGACCACGGGGATCTTGCGCTGGATTTCCCGGACGGCGCCGAGCAGCCCGTCCAGCACCTCGGGATCGTCCACGTTGGAGGGGCGGTGCAGGGTGAGCACGGCGTAGCCGCCCGGGGAGAGGCCGAGGTTCTGGGGCGCGCCGGTGGCCTTGGCCCTGGGCAGGTGGGCGAGCAGCGAGTCGATCATCACGTTGCCCACGAAGCGGATCCGCTCGGGGGGCGTCCCCTCCCGCAGGAGGTTTTCGTCGCCGTCCCGCGACGGCGTCAGCAGCGGATCGCAGATGCGGTCGGTGAGAACGCGGTTCACCTCCTCCGGCATGCGCATGTCGCCGGAGCGCAGGCCCGCCTCCACGTGGGCGCAGCGGATCCCCAGCTTGGCGGCCACCAGCGCGGCGGCGATGGTGGAGTTGACGTCGCCCGCGACCACGACCAGATCCGGCTCCTCTTCGAGGCAGATCTTCTCGAAGCCGATCATCACCTTGGCGGTCTGCTCGGCGTGGGAGCCCGAGCCCACCCCAAGGAAGATGTCGGGGCGGGGCATGCCCAGATCGGTGAAGAACACGTCCGACATCGAGGCGTCGTAGTGCTGCCCCGTATGGACGAGCCGATGCTCGGCGAAGCCCGCCCGATCCACCGCCTGGAGGATCGGGGCGATCTTCATGAAGTTGGGCCTGGCGCCGACCACGTGCACGATCTTCATGCAGGCAACCTACCGATGGAGTGGCGGACCGGCAACGTGCTAAGTCGGCTGACATGCGCACTGCCGTCGTGATCCCCGCACGCTTCGCCAGCGAGAGGCTCCCGGGGAAGCCCCTCGCCGATCTCCACGGGAAGCCGATGATCGTGCGGGTGCTGGAGCGGGCCCGCGCCGCACGCGGGGTGGACGCGGTGGTGGTGGCCACCGACGACGAGCGCATCGCCGCGGCGGTGCGCGAGGCGGGCGGCCAGGTGGTGATGACCCCTCCGGACTGCCCCTCCGGCTCCGATCGCTGCGCCCACGCGGCGAGGCAGCTCGGGGACCTCGACCTGGTGGTGAACGTGCAAGGAGACGAGCCGCTCCTGGATCCCGCCGCGATCGAGGAGCTCGTCGGCGCCTTTTCGGATCCCGCGGTGGAGATGGCGACGCTGGCGCGCCCGCTCGAGGCGGGGGAGGCGGAGAACCCCAACGTGGTGAAGGTGGTGCGCGACCTGCGGGGGGACGCCCTCTACTTCTCCCGGGCGGCGATCCCCTACCGCCGCGGCGACGATGCCGCCGCCAGGGCCCACGTGGGGATTTACGCCTTCCGGGCCGCCTTCCTGCAGGCCTTTACCCGGCTCGCGCCCACGCCGCTCGAGCGCACCGAGCGCCTCGAGCAGCTCAGGGCGCTGGAGCACGGGCACGCCATCCGCGTGCTCGACACGGCCTACCACTCGCTGGGCGTGGACACGCCCGAGGATCTCGAGCGGGTGAGGGCGCTCCTCGCCGCCGGCTGATCGCCGGGGCCGGCGAAGCGATCGTTCAGAGGCGACGACCCGCTGGCCTCACGCCTCTCGCAGCCACTCCGCGAAGCGGCGCAGGCCCTCCGGGAACGGCGTGCGCGGCAGCTCGCCCAGGAGCGAGGTGGCCCGCGCCATGCTCGCCCAGGTCTGCGGCACGTCGCCGGGCTGGTCGGGGTGCCGCTCGATGCGGGCCTTCACGCCGAGGGTCTCCTCGAGCAGCGCCACCAGCTCGGAGAGGGTGATGGTGCGGTCGTTGCCGAGGTTGATCACCTCGTACGCGCTGCGGTCGTAGCGGATGGACCGCACGATCCCCTCGACGATGTCGTCGACGAAGCTGTAGTCGCGGCGGCTGGAGCCGTCGCCGTACACGGGGATCGGCCGCCCCTCCCGCATCAGCCGCGCGAACTTGTGGATGGCGAGGTCGGGGCGCTGCCGGGGCCCGTACACGGTGAAGAAGCGCAGGGCCACGAAGCGGATCCCGTGGAGGTGGCTGTAGACGTGGCCGAGGAGCTCGCCGCTCACCTTGGTGCTGGCGTAGGGGCTGATCGGGAGGAGCACGTGATCGTCCTCCCGCCAGGGGACGTCCGGGTTGATGCCGTAGACGCTGCTGGACGAGGCGAAGACGAACTGGCGCACGCCCCGCTCGCGGGCGAGCTCGAGGACGTTCTGGGAGCCGCGGACGTTGACCTCCTGGTAGCCGACGGGATCGGCGATGGAGGGGCGCACGCCCGCGCGGGCGGCGAGGTGGACGATGACGTCGACGCCACCGGGCAGGCGGCGGAGCGCCTCCATGTCGCGGATGTCCGCCTCCACCAGTGCGTATCGATCGTGGCCGAGGTGCGGCGCGACGTTCCGCCGCTTGATGGCCGGGTCGTAGAACGGGTCGAAGTCGTCGACCGCCGTGACCCGCTCGCCGTCTGCGAGGAGCCTGTCGACGAGGTGGCTGCCGATGAAGCCGGCGCCGCCGGTCACGAGCACGTGCATCGCGTCTCTTCCTTCTCGGTGGGCATCTCCGGGGGATGCTTCGTGGGGCCCGGTGCCATGCCTATGCGAATTGACAGGTCTTCACCACTCTCGGATAACCGCCCAGGCCGAAAGGAACCTTCGCATGAGAGTGGCAGTCATCGGAACCGGCTATGTGGGCCTCGTGGCGGGGACCTGCTTCGCCGACAGCGGCAACGACGTCATCTGCGTCGACGTGGACGAGGCGAAGATCGAGGCGCTGCAGCGCGGCGTGGTGCCCATCTACGAGCCGGGGCTCGAGGAGCTGATCGCCCGCAGCGTGGGGGCGGGGCGGCTCTCGTTCACCACGGATCTGGCCTCCGCCGTGAAGGACGCCGAGGTGGTCTTCATCGCGGTGGGGACCCCGCAGGGCGAGGACGGCTCCGCGGACCTCCAGTACGTGCTGGCGGCCGCCCGGTCGATCGGCCGCAACCTCGGCGACCACTACACCGTCATCGTCGACAAGAGCACCGTGCCGGTGGGAACCTCCCGCAAGGTCGCCGCCGAGATCCGCGAGGTGGCGCCGGACAAGGACTTCGACGTGGTGTCGAACCCGGAGTTCATGAAGGAGGGCGCCGCCATCGAGGACTTCCTCTCGCCGGACCGGGTGGTGATCGGCTCCGACAGCGAGCGGGCCCGGGCGATCATGGGGGAGCTGTACGCCCCGTTCTCGCGGCGGTCGAACCGGATCCTCTACATGGATCCCGAGTCGGCGGAGCTGACGAAGTACGCGTCGAACGCGATGCTGGCCACCCGCATCTCGTTCATGAACGAGCTGGCCGGCCTCTGCGAGAAGGTGGGGGCGGACGTCGACCACGTGCGCCTGGGCATGGGCACCGACAGCCGCATCGGTCTGTCGTTCCTCTTCCCGGGGCCCGGGTTCGGCGGCTCCTGCTTCCCCAAGGACATCCGCGCCCTCCACTCCACCGCCCGGGAGAACGGCCTCGAGTTCGCGCTGCTCGCCTCGGTGGATCGGGTGAACGAGCTGCAGAAGCAGGTGCTGCTCAAGAAGGCGCTCAAGTATTTCGGCGGGGACCTCGCCGGAAAGCGCTTCGGCGTCTGGGGGCTCGCCTTCAAGCCGAAGACGGACGACTTGCGCGAGTCCCCGTCGATCCCGCTGATCGAGGGCCTCCTCGGCAAGGGCGCCCGGGTGGCCGCCCACGATCCGGTGGCCCACGTGACCGCCCGGCGCGTGTTCGGCGACCGCATCGGCTACGCCGACACGCCGTACGGCGCCGCCGAGGGGGCGGACGCCCTCTTCATCGTCACCGAGTGGAACGAGTTCCGCCGGCCGGACTTCGATCGCCTCAAGGCGTCGATGGCGGCGCCGGTGATCTTCGACGGCCGCAACGTCTTCGATCCGGTCCGGATGAAGAAGCGGGGCTTCACCTACTTCGGGATCGGCCGGGGCGCCGTCGTCGGCTGAAACCTCCGCGGCAGGCGGGAGCTCCGCGCGCGGGCGCCGCCGTCGGTCGAGAGCGGGCGACCGGCGCGCGGTTCGCGCAGCCGGCCGCCTCTCGAACCCGCCTTACTGGTAGGTCGCCACCACGATCGACACGAAGGTGGGCCCGCACGGGCCGTTCGAGTTGAAGTACATCTTCGTGCCCGAGTGGCGGATGTGCCAGTTGTCCACGAAGCGATCGTGGCCGGACTTCAGCGGCCCGCTGATCTCGATCTCCGGATCGAAGGGTCCGAACAGCGGGGAGTCGAGGGCGTAGATCTGCACCTCGTCGAAGGCCCTGCCGCAGCTCTGCCGATCCCGCTGCTTGTACCAGCACTGGGGGACGAACCCGAGGGTGGGGCCGCCGAACGGCAGCGCGGTGAGCTCGGCGCTGCCGGGCGGATGGTCGGAGTACGACCGGTACAGCGCGGCGGCGTTGCCGCCGGTGTCGAGGACGGTCCAGTCCCCCTCCTGGTAGAGCTCGACCTCCCGGAGGAGCTCCAGCGTCTCGTCGATCTTCACCGTGAAGCGGACGTGGATCCACTGCTGCTCCTCGTCGACGTCGTCGCAGAGGTACTTGGGCTTCTCGCCCGGATCGCCGATGTCGGGATTCGGATCGCGCCCCGGGTTCTCCGGATCCAGGACGGGCTCGTGTCGGCAGACGCCGACCAGGTCGTCCTCGAGCTTGTAGATCCAGCCCTCGAACCTGCTGTCGGTGCCCCACTCCGGGTCGGAGACGCCGGCGAACATCTCGGCGTTCGCCAGGACGCCGGACGTGCGCGAGCGGTCCTCGAGCTCGCACTCGTCGCCCTCGAACTCCCAGCCACCACCGCCGTCGCCGCCGGTGCCACCGGTGCCGCCGCTGCCGCCGCTGCCGCCGGTCCCACCGTCGCCGCCCGCTCCTCCGGTGGAGGGGCCGCTGCCGCCGGAGCCGCCGCCGCCGTCGTCGTCCGAGGAGCAGGCCGAGGCCAGGGCGACGAGGGACACGGCGAGCGCCGCCGCCATGAGAATTCGGTTCAGTCGCATGTCCGCTGCATCCTTTGCTGGGGATTCGTCCCTTTCTACACCAGCCGTCGCCGCTGCCCAAGGGGGCCGGCGTCTGGTAAGAGACGGCCCGGAGGCGGAGGCGATGTCGATCTCGGAAGAAGTGGCGAGGCGCGCCCGCGCGGTGAGGCTCCTGGTCCTCGACGTGGACGGCGTCCTCACCGACGGATCCCTGTATTACGGACCCCAGGGCGAGGAGCTGAAGCGCTTCGACGTCAAGGACGGGCACGGGATCGTGCTCTGGCGCGAGCTGGGGAACCCCACCGCGATCCTCACCGCGCGCAGCTCCGCGATCGTCGCCACCCGGGCCGCCGAACTGGGGATCCGCCACGTGCTGCAGGGGCAGCGCGACAAGGGCAGGGGCTTCGACAGGCTGCTCGAGCAGGCCGGCGTGCGGGCCGAGGAGGTCGCGTACATCGGCGACGACATCAACGACGTCCCCGTCCTGCGCCGGGCGGGCTTCGCCGCCACCCCGGCCGACGGCGTGCCGGAGGTGCGCGAATACGTGCACTACGTGTGCAAGGCGGGAGGCGGGAGGGGCGCGATCCGCGAGGTCTGCGAGCTGCTGATCCGGGCGCAGGGGCGGTGGGACGAGGCGACGGCGAGGTTCTTCGCCGAGCGGGCGGGGGCTTGAGCAGATCGGCCGCGCCGCCGCTGCGCAAGCGGGTGAAGCGCGCGGTGCGCACCTGGCTCGTGCGCGCCCTGCTCCTGGTCCTGCGGCTCCTGCCGCTGCGCCTCGCCCTCGCGCTGGGGCGCGCCGGCGGCGGGATGGCGTACCGGATCCTGGGCGGCCAGCGGCGGCTGGCGCTGGAGCACCTGGCCATCGCGTTCCCGGACCTGCCCGAGGCCGAGCGGGAGCGGATCGCACGGGAGAGCTTCCGCTCCCTGGGTGAGCTGGCGATGGAGGTGGCGCAGATCCGAAAGCTCGACCGGCGGATCGATCGCTACGTGGAACTCGGCCCCGAGGCGGCGGCGGTGCTCGACGGCGCGCGCCGCGGAAACGGCGTGGTGGCGGTGACCGGCCACATCGGCAACTGGGAGCTCCTCTTCCGCCGGATCGTGAGGAGCGGGCGGCCGGCGTACGCGGTGGGGGCGGAGCTCTCCCACGGCGGCCTGACGGCGATCGTGGAGCGGATCCGCGGCCCCGGCCTCACCATCTGGCGGGGCGCCCCGGGCTCGTCCCGCAAGCTCCTCCGCGCGTTCCGAGAGGACGCCTACCTGGCGATGCTCATCGACCAGGACACCAAGGTGCAGGGGGTTTTCGTGCCGTTCTTCGGCCGGCTGGCCCACACGCCCCGGGCCGCGGCGGATCTGGCCCGGCGCACGGGGGCCGGGGTGGTGACGGTGTTCATCCACCGGAAGGCCGAGGGCGGCCACCGGATCACCGCCAGGCGGATCGATTGGGAGCCGACCGAGGATGCGGACGCCGACGCGATCGCGCTCACGGCGGAGATGACGGCGGCGATCGAGGCCGAGATCCGCGCGGTGCCCCACGAGTGGGTGTGGATGCACCGCCGCTGGAAGACCCGGCCGGAGGCGACGGATCAGAATGGCGCCTCATCTCGCGTGGTTGCTTAGCAAGGACCATGCCCCGCCCTCGATGTGTTCTTTACCGGGGAGGGGCCGGATGCTACGGTTTGGCCACGCATGTCGCCTGGAACAACTGAAATTCGGCGGTTTTTCGGGGCCGGCGCCGGGGTTGGCGCGGGTCTTGCGTCGGCGCTCGCGCTCGGGGCCTGCAGCCCTCCGTCCGGGCCGACGAGCCCCCCGCCGCCCGCCATCGTCCTCACCGACGTGACCCTGCGCCACTACCCGATGGAGGGGACGCCGCGCGTCGCCCATGCCGCGGAGGTGACCTTCGATCGGGAGACGGCCGAGCTCCACGCCGAGACGATCACCGCCCGGGTCCCGCCGTCGCCGGGGGTGAGGCGGGGCGGGGCGACGCTGACGGCTCCCTCGGGAGCGGGGGACGTCCATGGCAAGCGGGCGGAGGCCTTCGGCCGGATCGTGGTCGAGACCGGGGCGGGCGACAGGGCCGAGACGGAGGGCGCGGTCTGGGACGCGGAGGCCGATCTGCTCACGGGGGAGGCGCCCCTGCAGGTGAGCGGTCCCGGGTACTCGATCGACGGCCGCTCGTTCCGGCTCCACGTGGGCGAGCAGCGCCTCGAGCTAGGGGGAGGGGTGGAGGCCCACACCCGCGCCACCCCGGACACCCGGCTGCGGGAGGCGGAGTGATGCGCGCGGCGCTCCTCCTCGCCCTCCTGGCGTCGACCTCGAGCGAGGCGGTCGAGGAGGCCCGGGCCATGGCGCCCCAGGAGATCGACCTGGTGAGCGAGACGCTCGTGGTGGAGCACAAGCTGCACCGGGCGACCTTCGGCGGAGGCGTGATCGCCACCCGCGGCGACCTCGAGGTGCGCTGCCCCACCGTGGTGGCGCACTACGACAAGCGGGCGAAGATCCGCGAGGTGGTCTGCGAGGGCCCGGTGTCCGCGACCCAGGGCGGAAAGACGATGACCTCGCAGGCGGGCTCCTTCGATAACGCCACGGGCATGCTCCACCTCGAAGGCGGCACCACGCTCGTCGAGGCGGGCCGCCGCTTCTCCGGCGAGCGGCTGGACTTCGACGTGGGGACGAGCCTCGCCACGCTCTCGCGCGGCCAGGCGGACCTGCCCGGCTCCGAGGACCTGGGGCCGCTCCGCACCGAGGACGTGGCGCCCTTCCGGATCACGGCGGACAAGGTGACCCACGACTTCGACGAGCGCCGCACCACCTTCGCCGGCAACGTGGAGGCGACCCGCGGCGACCTCGTCATGCGGGCGAGCCGCCTGGTGGTGGTGGGCGCCGGCGACGGCAAGGTCGAGCGGGCGTGGACGGAGGGCGGCCCGGTGCGGGTGGAACAGGGGGAGCGACGCGGCTCGGCCCGGCGCGGCACCTTCCTGGGCGGCGGGCAGCGGCTGGTCCTCGAGGGCGATCCGGTGGTGACGGAGCGGGACTCTTCGCTGCGCGGAGATCGGGTGATCTTCCACGTGGGCGAGGGCCGCGTGGAGGTGGAGCGGCCGCGGGCGGTCTTCCCCCTCGACCGGGCGAGGAGGGCAGGGGAATGAGCGCCGTCGCGACCCTGCCCGGGCGCCCGCTCCTGCGCGCCGAAGGGCTGGTGAAGATCTACCGCGGCAGGCGCGTGGTGGACGGCGTCACCCTGCACGTGGAGCCGGGGGAGGTGGTCGGGCTCCTGGGCCCCAACGGCGCCGGCAAGTCCACCACCTTCAACATGGTGGTGGGGATGGTGCGGCCCGACGCCGGGCGGGTGGGCCTGGGGGACGTCGACCTCACCAACGAGCCCATGTTCCGGCGGGCCCGGGCGGGGATCGGCTACCTCCCCCAGGAGGCGTCGATCTTCCGCAAGCTCACCGTGCGGGAGAACTTTCTCGCGGTGCTCGAGCGCATGCCGGTGTCCAAGGCCGAGCGGCTGGCGGCGAGCGACGAGCTCCTCGAGGAGTTCGGCCTGCAGAAGGTGGCCGACTCGCTGGGGGAGACGCTGTCGGGGGGCGAGCGGAGGCGCTGCGAGATCGCGCGCTCGCTCATCCCGCGGCCGACCTTCATGCTCTTCGACGAGCCGTTCGCCGGCGTGGATCCGATCAACGTGGGCGAGATCCAGAAGCAGATCGCCGACCTGAAGCGGCGGGGGCTCGGCGTGCTCATCACCGACCACAGCGTGCGCGACACGCTGGGGATCTGCGATCGGGCCTACATCATCGCGTCGGGGAGGATCCTCGAGGAGGGCACGCCGGCGCAGGTCGCGGCGAGCGAGAGGGCGAGGTCGACGTACCTGGGAGAGAAGTTCCGGCTGGATTCGTGAGGCGCTTCGCACTGGAGAGATTCGTTCAAGGGTAGGAGATGTCGTTCGAGCTCAAGCAGCACCTGAAGATGTCGCAGCAACTGGTGATGACCCCCCAGTTGCAGCAGGCGATCAAGCTCCTGCAGCTCTCGCGGCTGGAGCTGGAGTCCCTGATCCGCGACGAGATCGAACAGAACCCGCTGCTCGAGGAGCCGACGACCACCGACGCGGACGACCGCGAGGAGGCGGCGCAGGAGCTGACGTCGATCGAGCGCTTCGTGGAGCAGGAGGGTGCCGCGCTCGAGGCGGATCCGGACCGGTCGGAGGAGGTGAAGGGGGACGGCCAGAACGAGATCGACTGGAACGACTACCTCAACAGCTACCAGCTCTCGCCGACGACGCCGTCGAACAAGAACCTCTCCGACGAGCTGCCCCCCTTCGAGGCGAACCTCACCCGCGGGACCTCGCTGACCGAGCACCTCGCCGAGCAGATCCGGCACCTGCCGCTCACCGACGACGAGAAGAAGGTGGCGGCACTCATCGTCGGCAACCTCGACGACGACGGCTACTTCCGGATGGAGGACGTCGAGGGGGATCCGCTGATCCAGGTGGCCTCCGACGCGGGGGTCGGCCTCGCGGTGGCGGCGGGCACGCTGGCCAAGCTGCAGAAGCTGGATCCGCTCGGCGTCTGCGCCCGCGACCTCCAGGAGTGCCTGCTCATCCAGGCGCGGGCGTGGGGCGAGGAGGGGAGCCTGGTCGGCACGATCATCCGCCGGCACCTCAAGCACCTCGAGTCGCGAAACCGCGCCGCGCTCGTGAAGGACCTGGCCAAGGAGTGGACCGGGGACAAGGAGGAGCTCGAGGCGGAGGTGACCGAGGCGCTGAAGACGATCGCCGAGATGGAGCCGAAGCCGGCACGCCACTTCGTCACCGACGATCCGCAGTACATCACCCCGGACGTCTACGTGCACAAGGTCGGCGACGAATACGTGGTGGTGGTGAACGACGACGGCTTATCGAAGCTGCGGATCAGCAACCACTACCGGGACGCCCTGCGCAACGGGGACGCCAAGTCCGCCGGCTCGAAGGAGTTCATCCAGGAGAAGCTGCGGTCGGCGATGTGGCTCATCCGCTCGATTCACCAGCGCCAGCGCACCATCCACAAGGTCACCGAGTCGATCGTCAAGTTCCAGCGGGACTTCCTGGACCACGGCGTGGCGCACCTGAAGCCGCTCATCCTCAAGGATGTGGCGGAAGACATCGAGATGCACGAGTCGACCGTCTCCCGGGTGACGACCAACAAGTACGTGCACACGCCCCAGGGGATCTTCGAGCTGAAGTACTTCTTCAACTCCTCCATCCCGAAGACAGGGGGCGACGAGGTCGCGAGCGAGGCGGTCAAGGCGGCCATCAAGCGGCTCGTGGCGTCGGAGGGGTCGGCCAAGGCGCCGTACTCCGACCAGAAGCTCGTGGAGCTGCTCCGCGAGGAGAACATCCAGATCGCGCGGCGCACGGTCGCCAAGTACCGCGAGGAGCTGGGGATCCTCCCCTCGAGCAAGCGCCGCCGGCTCTTCTGACGGCCGGCGCCGTCCGGGGCCGGGCGGAGTGAGCCCTGGCGTTCCGCGGAAGGGTGTGGGAGGGCTTGATCGGGCGGCGCCCGGAGGTGTAGGACCGCCGCTTCTCCCCCCGGCCCGGGATCCCAGCTCATGACGATCTCCGACTTCCTCAGCCCCGACGCCGTGATCGCCGACCTGGTCGGGGAGCGGAAGCGCGACGTCCTCGCCGAGCTCTGCGCGCCGATCGCGAGGCGCTTCCCCGGGGTCGGTCAGGAGCGGCTCCTCTCGGTGCTCGAGGAGCGGGAGAGGCTCGGCTCCACCGGCATCGGCGACGGGGTGGCCATCCCCCACGGCAAGCTGGCGGGGCTGCCGGGGCTGGTGGCGACCTTCGGACGCTCGGCGGCGGGGGTGGACTTCGATGCGTTGGACGGCAGGCCCTCGCATCTGTTCTTCGCCCTGTTCGCCCCCGAGAGCTCGGCGGGCATCCACCTGAAGGCGCTGGCGAGGATCAGCCGGCTCCTGAAGAGCGCCGAGCTGCGCTCGCGGATCATGGCGGCGAAGGACGCCAAGGCGATTTATGACCTACTCACTGCGGAAGACGAGTCCCGCTAATTGGAGGTGTTGGTGACAGCATCGAGCGCGAGCCTCGCAGGCCGTGTCCTCCTCATCGACGACGACCAGAACTTCCACCCGCTGGTGGGCAAGGTGGTCGAGTCGCTCGGGCACTCGTTCGTCGCGGTCCGCTCCGGCGAGGAGGGGCTGCAACGGATCGAGTCGGCGCTCCCGCGGGCGCTGATCCTGGACGGCCTCCTCCCCGGGATGCGGGGCGAGGACGTGGCCAAGCGCCTGCGGAAGAAGTACTCGTCGGAGCAGCTCCCCATCGTCTTCGTCACCGCGTTCTACCGGGACATCAAGAGCTACAAGTTCCTCACGAACGAGTGCGGCGTGGACGCGCTCCTCCACAAGCCGCTCGTCCCCGACCAGCTCCGGGCGGTGCTCTCGCAGATCCTCGAGCCCACGCCCCTCGACGTCGAGATCGAGGTGGACACGGAGGGCCTGCGCCCGGACGACGAGGAGCACGCCGAGCTCCTGGCGGACTACCTCGCCGGCACCCGCGAGAAGATCGAGGGCATGCGCGCGGCGTTCCAGTCGCTCGGGGGATCCCAGGGGTTGCCGGCGCTGCGCTCCCTGCGGATGGACGCGCATCGCCTGCGCGGCTCCGGCACCTCCTTCGGCTTCCCGGAGATCACCAGGCTCGCAGGGGCGATCGAGGATCTGATCGATCGCGCCGGAGACGACCTGCTCCTGCCGGGGCCGCGCAAGGCGCAGCTCGATGGCCTGCTGGAGGCGCTGGACGGGAAGATCCAGGCCACCGTCGGCGCCGCGCCGATCGCCCTCTCGCGGGCGAGGGGCTGGCGGCCGAGGGTGCTGCTGGTGGAGACCGGGGGACCCCTGGTCGAGGAGATGGCCTCGATCGAGGACGACGCCCTGCGGCTCTGCGCCGACGTGGAGTCCGCCATCGAGGCGGCGATCGACGATCGGCCGGACGTGGTGGTGCTCGGGCCCGACGTGGGCGGCGCCGAGGCCTGCGCCCGGATGCGGGCGGCGGGCATCGGGCCGGTGGTGATGATGTCGCGGGGTGACTCCCTCGCCGAGCGGCTGATGGCCACGGAGGCGGGGGCCGTCGGCTACGTGGCACGCCCCCCCAACGTGGAGGGGCTGTTCCGGGTGGCCTCGATCTTCGCCAGGCCCAGGGTGGGCACGCGCATCGTCGTCGCGGGCGGGGAGCGGGTGGTGCTGACCGGGATCGCCGAGGCGCTGGCGCCCTTCGGCGTCGCGGTGGATCCGGCGCCGGAGCCGGACGAGATGCTGTCGCGGCTCGAGCGCCTGTCGCCCGCGCTGGTGGTGCTCGACGTCGACTCCTGGAAGGTGGGCCCGCAGCTCCTGCGGGTGCAGCGCGCGGACCTTCGGCTGCGCAGCGTGCCGGTGGTGGCGCTGTCGAGCCAGGAGGAGCGGCGCGCGCTGCTCGAGGCGGGGGCGGTGGCGGTGATCCCCAAGCCCTTCGATCCGGAGGAGCTCGCCGCGGTGGTGGTCGCCCACCTCCTCCAGCGGCAGCACGCCGAGGCCTCCCGGGGGCGGGATCCGCTCACCGGGCTGTACGATCGCGCGTACCTGCGGCAGGTCCTGGAGCGCTCCGTGGCGCTGGCCCGGCGGGAGGGGCGCACGCTGGCGGTGGCGGGCGTCGACGCCAACGTGGAGCCGCTGCGCGAGCGGGCGGGCTCCCTGGTGGTGGACGAGGTGCTCTCCGCCTACGCCGCCCACCTCAAGTCGGCCTTCCGAGAGAGCGACGTGGTGGCCCGGATCGGGCCGGCCCGGTTCGCCGTGCTCCTCCACTCGGTGCGGCGCCTCGACGTCGAGCGGCTGATGGCACGGCAGCTCGAGGACTTCCGCAAGACCGACCTGGGGATCGAGGGCTTCGTGCCGGAGCCGGTAGGTGCCCTGGCGGCGTTCCCCGAGACGTCGATGGGGCCGGACGCGCTCCTGGAGAGCGTGGACGCCAAGTTGAACGCGGCGCTGCAGGGGAAGGCCCGGCCGCGGAGCCGGTGAGGGGGAGGTCCGGGGCGGGGCGAAAGGGGCCTCGTCCTCGCTCGCGGGTCAGTCGCGTCCGATGACGGCGAGGTGGCCGGCGCCGGCGCAGGCGACGACGATCGCGCTGGCGTCGGGGGAGGCGAGGCGCGACGGGGCGGCGCAGCCGGGGAGATCGTGGCGGACGGCGGTGGACCCGATCGGGATCTCGTCGGCGTCGAGGGGGAGCTCCCAGACGGCGGACTGGCAGTCGTCCGCGAGCCAGAGCCTGTCCGCGGCGGCCCAGGAGGCGCTCGGGCAGGTGCCCTGAGGGAGGGGGAACGGGGTGGGCTGGTGGGCGGCGGGAGGGCCGCCCGTGGGGACGAGCGCCGCCTCCGCGGCGGATGCGGTGGCGCCGCCGGTCACGTACAGATGGCGATGGTCCGGGGAGAGGGTGAGGGTGCGGGGGGCGACTGATGTTGCTGCGAATAAGCCAGTGAGAGAGTTTTCTGTCATTCGCGTGATCGGGGCTACTGTGATGATAGCGATGTACTCATTCCCCGAAAATCCTGTGTAAATGATTCCAAATTCTGACGAGCTTCCGTACGCCACCTGAAGCGCTATTGGTGCAAGTTCGCTCATTGGTGGCGCCGGAGGTTCGAAGAGAGTTCGGAGATCGACGAAATAGCAATCGGTGCCTTGAGTATTGCAACTCTCAAAATCACTCGCGTTGTTCGAATTTGGATCGAAGACAAGCGCCGCAGGTCCGGTTGACGCAGCGACGCCTAGAGTGCCTGAAGTCGAAAATTCGATCTCGCGCCCCGGGACGGTTGGTAGGAACAAGGTGGTTAGGTCTGGTGACGAATCTGCAACAACTAATGCGGGAGCCCCGAGTCTACTAAACATCACCCGATCGCCCCCAGGCACGATGCCGACCCCGACCGGATCGACCTCCTCCACGATCGCCCGCGGCTCCTCCGAGTCGAGCGCCGGCTCGTAGAAGAGCAGCGCCCCCGCCCCCGCCTGCACCCCCGCGACCGCCGCGACGCAGCCCTCCGCCTCGCAGGCCACGTCCCGTACCGCGGCGTACCCCGCGGGCAGCGGCAGCACGCACGACCCCTCTACGCAATCCCGCTCGACACCGTCGCAGACGTCCAGCGCGCCGGGGTACCTCTCGCCATCGTCCGGCGCGCAGTCGGCCACGTCGGGCGCCCCGTCGCCGTCGTGGTCGAAGTCCGGATCGATCGCCTCGAGCACGATCGGGATCGCCTCCGGCGACGCGGACGCCGTGACCTCCACCTCCCGCCGCGCCACGGAGAGGACGGCGGGCTCCAACTCCCCCCCTCTCGCGGCGGCGGCGCGCAGCTCGACGACGAGGCTCGCCGCCGTCCCCTCCTCGGCGTCGAAGGGGACCTCCAGCGGGAGGCCGGCGACGCCGTCCCCCTGGCTGGGGAGGCCGCCATCCTCCAGATCGAAGCCCGTCTGCAGCGGGATCTCGGGGGCGCCCTCGACCCGAAGCAGGAGCTGGACGATCGACCTCGGATGCTCGGCGAGGTAGCCCTCGAGCTCCCCGCCCACGAACGCGGCGAAGAGCAGATGAGGCGTGGCGCCGACCTC
>Ga0180220_1000094_pt1 | contig 165445 bp, 157 predicted proteins | sample eDN5th37CBELigBY_FD_151335 | JGI IMG/M metagenome (GOLD analysis project Ga0180220, IMG submission 151335) | Enriched backyard soil microbial communities from Emeryville, California, USA - eDNA 5th pass 37_C BE-Lig BY (version 2) (version 2) | ecosystem: Environmental > Terrestrial > Soil >... | reverse complement strand
CTCCCGACTTCCACAACTCCCAAACCTGCTGCCTCCGATCCGAGGGCAACCCCGGCCTCCCGATCTTCGCCACACCACACCTCCGAGATGATCATCGACGGTGTTGCGCTGACGGGTTGAGTTCACCCTCGCAGCCTTGAGGATCTCGTTCGCCTTCCGCAGCTCGGCGTTCTCCTTCTGCAGCCGCTTGATCTCCGCCGCCGCATCGGTCGTGAGCCCGGGCTTCACTCCGGCGTCGACCTCGTAGCGACGCTGCCAGAGGCGCAGCGTCTCGGGGCTCATGCCGAGCAGACCAGCCACGTGACGGACCGCGCTCATCATCGTCGGGTGCTCCGGCCGCGTCTCCGCGAGCATCCGCAACGCACGCTCACGCATCTCCGCCGAGTACTTCCTGTTCATCGAGTTCCATCCTTGCTTGAAGAACGGAACGAAAGTCAGGCCGATTCAGCCACGCCGTTCCCCAGGCTGCTGCGTCCTCATAGTACGAGTGCTTGGGAGAGATTCTGTTGCTGGCGTTCATGAAGGAGTTGTTGGCGATCAATGCTTGCTCTACGTGCGCCACCTAACCGTGCACCGCGCCGCATTCTCACCGGCCGGTCACGGGGCAGCCACCGGAACGGCTATCCGGCCGGATCAGACGCCCACGTCGCCGCCATGATCCGCGTTTCTGCTGCCACCCATGGCCCCTAGAGGCGAACGATGCAATGCATGCCGACCACGTCGTTCAGGTGGAACTCACCCTGAGACGAGCGAAGACCGGGGCGCTCACGCGACCCCGGTCTTCGACGATTCTTCTCAAGCCACCCGCAGCGCTCAAAAAACATGCCGCTGATCAGGCCCTTTTTGGCGGTGACGGTGGGATTTGAACCCAAAGAGGTTCGATCCTTCCCGATCCGCCCGGGTCGTTGACCTGCGGAGTTTCGCGATTCCGGTCGTCTCGAGGTCTGCTCGCGATCCTTCTCATTCATGCCCGATCCGTTTCGGATGTGGGCACGGTGTGGGCACGCCATTTGGTCGCCGCGACGGATCACCAAGATCCCTCGCGGCGCGTTTATGCGAGTCCAGCGGCCGAAGCAGGCGAAGGAGCTACCGGATCACCTGATTCATGCGATGCGCCGGGGTGCGATCCGCTGTTGTATCGCGTTGTCACAGAACTCAGTGCGAAGCCGGCGGCCGGACCGCCGGGAAGACCGTCGCGACGACCGGCGCGATTGTCGCTGATTCCGCTAAGGAGCATCTCAACGTGAGCGATCCGGTGAAGCCCGGCTATAACACTCCCATCCCGGCGAAGATCATGACGCCGGATCGCGTGGAGACGCGAATCGGCGAACTCCGGTTCACCGACGGCGTGCCGACGCACGAGACGACCCAGGAACTGTTCGACCATCTCGACTTCCTCAGGGGCGTCGAGGTGTTCTTGAACACCATCCCCGCGGCTTCGCTGGAGGCGATCAGGCGCGGTCTGCTCGACATCGGGGTTGACGCCTGCAACAAGGGCGGGATCACCGACCGGCTGATGGATTCGAACCCGCTGTTTCTGACCGCGAACACAGACACGGTCTACGCGTTCTCGATGCTCGACATCGAGCGTGACGGGCCCACCGTGATCGAGGTGCCGCCGGGCTGCGGCCCCGGCACCGTCGACGACGCGTGGTTCAGGTTCGTCGTGGACCTCGGGGCTCCCGGTCCCGACCGCGGCGCGGGCGGCACCTACCTCATCGTGCCCCCGGGGTATGACGGTGAACGGCCCGAGGGCTGGTTCGTTGCGGAGACCCCCAGCGCGGTGAACCTCGTGATCCTCCGCGGCTTCCTCGTCGACGGCAAGCCGGATGCCGCCGTCCAGATGTTCGAAAGCGGAATCAAGGTGTACCCGTTCTCGACCTGGGACAACCCACCTGCAATGGAATGGACCTCGGTCTCCGGCGCGGCGCTCAACACGGTCCACGCAAACGACTTCACCTTCTACGAAGAGGTCGCCCACGTCGTGGCGAAGGAACCAGTCGATCTCATCGACCCCGAGACGCGCGGCCTGCTGTCGTCGATCGGGATCGAAAAGGGCAGGTCCTTCGCGCCGGACGAGCGCATGCGCCGCATCCTCACGGACGCCGTCGCCGTGGGCAACGGCACGGCACGCGCCCTGGCGTTCCGGGCGCGCGAGCGGGCGTTCTTCCTCTACGACGACCGTCAGTGGACGAATCCGATGCCGGGCGGTGACTTCCAGTTCCTCCGCGACGGCGGCACCGGAGGCCGCTTCCTCGACGGGCGCACGGTCTTCTACTACCTCGCCACCGTGAACACCCCGGCGATGGCGCTGAAGATGATCGGCGCGGGCTCGCAGTACGCGCTCGCCGCGGTCGACGCCACGGGCACGCCGTTCGACGGAAGCAAGACCTACCGACTCCGGTTGCCTGCCGACGCGCCCGCAGCTGACTTCTGGTCGGTCGTCGTCTACGACCCGCAAACCCGCTCGGAGCTGCAGACCGGGCAACCGCTGCCGAGCCGCAACAGCAAGCGCGACACGCTCGCATACAACGAGGACGGATCGGTCGACATCGTGTTCGGGCCCGAGGAGCCCGCGACGCTCGCGACGAACTGGATCCAGACCGTGGCCGACAAGGGCTGGTTCGTCCTGCTGCGCCTCTACGGTCCCCTCGAAAGCTGGTTCGACGGATCCTGGAAGCCGGGGGACATCATGGCAACCTAACACGCCAAACCTCGCTGCACCACCGGAACACCCAACCGGCGTGACGTCGTCAAGTACGCCGGAGGCGTGACGGAGGCTGTATGCGGTGGCGGTCGCACCCCGGCACCCATCAGCTCTCGCGCGCGACTCCACGCGGGTCCTTCCGTGGAGTGACCGAAGTGCCCCCGCCTTGTTCGCGATTCCCGTTCGGCACGTCCGGATTGCCGGGATCCCTGCTGTTCCGGCACCGTCGCATCCCCATCAACCTTGCGCCGCTGGCGCAGAATGATCCGGACTTCGGAACTTCGGGAGTCCGGATGTTCGATCCTCTACTCGCTCGACTGACGGTGGGAAGGATGCCCACGCAAACCCATGTGGGCGAAGTGTGGGCACGGGCGATCTCGATGTCGGTCTGGATCGTCCTCGATCCGCCTCGGCTCCTCCGGATCCCGGTGAAGCAGCGGACCTCACCGCCGAGGCGCTCGGCAAGTAAACCCCTGACCACACCGTGCCCACAATCGGGAAGGAACGAGGCGGAACCAAGAAGAATGGGCCGGATCGAGACCGCCTGAAGAGGAAGTCGATCCGGCCCAAAATGGCGGTGACGGTGGGATTTGAACCCACGGTAGGGGGTTACCCTACACAACTTTTCGAGAGTTGCACCTTCGGCCGCTCGGACACGTCACCGTCGTCCAGTTTACGACACACCGGCGGATGCTGCGAATCGGCGCCGCATCCGCCGCTGCCCGCTCCTACCCGGATCAGGACATCCGGCGGGTTCAGGATATTCCGCGCCGCGACGTCCTGTCTCCGCCAGATGTCCTGATCCGGGAGAAGCGCGGGCGCGCGCGAGAACCGCGGGCGCGCGCGGCTGGTCCCCCGCACGCCGCCCCGCGGCATCCGCCACCCGACCCTGGCCCGCCCGCACCGCCCCTGCCAGACTGACCCCATGGCCGTCATCGAGAACTCGAAAGTGACCGTCGTCGGCGCGGGGAGCGTCGGCTCGAGCGCCGCGTACGCGTGCCTCATCCGCGAGTCGGCTCGCCACGTCGCGCTGTACGACATCGCGACCGAGAAGGTCGAGGCCGAGGTGCTCGACCTCGCGCACGGCACGCAGTTCACCGGGTCGAGCGACATCGTCGGCGGCAGCGACATCTCGGTCGCCGAGGGCTCGCACGTCGTGGTCATCACCGCGGGGGCGAAGCAGAAGCCCGGGCAGACGCGCATCGAGCTCGCGGGCGTCAACGCCGGGATCATCCGCTCGATGATGCCGCAACTGCTCGAGGTCGCACCCAACGCGATCTACGTCATCGTGACGAACCCGTGCGACGTGCTGACGGTGCTCGCGCACGAGGCGACCGACCTGCCGCTCGAGCGCATCTTCGCGTCGGGCACGGTGCTCGACACGTCGCGCCTGCGCTGGCTGCTGGCGCGGCGCGCAGGGGTGTCGACCTCGAACGTGCACGCCTACATCGTCGGCGAGCACGGCGACACCGAGTTCGCCCTGTGGTCGGCGACGACGATCGGCACAGTGCCCATCCTGGACTGGCGGCCCGCCGACGGGTCCGACCCCTTCTCGCCCGAGGAGCTCGACCAGATCGCGGTCGACGTGCGCGACGCCGCCTACAAGGTCATCCAGGGCAAGGGCGCGACGAACTACGCGATCGGACTCTCGTCGGCCCGCATCGTCGAGGCGATCCTCCGCGACGAGCACGCCGTCATGCCCGTCTCGACGGTGCTGCACGACTTCCACGGGGTGAACGGGGTCGCCCTGTCGGTGCCGTCGATCGTGAGTGCGGCGGGCGCGGTGCCCATCCGCGAGACGTCCTTCTCGGTCGAGGAGCTCGAGCTCTTCCACCGCTCCGCGAACGCCCTGCGCGAGGTCGCCGACTCCCTCCGCTGACGCGTCGACATACGAAGCGGATGCGGCCACTGCGCCACCTCGCACGCCCACGCCCGGCCACGCCGACACCCCGGACGGGGAATGTCGCACGCGGCGAATAGCCTGGCCGCATGGCCTCTCGACGCCCGACCGCGACCGCTCCCTACCGGTGCACCGAGTGCGGATGGACGACGATCAAGTGGGTCGGGCGCTGCGGCGAGTGCCAGCAGTGGGGCACGGTGGTCGAGGCATCCGAGCAGACCGGCGTCACCCGCACGATCACGCCCACGGCACCCGCCGCAGACCGCGCCGCACGACCGATAACGTCGATCGACACGCGCGACACCCCGCGCCGCACGACCGGCGTCGGCGAGTTCGACCGCGTGCTCGGCGGCGGGCTGGTGCCGGGCGCCGCGATCCTCCTGTCGGGCGAGCCGGGCGTCGGCAAGTCGACCCTCCTGCTCGACGTCGCGGTGCAGGCGGCGCGCAACGGGCAGCGCGTGCTCTACGCGAGCGCCGAGGAGTCGACCGCGCAAGTGCGCCTGCGCGCCGAGCGTACGGGTGCGCTGCACAACGAACTGTTCCTCGCGAGCGAGACCGACCTCGCGACGATCCTCGGGCACGTCGACGAGGTGCAGCCCGAGCTGCTGATCGTCGACTCGGTGCAGACGGTGTCGTCGGCGCTGTCGGAGGGGATGGCAGGGCATCCGTCCCAGGTGCGCGAAGTCGCCTCGACGCTCATCCGCGTCGCGAAGGAGCGCGACCTGCCCGTCGTGATCGTGGGGCACGTGACGAAGGATGGATCGATCGCCGGCCCGCGCGTGCTCGAGCACCTCGTCGATGTCGTGTGCCATTTCGAGGGCGATCGGCAGACGTCGCTGCGGTTCGTGCGCGCGCTCAAGAACCGCTTCGGACCCACAGACGAAGTCGGATGCTTCGACATGACCGGCTCCGGCATCGCCGAGGTTCCCGACCCGAGCGCGCTGTTCCTCGGGCACGGCGCTCCCGTCGCGGGCACATGCGTCACGATCGCGCTCGAGGGCCGGCGTGCGCTTCCCGTCGAGGTGCAGGCGCTCACCGTCGAGAACAAGGGCCCCAATCCGCGTCGCGTCGTGAACGGCGTCGATGCGGCGCGCGTCGCGATGGTGCTCGCGGTGCTCGCGCGGCGGGCCGGCATCCGGGTCTCCGACCAGGACGTGTACGTATCGACGGTCGGCGGCGTGCGGCTCGTCGAGCCCGCGGCCGATCTCGCGATCGCCGTCGCGGTCGCCAACGCCCTGCGCGACCACTCCCTCCCCCGCAGCACCGCCGCGATCGGCGAGCTGTCGCTGTCGGGCGAGATCCGGCCCGTGACGCAGGCCGCGCAGCGGCGCACCGAAGCCGAACGGCTCGGCTACCGCACGATCGTCGACTCGTCGAGCTCATCCTTGCGGGCCGCGCTCGACCGGCTGCGGGTCGACGTGCAGCCGCGCGTGGGCGACGACATCCCGGCGTTCTGAGGCCCCGCAGGGCCGTCGATCAGTACGGCGACACCGCGAACAGCTCGAGCCCCTCGCACGCCGCCGGCACGTAACCGCCGCTCACCGGGGCGAACCCGCCGCCGAGCGCGATGACGTCGCCGTCGCGGTATTCCTCGCCGTCCCACACGAGCACTGTGCCGTCCCCCTCGAGCGCCGCGTCGCCCGCCGGGAAGACCGGCACTGCGACGTGCCCCTCAACAGACGCGACCTGCACACACGCGGAGTCGAGCACGAGGGTTCCTTCGAGGAGCGCGTCCATGCCCGCATCCGGTTTCGGATACACCGCAAGCGGGCCCGATGACGGAAGGTCCCCTCGCGACGATCCGTCGCACGCCGACAGCGCGAGAGACACGATCATCACGGATGCCGCGGCCCACCGCCGCCCGAGAGGCGCCGGGCGTGAGCGGGCGGTCACGGCGCGGTCCTCAGCGACCGCGCGCGCGTCGGCGCTGACTGGGAGCGAACCCGAGCGCCACGGGAATGATGAGACCCGCGGCGCACACGAAGGCGACCATCACGAACTCCATTCGCGGGAGTCTGCCAAACGAGTGCAACGTTGTCGAGATCGGTGTGGGAGTGTTGCGCAGGTCGGACTCCCATTGAGTGGGGGGCCCGGCCAGGGGTCATGCGTCCAGCGCGGCGATGAGATCTGCGGGCGATGCCTGCATCGGGTGCGGACCGGCGATGTCGAAGAAGACCGTCGTGATCTCGTTCTCGTGCGTGGCGAGGAAGGCGCGCAGCCAGGCAGGAGACTGCAGCGCGACCGCGGGCGGCAGCGACTCGGGCTTGTTCGCTGCATCGCTGAACAGCAGCAGTGCGACGTCGCCCGTACGGGGGTCGCGGTACGTCCAGACCTCGCCCGCGTCGAGCGGGTCGTCGCGCTGACCTGCGCGCAGCAGCGGGACGACGGTCGGCCCGTGCCGAAGCGCGAAGGCGACCGCGGCCATATCCTGCGTCTGCAGCGCATCGGCGAGCTGCGTGTTGCGGAACTCGAGCGGAGGTGTGCCCTTGCGCTTCGCGCGACCCTGCTTGCCCGATGCCATTCATCCAGCGTAACGGCGCGAGTGCGGGCATCCGCAGCGCAGAATGCGCGCAGAGACGAGCATGGCCCTCTCAGATCGCCTTGGGACGGGCGACCCGAGAGGGCCGACTGCTCACCGGGGATGCTCGAAACTCGCTGGGGTCGAGTAACGCTGTCTGGGGTCAGCGCGAGCCATCTCCGCTCGGGAGCTGATTAAAGGCTAAGTGAGTGCAAGGTTTCCGTCTGTCCCCTCTTCGGGGGACACTCATGAGAGGACTCTCACTTAGCGGGATGAAACCGCGGTCGAAGGGCGCTGAACGGACTCACATTACCCCGCTGACCGGGATGGAGTACAGAGGAAGCTGATTCAGTAAAGGAGGAACTGCTTCGACGTCGTCGACGCGAACCCGCCGATCTCGACGCTCAAGTGGTACGAGGCGCCGCCTCCCGCGGCCCGCTGACGCTCCGCGCTGCTGCACGTCGAGACCGACGAGCGCGTGCGATCCCACACCAGGGGCGCGGCGCTCGCGACGGACTGACCGGCCTTGAGCGTGACGACGACGTCACTCGGCTCCGACTGGCAGTCCGTCGAACGCCACCACGTGTCGCTGCCGCTCGTGATGACGAACGACTGGGTGGCGGTTCCCACGTTGATCGTGCAGTCGTTCGCCGAGACGTTCGTGAGACGGATCGACAGCTGCGGGTTCTGCCCCGACGCATACGTGTCCTGGTCGGTGACGGCCTCGACCGTCACATCCGGCGCACGGCACGGCTCGATCGCCGGCGTGGTGGGCGGAGGCGCCGCCTCTTCGGGGGTCGTGGACGGCGTCTCGGGCCCGGGTTCCTCCGGCGCGGGCGTCTGCGAGCCGCCGGTCTCGGGAACGGGAATCGCCGTCGTCGCATCCGCTGTTTCGATGCTCGACGGGGTCGGCGTCGAAGCGGGTGCGAACGCGTCTGCCCAGCTGCGCCACGGCTGCGCGATGAGGAGCCAGATCGCCGCGATCACGATCACCAGGCCCAGCAGCACCGTCAGCCGCCGGCGCCGATACACCGCGGGCGGATGCCGCCGTCGCCGTGTCGTGCCGCTCATGCGTCCAGGGTAGGTCTGGCCCTGCGCCCGGCCCGGGCGGCACGCCCGGGTTCAGCGCGTGCGGAGGCCGTCGAGCGCGACCGCCAACACGTCGTCGGCGAGCTCGTCGGCGCCCTCTGGACCGGTGGGCCGGTACCACTCGACGATCGAGTTGACCATGCCGAACACGAGACGGGTGGCGACGGATGCCTCGATGTCGGAGCGCACCGACCCCTCGGCCTGCGCTTCACGCACGAGCGCGGTGATCGCGTGGTCGAAGGCGCGGCGGCGCTCGAGCGCCGACCGCTCGACGGCGCTGTTGCCTCGCACACGCAGGAGAAGCGTCACGTACGGAAGACGCTCGACGAGCACGCGCACCGCCCCGCGGAGCACGAACGCCAGCCGCTCGGTCGCGGTTCCCTCGGTCGCCTCCGGCTCGGTGAGCACCCCTTCGAGTGCGCCGAGCGCCTGTTCGAGCGCGACGCCGAGAAGCTGCTCCTTGGAATCGAAGTGGTGGTAGAGCGCCGACTTCGACAGCCCGAGCCTGTCGGCGAGGGCCGCGATCGAGGTGGCGTCGTACCCGTGCTCGTTGAAGACGGCGACGGCGACGTCGAGCACCGCGTCCTGGTCGTAGCCCGGGCGGCCTCGGCGCGAGGCGAGGGGAGGCTCGGCGGCGGTCGTCACGCGCTCCAGTCTGTCACCGGCGGTGGCGGATGAGGGTCGCGTCTGCCATAATTCCTGAACGATCGGTAAGTAATGACGATCGAGAGGACGACGATGCCCGAGCCCGCGACGCGCGTCTGCCTGCGCGTCGAGCGACTCGGCGATCGGGTGGTCGCGACCCTCGACCGTCCCGAAGCCCGCAACGCGATCGACCAGTCGATGATCGACGCCCTTCACGCGCTGTGCGAAGAGCTCGAGGCCTCGCCCGCGGTGCTCATCCTCACGGGCGCCGGTGGCGTGTTCGCATCCGGCGCCGACATCGCGCAGCTGCGCGAGCGCCGGGCCGACGACGCACGGCGCGGCATCAACGCGCACGCCTTCCGTCGTGTGAAGGCGCTGCCGATGCCGGTCATCGCCGCGATCGACGGCTGGGCCCTCGGCGGCGGCGCCGAGCTCGCGTACGCCGCGGACCTGCGCATCGGCACCCCGCGCATGCGCATCGGCAACCCCGAGACCGGCCTCGGCATCATCGCGGCCGCGGGTGCCACGTGGCTGCTGCCGCGGCTCGTCGGCGACGCGCGAGCGAGCGAGCTTCTCTACACGGGCCGCGTGCTCGACGCCGAGACGGCCCTCGCGTGGGGCCTCGTCTCGTCGCTCCACGAACCCGAAGACCTTCTCCCCGCCGCACACGCGCTCGCCGACCGCATCGCCGCGAACGACCGGCTCGCGACGATGCACACGAAGCGCGCGCTGCTCGCTCCCGCAGAGGCACACCCTGACATCGAGCTCGAACTGCAGGCAGAGTTGTTCGAAAGTCCCGAGAAGTTCCGCCGCATGACCGAGTTCCTCGAGAGGAAGAAGCGATGAACTCCGTTGACCCTTCGTCTCGCTTCGCTCGCTCAGGGCCCGAAGGGTGGGGCGCCGCGCGCTCGCCCGGAGCGAGCCCTTCGCCTCACGGCGCCACGCGCGCCGCGACCGCGGAGTCCGCCGAATCCGCGCCGACCCGGGTGCCGGCGCGCGTCGGCGTGCTCGGCGGCGGCAGGATGGGCTCCGGCATCGCGCACGCGTTCGCGGTGGCGGGCGCGCGCGTGATCGTGGTCGAGCGAGACCGCGAATCGGCGGATGCGTCGGGCCGCCGCATCCGTGATTCCCTCCGCCGCACGGCCGAGCGCTCGGCTGCGGCGGGCGAGCCGCTCTCTCCTCTCGACGCGCTGTCGTCGGCGTTCACGATCACGACCGACGTGTCGCTGTTCGAGTCGTGCGGCCTGGTGATCGAGGCCGTGCCCGAGGACCGCGCCCTCAAGGCCGCCGAGCTCGCACGGGCCGAGGCCGCGATCGCCTCGAACGCGGTGCTCGCGACGAACACGTCGTCGATCCCGATCGAGGCCCTCGCCGAAAGCCTCGCGCGCCCGGAGCGCTTCCTCGGGCTCCACTTCTTCAACCCCGTGCCCTCGTCGCAGCTCGTCGAGATCATCGTCGGCTCCGCCACCGACTCCGCGGTGGTCGACGAGGCGTACGGCTGGGTCTCCGCTCTCGGAAAGCGCCCCATCGTCGTGCGCGACAGCCCCGGGTTCGCATCCAGCCGGCTCGGCGTGATGCTGGGGCTCGAGGCGATCCGCATGCTCGAGGAGGGTGTCGCGAGCGCGGAAGACATCGACGCCGCGATGGAGCTCGGCTACCGGCATCCGATCGGGCCGCTGCGGACGACCGACATCGTCGGACTCGACGTGCGCCTCGCGATCGCCGAAGAGCTCGAGCGCACGCTCGGCCCGCGCTACTCCCCGCCCGAGCTGCTGCGCCGCATGGTCGCCGAGGGCGACCTCGGGCGCAAGAGCGGCCGCGGCTTCTACGAATGGAACAGCAGATGACACAGATCGTGGCGAGCTACCTGCGCGACGAATGGTGGACACCCGATGCCGCGACCGACGCGACGGTCGTGCGCGACGCGTCGACGGGCGACGAGGTCGCCCTCGTGAGCGCAGCGGGCGCCGACATCGCGGGCGCGCTCGACTACGCGCGCACGATCGGCCAGCAGAGCCTCGCCACGATGACGTTCCATCAGCGGGCACTCCTCCTCAAGCAGTTCGCCCAGGCGCTCACCGAGCGCAAGGCGGAGCTGTACGAGCTGTCGAAGCACGCCGGCGCGACGCAGCGCGACGCGATGATCGATGTCGACGGCGGCATCGGGGTGCTGTTCACGTATTCGTCGAAGGGGCGCCGCGAGCTTCCGAACGCGTCGGTGATCGTCGACGGCCCGGTCGAGATGCTGTCGAAGGACGGCTCATTCCTCGGACGGCATATCTATACGCGCCTGCCCGGCGTCGCGGTGCAGATCAACGCGTTCAACTTCCCCGTGTGGGGTGCGCTCGAGAAGTTCGCGCCCGCCTTCCTCGCGGGCGTGCCGACGCTCGTGAAGCCCGCCACCCCGACCGCGTACATCGCCGAAGCGTGGGTGCGCATCCTCGTCGAGTCGGGGCTCCTTCCGGCGGGATCGCTCCAGCTCCTGAGCGGTTCCGCGCACGACCTCCTCGACCACCTGCGGCTGGGCGACCTCATCGGATTCACGGGGAGCGCGTCGACCGCCGAGCGCCTGCGGGGGCATCCGAGCGTCCAGACCGGCGGCGTGCGCTTCACGGTCGAGACGGACTCGATCAACGCGTCGGTGCTCGGCCCCGACGCCGAGCCGGGAACCCCGGAGTTCGACGCCTACGTCAAGCAGCTCATGGTCGAGCTCACGAGCAAGACCGGTCAGAAGTGCACCGCCATCCGGCGGGCGATCGTGCCCGAGGCATCCGTCGACGCCGTCGTCGAAGCGCTGCGCACCGCGATCGAGAGCCGCGTCGTCATCGGCGACCCCCACAACGAGTCCGTGACGATGGGACCGCTCGTGTCGACCGAGCAGCGCGACGACGTGCTGCGGCAGGTCGCGGCGCTCGAGTCGGCGGGCGGCCGCGTGCTCGTGGGATCGACGGATGCCCCCGCCGTCGTCCACGCCGACGGCACGGTCGCCTCGGCGCCCGAGGGTGCGTTCGTGGCGCCGATCCTCGTGGGCTTCGGGCACGACGCGCCCGACGCCGTGCACGAGGTCGAAGCCTTCGGGCCGGTCGCGAGTCTCCTTCCCTACTCGACGCTCGACGAGGCGGCCCGCCTCGTCGACCGCGGCGGAGGCTCGCTCGTCACGAGCGTCGCGACGAACGATCCGTCGGTCGCGGTCGAGCTGCTCTCGCGCATCGGCGCGTACAACGGCCGCGTCCTCTTCCTCAACCGCGACAACGCCCGCACGTCGACGGGCCACGGCTCGCCCGTGCCGCACCTCGTGCACGGCGGCCCGGGCCGCGCGGGAGGCGGCGAGGAGCTCGGCGGCATCCGCGCGGTGCTCCACCACATGCAGCGCACGGCCGTGCAGGGGTCGCCCGAGATGCTGACGGCGCTCACCGGCGTGTGGCACGAGGGTGCGCCGGCGCGTCAGGACGTGCATCCGTTCCGCAAGTCGCTCGCCGAGCTGCGCCTCGGCGACCAGTTCGCCTCGGAGCCCCGGCCCGTCACACTGGAGGACATCGAGACGTTCGCGCACTTCACGGGCGACACGTTCTACGCGCATATGGACGAGGATGCGGCATCCGCCAACCCGTTCTTCCCGGGCCGGGTCGCGCACGGGTACCTGCTCGTCTCGTGGGCCGCAGGTCTCTTCGTCGATCCCGACCCGGGACCCGTGCTCGCGAACTACGGCCTCGAGAACCTGCGGTTCATGACCCCCGTGTCGCCCGGCGACGAGATCCGCGTCGTGCTGACCGCGAAGCAGATCACCCCGCGCGAGACCGAGGACTACGGCGAGGTGCGCTGGGACGCGGTCATCCGCAACCAACGCGACGAGACGGTCGCGACCTACGACGTGCTCACCCTCGTCGCGAAGGAGAACGCCGCGGTCGCGACCGCCTGACCCCCCGCCTAGACCTGAGCCAGACCCTGAGTCGAGGTGCTCGTGAAGGCGCCCGACCAGAACCACAGCCCCGTGAAGGCTCCGCGGAACCAGATGTCGTTGCCCTCGACGCGCTCACCTCGCGTGAAGCCGTTGAACGTGCCCGTGATGCCCCGCGCGAGCGAGCCGCGGATCGGAGCCTGACGCGTCGGAGCCGTGCGCCCGTTGACGAACGCCTTCGCGACGCGCTGGTCGGACGACAGCACGGCAGGCCGGCCGCCGATGCGCCTCGCGATCCACGAGACGGGGTCCACCGTCTTCTGGAGCGCGCCGTTGCGGAAGAACCGGACCTCGACGTGGTCGCACTTGCCCTGCGCGTTGCCGCTGTCGCCCATCAGGCCGATGAGCTGACCCGCGACGACGTGTGATCCCTTGCTCACGCGGAGTGAGCCTTCCTTGATGTGCATCCGCACGATCGTCACGATGTGCCCGTCGATCTTGCTCGGCAGATCGATCGCGACCGAGACTCCTGCGGCGGGGGTGAGCACGCCGGCGAACGTCACGCGCCCGGGTTCGATCGCGCGAAGCTCGCTGTAGCCGATGAAGTCCGCGCCCGCGTGCGTGCGGCCCTGCCCCCGCGGAGCGCCGAACTGTCCCCCGTTCGAGACGGTCGGCTGAATCGCCAGACCGTTCCCCCAGACCGTCATGTCCTTCTCCTCACAAGCCGCAGGCCGGATCCGGAGCGTCGGATGCAACGGGCGGCGCTGCGTGTTCCTGCAAGAGGTGAGGGGTGAGCGACGCCGGTGATACCGGCTGGGGGCGGGATCAGGCGGCGCGGGCGCGGTGGCGCGGCATCCGTCTCAGCCCTTCGGCAGTGTGCGGTCGGTGGTGAGCGATCGCCCGCGGAACTCGGCCACGACGTCTCCCGCGTCGTCGGTCACGGTGACGTCGTAGAGGCCCGAGCGCCCGTTGCGGATGCGGCGGCGGGCGGTCGCGGTGAGCTTCTGCCCCGCCTGCGTCGACTTCAGGAACGTGATGTCGGCTCCCTGCGAGACGGTGATGCGCTCGTCCTCGTTGCACGCGATCGCGAAGGCGGTGTCGGCCAACGCGAAGACGATGCCGCCGTGCGTGATGTGGAAGCCGTTCGTCATGTCGTCGCGCACGACCATGCTCACGACGGAGTGGCCCGGCTCGTCGCGCTCGACCACCATGCCGAGCGCCGCGGATGCGAGATCGCGCTCCATCATGGCGCGGGTGGGGCGTTCGGATGCCGCACCCGCGGGGTGGGGATCGGTCGGTTGCGTCATCCGTCTGCACTTCCGGTCGGGGGTCGTCGCTGGCGCCGGGTTTCACGAGGGAGCCTAGTCGCGGTCACCGCGGGGCGAGCTAGCCGCCGTGCATGCATTATGCATGCACGGCGGCTAGACTGACGTCATGCCCGTGACGATCACCGTGCGCAACGTGCCCGACGAGGTGCGCGACGAGCTGGCCGCGCGTGCCGCGCGGTCGGGCCGGTCCCTCCAGGAGTACCTGAGCCTCCACCTGCGACGCCTGGCCGAGACGCCGAGCGCGGCCGAAGCGATCACGCGGGCGCGCCTCAACGCGAGCTCGTACCCCGACCTCACGATGGACGAGATCGTCGAGGCCGTGCATGCCGAGCGGCGCTGACGAAGGCGGTGAGCTCGTCGTCATCGACGCCTCGGTGGTGATCGCGCTCGTGACGTCGCGGGCTGCCGCGGCATCCGCTCTCGCCGCCCGCCTCGCGCCCACGACGATGCACGCACCGCACCTTCTTGCCTCCGAGGTCGACAGCGGGCTGCGCGGGCTCGTGCTCGGCCGCCGTCTCACGCCCGAGCAGGGCGACGCAGCCCGGCGCGTCGCGCACGGCATGCCGATCGAGCTGTGGCCGTGGCCGGTGCTCACCGATCGCGCATGGGAGCTGCGTGCGAACCTGTCGAGCTACGACGCCGGATACGTCGCACTCGCCGAGCACCTGGACGCGCCGCTCATCACGGGCGACGTCAGCATCGCGCGGGCTGCGGGCGTCGGGTGCCGCGTCGAGGTCTTCCGCTGATCGCGCGCGCGGACGGCCCGGGGTGACACCCGTCCGCCGGGTGGTGGCATAATAACTGAACGAACGGTCTGTAATTCGGATCGAGGATCCGTCAGGAGTCGACGATGACCACCACCACCCTCGACGAAGCGGTCGAGCGCTCTCCCGAAGAGGCGGCGTTCGATGCCATCATCGAAGCCGACTCGCGCGTCGAGCCCCGCGACTGGATGCCCGAGGCGTACCGCAAGACGCTCATCCGGCAGATCTCGCAGCACGCGCACTCGGAGATCATCGGCATGCAGCCCGAGGGCAACTGGATCACGCGGGCGCCCAGCCTCAAGCGCAAGGCGATCCTCATGGCGAAGGTGCAGGACGAGGCCGGGCACGGGCTGTACCTCTACTCGGCGGCGCAGACCCTCGGCATCACGCGCGACGAGATGACGCAGCAGCTCATCGACGGGCGCGCGAAGTACTCGTCGATCTTCAATTACCCGACCCCGACGTGGGCCGACATGGGCGCGATCGGCTGGCTCGTCGACGGCGCCGCGATCTGCAACCAGGTCCCCCTGTGCCGCGCATCGTACGGACCGTACGCGCGCGCGATGATCCGCATCTGCAAGGAGGAGTCGTTCCACCAGCGGCAGGGGTTCGAGATCCTGCTCACGCTCATGCAGGGCACCGAGGCGCAGCGCGAGATGGCGCAGGACGCCGTCGACCGCTGGTACTGGCCGTCGCTCATGATGTTCGGCCCGCCCGACGACGAGTCGCCGAACTCGGCGCAGTCCATGGCGTGGAAGATCAAGCGCTTCTCGAACGACGAGCTGCGCCAGCGCTTCATCGGGATGCTCGTGCCCCAGGCCGAGATCCTCGGAGTGACGCTCCCCGACCCGAACCTCCGCTGGAACGAGGAGACGGGCCGCTGGGACATGAGCGAGATCGACTGGGACGAGTTCCGCGAGGTGCTCGCCGGTCGCGGCCCGTGCAACGCCGAGCGCCTGCAGCGACGCCGCGACGCGCACGAAGAGGGCGCGTGGGTGCGGGAGGCCGCGGCGGAGTACGCCCGGAAGCAGGCCGCGAACGCAGGGAAGGCGGTGGCGTGATGGCGACCCCTGGAGCGGACCAGCGCGAGACCTGGCCCCTGTGGGAGGTGTTCGTGCGCGCGAACCGGGGCCTCAGCCACGTGCACGCCGGGTCGCTGCACGCGCCCGACGCCGAGATGGCGCTGCGCAACGCCCGCGACCTGTACACGCGCCGCGGCGAGGGCACATCGATCTGGGTCGTGCCGGCGGATGCCATCACCACGAGCGACCCCGACGCGAAGGGCGCGTTCTTCGAGAGCCCCGCCGGAAAGAACTACCGGCACGCGGTGTACTACACGGCGTCCGAGGGGGTGCCGCACCTATGAGTGAGCCCACCCCCACCACGGCCGCACCGCACGACCCCCCGCACGGCGAGGTCACCGTTGACCGGATCGCCCTCGCAGCCGAGCTCGCGGGCGAGGACGGGCGCGCGGCATCCGCCGAGATCGCCGAATACGCGCTGTGGCTCGGAGACGACGCACTCATCCTGTCGCAGCAGCTCGGGTACTGGATCGCTCGGGCCCCCGAGCTCGAGGAGGACGTCGCCCTCGCGAACATCGCGCTCGACCTGCTGGGGCACGCCCGGTCGCTGCTTCACTACGCCGGCTCCTACGACGGGCGATCCGAGGACGACCTCGCGTACTGGCGCGATGAGCGCGACTTCCGGTGCGCGTGGCTGTTCCAGCAGCCGAACGGGGACTTCGCCCACACGATCGCGCGGCAGCTCGCGGCATCCGCGTACTGGTTCGAGCTGTATTCGGCGCTGCGCGCATCGACGGATCCGACGCTCGCGGCGGTCGCCGACAAGGCCCTCAAGGAGGTCGACTATCACCGCGACCACGCCGTGCAGTGGACGCTGCGCCTCGCGGGCGGAACGGACGAGTCGCGGCGGCGCATGATCCGGGCGATCGGGGATGTGTGGCCGTACGTCGACGAGCTGTTCCGCGACGAGCCGCTCACCGACGACCTCGCCGAGCAGGGCGTCGCGGTGCGGCCGTCGACCCTACGGCCGGGCTTCGACGAGGTCGTCGCCGAGGTGTTCGCCGAGGCGGAGCTCGAGGTGCCCGACCCGAACGCGAAGGGCGCGTTCGTCTCGGCGGGCGGCGGGCGGCACGGGCGCCACTTCTCGGCGCTCGGACATCTGCTCGCCGAGATGCAGGTGCTCGCGAGGCAGCATCCGGGGGCGACATGGTGACGACCGCACTCGACTCCCGGCTCGCCGTCGCGCGTGAGGTCGCGGCATCCGTGTGCGACCCCGAGGTCCCCGTGCTGACGATCGCCGATCTCGGAGTATTGCGCGACGTGCGCGTCGACGCCGACGATCCCACGCGTGCCGTGGTGACGATCACGCCGACGTACTCCGGATGCCCTGCGATGGATGCGATCCGCGACGACCTCGTGCTCGCCCTGACCGACGCCGGCTTCGAGCACGTCGAGGTTCGCACGGTGCTCGCTCCGGCGTGGACGACGGACTGGATGACGGATGCCGCGAAGCAGAAGCTCCGCGAGTTCGGCATCGCCCCGCCGACGGGCCGCGCGGCCGCACGCGGGCCGATCCGCGTCGCGCTGGGCGTGAAGTGCCCGCGCTGCGGATCGCTCGACACACGCGAGGTGTCGCGGTTCGGGTCGACATCGTGCAAGGCGCTGTTCGAGTGCCGCTCGTGCCTCGAGCCGTTCGACTGGTTCAAGGTGCACTGATGGAGGCACGGCTTCCGCACGCGCCCGCGACCGACGAGCGCTCGACGCTCGACAACGCGCCCGAACTCGCCGAGGCGTTCCTCGCGAGCGCCGTCGGCGGCACGCGCACGGGGCGCGCACGATTCCACGAGCTCGAGGTCGCCGACGTCCGGCCGCTCACCGACGACGCGATCGAGGTGACGTTCGCCGTGCCGGAAGAGCTGCGGGGCGAGTTCGACTACCTCGCCGGGCAGCACGTCGCGCTGCGCACGCACCTCGACGGCCAGGAGGTACGCCGGTCGTACTCGTTGTGCCGGCCGCCGGCGCGGGGCGCGGCATCCGGAACCGGATCGATCAGCATCGCCATCAAGCGCGACATCGGCGGCCGCTTCTCGACGTGGGCGCACGGCAGCCTCACACCCGGCGACCGCCTCGACGTCATGAGCCCGCAGGGCTCGTTCACGTCGGCGCTCGCCGACCTCGACGGGCGCCACGTCGCCGGCATCGCCGCGGGCTCGGGCATCACCCCGCTCATGGCGCTCGCCGCGACCGTGCTCGCGCGCTCCGACACGTCGCGGTTCACGCTCATCTACACGAACCGCTCCACGAGCGACGTGATGTTCCTCGAGGAGCTCGGCGAGTTGAAGGACCGCTACCCGGCCCGGCTCGCACTGCACCACGTGCTCTCGCGCGAGCAGCGCACGGCTCCCCTGCTGTCGGGCCGCATCGACGAGCCGAAGCTGCGGACGATGCTCGATCTGCTCGTGCCGCCCGAAACGGTCGACGAGTGGTTCCTGTGCGGACCGCTCGATCTCGTGCAGCTGTGCCGCGACGTGCTCGCCGACGTCGGCGTCGACCGCGCGCACGTGCGGTACGAGCTCTTCACGACCGGCGAGCCCGGGCAGCCGACGCCCGTCGCACCACGCACCGTCGAGGTGCGTCGCGGAGAGCCCGTCGTCACGGTCGAACTGACGCTCGACGGCGTCTCGTCGACGGTCGAGAGCCCCGTCGACGCGCACGAGACGATCCTGAACGCGGCGCTGCGCGTGCGCCCGGATGCGCCCTTCGCCTGCACCGGCGGCGTGTGCGGCACGTGCCGCGCGAAGCTCCTCTCGGGATCGGTGCGGATGACGGAGAACTGGGCACTCGAACCCGACGAGCTCGAGCGCGGGTACGTGCTCACGTGCCAGTCCCACCCGACGACCGACCGCGTCGTCGTCGACTACGACGGATGAACGGAGTCCCATGATCGACCTCACCATCGACGACGACGTCGCCACGGTCGTTCTCGACAACCCCGAGAAGCTCAACGCGCTCGGGGAGCAGGCGCTCAAGGACCTCGGGGCGGCATACGACGAGGCCGAGGCATCCGGGGTCCGCGCCCTCGTGCTCCGCGGGGAGGGACGCGCGTTCTGCGCCGGTCGCGACATCTCGGGCGTCGACCCCCGCGACGACGACGTCATGGGGTACCTCGTCGGACTCGTCACGCCACTGCTGCGGCGCATGTCGGCGTTCCCCGCACCGACGTTCGCGGCCGCACACGGCGCGTGCCTCGGCGTGGGACTGGGCCTACTCATCGCGACGGACGTCGTGTACGTCGCCGACACCGCGAAGATCGGCTCGCCCTTCGCGGCGCTGGGCGCGACACTCGATTCGGGTGGACACGCGCTCTTCTTCGAGCGGCTCGGCGCGCACAAGACCCTCGACCTCATCTACACGGGACGCCTCATGTCGGGCACGGAGGCCGTCGCATCCGGCCTGTTCTCGCAGGTGTTCCCGGCGGACGAGGTCGTCGCGGCGACCGAGTCGGCGGCGAAGAAGGCGGCGGATGGCGCGACCGGCGCCTTCCTCGCGAGCAAGGAGCTCGTGCGGCGGCTGCGCGACGAGCGGCTCGGGCTGTGGGACGCGGTCGACATCGAGAACGCCGCGCAGGCCGCGCTGTGCGACACGGACGACTACCGCGAAGGGTTCGCCGCGTTCCAGGACAAACGGAAGCCGGTGTTCCGCGGGCGGTAGATCGCGGGGACGCTTCGACGGGCTCAGCGATCGGGGGGACGACGCTTCGACGGGCTCAGCGACCGGGGGGGACGACGCTTCGACGGGCTCAGCGACCGGGGGACGACGCTTCGACGGGCTCAGCGACCGGAGGACTCCTCCGGGTCGAGCACCTTCAGCATGCGGGTGTTGCCGAGCGTGTTCGGCTTGACGTGGGCGAGGTCGAGGAACTCGGCGACACCTTCGTCGGGGCTGCGCACGAGCTGCGAGTAGACGTCGGGGTCGACGATCATCTCGCCGATCGGCGAGAACCCGCGGCGCTCGAAGAACTCGACCTCGAAGGTGAGGCAGAACAGTCGCTTGAGGCCGAGCTCGCGCGCATCCGCCTCGAGCCGCTCGACGAGCGCCCGCCCCACTCCGCGATGAAGCCACTCGTCGATGACGATGAGCGTGCGGACTTCGCCGAGGTCCTCCCACATGACGTGCAGGGCGCCGCATCCGATCAGCCGGCCGTGCGCGTCCTCGGCGACGACGAACTGCTGCGTCGACTCGTACAGCACGACGAGGTCCTTGCCGAGCAGGATGCGCCGCTGCACGTACGGCTCGAGCATCGACTGGATGCCCCGGATGTCGGCGGTGCGCGCCCGCCGGACCGTGAAGTCGCTCACGCGTTCAGCCTAGAGCGGTCACCCGCGCATGAGCCGCGCGACGTGCTCGCCGATGAACACCGCCGTCGCGAAGGGACCCCGCGACGGGACATCCGGGAGCATCGACGTGTCGGCGACGCGCAGTCCCTCGACGCCGTGCACGCGTCCTTCGCCGTCGAGCACGGGACCCATGGGCGCCGATCCGCACAGGTGGATTGCCGTGCCGAGGTGCGCGCGCATCCACGCGTCGAGCCGCGCGTCGTCGTCGAGGGTCGCGTCGTCGAGCTCGGTGAGCCGGTCCAGCAGGCCGTCGAATGCGTCCGAGCGCAGGAGCGCGGCGGCCGTGCGGATGCCGACGCGCATGCGCGCCAGGTCGGACTCCTCCTCGAGGTACCGGTAGTCGATGCGCGGCGGCGCGGTCGGGTCGTCCGACTGGAGCGTGATCGACCCGCGCCCCTCCGGCCGCTGCAGGCCCACGATGAGCTGCAGGTCGTCCGCGTGCGCGAGCTGGGCCGCCATACGACGGGCCGACGCCCCCATGACCCCGCGAAGGGTGCGAATCGGATGCCGCGCCACCGCCCGCAGGCCGCTGGCGAACGTCCGCGTGGACCCGGTCAGCAGGTATCCGAGCGGCTTGACCGACAGCAGCACCTCGAGGTCGCCGTCCTCGCCGCCCGGTGCCCCGGACGAGAAGTTGAGCGCCGTCGGGAACGCGAACCGCTCGCCTGGGTCGAACACGGGCCGACGCGCCTTCCACCCGACCGCGATGTCGGGGTGGTCGCTGAAGGCCTCGCCCACGGGCAGGTCGCTCACGACCCGCACCCCAACCGACTCGAGGTGCGCGCGGGGACCCACCCCCGACGCGAACAGCAGGTGCGGCGTGCCGATCGCGCCCGCGCACAGCACGACCTCGTCACCCTCGATCACGCCGGACGTCGTCTCGACGCCCACCGCACGCGAACCCTCGAAGCGCACGCGCAGCACACGCGTGTCGGCGACGATCCGCAGGTTCGGCCGATCGCGCGCGCCAGCAAGGTACGCGAGCGCCGTGTTGACGCGCACCCCCTCGATGACGTTCGCGGGCACCGGTCCGATCCCCGGCGCACCCGGCGCGTTCTTGTCGGGCTCCTCCGTGAAGCCGAGCTCGCGCGCTGCCGCCGTGAACGCGCGCGCGACGACGCCGTCCTGCCGGGGGCGTGCGACGGGCATCGGCCCCGACGAGCCGTGACACTCTCCCGGCCCGAAGTCGCGGTCGCTCTCGAGCGCCTTCAGCACGGGCAGCGCCCTCTCGTACGACCATGCGGGGCCGGCGGCATCCGCCCATCGTTCGAAGTCGCCGGGACGCGCCCGCACGAAGTACCCGCCGTTGATCGCACTCGAGCCGCCGAGCACGCGTCCGCGCGCGATCGTGTACGGCAGGTCGGGCGTGAGGTGACCGAGATACGACCAGCTGAACGGATGCCCCGGCATCGCGCCCTGGACGGTCGTGCCGTCCAGCAGGTCTGCCGGGAAGCGCTCGGGCGCGGGGCCCGCCTCGACGAGCACGACCTCGCGATCGGGGTCCTCGCTCAGCCGGGCCGCGAGCGGCGCACCGGCGGCGCCGCCGCCCACCACCACGACCCGCGTCATGCGGCGCTCGAATACGCCGCGGCGAGACGCCGGAACGAGGCGTCGAGCAGCTCCAGCAGGTCGGCGTCGTCGTGCGCGAGCCACTGCTCGTACGCGGCGAGGCACAGTCCGAGGCACGACCACGCGATCGCCTGCGGCGTGAGGGAGTCGATCCCGACGCCGAGGCGCCGGGCGACGTACTCCGCGATGACCTGGCGCCACGACGCGTAGCGCAGCGTCGAGTGCGCGACGAGGCTCGGCACGTTCAGCAGCAGCCACATGCGCTCGCGGTGGAATGTGAGCTCCTCGTCGGGGAAGCGGTTGAAGTCGACGACGGCCTCCCGCAGCGCATCCATGAGGGGGATGTCGTCGGGCATCGCCGCCAGGTGCGCGCGCATCTCGTCGAGGAGCCTGTCGAAATCACCCCACGGCAGGTCGTTCTTCGACGCGAAGTAGCGGAAGAACGTGCGGCGGCCGATGCCGGCCGCCCGGACGATGTCGTCGACCGTCGTCTTGTCGAACCCCCGCTCGAGGAACAGCCCCAGGGCGAGGTGGCTCAGTTCGCCGTGGGTGGTGACGGGGGCACGGCCCATGCGAGCGCGTTGCGACTCGGGTGCGGGGGCGGGGGCATCCGCTTCGAGACGATCCGCGTCGAGCGTCATTCGTCCTCCTCATGGCGCCGCGATTCTGGGCGGCTTCCGATAGGTGGGAGGCCCTTCGGCAAGGGACTCTTCCAATCGGCACTCGGTGTCATTAGTATCGCCCGCATCGGGGCATCGAAGAAGATGACCAGCCCCACGAAGGAGCATCCCATGGACTCGAAGCAGATTGTGGCAGAACCCGAGAGCGCTGCGCAGGACGTCATCGAGGTCGACACGCTCGTCGAGGAAGTCTCGATCGACGGCATGTGCGGCGTCTACTGACAAGCGCCGCAAGACCCGTGAACCCCGACTCGGCGTGGCGCCTGCACCCTCAGGTCTCGGTGAGGCCTGAGCCGTTCGGCGCCCTGCTCTACCACTTCGGCACCCGCAAGCTGTCGTTCCTCAAGGACCGCACACTGCTCGCGATCGTCGAAGGCCTCGCCGATGCACCCAGCGTGCGCTCGGCGTGCGAGGCCGCCGGCGTCGCGCCGGACCAGTATGGCCGATACCTGCGGGCGCTCGACACGCTCGCCGAGTCACACATGATCCAGGAGCGCGCAGCAGCATGACGATCGCCCTCGACGCACCGACGCGTCCCACGACGGGGACGCGGCTCGTCGACCTGTTCGAGTTCGGGCTCGACTCGCCCATCTGCCTCACGTGGGAACTCACGTACGCGTGCAACCTCTCGTGCGTGCACTGCCTGTCGAGCTCCGGACGCCGCGACCCGCGCGAGCTGACGACCGAGGAGTGCAAGGCCGTCATCGACGAGCTCGAGCGCATGCAGGTCTTCTACGTCAACATCGGGGGCGGCGAGCCGACCGTGCGCCCTGACTTCTGGGAGCTCGTCGAGTACGCCACCAGCCACCACGTGGGCGTCAAGTTCTCGACCAACGGGGTCAAGATCACGCCGGATGTCGCGGCGATGCTGGCCGCGAACGACTACGTCGACGTGCAGATCTCGCTCGACGGCGCGACCGCCGACGTCAACGACGCGATCCGCGGTCCTCGGTCGTACGAGACCGCGATGCGGGCGATGCAGAACCTCGCGGACGCCGGCATGAAGAACTTCAAGCTGTCGGTCGTGTGCACGCGCACGAACATTCCGCAGCTCGACGAGTTCAAGGCGATCGCCGACCGCTACGGCGCGCAGCTGCGCCTCACCCGCCTGCGCCCTTCGGGCCGCGGCGCCGATGTGTGGGACGAGCTCCACCCCACCGCTGGGCAGCAGCGCGAGCTGTACGACTGGCTCGTCGCGAACGGCGAGAACGTCCTGACGGGCGACTCCTTCTTCCACCTCTCCGCCTACGGGCAGGCGCTGCCCGGCTTGAACCTGTGCGGCGCGGGCCGCGTCGTGTGCCTCATCGACCCTGTCGGCGACGTCTACGCATGCCCGTTCGCCATCCACGACGAGTTCCTCGCGGGCAACATCCGCCAGCCCGGCGGCTTCGAGCGCGTGTGGCGCGAGTCCGAGCTGTTCACGCGCCTGCGTCAGCCGCAGTCGGGCGGAGCATGCTCGTCGTGTCAGTTCTTCGACACGTGCAAGGGCGGCTGCATGGCCGCGAAGTTCTTCACGGGCCTGCCGCTCGACGGGCCCGACCCGGAGTGCGTGCGCGGCTTCGGCGAGGAGGCGCTCGCGAAGCACAAGGACTCCGGCGGCGGCATCCCGAAGCCGTCGGGCGACCACTCCCACCGGACTTCCCCGCCCCGGCCCCGCTCCGGCACGGGCCCCGTGCGCGTGACCATCCAGCGTAGGAACGACCTCTCCCGCCCGCCCGTGAGTGCGTGCGAGGAGAACCCGCTCGCGGGATTCGTCCCGCAGCAGACCACAGGCGCCGATGGGCGCCAACAGGAGGGCAGCCGCTCCAGCCACGCGTAAGACCCGAGCAACCACGAGACGCCCGCGACGAGGCGGGCGCCGAAGTGGGGTGCGGTCTCCCGCGGGGCCGCTCCGGTTCGCCCTCGATGAGAGAGGGAGGACAAGAGATGGCAGGAGTTCTCGAGGGCAAGGTCGCCTTCATCACCGGCGCAGCACGAGGGCAGGGACGCTCGCACGCGATCCGCCTCGCGCAGGAGGGTGCCGACATCATCGCCGTCGACATCTGCTCGCAGATCGAGACGGTCGGCTACCCGATGTCGACGCCGGACGACCTCAAGGAGACGGTGAGCGCGGTCGAGGCGCTCGACCGGCGCATCTTCGCGGCGCAGGCCGACGTGCGCGACCGCGAGTCGCTGCAGAAGGCGTTCGACGAGGGCACGGCCCAGCTGGGCCCCGTCGACATCGTGCTCGCCAACGCGGGCATCGCCCCGCTGTCGCTCGAGCCGTCGCCGCAGGAGTGGTACGACGTGCTCGACGTCAACCTCACGGGCGTCTACCACACGATCGAGGTCGCGAAGCCGTCGATGATCGAGGGCGGTCGCGGCGGCGCGATCGTCATCACGAGCTCGACGGCGGGCATCAACGGCATCGGCGGAGACACCCCGGGCGGGCTCGGCTACACGGCGTCGAAGCACGGCGTCGTCGGCCTCATGCGCTCGTATGCGAACACGCTCGCGCCGCACAGCATCCGCGTGAACACCGTCCACCCGACAGGTGTCAACACGCCCATGGTGGTCAACGAGGTCATGCAGAAGTTCCTCGAGCAGGACCCGCAGATGGGTCAGGCGATGGCGAACGCCCTGCCCGTCGACATGATCGAGGCCGTCGACATCTCGAACGCGATCCTGTTCCTCGTCTCGGATGCGGGCAGGTACGTCACGGGCGTCACACTGCCGGTCGACGCCGGATTCACGAACAAGCGCTGAGGCATCCGCCAACGGAGGCGGAGATCAAGGGGAGGAAACAGAGATGGCAGGAAGAGTCGAAGGCAAGGTCGCCTTCATCACGGGAGCCGCCCGCGGACAGGGTCGGTCCCACGCTGTGCGACTCGCGCAGGAGGGCGCCGACATCATCGCGGTCGACCTGTGCGACACGATCCCGAACGTCGCGTACCCGTCCGCGACACCGGAGGATCTCGCGGAGACGGTGCGACAGGTCGAGGCGCTCGACCGGCGCATCGTCTCGGCGCAGGTCGACGTGCGCGACGGCGCGGCGGTCAAGAAGGCCGTCGAAGACGGCGTCGCACAGCTCGGGAAGCTCGACATCGTCGTCGCGAACGCGGGCATCTGCGTCATGACCACGTGGGACGAGACCTCCGAGGAGGTCTGGGACCAGACGATCGACACGAACCTCAAGGGCGTGTGGAACACCGTGCGGCACACCGCGCCGCACCTGGTCGAGGGCGGCGGCGGTTCGATCATCATGACGAGCTCCGCCGCGGGCCTGAAGGGACTGCCGTTCCTCACGGCCTACGTCGCATCGAAGCACGGCGTCGTCGGGCTCATGCGGGCGTTCGCGACCGAGCTGTCGGAGCACGGCATCCGCGTCAACTCCATCCATCCGACGGGCGTCGACACCCCGATGGGACAACTCGGCGACCCGGAGAAGGCGACGAAGATCCAGGAGATCATGGCCGCACACCCGCGGCTCATGCCCATGATGTCGAACCTGCTCCCCATCCAGATGACGGAGCCGATCGACATCTCGAACGCGGTGATCTTCCTCGCCTCCGACGAATCGCGCTACGTCACAAGCCTCGCGATGACGGTGGACGCGGGCAACACGCAGTACTGAGAAGTCCGGATGCCGCGGACGTCGGAGCGCGGCATCCGGCACACCCCCATCTCGACGAGGAGGAAGGGAATCGGAAATGGCAGGAAGAGTCGAGGGCAAAGTGGCCTTCATCACGGGCGTCGCGCGCGGCCAGGGTCGGTCGCACGCGATCCGGCTCGCGCAGGAGGGCGCCGACATCATCGGGATCGACGTGCTGGAAGAGGTCCCGGGCGCGCCCTACGGACCGGCCACGCAGGAGGACCTCGCAGAGACCGTGCGCCAGGTCGAGGCGCTCGACCGCCGCATCGTCGCGACCAAGGCCGACGTGCGCGACTTCGACGCGCTCAAGTCCGCCGTCGACGAGGGCGTCGCCCAGCTCGGGCGGCTCGACATCGTCGCCGCGAACGCCGGCATCTCGACCGCGATGGCCCCGGCCGAGGAGCTGTCGGAGGAGATGTGGGTCGACATGGTCGACGTCAATCTCAACGGCGTATGGCGCACGTGCAAGGCGGCGATCCCCCACCTGAAGGCATCGGGCGGCGGGTCGATCATCATCACGAGCTCCGACGCGGGGCTGTTCGCGTTCCCGAACATCGCCCACTACGTCTCCGCAAAGCACGGCGTCGTGGGCCTCATGCGCACGCTCGCGCTCGAGCTCGCGCCGCACATGATCCGCGTCAACAGCGTGCACCCGACGGTCGTGGACACGCCGATGGTCAACAACGACGCGACCTATCGGCTGTTCCGGCCCGACCTCGAGAACCCCACCGTCGACGACTTCAAGGAGGCGGCGGCCGGCATCAACGCGCTGCCGATCCCGTGGGTCGAGCCGGTCGACATCTCGAACGCGGTGCTCTGGCTCGCCTCGGATGAGGCTCGCTACGTGACGGGCGTGCCGCTGCCGGTCGACGCCGGTGCGGCCGTGAAGTGACCTGATCGAGTGGATCGAAAGGAGAACACCATGGGACGACTGGACGGAAAGGTCGCATTCATCACGGGCGCGGCCCGCGGGCAGGGTCGCTCGCACGCGATCCGCATGGCCCAGGAGGGCGCGGACATCATCGCGGTCGACCTCGCGAAGCAGATCGACACCGTGCCGTACGGCATGGCGACGGCGGACGACCTCGCCGAGACGGTGCGCCAAGTCGAGGCGCTCGACCGCCGCATCGTCGCGAGCGAGGCGGACGTGCGCGACTACGAGGGGCTGAAGGCGGCGCTCGACGAGGGCGTGGCCCAGCTCGGGCGGCTCGACATCGTGTCGGCCAACGCCGGCATCTTCTCAAACGCGACCGCCGAGGAGCTGACCGACGAGGCGTGGAACGACATGATCGCCGTCAACCTCACGGGCGTGTGGCACACCGCGAAGGCCGCGATCCCGCACCTTCGGGCCGCAGGCGGCGGATCGATCATCATCACGAGCTCGACGGCGGGGATCAAGGGGTTCCCGAACTTCGTGCACTACGTCGCGTCGAAGCACGGCGTCGTCGGTGTCATGCGCACGCTCGCGCTCGAGCTGGCACCCGACAACATCCGCGTCAACACGGTGCATCCGACGAGTGTCGACACCGACATGATCCAGAACGACGCGCTCTACGCGCTGTTCATGCCGGATCTGCCGGAGGACCAGCGCACGAAGGACGAGTTCCGCGGGCGCATGGAGACCATGAACGCGCTACCGGTGCCGTGGGTGGAGCCCGTCGACATCTCGAACGCCGTCCTGTGGCTCGCCTCGGACGAATCGAGGTACGTGACGGGCGTCCAGCTGCCGGTCGACGCGGGGTCGACGCAGAAGTGAGCGAGACGGATGCCGCACCCGTCGCCGCCGGGGAGCACACGCTTCCCGGCGGCGACGCCGCATCGCTGCGCGAGAGCCGCGAGCGCATCGCGCGCCACATCGTCGGCCGCGAGCGCGAGCTCGAGCTGACCCTCGCCGCCGTGGCGGCCGGCCGCGACATCGTGCTGGAAGGCCCTCCGGGCACGAGCAAGACGACGATGCTGACCGCGATCACGCGGGAGTGGGGCATCCCGCTGCTGTTCGTCGAGGGCAACGCCGACCTCACGCCCGCGAAGCTCGTCGGGCACCACAACCCGGCGCGCGTGCTGCGCGAGGACTACTCGGCCGACAACTTCGTGCCCGGTCCGCTCGTCGAGGCGATGCAGCACGGCGGGTTCCTCTACATCGAGGAGTTCAACCGCGCCCCCGAGGACACACTCAACACGCTGCTCACGGCGATGGCGGACCGCTCGATCGCGGTGCCGCGGGTCGGCCGCATCCGCGCTCTTCCGACATTCCGCGTGATCGCGTCGATGAACCCGTACGACAACGTCGGCACGACGCGGCTCTCCACGAGCGTGCACGACCGACTCAACCGGCTCGCTGTCGACTACCAGAGCGCCGAGGCCGAAGAGGAGATCGTGCGACTGCGGACCGGGGCATCGGGTCCTGTCGGCGAGCAGCTCGTCGGCGACGCCGTCGCCGTGACGCGCGCGACCCGCGAGCACGAGGACGTCCGGCAGGGCTCGAGCGTGCGCGGCGCGATCGACACCGTGCTCGTCGCGCAGCGACTCGCCGCGCTGCGAGGGCTCGACGACCCGGAGGACGCGGACTACCCCGAGATGGTGTTCGACGCGATGATCGTCGCACTGTCGGGCCGCATCCACCTCGACGAGGCCGCCGAGACGACGCCCGAGCGCGTCCTGCGCGAGCTGTGGGAGGACCGGTTCATCCTGCATCCGCACCAGGCCGCCCCGGGGTGAAGAGAAGTCGCGGCGGACTCGCCGATCCAGCGGCGCAGCAGCAGGCGCACCGCCGCTCGCGGCGCGCCGTTGCGCCGGCGGCCGAAGGAGCTCGAGGAGCCGCCGCAGGCGTTCGATCTGTCTCGCGGCGCCGCGGGCGCGGTCGTGATCGGCTCGGGTGGCACGCGGAGGCCGGCGAGCGCGATGCCCGGCGGGCGCGCTCGCGCCGTGACCGTCGAGCACGGGAGCATCGTCCCGGTTCCGGATGAGGCGGTCGATCTCGACCCGCAGGTGCGCGCGCGGGCGCGGCAGATCGCGGCGCGCCTCGCGGTTCCCCGCGCTCGACGGGACGTGACGTCGCGCCGCGGCGTCGGCGACCTCGCGAGCGTGCCGTACCGCGGAGCATCCGACGACATCGACCTCGACCGCACGATCGAGGTGCTCGCCGAACGCCCGATCCCCGAGGACGAGGACATCATCGTGCGCGAGCGCGTGCGCACGAAGCGGTCGGTCGTGCTGCTCGTCGACGTGTCGGGCTCGATGCGGGGCGAGCGGATCCGCACGGCCGCGGCGACGGTGGGCGCGCTCGCGGGCGAGCTGCATCGCGACGCCCTCGGCGTGATCGCGTTCTGGTCGGATGCCGCGATCCTGCTCGGCCTCGGCAACGAGGTCGTGCCCGACCGCGTGCTCGACGCCCTGCTGCGGCTGCCCGCGCGGGGTCTCACGAACGTCGCTTTCCCGCTCGAGCTCGCCGCGAAGCAGCTCGCGCTCGCGCCCGTGCGCGACGCGCGTGCGATCCTCCTGTCGGACTGCGTGCACAACGCGGGGCCGGACCCGCGACCGTTCGCCGCGCGGCTCCCGCGGCTCGACGTGCTGCTGGACGTGTCGGGCGAGAACGACCTGGAGCTCGGTCGCGAGCTCGCGGCGCGCGGGCGGGGCCTGTGCCGCGTGATCCGCAGCCACCGCGACGTCGCGCCCGCGCTCAGTGCGATGTTCGCGGGGTAGCGCCGGGGACCGCTTCGTCTCGTCGCTGCGCTCCTCGCTCAGCGACCGGGGGAAGGCGTGAGAGAGCGCAGCGAGCCGAAGCGCCGACCCGTCCCCGGACGCTGAGCGAGCGCAGCGAGACGAAGCGCCGACCCGTCCCCGGACGCGGAGCGAGCGCAGCGAGACGAAGCGCCGACTATAGGCCGGCCTCTCGCCTCACGAAACCCCCCTTCGATTTGGCACTCGGTGCCATTACACTGGCCGATGTCGACGAGGAGGTCACCACAATGGCTAACGGTTGGTTCGAGACGGTCGCCGAGGCGCAGCGACGCGCGAAGAAGCGGTTGCCCGGCTCGGTCTACAGCGCCCTGCTCGCGGGCTCCGAACGCGGGGTGACATACGAAGACAACCTCAAGGCGTTCGCCGAGCTCGGATTCGCGCCGCACGTGGCCGGACTGTCGGGCGAGCGGTCGCTGTCGACGACGGTCATGGGCATCGACATCTCTTTCCCCGTGCTCATCTCGCCGACGGGCGTGCAGGCGGTCCACCCCGAGGGCGAGGTCGCCGTCGCGCGCGCGGCCGCCAACCGCGGCACGATCATGGGGCTCAGCTCGTTCGCGAGCAAGCCGATCGAGGACGTCGTCGCGGCGAATCCGAACACGTTCTACCAGATGTACTGGATGGGCACGCGCGACGTCATGCTCCAGCGGCTCGAGCGCGCGAAGGCGGCGGGCGCGAAGGGCATCATCGCGACGCTGGACTGGTCGTTCTCGAACGGCCGCGACTGGGGCAGCCCCTGGATCCCCGAGCGCCTGACGCTCGAGGCCGCGATCCGCTTCGCACCGCAGGCGATTGTGAAGCCCTCGTGGCTGTGGAGCTTCGCCAAGACCGGTCGCGTCCCTGACCTCACGACGCCGAACCTCACGCTCCCCGGTCAGGAGTCCCCCACGTTCTTCGGCGCGTACGGCGAGTGGATGCAGACGCCGCTTCCCACGTGGGAGGACGTCGCGTGGCTGCGCGAGCAGTGGGACGGCCCGTTCATGCTCAAGGGCGTGTCGCGCCTCGACGACGCGAAGCGCGCCGTCGACGCGGGCGTCACGGCGATCTCGGTCTCGAACCACGGCGGCAACAACCTCGACTCGACGCCGGCGGCGATCCGGATGCTGCCCGGCATCGCCGAAGCGGTCGGAGACCAGATCGAGGTGCTGCTCGACGGCGGCATCCGGCGCGGCGGCGATGTCGCGAAGGCCCTCGCGCTCGGCGCGAAGGCCGTCATGATCGGCCGTGCGTACCTGTGGGGCCTCGCCGCGAACGGTCAGGCCGGCGTCGAGAACGTGCTCGACATCCTGCGCGGCGGTCTCGACTCGGCCGTGCTCGGTCTCGGACGCGCATCCGTGCAGGAGCTGCGCCGCGAGGACCTGTGGATCCCGGAGGGCTTCACGCGCGAGCTGGGCAAGGAGGCCGCTGCGCCGAAGCCGCGCTCGTCGCGCCCCGCGGTGCGGAAGGACCCGTCGAAGCCGAAGGAGAAGGTCGCGGGCGGCAGCGCGTGATCGACCCCGACGAACGCTCCGTGTGATGGCCGATTCGCCGCATCTCGCCTCGCGCACGTGGCGCGATGTTCCGCGGTCACTGCTCCTCGTGCCGCTCGGCTCGACCGAGCAGCACGGTCCGCACCTGCCGGTGTCGACCGACACGTTCATCGCGGCCGCCGTCGCCGACGACCTCGCCGAGCGGTGGCGGGCGGACCACCGCGACGCGATCGTGGCACCGCCCCTCGTGTTCGGCGCGAGCGGCGAGCATCAGGGCTTCGCGGGAACCATCTCGCTGGGCACCGCCGCGCTGGCCTTCGCACTGCTCGAGATCGGACGCTCGGCGTCGGAGTGGGCCGAGCGCATCGTGTTCGTGAACGGGCACGGAGGCAACCTCGAGGCGCTCCGCGACGCCGTGCCGACCCTTCGCTCGGAGCGGCGCGACGCCGCGTGGCTGCCGTGCGCGCTCGAGCACGGCACCGACGCCCACGCGGGTTTCGACGAGACTTCTCTCATGCTCCACCTGTGGCCCGCGCACGTGCGCCTCGACCTCGCCGAGCCCGGTGCGACCGCGCCCATCGCCGAACTGCTCCCCCGGCTGCGTGCCGAGGGCGTGAAGGGGGTTGCGCCGAACGGCGTGCTCGGCGACCCCACGGGCGCTTCCGCCGACCACGGCGCGCGACTGTTCGCGGAGCTCTGCGACACGGCCTGGGCCCGCCTGTCGGCGGGAACGGTGGCCGACAACGGATGCCTCGCCCCCGGGCCCCCCGCATGACATTGCCCGACGGGTTCACGGTCCGCCTCAACCGGCACACGCGCGTCGAGGACGGTGGACGTGTGCTCATCGGCGGCTCCCCTACGCGCGTCGCGCGGCTCAAGCGCGGCGCGATCGAGGCCTTCGACGGGCGGGAGCTCGTGGTGCGCGACGCCGCAACCCGCGCGCTCGCCGAACACCTCCTCGCGACAGGGATGGGCGACCCCGTGGCGGAGTCCCTCCCGACGATCCCGCTCTCCGAGCTCACGGTCGTCATCCCCGTGCATGACCGCCCCGCGCAGCTCGCTCGCCTGCTCGCGAGCGTTCCCCGCGAGGTGGCACGGGTGATCGTGGTCGACGATGCGTCGGTGCGGGCGGAGGCCGTGGCATCCGTCGTGTCGGCCCATGGCGCGCAGCTCGTCGCGCTCGACCGCAACGTCGGGGCGGCCGCCGCGCGCAACGCGGGGCTCGCCGCGGCCGAGACGCCGTTCGTCGCGTTCGTCGACTCGGACGTCGTGCTCGAGGACGGATGCTTCGAACTGCTGCTGCGGCACTTCGCCGATCCGAAGCTCGCGATGGCGGCGCCCCGCGTCGTGGGGCTCGACACCGAGCGGGCGAACTGGATCACACGGTACGAGAACGCGCGATCGTCGCTCGACCTGGGCGGCGACTCGGCGAGCGTGCGGCCGCGCAGCCCCGTCACGTGGGTGTCGAGCACGTGTCTGGTGGCACGTGTCGGGCATCTCGGCGAAGGGTTCGACGCGTCGATGCGCGTCGGCGAGGACGTCGACCTCGTGTGGCGACTCGTCGACGAGGGGCACCGCGTGCGGTTCGAGCCGGCCGCCGCCGTGCGGCACGAGCATCGCACGCGGCTTCGCACGTGGCTCGGGCGCAAGTTCTTCTACGGCACGGGCGCACACCTGCTCGCGGTGCGCCACCCGCAAGACGTCGCCCCGGTCGTGCTGCCCCCGTGGGGAGCACTCGTGCTCGCGCTCCTCTTCGTGCAGAAGAAGTGGTCGCTGCCAGCGATCGCGCTCACCGGCGTGATCGTCGCCGGCCGCATCGTGAAGCGCCTCGGGCACGTCCGTCGCCCGTGGCCGATCGCGGCGCGGCTCACCCTCAACGGGATGATCGCCGCCCTCGGCCAAGGTTTCGCACTTCTGCTGCGCCACTGGTGGCCGGTCACCGTCGTGGTCGGCCTCTTCTCGAAGACGATGCGCCGTGCGGCCGCGATCGCCGCGGTCGCCGACGTCGTGTGGGAGTTCCTGCGCTTGAGGCCGAAGCTCGACCCGGTTCGCTTCGGCGTCGCGCGCCGCCTCGACGACATCGCGTACGGCGGCGGAGTGTGGTGGGGCGCGCTGCGCGGCCGGTCTGCCAAGGCGCTGCTTCCCGCGATCATCCGCACGCCGAAGCCGACACGCGGCGTGCGCCGAGGGCCTGAGGCGGCGGCTTCGTCCCGGCGCGCGTGAAAGCGCCGGGCTGAACCGCACCGAGCGAGCCGCCACAACCCCTCTCGGCCCGATCCGTCCCGGCGCTTTCACGCCCCGCCATCCGGCGCTTTCACGCCCCGCCGTCCGGCGCTTTCACGCCCCGCCGTCCCGGCGCCCGCACGCGCGGGCTCCTCGCGCGTGGGCGCCGCCCGCCCCGAACTCCGGAGAGACCCGGCCATCCGGCGCCGAACCCGGCCCCCGGGCAGCCGGCGCACGCGGATCTCCGGAGTTGCGCACGTCCGCACGCTCGGCCGACGACAGAACGGGGGCGGATGCCGCAGCATCCGCCCCCGTTCTATGCAGTCAGCTCAGCCGGCCGACGCCGCGATGTCGGGCGTCGCCGAGATCTCGCCCCGGACGCCGGCGCCGACGGCGACCTTCTCGCCGCGCGGGCCGCTCTCGAAGACGAACTCGCCGTCCTGGACGTCGACCTTCACGTGGTCGCCCGAGTTGAGCTCGCCGTGGAGGATCTTCTCGGACAGGCGGTCCTCGACCTCGCGCTGCATCGCACGACGCAGCGGGCGGGCGCCGAGGGCCGGGTCGAACCCGATCTCGATGAGCTTCTCCTTCGCGGGCATCGACAGCTCGAGCGTCATGTCACGGTCGAGCAGGCGCTCGCCGAGACGCTTCGTGAAGAGGTCCACGATCTGGATGAGCTCGGGCTTGGTCAGCTGCGGGAAGACGATGATGTCGTCGACGCGGTTGAGGAATTCGGGCTTGAAGTGCCGCTTGAGCTCTTCGTTGACCTTGCCCTTCATGCGGTCGTAGGTCGTGGAGTTGTCGCCCTCGACCTGGAACCCGACCGGGCCGCCCGCGATGTCGCGCGCCCCCAGGTTGGTGGTCATGATGATCACCGTGTTCTTGAAGTCGACCACACGCCCCTGACCGTCGGTGAGACGACCCTCTTCGAGGATCTGCAGGAGCGAGTTGAAGATGTCGGGGTGCGCCTTCTCGATCTCATCGAACAGCACGACCGAGAACGGCTTGCGGCGGACCTTCTCGGTCAGCTGGCCACCCTCTTCGAAGCCGACGAAGCCGGGAGGGGCGCCGAACAGACGCGAGACGGTGTGCTTCTCACCGAACTCCGACATGTCGAGCGAGATGAGTGCTGCCTCGTCGTCGAAGAGGAACTCCGCGAGCGCCTTGGCGAGCTCGGTCTTTCCGACACCCGTGGGGCCGGCGAAGATGAACGAGCCCGAGGGGCGCTTCGGGTCCTTCAGACCCGCACGCTGGCGGCGGATCGTCTTCGACAGGGCGGCGATCGCCTCTTCCTGGCCGATGACGCGCTGGTGCAGCGCCTTCTCCATGAAGACGAGGCGCGAGCTCTCCTCCTCGGTGAGCTTGAAGACCGGGATGCCGGTCGCCTGGGCGAGCACCTCGGCGATCAGGCCCTCGTCGACGACGGCGTGCGACGTGACGTCGCCCGAGCGCCACTGCTTCTCGAGGCGCAGGCGCTCGGCGAGCAGGGACTTCTCCTCGTCGCGCAGCGCGGCGGCCTTCTCGAAGTCCTGCTCCTCGGACGCCTGCTCCTTCTGCTCGCGCACCTTCGCGATGCGGTCGTCGAACTCGCGCAGCTCGGGCGGGCTCGACAGGATCGACAGGCGCAGGCGGGCGCCGGCCTCGTCGATCAGGTCGATCGCCTTGTCGGGCAGGAAGCGGTCGGAGATGTAGCGGTCGGCGAGGTTCGCCGCCGCGACGATCGCGCCGTCGGTGATCTGCACCTTGTGGTGCGCCTCGTACCGGTCGCGCAGGCCCTTGAGGATGTTGATCGCGTGCGGGAGCGAGGGCTCCGCCACCTGGATCGGCTGGAAGCGGCGCTCGAGCGCGGCGTCCTTCTCGAAGTGCTTGCGGTACTCGTCGAGCGTCGTGGCACCGATCGTCTGCAGCTCGCCGCGAGCGAGCAGCGGCTTCAGGATCGAGGCGGCGTCGATGGCACCCTCGGCGGCGCCGGCACCCACGAGCGTGTGGATCTCGTCGATGAAGACGATGATGTCGCCGCGTGTGCGGATCTCCTTCGTGACCTTCTTCAGGCGCTCCTCGAAGTCACCGCGGTAGCGGGACCCGGCGATGAGCGACCCGAGGTCGAGGGAGTACAGCTGCTTGTCCTTCAGCGTCTCGGGCACGTCGCCCTTGACGATCGCCTGGGCGAGGCCCTCGACGACGGCGGTCTTGCCGACGCCCGGCTCGCCGATGAGGACGGGGTTGTTCTTCGACCGGCGCGACAGGATCTGCATGACGCGCTCGATCTCCTTCTCGCGCCCGATGACCGGGTCGAGCTTGTTCTCGCGTGCGGCCTGCGTGAGGTTGCGGCCGAACTGGTCGAGCACCTGCGAGCCTCCCTGGGCTTGCGAGGGGTTGTCGTGGGCAGCGCCCGAGACGGCTGCGGGCTCCTTGCCCTGGTAGCCGCTGAGCAGCTGGATGACCTGCTGGCGCACCTTGTTCAGGTCTGCGCCGAGCTTGACGAGCACCTGGGCCGCGACGCCCTCACCCTCGCGGATGAGACCGAGCAGGATGTGCTCCGTGCCGATGTAGTTGTGGCCGAGCTGGAGCGCCTCGCGCAGCGAGAGCTCGAGCACCTTCTTGGCGCGCGGGGTGAACGGGATGTGACCGGTCGGCTGCTGCTGGCCCTGCCCGATGATGTCCTGCACCTGCTCGCGTACGGCGTCGAGCGAGATGCCGAGGGACTCGAGCGCCTTCGCGGCGACCCCTTCGCCCTCGTGGATGAGACCGAGCAGGATGTGCTCCGTGCCGATGTAGTTGTGGTTGAGCATCTTCGCCTCTTCCTGGGCGAGCACAACCACGCGACGGGCACGATCCGTGAATCTCTCGAACATCGTCTTTCCTCCGAGGGCGCGAGGGGTCGGTCGACTCCTCTGGCCTTGTATTCGAGGGTAGCCAGAGCACGGATGCCGCACGCCGCTGTTCGCCGTGGGCATAGCGCGGCCCTCCTGCCCCGAGTCGGAGGTAGGACATGGTCCGGGTGAAGGACCGGATGCTGGGACCCGTCCTTCCCTCGCACCATCTCCTACGCCGGTGACGGCGCAGGAGCTGCGGCGGCATACGCGGTGGAGGGTTGACACGAGGCATCCGTCGATTTATCGTTTTTCGATAACAACGATTATCGATATGGAGTGCGCATGTTCGGGTGGCAGTTCCTCGCGCTGTGGGTCGGGCTCCCGGTCCTCGTCGCGACCATCGTGGTGATCGTCATGGTGCGCAGTCGTCGCGGGTCTGCGACGGGGTCGCTCTCGAAGGTCGAGGAGTGGGTCGTCGCACTGGTCGGGACGGGCGCGCTGCTCATCACAGCCGGGACGGTCTACCTGCTCATCGCGAGCGCGGTGCACGTGTTCTCGGCCGATCCATCCCTCGTCACGGGGTTCGTGCTGGGGAACTCGCCCGCACCCGAGTTCATCGAGAGGTCGGAGGCGATCGCCGGCGGCGGCTACGAGACCGCATGGCTCGAGCTCATCGGTCTGCCGACCGCGACCCGCTGGCTGCTCTACCTCGAAGGCGCACTCCCCGCGCTCGCGACGCTCGCGATCAGCATCGCCGTCGCGTGGCTCGCGATCGTGCTCCTGCGCGGACGCCCGTTCGTGAGATCGCTGCCCAGCGTCGTGGGGATCGCAGCGATCGCAGTCCTCGTCGGCGGACTCGGATCGCAGGTGTTCGCGAGCTTCGCGCGCAGCTCCGTGGTGGAGTACCTCGGGGTCGGCACGATCACCGCCGGCGACAGCGGCGACGGGCCGTACGAGGGGCTGCTGGCCGGAGCCCTCGCGCTGGACCTCGCGCCGGTGGGGTGGGCGCTCGGTCTCGCGCTCGTCGCGGCAGCGTTCGAGATCGGCACGCGGATGCAGCGCGAGACGGAGCTGCTCGTATGACCCCCGCCGGCGACGAGGGCCCCTCCGGGATCCACTGCCGCCTCGACGAGCTGCTCGAAGAGCGCGGCATGACCCTCACGCGCCTCTCGGAGCTCGTGGGCGTCTCGGTGGTGAACCTCTCGATCCTCAAGAACGACCGGGCGCGAGCCATCCGCTACTCGACGCTCTCGGCGATCTGCCGCGCACTCGACTGCGAGGTGGGCGACCTGCTCGTGCGGGCGGACTGAACCGCGGCATCCGATTTCCTCGCAATAGAACAGGCGGATGCCACCGACAGGACGCTTTCGCGGCATCCGTCCTGCTCTCGGCGACGCGTCCTGATCTCGTGACAGGGCGCGCCGCCGAAAGGCGTCAGTCGAGGAATATGTCGGGGAACAGCGCCTCGTCGGGCGTGCCCGGCACGGCGGCGTAGCGCGAGAAGTCCGTCACTCCGGCGTCGCGCAGCACGTCCTCGACGATGAGGGTCTGCCCCGTGTACTCGCGTGACGGCTTCGTGAGCACCTCGTACGCGGCATCCGCGTAGATCTCGGGCGTGCGGCTGACCTTCATCATGCGGTCGCCGCCGAGCGCGAACTGCACTGCCGCGGTCGCGATCGTCGTGCGCGGCCACAGTGTGTTCGCGGCGATGCCGTCGGCGGCGAACTCGGCCGCGAAGCCGAGGGTCGCCATCGTCATGCCGTACTTCGCGAGCGTGTAGCCCGTGTGCGCGCCGAGCCACTTCGGCGACAGGTTCAGCGGCGGCGACAGTGACAGGATGTGCGGGTTCTCCGCCTCCTTGAGCATCGGGATCGCGGCGCGCGAGAGCATGAAGGTGCCGCGGACGTTGACGTCCTGCATGAGGTCGTACTTCTTCGTCGCCAGGTCGAGCGATCGCGAGAGGTCGATGACGGACGCGTTGTTGACGACGATGTCGATGCCGCCGAACTCTCCCTGCGTCTGCAGTACGGCCTCGGTCACGTCGTCGTCGTTGCGCACGTCGCCGACGATCGGCAGCGCATTGCCGCCGGCTTCGCGGATCGCCTCGGCGGCGGTGTGGACGGTGCCCTCGAGCTTCGGGTGCGGGGTATCGGTCTTGGCGAGGATCGCGATGTTGGCGCCGTCGCGCGCAGCGCGCAGCGCGATCGCGAGGCCGATGCCGCGGCTGCCGCCCGACATGAGGATCGTCTTGCCGGCGAGCGGGGCGCCGGTCGGGGTCGTGTCGGTCATGCCTTCTCCTGGGACTCGGGTGCGGAAGGGCGGTGCGACCCGGATGCGGCGGCGAACGCCGCGATGCGGGCCTGCGCATCGGGGGTGTCGAACATCGCGCCGATGGTGCGCGCCTCCTCGGAGAGGTGGTCGGCGAACGAGCGCGACGGCTGCGAGCGGATGAGCCGCTTCGCCTCGCCGTACGCACGGTGGGCGCCGGCGAGCCAGAACCGCGCGACCTCTTCGGCGCGGGCCTTGACGCGTGCCGCGATGTCGCCGGGGTTCTCCGCAGAGATGACCTCGGCCACGAGGCCCCACTCGAGCGCCTCGGTCGCGCTCAGCAGGCGCGCCTGCAGCACGAGCTGCAGCGCTCGGCGCTCGCCCACGGCCCGCGCGAGCTGCGTCGACACGGAGAGGTCGGGTGTGAGGCCGATGTTCGCGTAGAGGCTCCCGATGCGGGAGTCGGCGCCCACGATCGCGTAGTCGCTCGTCATGAGGATGCCGAGGCCGCCGCCCGCGGTCGTGCCGTGCGCCGCCGCGACGACCGGCACCGACGACTCGGTGAGAGCACGGATGCCGCGGTTGATCACCTCGGCGAGACGGCTGATGTCCGCCCCGCCCGCGACACCGCCGGCGGCCATCGCCTGCACGTCGCCGCCCGCGCAGAACGAGCCGCCCGCGCCCTCGAGCATGATCGCGCCGACGTCGTCGCGCGACGTCGCCTCGGCCGTGACCTCGGCCCACGCGTGCGCGAGGTCGGGGTCGAACGCGTTGAGCCGTTCGGGACGGTTGAGCGTGATGCGTGCGAGCCCGTCGTCGACGCGCAGCAGGACGGGATCGGACGGGCCGGATGCAGCGGCTGAACCCGCGGTGTCCATGTGCTCTCCTTCGAACTCGACTCCGGCGCCGCCTCGGCGCGACATCGCATCCCACCATACGCGGTACTCGGTGCCACCCTCGCCGGTGGTTCTCCCCTCGCGCCCGGAGGCCTCTCGCACCAGACTGAACCCCATGGACCTCCGACTCAAGCGCGTCTACGACGACGCGTCGCCCGACGACGGCTTCCGCGTGCTCGTCGATCGGCTGTGGCCGCGCGGCGTCTCGAAGGAGCGCGCCGCCGTCGACCTGTGGGCGAAGGACGTCGCGCCGTCGACGGAGCTTCGCAAGCGGTACCACCACGAGGGCATGCCGTGGGGCGCGTTCGTCGACGCGTACCGCGCCGAGCTGGCGGGTCCCACCGCCGAGGCGCTCGAGCGACTGCGGAGCGAGGTGGCGCGGCATCCGGTCACGACCCTGCTCTACAGCGTGAACGACCCCGAGCAGAATCACGCCGTGCTGCTGCGCGAGCTCCTCCAGCACGCCCCGCCCTAAGCCCCGCCCGGGTCAGGACATCCGGCGGAGACAGGACGATAGGCGCGAAAACTTCCTGTGTGCGCCAGATGTCCTGATCCGGGCGAAGGACGCGCCGGGTGGGCGACGATGGACCCATGTCCATTCCGGATGACTCGCTCTCGGTGCCCGAGAGAGTGACCGAGCTCGCGCGCGGCGCCGCGATCGTGCCGGTGTGGATCAACGACTACGGAGGGCTCGCGTTCCGCACCGACGACGGCCGCTTCATCAAGCACGGGCCGCGCAACGCCGAGACCTCGTTCGCCGGCGAAGCGGAGCGCCTCGCGTGGGCGGCGGCCTTCACGCCGGTGCCGCGCGTGCTCGAGCTGGGCGGAGACGACGAGCACGAGTGGCTGGTGACCGAGGCGATGCCGGGCCTGTCTGCGGTCGATCCGCGCTGGATCGCCGAGCCCGACACGGCCGTCCGCGCGATCGGCGAAGGGCTTCGCGCCCTGCACGACGCGCTGCCGGTCGAGGAGTGCCCGTTCGATTGGGGCGTGCCCTCGCGTGTCGAGAACGCGGCGGGACGCGGCATCCGTGTTCCCGACGCGCTTCGCGAGGCCCCGCCCGTCGACCGGCTGGTCGTGTGCCACGGCGACGCGTGCTGCCCCAACACGCTCATCTGCGACGACGGGCACTGGACGGCCCATGTCGACCTCGGCGCTCTCGGGGTCGCCGACCGCTGGGCCGATATCGCAGTGGCGGCGATGAGCACCGGGTGGAACTATGGGGCCGGGTGGGAGGAGACGCTCCTCGCCGCGTACGGCGTCGCGCCGGATCGCGAGCGCCTCCACTATTACAAGGAGCTCTGGAACGCGACATGACGACCTCTGGGCCACGCGGGACGGTCACCGCGATCGACGGCAAGCCGAACCTCGTCCTCACACGCACGTTCGCCGCGCCGATCGCGCAGGTGTGGGCGATGTGCACGGACTCCGGTCGCCTGGAGCGCTGGATCGGACGGTGGGAGGGCGACCCGACGGCGGGTGCGGTCGACTTCTTCATGACCGCGGAGAGTCCGGATGCCGCCGCGTCCCGCACCGTCATCCACGTGTGCGAACCACCGCGGCGCCTCGTCGTGGAGACCTCGGGCGAGGCAGGCGGCTGGTATCTGTGGCTCGAGCTCGACGACTCCGGCGAGGGCGATGCCGGCACGACGCTGACGTTCGGGCAGCGCCTCGCTCCGGAGGACGACATCGGGACGATCGGCCCCGGGTGGGAGTACTACCTCGACCGGCTCACCGCCGCGTTCGAGAAGCGCGACGTCGCGGAGATCGCCTTCGAGGACTACTTCCCGGCACTGCAGCCGTACTACGAGAAGCTCGTCGCGGCGGGCTGATCCGCGGCGCGCGGGCACCGGCTCGGGCGTCAGAGCCCGAGGATGAACCGCCACGTGCCCGCGGCGATCGCGGCGATGACGGATGCCGCGGCGATCCCGATCGCGATCGCGACGATCCCCGCGTCGCGCCACCGCAGGCGCGAGGGCCGCGCCCACGTGCGAGGTCCGCGTCCGCCGAAGCCGCGTGCCTCCATCGCGGTCGCGAGCTTCGTGCCGCGGCGGATCGCGAGGACGAGCAGCGCGAACGACTGACCCGCGAGGCGGCGGAGGCGCCCGGCATCCGCGACCCCTCTCGCCCGGCGTGCGAGCGAGAGCTCACGCCAGTCCTCGATGAGCAGCCCGACGAGCCGCAGTCCCGCGAGCGCGCCGATGACGAACCGGGCGGGCAGCTTCAGGATCTGGGCGAGCCCGTCGGCGAGGTCGGTCGGGTCGGTCGTCGCGAACAGCACGACACTCGGCACGGCGATCGCGAGCACGCGCAGGAAGATCGAGAGGGCGAGGTCGATCGACCCGTCGCTGATCCGCAGGATGCCCCACTCGAAGTGCATCGTCCCCGACGGCCGTCCGTAGAGGACGGTCGCGATCGCGGCGATGCCCGCTCCGACGACGATCGGCCACAGCCGCAGCCACAGCTGCCTCGCGGTGAGCCCCGCGAACGGCAGCAGCACGAGTGTCGCGGCCAGCGTGACTCCGGCCGAGACCGGGTCGATCGACATGAGGAGCGTCACCGACATGACCAGCGCGGCGGCGAGCTTCGCGACCGGGTTCACGTTCGCGAGGCGCGAGTGACGCAGGTCGGCGGCGATGAGGCTCACGGCGCCACCCCCGCTCCGAGGGCGAGCTCGACGTCGGCGAGTGCGTCGACGAGCGCGCGGTCGTGCGACACGAACACGACGGCGGTGCCCTCGGCGCGCACCTCGTCGATGAGCGCGGCGAGCTCGCGCCACGTGCGTGCGTCCTGCCCGTACGTCGGCTCGTCGAGCACGAGCACGCGGGGCTTGGTCGCGAGCGCGGCGGCGACCGTGAGGCGGCGCTTCTCGCCGCCCGACAGCGTGAAGGGGTTGACCGCCGCGAGGCGCGTCAACCGCAGGCGTTCGAGCAGGGGTTCCACGCGCGCCGCGGTCTCGGCCTCGCTGAGCCCCAGCGCGCGGGGGCCCACCTCGAGCTCGTCGCGCACGCGGGTCGTGAGCAGCTGGTGCTCGGGGTCTTGGAACACCGTCCCGATGCGCGTGAGCAGCTCCCGCGAGCGCCACGCGTGCGGCCCCGCGCCGCGCGCGCCGGCGCGCAGCGCCTCGGTCGCGCGCACTTCGCCGTCGATCGGCGGCAGGAGGCCCGCGAGCGTCGCCGCGAGCGTGGACTTGCCCGCGCCGTTGGGTCCTGTGATCGCGCGGGCGCGTCCGGCGTCGACCGAGAGCGAGATGCCGGATGCCGCGATCCGCGCCTCCTTCGCACCGAACGGCCTCCGGCCGACCGCCAGCCCGTCCGCCGTGAGCAGCGTCTCGCCGGGAGCCGCCGCGAGCGGTCGCCGCGCGAACGCCGGCGGCACTCCGGGCACCCAGACCCCGGCATCCGTCAGCTCTCGCTCGTGCGACCGGAAGACCTGCGCCGGCGTCCCGTCGGCGAGCACCGCCGGGCCGCTCCCGGGTTCGGCGAGCACCACCACGCGGTCGACGTGCTCGGCCCACAGCTCCACGCGGTGCTCGACGACGACGAGCGTGGCGCCCGTGCGCTCTGCGACCGCGAGCACCGCGTCGCGCACCTCGACGGTGCCTTCGGGGTCGAGGTTCGCCGTCGGCTCGTCGAGGAGCACGAGGCCGGGCCGCATCGCGAGCACACCGGCGAGCGCGAGGCGCTGCTTCTGCCCGCCCGAGAGCTGCGACGTCGAGCGACCCCGCCCGACGTCGAGCCCGACGGCATCGAGCGCGTCATCGACGCGATGCCAGATCTCATCCGGCGGGGCGCCGAGGTTCTCGCATCCGAACGCGACATCGTCGCCCACTCGCGCGAGGATGACCTGCGCATCGGGGTCCTGCAGCACGAGCCCGGCCCGGCCGCGCGCGTGCGCCGGCGGCACTCCGTCGACCGTGAGCTCACCCGCCACCTCGCCGTCCTCGGCGTCGCCGAGAACGCCCGCCAGTCCCCGCAGGAGCGTGCTCTTGCCCGAGCCGCTCGCGCCGAGCAGCAGCACCCGCTCTCCGGGGGCGATGTCGAGGTCGAGATCGGCGACGGCCCAGCGCCGCCGTCCGGCGTGGCGCCAGCCCCAGCCGCGAGCGACGACGTGGGCGCCGGTCACGCAGCGTCGGAGGGCTCTGCCTCGCGCGCCCTCGCCTCCCGGCCGGCGGCGAAGCGATCGAGCGCTCCAGTCGCAGCAAGCGCCTTCGCGATGACCCACGACAGCAGGCCCGCGATGACGATGCCCGAGACGACCGCCGACACGAAGTACACGGCCCGGGCCTCGAACGACAGCGCCGCGATCGATGTGAACGTCGTGTCGAGAAGGCCCACGGCGATGCCGGCGAGCGCGCCCGACGTGAGCGCCCCGAGCAGCCGCCAGTTGGCGTACAGCAGGATCGCGAACCCGAGCTCGGCCGCCGCGCCCTGCACGAGGCCCCACACGAACGTGAGGAAGGCCCATTGCGTGCCGAGCGCCATCGAGACGACGGCGGCGACGACCTCCGTATAGAGCGCCGCACCCGGCTTGCGGATGATGAGGCCGCCCAGCACCCCGGCGAACAGCCAGCCGCCGGCGAGTAGACCCGACAGCCCCGGCGTGAACGAGAGCACGCTGTCGAGGCCGGGCCACGCGAGGCCCCACAGCCAGAACAGCACTCCTGCTGCGACGCCGATGACGCTGGCGACGACGATGTCGACGACGCGCCACCGGAAACGGTGGGCGACGTGCGACGCGGACGTTGACGTAGACGTGTGCATCGTTACTCCTCCCTGCGCTGGCATGACCCAGATCAGGTTCGACGGTCGAAGCGTTTTCGCTTCCTCTCAGCCCGGCACACCGGACTCCCGTGGTTGACGCGACGAGTATAGCCCGCTTAGCGGGTACCTTAATCTGGTGACCCTCGCCGATACACCTCCCCCCTCGCGCCGCGCCCTGCGCGCCGCGCGCATGGAGGCATCCGGCTCGGCGAAGGGTCCGGAAGGGCCTGACAAGACGCCGAAAGAGCGCGATGCGGCCGGTCTCGGCGAAGGTCTGATCGAGAGCGTTCCGGATGCCGCGACCGCGACCCCGGCATCCGATGCAGACCGCTCCGCAACCACGCCTGTCGCCCCGGATCCCGCCTCGGCGACGCGCGACGAGCCCTTCGTCGCGCCACCGAGGTCGGCGCCGCCGGTCGGGGCATCCGCGGAGTCCGTCTTCGGCGCCCCGTCACCGGTCGGCACCGATTCGGGCGCGCTGGGGCTGGAGGAGCTGTTCGGGCTCGACGACGCCGAGGAGCGCCCGAAGGCCGCGGCCGCGCCCCGCCCCCACTACTCGCGCACGAGCGCGCCTGAGCCCGTCTTCGCGTTCACCGCGTCGGCGGCGCCCGTCTCGCCCACCGCACCGGTCGAGTCCATCCCCTCTGCCGAGCCGACCCTCACGATGCCGCCCGCGGCCGAGCCGGAGCCCGCCGCGGTCAGGGCGACACAGACTCCTCCGGCGGAGCACGACGAGGAGCCGGCCGACCGCAAGCGCATCGCGCTCGCGTGGGTGGACGAGACGACCGTCGCCCTCGGCGGACGCGTCGGCCCCGACCTCGCGACGGCGACCAGCCCGTACGTGCCGGTCGAGAACGACCTGCTCGCGAACCCGCCGCGCCGATCGCCGTTCCGCCCCGGTGTGCTCGTGCCCGCGGGCGTGACCGCCGCGGTCCTCGGCGCGTACGCCGCGACGACGCTCCTGTGGCCGCTGCACGCGGTCGCGCCGACGGTCGAGAGCATCCAGGTCGACTCCGCGCCCGCGGCGGCCACCGCGATGCCGTGGCCGGCGGTCGGCAGCGCCGCGGTCTCGGTGCGCGGCGTCGGATCGGCGGCATCGAACGCGGATGCCGTGTCCATGGCGAGCATCACGAAGGTGGTCACGGCGCTCGTCGTGCTCGAGGAGATGCCGCTCGCGCCCGGCGAGCAGGGCCCGGAGTTCCGGTTCGGGTGGGGCGACCGCAACCAGTACTGGAACTACCGCTGGAACGGCGAGTCCGCGCTCGACGTGCCCGTCGGCGGCACGCTGACCCAGTATCAGCTCCTCGAGGGCATGCTCATCGGCTCCGCCAACAACTACGCCGACCGCCTGGCGGGCAACCTGTGGCCGTCGGACTCGGTGTTCGCGAACGCAGCCATGAGGTGGCTGACGGCCCACGGTGTGGAGGGCATCACGGTCGTCGAGCCCACGGGCATGGACCCGGGGAACACCGCGACGCCCGAGTCGCTGCTCGTGCTCGCCGACAAGGCCCTCGCGAACCCGGTGATCGCCGAGATCGTCGCGAAGCCGTCGGTGGAGCTGCCCGGCGCGGGGCTTGTCGAGAACACGAACGGGCTTCTCGCCGATCCGGGCGTGGTCGGCATCAAGACGGGCACGCTCGACATCTGGAACCTCCTGTCCGCCAAGAACCTCACGATCGGCGACACGACCGTGCGCGTCACCGCGTCGGTGCTCGGTCAGCCCGACGACGCGGCGCGGCTCGAAGCCTCCCGCGCGCTCTACGCGCAGCTCGAGCAGGAGCTTCAGCCGCGTCCGTCCGTCACCGCCGGCACGACGGCGGGGATCGTCCAGACCGAGTGGGGCGAGCAGGTCGACATCGTCACGGCCGCCGACGCGAGTGTCATCCTGTGGAACGGCGGCGTCGCGACCGTGAACTCGACGTTCTCGCTCGGTGACTCGCGCCAGAAGGGCGACAAGGTCGGCACCCTCTCGGTCGAGGGGCCGCTGAACGCGACCGAGGTCGAGCTCGAGCTCGCCGAGGAGGTCGAGGGGCCGAGCGCATGGTGGCGCCTCACGCATCCGCTGGAGCTGTTCGGTCTCAGCGGCTGACCCGACCCGGAGCGCGGATCAGAGCGGCCACACGAGCGGCACGTAGAGCACCGCGAACGCGAGGAACACGATCGCGAGCGGCAAGCCCAGCCGCCAGTAGTCGCCGAACCGGTACCCGCCAGGCTGCATGACCATGAGGTTCACCGGCGTCGCGATCGGGGTCAGGAATGCGGCCGCACCCGCCACCGTGAGCGCCATCATGAACGGCTGCACGCTCACGTCCGTCGTCTGGGCGATCGACACCGCGATCGGCGCGACGACGAGCACGGTCGCGACGTTCGAGATGAACTGCCCCAGGATGATCGTCACGACGCAGAGCACGAGCAGCGCGAGGATCGGCGACGCACCGCCGGTCATCGTGAGCACCGCGTCGGCGATGACGCCCGCCGCGCCGGTCGACACGAAGGCGTTCGAGAGCGGGATCATTCCGGCGATGAGCACGATCGTCGTCCACGACACCGCGCGGTACACCTGCGGCACCGTGAGCACACGCGTCAGCACGAGGGCGCCCACCGCGAGCAGCCCCGCGACCGCGGGCGGGATGAGTCCGGTCGCGAGAAGCGCGACCATGGATGCGAGGATCACGAGCGCGCGCTTCGCGCCCTTGCCGAGCGGCACCACGCGCTGCAGCGTCTGCGGGGGCGTCACCGCGATGATGTCGGGCGAGCGCGCGTAGCGCTCGAGTGCCGCCCACGGCCCCTGAACGAGGACGGCGTCTCCGGCCTCGAGCGTCGTGGTGCGATTGGGGTCGGATGCGGCATCCGGCGCCTTTCCTCCGCGCCTCACCGCGAGGATCACGAGGTCCTCTTCGCGCGTGGTCATGCCGGGGTAGATCTCGCGGCCGATGAGCGACGACCGCGGCGCGATGAGCACCTCGATCACGCCCTCCTGGGCACTGAACAGCGCATGCGTGTCGAGGTCGACGGCGTAGCTCTCGCGGAGCAGGCGCGCCTTCGCCCCTGCGTCGGTGACGCCGCTCAGGTGTTCGGGATCGCGCTCCGGCAGCAGTCGATGCCCGCCGAGCGCCACGATGGCGATCGTGCACACGAGCACCGGGAGCCCGGCCAGCGCGAACTCGAAGAACCCGAACGGGCGGCCGCCGGCCTGAGCGGCGAGGTCGGACACGATGATGTTGACCGGCGTTCCGGTCAGGGTCAGGAGGGACCCCGCGCTCGCCATGAACGCGAGCGGGATCAGCAGGCGCGACGGCACGATGCCCGCGCGCAGCGCGACGACCACCACCACGGGGATGAGAGCAGCCACGGCTCCGTTGATGCTGATGAACGCGGTCAGCAGCGCGACGATCGCACCGATCACGACCGTGAGCCGACGACGATCGGTGCCCGCGCGACCGACGACGCGCTGCGCGATCCACACGGTGACCCCCGTCGCGTCGAGAGCCTCGCTCATGACGAACAGCGTCGCGATGAAGATGACCATCGGGTCGCCGAACCCCGCGAGCGCCTCGGGCAGCGTGAGAACGCCGGTCGCCCACAAGGCCACCGCGACGCCCACCGCGACGAGCCCGATCGGAATCCTCCCCGACACGAACGCGACGATCGCCACCGCGAGGATGACGAAGACCGCGATGATGGGATCCACCTTCGCGAGCCTAGGGCGGGGTCAGGCGAAGCGCACGGTCTGCTGCAGGCGAGTGCGCACGTCGAAGACCTCATTGCCGCCGACCTCGCGCGCGCCCGTGATCCCGCGCCGCAGCACCGTCGCGAGCGCGCTGCGCGCGACGACCGCGACCGGCACGCCCTTCACCCTGCCGATCTCGGAGATCGCCTGTTCGAGGTCTTCGTCGGGGAGCACCACGATCGCGCCGCCGAACCGTACGCGGGCGGCGCGGGCCACCGCGCGCATGCTGCGCACGAGGTCGGCGATCGGCGATCCGCTGACGCCTTCGCCGATGAGCTCGCCGCGGCGCAGACGCACGGGCCCGCCGAAGTCCTCCGACAGCACGCCGTACAGGCCGCTCGGGCCGAGGACGATGTGGTCGAGCTTCGCGTCGGGGTCGCGCTCGTCGGCGACGACGTCGTGCCACACGGTGTACCCCATGCCGAGGTCTGCCACGATGCGGGCGGTCGCCTCTTCGGCGAGAGCGTCGGCGAGGAGGCGCTTGAGGTGGTGCGGCGCCGACCGCACGAGCGCAGGGTCGTACGGGTCGTCGAGCGTGACCCCGCGGCCCGCCCACTCGCGGATGAGGTCGAGGTAGCGTTCGCGCCGCCAGCCGCCGGGATGCCCGAACGAGCGCGCGCGGGGGCGGGTGTCGCGCGTCTGCGTGCGCTGCGGCGGGCGGAAGCCCGACCACTCGGGTGCGGGCTTGACGCCGAACCCGTGGCCGCGGTCGTAGGCGGCGCGCGCGGCGGGCGTGCCGACGAGCTCCCACGCGCGCTGCACCTGCACGAACACGGCGGCGTCGCCGCCGGTGTCGGGGTGGGTCTGCCTCAGGCGCAGGCGGTACGCACGGCGCAGGGACTCCTCGTCGACGGCCGGATCGACCCCGAGCACCTCGTACGCCGACGCCGAGAGCGGACTGTCGAACACCGGTAAAGGCTAACGCGCCCGGCGCCGCCGGGATCGGGAGTCGCCTTCGTTGCGCCGCGAGTACGCCGCCGCGCTGCGGCTCGACAGCGCGAGCAGCAGGAGGATGTCGAGCCCGAGCGGCAGGAACGTCGTCGAGATCGTGATCTCCTGCGCATCCGCCCACCATCCGATGAAGGCGCTCGTGATCGAGATCGTGCTGATGACCATGACGGTGACGCGCGCCCAGTTCACCCCGTGCAGGATCAGCACGCCGAGCACCGCGTCGAGGAGTGCGACCGCCACCATCACGACCGTGAAGAACACCACCGACCCGAGCACGGCCTCCAAGCCGGCGGGCAGGCCCGTCACCTGCGCGTCGGGCGGTTCGGTGAGCTCCGACCAGTTGAGCGCGATCTCGCCGAGGAGCACGAGCCCGGCAACGACGCGGAAGAACACGAGACATGCGCCCGCGACGATCGATTTGGGCCGGGGCATCTCCGGGTCGAACTGCGGGCGTTGCAGCAGTCGCTCCGCCGGCTCGAACGCCGGTCGCTTGCCGGGGTCGGCGACGGGAGTGGACGTGGGGTCGTAGTGCCGATGCTTCTCGTGCTGCGGGTGCGTCGCGCCCCCGCTCACGTCGACGATCGGCAGGTCCCCGTCGGTGTGGATCGTGTCACCGCCGCCGTTGCGCGCGTGATAGCCGGTGGAGAAGTCCTCGATCACGTCGACCCGGATGCTCGGATCCGCCTCGAGCAGGGTCCGCACGATGTGGTCGCGCTCGACGTCGATGTCGTCGTCGATGCGATGCGTGATCTGCAGCGTGAACAGCGACAGGCCGACCGCTGTGTCGAACGTGCCGGCGGCGAGCCAGTCCACGCGGCGTCCGCCGGGCAGGAGCCAGTCGTCGGGGCAGCGCCAGAACCGCACGTGGTGGCGCTTGCCGGGGCTGCCGTCGACCTCCTGCTGGTACGCGAAGTCCTGCTGCCGCCCGAAGAGGAACAGCGGACTCACCGGCGCCTCGTCGTAGCTGCGGCGCGTGAGCGTCGACACCACGATGCGCCACGACGAGCGGAGCGTCACAGGGTCGGCCTTCGTCCAGCCGGCGGCACTCATGGCTCGATGGATCTGCTCCTCCGTGCCCATGAACGCGAGGTTGACGGGGTCGCCGAGCAGTCCGTCGCTCGTGCGCGTACGCCCGATGAAGTAGTCCGGTACGTAGATCGTCGTCAGGATGCGGTGCAGCCGCGGAAGCACGAGATACGCGAGCAGCGCCCAGAACACGATCCCCGCGAGGATCCCCCACCACCCGAGCGCGAACGTCTCGGTCAGGCTCAGATAGGCGAGCCAGATCGCCGCCGCGCCCGCGAAGACGAAGAAGAACCAGTCGACCGCGATTCCGCGCGACCACCGCCGAGGCCGCTGCGCGGTCTGCTTCTCGGTCGCGGTCGTCTTGCTCATCGCCGGCTCATACGGGCGGTGCGCCCCACAGGGGAGTGGTCGGCCGATACGCGAGGGCGGATGCCGCGGCATCCGGTTGCAGCTCCGCGATCGTCGCCGGGTGCCAGTGCGGGTCGCGGTCCTTGTCGATGAGCTGCGCACGGATGCCCTCGACGAGGTCGGGCTGCGTCGTGGCGAACCACATGACGAGGCCGTACTCCTGCGCGAGCGCGTCGCGCAGCGACGGCAGCTCGCGTGCCCGGCGCACCGCCGCGAGCGTGACCGCGAGGGCGGTGGGCGAGAGTTCCGCGAGGGTGTCGGCGGTCGCGCGCGCTTCGTCTCGCCGGCGCTCGCTCAGCGTCCGGGAGGATGCGAGCGCTCGCAGGCGCTCCACGATCTCTGCGACGGTGTCGGCCGAGAAGGCGTCGTCGATCCAGGAGCGGGCGGCCTCGAGCGAGGGTGCGCCCGTGGCGGCTCGGTCCTTCGACAGGCTCAGGAACCGCTCGAGTCGCTCGACGACGTCTCCTTCCCCCGGTTGCTGAGCCGCGTCCTCCGGTTGCTGAGCCGCGCCCCCCGGTTGCTGAGCCTGTCGAAGCACGAGCGCCTCCCGCAGCTCCCCCAACCGCTCCGACGGCACGATGGCGTCCGCGAACCCGGCGTACACGGCATCCGCGGCGCCCATCGTCGCCCCCGTCAGTCCGAGGTACTCGCCCAGCCGTCCCGGCGCGCGGCCGAGCAGCCACGTGCCGCCGACGTCGGGCGTGAACCCGATGCGCGTCTCGGGCATCGCGAGCTTCGAGCGCTCGGTCACGACGCGCACACGCGCGTGACCGGCCAGCCCGATGCCGCCGCCCATGGTGATGCCGTCCGCCAGCGCGATGACGGGCTTCGGATACTCCGCGATGCGGGCGTTGAGCGCATACTCCGAGCGGAAGAACTCGCCCGTCGCCTCGGGATCGCCACCCACGATCTGCTGGTGCAGCGTGCGCACGTCGCCACCCGCGCAGAACCCGCGATCGCCTTCGCCGTCGAGGAGCACGGCGTGCACGTCGGGGTCGTCCTCCCACGCGTCGAGCGCGGCGGTGAGCTCGCGGATCATCCCGAGGTCGAGCGCGTTGATCGCCCGCGGCCGGTTGAGCGTGAGCCGCCCCAGCCCGCCCGCGGCTCGCACGAGCACGGGGGGATCGACGGATGCTGCGCCCTCGGTCATCACGGGGAAAGGCTACCGGGGTCAGCGGACCGGTTCGGGGCTGCGCCCCGACACCGGATCATCGGAGGAGGCGCTCCACGAGCTCCTCCACGACCCCGTCCGCCGACAGGCCGGTGTCGATCGGCACGGTGAGGCGATCGAGCATGAGCCCGTCGAGGGCGTAATGGAACAGGGCGATCTCGGTGCGTCCGCCAGGAAGCCCTGCCTGCGCGTTGAAGGCGACGTCGTCTTCGAACGAGCGCTGCCGCCATGCACCGAGCGTCTGCGCGACCGACGGGCGGCGCGATGCCTCCAGTCTCAGCTCGAACAGCGCGAGGGTCACCTGCGGGTCGGCGGTGAGCCGGCGAACGATGTCGCGCACGTAGTCGGCGAAGAGCGCGCGGTCGGGTGTGCGGCCCGCGAGGGGCGCGAGAACGACCGGGTCGGGAGTCAGTCGCTCCGCGATGCGGTCGACGAGCGCCGCGATGAGGTCGTCGCGGGTCGCGAAGTAGTTCGAGGCGGTGCCCCGAGGAACACCTGCGGCCGCATCGACAGCTCGGTGCGTGAGGCCGCGAGCGCCCTCCTCGGCGAGCACGCGGATGCCCGCGTCGGCGAGCGCTGAGCGTCGTTCGTCGTTGCGGGCCATGGCGTCATACTAGCCAAACCACGACGGCTGTCGTACTGTAACTACGACACATGTCGTGATTGGAGCACTTCCCATGCGAGAACTCGTCTACTACGTCGCCGTCACCCTCGACGGGTGCATCGCCGACCCCGACGGCGGTTACGACGCCTTCCTCATCGAAGGCGACCACAGTTCGGTGGTGCTCGGCGAGTACGCGGACGCCCTCCCGGCCCACGCGCACGCCGCGCTGGGAACCACTCCGCCCGGAACCCGGTTCGACACCGTGATCATGGGCTGGAACACCCTGCTCCCCGCCCTCGACGTCGGCATCGCGAGCCCCTACCCGCACCTGCGCCAGGTCGTCGCGAGCCGGCGCGACCGCGAGCACGACCCCGCGATCACGCTCACCGACGACCCGCTCGCCACCGTCCGCGCCTTGAAGGAGGATGACGGCCTCGACATCTGGCTCGCAGGCGGAGGCGAGCTCGCCGGCGCGCTGCTCCCCGAGATCGACCGCCTCGTGCTCAAGCGGAACCCCTTCGCGTTCGGCTCGGGCATCCCGCTGTTCGGTCGGGCACCGTGCGAGCCCCGCCGGTTCGCCCTGACCGAGGTGCGCGCTTTCGAGTCGGGCGTCGTCGTCGAGGAGTACGTGCGCGAATCGGAGTTCTGACGGATGCGGCATCCGCCGTCTGCGCCCGCCGACCCGCTCCCTGGGGAGATTTCCCTTCGTCGGTCCCGACTTTCCGACAAGATAAGGGGGACAGCACACTAGGCGAGAGGGTGGCGAATGCCCGAAGGACTTGCGCTGGAATTCTCGGGCTTGACCAAGCGGTTCGGAGCGGTGACCGCAGTCTCTGACTTCACCGCTCACGTCGAGCCGGGCTTGGTGACCGGATTCCTCGGTCCCAACGGCGCCGGCAAGACCACCACCCTGCGTGTGCTGCTCGGCCTCGTGCGCCCGACCGCCGGCACGGCGACGATCGGCGGCCTGCCGTACGCGAAGCTCAAACAGCCCCTGCAGACCGTGGGCGCGGTTCTCGAAGCGTCGAGCTTCCACCCTGGCCGTTCGGGTGCGGCGCACCTGAAGGCGTACGCGCAGGCGGCGTCGCTGCCGACGTCGCGCGTCGACGAGGTGCTCGGTCTCGTAGGACTCGCGGATGCCGCCGGCCGCAAGGTCGGCGGCTACTCGCTCGGCATGCGCCAGCGTCTCGGCCTCGCCTACGCGCTGCTCGGAGACCCCGGCGTGCTCGTGCTCGACGAGCCCGCGAACGGCCTCGACCCCGAGGGCATCAAGTGGATGCGCGTGCTCCTGCGCCAGCTCGCGCGCGAAGGGCGCACGGTGCTCGTGTCGTCGCACCTGCTCGCCGAGGTGCAGCAGACGGTCGACTCGCTGCTGATCATCTCGCAGGGCCGGCTCGTGTTCCAGGGACCCCTCGAAGACCTCGCCGACCCCACCGAGTACGCCACGGTCGTCGACTCCCCCGACCGCCCCGCGCTCCTCGCCGCCCTCACCGCGGCCGACGTGCCGTACGAGCTCCTGCGTTCGGGCGTCACGATCCGCGGCATCGAGCCGGCACGCGTCGGTGCGGTCGCGGCCGCCGCCGGCGTCGCGCTGTCGGCACTCCAGCAGCGCGGCCCCGCGCTGGAAGAGGTGTTCCTCGACCTCGTCAACGGCGCGCGGGTGCATCCGAGCGCAGCGGGCGTCGCGGTCGTCGAAGCCGGCGAGACGGATGCCGCACCCGCCGTCGCCGCAGCAGAGACGCCCAGCGGTGAATCGGCTGAACCCGAGACGCCGGACGCCGCAGGCGGCGAGGCCGAAGCGGCCGCATCCGATACGGTTCCCGTCGAACCGGCCGAGCCCGGCGGCCCCGTGCCCGTCGGTCACACCGAGCCCGACGAGCTCGAGCCCGAAGACGAAGCCGCGGCGGCCGACGCCGAGGCCGCCGAGACGTCGACGCTCTCGGCGACGTTCGACACCGAGACGGGCGGAACGCCGCAAGCGGCGTTCGTCTCCAGCGCGATCGCCGCGGCGGCAGCCGCCTACCGCGACGACGAGCCGACATCGTACGAGCCGGCGGCGACGGAGACGCCGGACGAGACGACGGATGCGGCGGCCGAGGCGCCGAGCGACGAGGAGTCCGCGGCATCCGAAGCGACGCCTGCCGACTCCGAGTCCCCCCTCGACGAAGCGCCTGCGGTCGACGTCGATCCCGCGACGCCCATCACCGCCTCGTTCGCGGTCGCGAGCACGGGGATCATCGACATCGTTCCGCCGCCGTCGGACGCCTCGACCGATTCGGCTGCCGAGGCTGGGGCCGAGGACTCCGATGTCGACGTCGAAGCCCTGGATGACGTCGATGAGGAGCTCACCAGCGCAGACGAGGAGCGCGTGTTCGCGATGCCCGCAGCAGGCGGCGCCGACGACACCGACCTCCCGGAGGACTCCGACGTCGATGTGGAGGCGATCGGGGAGATCGACGAAGAGCTCTCCACGCCCGACCTCAGCGACGACGAGGCGGCGGGTGAGGCATCCGTCTCGTCGCCCGACGTCGAAGGCGACGAGCAGCGGCCGTGGGGCGAGTACGTCAAGACCGAGGCGGATCTCGAGGCCGACCGGTTCTTCGCGGCGTTCGACGGGAGCTCCGAGTCGAGCGACGACGCGAGTGAGGCCCCCGACGGCGGTGGCGAAAGCCCGCCGGACGACACCGGCGGCGGAGAGGGAGAGCCCGCCGAAGCCACCGAAGAGAACCAGGACGAGCACGAAGGGGGTGAGCCTCGATGAGCGTGGTCGCCGCGAGCCGTTCCGAATTCACGAAGCAGTTCTCGACGTCGATGTGGTGGATCCTCGCGATCGTCCTCGTCGCGTACGTCGGGTTCACCGCCGCCGTGCTCGCCTTCGCCCTGGCGGCATCGACCACCGGCGCGATCGGCGGCGAAGGGCCGTCTCTGCCGGCGGAGCAGATCAGCCCGCTGCTCTACAGCGTCGGCACCGCGGTCGGGTACGTCTTCCCGCTCTTGATCGGCACGCTCATGGTGACGACGGAGTTCCGCCACAAGACGCTCACCCCGACGTTCCTCGCGACGCCGCGTCGCGGCACGGTGCTGTGGGCGAAGATCGTGGTCGGCATCGTCGTCGGCGCGCTGTTCGGCGTGATCGGCGTCATCGCATCGGTCGGGCCGGCGGCGGCGTTCCTCGTCGGCTACGGCCTCGACACCGACTTCGCATCCGCCGACACGTGGGCCCTGCTCGGCCGCATGCTCATCGCGTATGTGCTGTGGGTCGTGATCGGCATCGGCGTCGGCGCGCTCGTGCGCAACCAGGTCGGCGCGGTCGTCGGCGTGCTCGTGTTCACCCAGTTCCTCGAGCCGGTCGCACGCGCAGCAGCGGCATTCGTCGAGCAGATCGAGCCGGTCGTGCGCTACCTGCCCGGCGCGGCGAGCGACGCGCTCGTCGGTGCGAGCATCTTCACGCTGTCGGCCGGACCCGGCGGAGGCACCGGCGACCCGCTCGAGTGGTGGGCCGGAGGGCTCGTGCTGCTCGCGTACGCGGTCGTGGCGCTGCTGCTCGGCTACTTCACGAGCTGGCGTCGCGACGTCTCGTAGCCCATACGCGGACCGGCGTGGCACGCCCGTGCCCTCTGCCGGTCCCTGAGCGAGGAGCGCAGCGACGAGACGAAGGGCGCGTGCGTGGTGCGCTTCGTCTCGCTGCGCTCGCTCAGCATCCGGAAGCGGCGCAGAGACGCCTCAGGTCGCGGGCGCGGGACTCGGCGCGGGCCGCGGCTTCTTCTTCTTGCCGCCCGGCTTCGGCCCGGCGCCGCCCTCGGGCTGCACCGGCACGGGAGCCGTTGCCGCGATCTCGGTGACCTCGGCGAGCTCCGCCTCGCCGTCCAGCTGAAGCGCTTGCACGAGCGCGAGGCCGTGACGGGTCGTGAGGATCACGCGATCGAACTCGTCGTGCCCCTCGAGATCGATCACGACGCCCGCGCGGTGGCGCCGGATGAGCGCGAAGTCCGTGCCGCCGGCCGACTTCCACGTGCCCATCGCAGCGATCCCCCACAGGTGCGTGCCGGGATCGGGAACACCCCGCAGCCACATCCACGCATCCTCGGTGAGCTGCACCTTCTTGATGGTGGACCGCTCGATCAGGACATTCCCCTTGCGGAATGACAGCGCCCGCTCGACCTTCGACAGCGCGACCTCGAGTCGCGTGGAGTCGAGCAGCAGGGTCACCATGGGACTAGTCTGCCAGCGGGCAGCGGGAGTCCGCGGGCCATTTGATGACAGAGACGCAACGATCCGCCCGTCCCCCGACGGTGCAAGACTGGAACGGTGACCCTGCTCGACCCGGCGCCCGCGCCGTCGCGCGTCTCGACCGCCGACGCCCTGGAGCGCGCCGAGCGCGGCGACCGACTCGACGTCGACGGCGCGCTGGCCCTGCTCGCCGCGAAGGACGACGACTTCGATCGGATGCTGCGGCTCGCCGCATCCGTACGCGATGTCGGCCTCGAACAGGCCGGACGACCCGGTGTCATCACCTACTCGCGCAAGGTGTTCGTTCCGCTCACGACGCTGTGCCGCGACCGCTGTCACTACTGCATCTTCGTCGACACCCCCGGCCAGCTGCTCAAGAAGCACAAGCCGATGTACATGTCGCCCGAGCAGGTGCTCGCGGTCGTGCGGCAGGGCCAGGCGCTCGGGTGCAAAGAGGCGCTCCTGACGCTCGGCGACCGCCCGGAAGACCGCTGGCCCGAGGCGCGCGCGTGGCTCGACGAGCACGGCTTCGCGTCGACGCTCGACTACGTCGCGCACATCGCACGACGGATCACCGCCGAGACCGGCCTGCTCGCGCACCTCAACCCCGGCGTGATGAGCGCCGACGAACTGCGGATGCTGCGCCCGACCGCACCCTCGATGGGCATGATGCTCGAAACGACATCACGGCGCCTGTTCGAGGAGCCGGGTCAGGTGCACTACGGGTCGCCCGACAAGGATCCGGCCGTGCGCCTCGCGGTGATCGAGGACGCCGGGCGCGAGCGCATCCCCTTCACGACGGGAATCCTCGTCGGCATCGGCGAGACGCTGCGCGATCGCGCCGAGTCGCTCGTCGCACTGCGCGAGTCGCATGAGCGGCACGGGCACGTGCAGGAGGTCATCGTGCAGAACTTCCGCGCGAAGCCTCGCACCGCCGCGCAGAGCGCGCCCGATGCCGACCTGCTGGAGTACGTCGCGACCGTCGCCGTCGCTCGGCTCGTGTTCGGGCCGCGCATGCGCATCCAGGTGCCGCCGAACCTGTCCGACCCCACCGAGTTCGAGCTCCTCGTGCGGGCGGGCGCCGACGACTGGGGTGGTGTCTCGCCGCTCACGGCCGACCACGTGAACCCCGAGCGTCCGTGGCCGCACCTGTCCGACCTCGCCGCGCGCACCGCCGCGCTCGGCTTCGAGCTGCGGGAGCGCTTGACGGCGCATCCGGAGTACGTGACGGATGCCGAGACCTGGCTCGACCCCGGGATGCACGCGCCGGTGGCGGCGCTCGCCGACCCGGCGACGGGCTTGGCGGCCGGCGACGTCAAACGGCCGGGCTCGATCGCGACATCGGGCACTCCGAAGGCCGGTGCGACGGGATCCGGCCCGGCGCTTTCACGCGCCATCCGCGTTCCCGGTCTCCCAGACGGGAGGCTCGGCGATGAGGACGTCCGACGCCTGGCGGAGTCCGCGGCCTCCGACCCCCTCGCGCTCGCCGACGAGGAGTGGGCGATCCTGCTCACGGCCACCGGCGGCGGGCTCGACGCGCTCGCGGCGACGGCCGACGACGTGCGGCGATACACCGTCGGGGAGGCCGTGAGCCTCGTGGTGAACCGCAACCTCACGTCGAGCGGCTTCCGTGCGAGCGGCGCGAGCGCGCCCGACGAGTTCGACCTCGACGACGCCGCCGCGATCGCCGCCGACGCGTGGGACCTCGGCGCGACCGAGCTGTGCGTGCAGGGACGCCTGCCCGATGCCGAGGTGCCCGAGGGGTACCTCGAGATCGTGCGTGCCGTGAAGGCGGCGACACCCGACATCCACGTCCACGCGTACCGTCCGCAGGACGTGTGGGACCTCGCCGATCGCAGCGACCTGGACCTCGACGGCGCCCTCGCGGCGATGCGAGACGCGGGGGTGGACACGGTGCCGGGCACGGGCGTGAAGGTGCTCAGCGAACGCGTGCGTGCGCTGGTCGCGCCGACCGACCTCGAGATCGACCGCTGGGTCGAAGGGATCACCGCCGCGCACCGCGCCGGCTTCCGCTCGACGTCGGTGCTCTTCTACGGACACGTCGAGACCGCCGCCGAGCGCATCGCACACGTGCGGGCCCTCCGCGGAATCCAGGACGCGACGGGCGGGTTCACCGAGTTCGTGCCGATTCCCCTGCCGGGTCCGGCGGGCGGCGTTCCCCTCGTCGCGGACCGTTCGCCCGTCGACGAGCACCGCGCGATGGTCGCCGTCTCGCGGCTCATGCTGAGCGGGAGCATCCCGCACATTCAGATCCCGTGGACGCGCGTCGGCCGCGAGACCGCCGCCGCGCTCCTCCAGGCGGGCGGCGACGACCTCGGCGGCACGCTGCTCGACGGTCGGGTCAAGCCCGAGGCGGGCATCGAGTTCGGTCTCGAACTGCCCGTGGCGGATGCCGCGGCGATCGCCGCGCGCCTGTTCCGCCCATTCCGTCAGCGCACGACCGACTACCGCACTGCGAGCGTGCGATGACGGATCCTCGCGGACGGCGCTTCGTCTCGCCTTCGGCTCGCTCGGCGACCGGGGTCGGGCCTTCGCCTCGCTCAGCGTCCGGCGGGCGCCTTGGCAGGGTCGACGTCGCGATCATCGGCGCCGGCTTCGCGGGCATCGCGATGGCCATCGCGCTCAGGCGCGCGGGCCGAGACGACTTCACGATCCTCGAGCGGGCGTCGGCCCTCGGCGGCACCTGGCGCGACAACACGTACCCCGGCGTCGCATGCGATGTCCCCGCGCACCTCTACGGACTCGCGAGCCACCCGAACCCGGACTGGTCGGGCCTCTACGCGCGCGGCGACGAGATCCAGCGGTACCTCGAAGGCGTCGCCGAGCGCGAGGGCCTGGGCGACCGCATCCGTCTCAACGCCCCTATGACGGGCGCCCGTTGGGATGACGACGATGACCTCTGGCTCGTCGAGACGCCGTCCGGAACCGTCGCGGCGAACACCCTCGTGCTCGCGTGCGGGCGGCTGACCGAGCCGAGGATTCCCGACGTCGCCGGGCTCGAGACGTTCCCCGGTCCGATGTTCCACTCCTCGCGCTGGGACCACCCGACCGACCTCACCGGCCTGCGCGTCGCGGTGGTCGGCAGCGGCGCGAGCGCCGTGCAGCTCTCCCCCGAGCTCGCGAAGATCGCGGAAGTCACGCTCTTCCAGCGCACTCCCGCGTGGATCGTCCCCCGCGGGGCGCACCCTTACACGGACGCCGACCGCGAGCGGCTCGCGTCGCACCCCGAAGAGCTCGCGCGGCTGCGCGCGGCCCTGTACGCCGAGGGCGAGGCGCGCTTCGCGTCGCGGTCGGGCGATGCCGAGGCGTCCGCGACCGCCAAGGCCATCGCGCTCGCGCACCTCGAGGCGCAGGTGCCCGACCCCGCGCTGCGCGCCCTCCTCACGCCGGACTACGCGTTCGGGTGCAAGCGCGTCCTGCTGTCGGATGACTTCTACCCCGCGGTGTCGTCGGGGGCGATCCGGCTCGTGCCGTCGGCGCTCGCCGCCGTCGAGGGAACGACGCTCGTGGCATCCGACGGGTCTCGGCATGAGGCCGATGCGCTCGTGCTCGCGACCGGCTTCGCGACGACCCGCCAGCCGTACGCCGACCTCGTGCACGGCGAGGGCGGCGAATCGCTCGCGGTGCACTGGTTCGAGGGCATGACCTCATTCGGATCGACCGTCGTGTCGGGGTTCCCGAACCTGTTCATCCTCGACGGCCCGAACGCGGCGCTCGGGCATTCGTCGTCGATCCTCATGATCGAGGAGCAGGCCGCGTACACGGTGCGGTGCCTCGTCGAGCGCGACCGCGCGGGCGGCGTGCTGCGGGTCGATCCGGGTGCGGAGGCCGCGTACACGGACGAGATCGCGGATGCCGCGGCCTCCACCCCCTGGCTCACCGGGGGGTGCCGCAACTGGTACGTCGACGAAAGGTCCGGCCGGCTCACGCTGCTGTGGCCCGGTACGGTGGACGCCTTCCGCGCGCGGCTCGCGCGCGCCGACGGCTCGGAGTTCGTCCATGTCCGCGCAGCCCGCGCGATGAAGGGAGTCACATGACCGTTCCGCTGCGGTTCGGATACAAGGCGTCGGCCGAGCAGTTCGGGCCGACGGAGCTGCTCGACTACGCGATGCTCGCCGAGGAGATGGGCTTCGACTCGGTGTTCGTGTCGGACCACCTGCAGCCGTGGCTGCACGAGGGCGGGCACGCCCCGGCATCCGTCCCCTGGCTCGGCGCGCTCGGCGCGAAGACCAGCCGAGTGCTCATCGGAACGTCGGTGCTCACCCCGACGTTCCGGTACAACCCGACGGTCGTCGCACAGGACTTCGCGACGCTCGGGGTGCTGTACCCCGGGCGCGTGATCCTCGGCGTCGGCACGGGCGAGGCGCTCAACGAGGCGAACCTCGGGATCGAGTGGCCCGATCCGCCCGAGCGCTTCCGCCGCCTCAAGGAGGCGATCGGGCTCATCCGGCGCCTGTGGTCGGAGGACCGCGTCAGCTTCGAGGGCGAGTTCTACACGACGAAGAACATCACCATCTACGACAAGATGGACGACCCCGTGCCGATCTACATCGGTGCGGCCGGCCCCGCCGCGACGCGCCTCGCGGGCCGCATCGCCGACGGCTTCATCACGACGAGCGGCAAGAAGCGCGAGCTCTACACCGACACGCTGCTGCCGGCCCTGCGCGAAGGGCTCGAGAAGGCCGGTCGCACACCGGACTCGATCGACACCCTCATGGAGATCAAGGTGTCGTTCCACCCCGACCGGCAGGCCGCCCTCGAGAAGACCCGATTCTGGGCGCCGCTCGCGCTGAGCCCCGAAGAGAAGATGGGCGTCGACGACCCTCTCGAGATGCAGCGCCTCGGCGAGCAGTTGCCGATCGAGCGCGCCGCGTCGCGGTTCATCGTGTCGGACGATCCGGACGAGCACGTCGAGCGCATCGCGTGGTACATCGACCTCGGCTTCCGGCACCTCGTGTTCCACGACCCGGGCGCCGACCAGGCGGAGTTCCTGCGGATGTACGGGGCGGAGATCCTCCCGCGCCTGCGCGCACGGTTCGCGTGACCGACGCCGCTGGGCCGGCGCCGGGCTGGACTGTCGTCGTGCCGGTCAAGCCCGCCGACCGTGGCAAGTCCCGCCTCGACGTGCCGGGCGTCGACCGTGTGGCGCTCGCGCGGACGATCGCCCTCGACACGATCGCGGCCGTCGCCGCGTGCGAGGCGGTCGAGCGGGTCGTCGTCGTGGGCGACGACGGCGGACTCGCTCTCGAGGCGAGCGGCATTCCGGGCCTGCGCTTCGTGCCCGAGCCCGCGCCGGGCGGGCTGAACGCCGCGATCGCCGCCGGCATCGAGACGCTGAACGAGCGGATGCCGCGTGCCGCCCTGCTCGGAGACCTCCCCGCCCTGCGCCCCGAGGACCTCGCCGAGGCCCTGCGCGCCGCGCGCGGCGTCGCGCGCGGAGTCGTCGCCGACGCGGACGGCACGGGCACGACGCTGCTGACGGCGGCACCGGGGGTCGCTTGGGAGTCGGCGTTCGGCGAGGACTCGTTGGCGAGCCACCGCGCAATGGGCGCGGTACCGCTGGACGTGCCGGATGCGTCGACCCTCCGTCACGACGTCGACACCGCCGAGCACTTCGCGGCCGCGCTCGCCCTCGGGCTCGGGCCGCGCACGGCGGCCCTCGTTCGCGCGAGCAGGACTTAGGCCGGGCGGCGGCGCAGGGCGAACGCCGTCACGCCGAGCGCGAGGACGAGGGCACCGGCGATCGCGCCGACGGTCCAGAAGATCACCGGGAGCTGCGGTCCCTCGGACGGGAGCGCCACGACAGCGGCGTCGTCGCCGCCCCCGCCGCCGGCGCATCCGTCGACTCCGCGGCACGCCTCCACGCTGCGGCGGTGCTCCTCGGCGATGACCGCGCGTGCGTCGCCGAGGGGGGTGGCCTCGGGCACGATCTGCGACGCCCAGTCGTTGAGCGGAGTCACCGTGTCGTCCGCGAGCATGTACCACGCGCCGCTCGGGGCGTCGTGGACGAGCTGCGCGTCGGGCGGCGCACCCGCGGCGAACATGAGCACGAGCTCACCGAGTTCGACGTCGTTGTCGTACCCGGCGAGCTCGTACTCAGCCTCGGTCGGCTCCCATGCCAGCGCGGTGCCCTGCACGACGCCGTCGGCGTCGAGCCGCACCGCGATCCATTCGTGCGCCTCTTCGACCGCGGCACCGTCCTCGTCGGCGAGGAAATCATTGCTCCACATGTGCACGGCGTGCGGCTCGCTCAAGGTTCCGCCCCCGCACACCTGGCCGAGCATCGTGCCGTCGTCGCCGACCGCGCAGTCCATGACCTCGAGGACGCCGTCGGGCACGTCATCGCCGACCGTCGCACCTGAGACGGCGAGGGCGAGAGACACCACCACCGAAGCGACCCACGCCATCCCGCACCTCCGCTCGGATCGTATCGACGGGGACGAGGCGGATGCGGGAACGGTTGTGGAACCGTGATGTGAAGTCAGCCGACCCGCTACGCGACCAGGAGGTACACCGCACCCACGATCGTCAACAGGACCACCAGACGCTCGAACAGCTGCTGGTCGATGCGGTCCGCGATCCAGCGGCCGAACAGCGCGCCCGCGATCACGGCGGGGGCGAGCACGAGGTCGAGCAGCAGTCCCGGCACCGTGATGAGCCCCAGCCCGATCGAGAACGGGAGCTTCGCGACGTTGACGATCGCGAAGAACCATGCGGTCGTGCCGAGGAACTCCTTCACCGGGAACCGCGACGCGAGGAAGTACATCGACATGACCGGCCCGGCCGCGTTCGCGACCATCGTCGTGAAGCCGCCGAGGGTGCCGTACACGGCGGCGGCGACGCGGTGCGTCCCGCCCTCTGCGATCTGTCGTCCCATGCGCCGCCGCAACAGGGTGATCGCGATCACCAGGAGCAGCAGCACGCCGATCACGCGCCGCACCCACGTGTCGTCCGCGATCGCGAGGAACCCGAAGCCCAGCAGCAGTCCCACCACGACGGCGGGCGCGAGGCCGAGGAGCGCCTTCCAGTTCGCGTGCCGGCGGTACGCGATCATCGCGAAGACGTCCGCGAGGATCAGCAGGAGCAGGATCGTGCCCGTCGACTGGCGTGCCGGCAGCACCGCCGCGAAGACCGCGACCGCGACGGTGTTCGTCCCGGGGATCGCGGTCTTCGAGATGCCGATGGACGCGGCGGTGACCGCGAGCAGCGCCCACGCGAGCGCCGACAGGTCGGGCACGTCAGCCGTGCCCGGCGTCGAGGGCCGTTGCCGCGAGCGCGGTGGAGGCCGCGGCATCCGTCATCCACAAGGGCCGGACGACGGGACGGATGCCGCGCCGCTCGACGTCCGCCGCGAGGTGGGCGTCCTCCTCGGCGATGAGCCACGCGTCGAGCAGCCCGCCCTCCGCGCGAGCCCCGAAGTGCGCGGCGACCGCGGCCGCCGACGTCTCGACGCCGATCGCGGTGAGGCACACGTCGGCCATGCCGCGCACGACGCGGCCGCCGATGATGGGTGACACGCCCACCACGGGGGCGCTCGTCGCTCGCAGGGCGTCGCGCACGCCCGGCACCGACAGGATCGGTCCGATCGACACGACGGGATTCGACGGTGCGAGCAGCACGATGTCGGCATCCGTGATCGCGTCGACGACGCCCGGCGCCGGTTCCGCCCGCTCGATGCCGGGGTTCTCGAAGCCGACCGGCTCGAGCGTCGCGCGGTGGCGCGTCCACCACTCCTGGAAGTGGAGCGACCGGATGCCGTCGCCGTCGCGCACCGTGACGATCGTGTCGACCTCGGCGTCGGTCATCGGCAGCAGCCGCGCTCCGAGGGGCCAGCGGCGCGACATCCGCTCGATCACCTGCGTCGGGGTGAGCCCTTCGCGCAGCCAGCCCGTGCGCGCGAGGTGCGTGCCGAGGTCGAGGTCTCCGAGGGTGAACCACGGCCAGCCCCCACCCCACTCGCGCAGCTCGTGGTTGACGCGCTCGGTGTCGCCCGCCCGACCCCATCCGCGCTGCGTGTCGTTCACCCCCGCGAGTGCATACGTGACGGAGTCGACGTCGGGCTGGAGCCGCACGCCCGAGAGCCACAGGTCGTCACCCGTGTTGACGACGACGGTGAGCACGCGGGCGGTGTCGTCGATGCCGCGTTCGCGCAGCGCGCTCCTCACTCCGAGGGTGAACTTCGACCCGCCGACACCGCCGGCGAGCACGACGACGCGGGGGGAGTCATGCATCCCCACAGGCTATCGGCGGTCGAACGCGCCGCCGGCGGCGCTACTGCTCGATTGGCCGGATCATGCCGGTCGGCGGCGCGAACTCGTCGGCGGCGTGCGGCAAGGGGAACTGCGCGACCGCCTCGATGAGCGCGTCGACGGTCTGCGTCTCGGCGACGACGTCGACCGCGAGGCCGGCCTTGCGGGCGTCCTTCGCGGTGCGGGGCCCGATGGCGGCGATGATCGTCGTGCTCGGCACGTCGGGGAACTGCGCGTGCACCTGCTCGGCGACCGAACCGCTCGTCACGAGGATTGCGTTGATGCGGCCGCTGCGCACGTCCTGCGCGATGCGCTCGGTGACGGGTACGCCGACGGTGCGGTAGGCGACGACGCTGCGAACGCGGTGGCCGGCCTGCTGCAGCATCCGCGTCAGCATCGGCTTGGCGATCTCGCTGCGCAGCGTGAGGATGTCGCGCGGCTCGGGCTCGAGGGCGATCATCTGCTCGGCCATGCCCGCGGCGGAGTTGTCGCGCTCGGGGACGAGGTCGACGCGGTAGCCCATCGACTGGAGCGCGGCCGCCGTCGTCTCACCGACGGCCGCGACCTTGGTCTTCGCGGGGATCGTGGCGCGGTACGCGTAGAGGACGTCGACCGTGGTCGCGCTCGTGATCGTCACCCAGTCGAACGCGCCGGCAGCGAGGTCGGCGAGCGCCTTCTCGAGCGTCTCGATGTCGTCCGTCGGCGCGAAGTTGATGAGCGGCGCGATGACGGGGATGGCTCCCTGGCGGCGCAGGGTCGCCGCGACGCCGTCGCCCCACGGGCCCCCGCGGGGCACAAGGACGCGCCAGCCGGTGAGGGGCTTGTCGGGCGTCGGTCGGACTGCTGCGTTCATATCTCGTCATCCGGGCGCTGTCGTGGAACTTCGCCAGCCGCCCCAAACGTCGAGCAGCCGACGCGCGTGCGAATCCGCCTCGGATCTGCGGATTCGCGCATCGGCAGCATCGCACCATCGCACTGCCTGCCTTCGAGCATACCCCGCGCGGCGCGCGGTCTCGCCGGGCGCGAGCCCGGCATGAAGGGCCTCAGCGGGTGTACGCGCGCACGCCGGCCCACACGATCGCCCCCACTGCGACCGCCCCGGCGACGATGGCCGCCATCGTCAGTCCGGGGTTGCGACTCTGGAACGCACGCGCCTTCGCGATGGTGCGATCCACCGCCTTGCCGACGCGCCTCGGCACGTTCGCCTTCTCCTCGATCGCGGCGAGCGCGGCCTTCAGCTCGGCCCGCGCGCGCTCCACGGGATCGTCGATGCCGAGCTCGACCGCCGTCCGGGGGATGGCGGAGGTTCGGGTGATGTCAGAGCTCATCGCGCACCTCTCTCACGTCCTGGGCGATCGATTGAACCGGCGTCTCGCGCTTCGCGAGCCGACGGAAGCGAAGGATGCCGAGCAGCGCCAGCACGATGGCGACCACGAGCGCGAGACCGAAGACGAACAGGGCCGACGCCCACACCGGCCACCACGACGAGAGCCCTGCGATGAGGAATGCTCCGAACGCGGGGATCGACCAGAACAGCACGAAGAGCGCGGCGATCATCCACAGCGCGCCCCACCCGCCGTCCTTCGCGGTCTTCGCGACCCACTTCTTCGCGGCGTCCACCTCGGCCACGACGAGGTTGCGCACAAGCTCGGGCACCTCGCCGAGCAGCGTCAGCAGGCTGTCGTCGGCGCGGTCGCGAAAGCGTCGCGGCTCGCTCATGTCACTTCCCGTCGGTGGCGCTGCGGCGGGCCTTCTTGGCTTCGTCGACCGCGTCCTTCACGTCTTCCGCCACATCCTCCGCCGCTTCCTTCACGGCGCGGGACGTCTTCTTCGCCGCGGCGCCGACGTCGTCGGCCTGGTCCTGCCCGACCTTGAGCGCCGCGTCGAGGCGCTCCCCGGGCGAGCCCTTCGTCGATGCGGCCTTGCCGACCTTGACGGCTGTGTCCCACAGCGTGCTGGGGAGGGCCATCGCGCTCGACTTCGCGAAGTCCTTGACCTTCTCGACCTGTTGCTGGACCGGGTCGAGGTTCCACACCTTCTGAGCCTGAGCCTTGATCTGCTCGTAGCGCTCGCGGCCGGCGCGCGTGCCGAGCACGTACCCCGCTGCGAGTCCGATGACGAGTCCTACTTTGCCCCTCATGAGGTCTCCTGACGCTCGTTCGCGTGTCCGATGCCACCCAAGGTTAGTCCCGTATTCCGTTTCGGGCATCCTCCCTTGACAAGGCGGTGCAAGAGGGTTCACGGATGCGCCGCCCGCCCGTCATCCGATCGCCGCGTCCCCCCACAGGATGGTCCGCCGCACGCGATCCGCCTCCTCGCGCGCGTCGAGCACGACCTGCGCGAGCCCCGGCCCCGACAGCCATGCGCCGGCGACGCCGAGTCCCGCGACGCCCGCGACGGCGTGCCGTGCCGCGGCGTTGACCTCGGCGCGCCCGATCGCGGAGGCGGGCCGCGGGAGCTCCGCGCGCCACCGGTTCGCGCCGAGGAGGCGCACGCGCCCGGCGTCGATCCCGAGAAGGGCGGATGCCTCGGCGACCGCGAGCGCGAACGCCTCGGCGTCGTCGAGGCCCTCAGTCGCGGGGCGTGCGCCACGCGTGCCGAAGCTCACCCGCAGCACGTGCCCACCCGTCGCCTCGGCGAGCTCGGGGTGACGGCGCGACAGCGCGAGAAGTCCTGTTGCGCGGTGCGTGCCGGGGACGGGGTAGACGGTGAACGCCGCGGCGCGCGACCCGGTGCGCTCGGCGTCGCCGGGGGTGGCGGCGTCGAGCTCGGGCGACTCGAGGACGAGCGTCACGAGTTCGAGCGGCGTGGACTCGGCCGCTCCGGACCCCAGCCGCGGCACGACGGGTGCGAGCAGGCGCCGGGACTCGGCCTCGGGTGTGGCGACGATCACGGCGTCGAAGATCTCGGGCCCGCGGTCGCGCCCGGGTTCGGCACCGCCGGCCGCCTCCGACGCGACGCGCCACCGCCCGCGATCCGCCGTGATCGAGGCGGCGCGCTCCCCCGTGCGAAGGTCCGCCTCGAGGTTCGCGAGCCGCTCCTCCAGCGCCGTGACGAGACTCGCGACGCCGCCGCGGATGCTGAGCAGCGCGGGGTCGGACGGCATCCCGACGCGAAGATCGGCGACGGCGGCGCCCAGTGATGCCGTGCGCGTCAGGGCTGCGCTCAGCCCGGGAGCCGCGGCGTCGACATCGACCTCGTCGGGGTGGATGCCGTAGACCCCGAGCGACAGCGGCGCGACCATCCGGTCGAGGACGCGATCGCCCATGCGCGAGCGCACGAGCCGCCCGAGGCTGCGCTCACGGCCGATCGTGAGCGGCGGGCGCAACCGGTCGACGTACGCGCGCCACGCGCCGGACCACCCGATGATGCGACGCACCGACTCGTCCCACGGATTCTGCGGGATGCCGACGAGCGTCTCGCGCGGCAGCGGAGCAGCGCCCGAGGGCAGCCCCGCGATCCACGTGTCGCCGACGCGCGTGGACACGACCACATCGCCCAGCCCGAGCTCGTCGGCGAGCGCACGGACGGCCGTCGCCGACTCGGGGAACCCCTCGGCGGTGAGGTCGACGTCGGCGCCCGCGATCCGGGCCGACGCGATCGTGCCGCCGAGGCAATCGGATGCCTCGAACACCGTCACGCGCGAGCCCACCTTCGCGCACTCGAGTGCCGCGACGAGGCCCGCGATCCCGCCGCCGATCACGGCGACGCGCGCGTGCTGAACGTGTGACGCGAGGTCGTTGGAGGCGCCGAACACGCCCTCCATCCTCGCATCCGCCGGGGACGTCGGTGGCCCGCCGGCGGGTCAGCGGCGCTTGCGGCGGGCGCGCGCCTCGGCGCGCGTGAGGGGCGCCGATTCGGACGCCTCGTCGGCCGACGCCTCCGATGACGGCGCAGCCGACGGGACAGCGGGTGCGGCATCCGTGATCTCCTCGATCGCCGCGACGTCGGCCTCGGCGACACTTCCCGACGACACCGACGTCACGCGCCCGTCGTGCAGCTCGATCACGCGGTCGGCGCGACGCACGAGCAGGGGGTCGTGCGTCGAGACGACGGCGGCGATGCCGCGCGTGTGGACGAGCTCGCCGATGAGGTCCATGACGGTGGTCGCGGTGCGCGAGTCGAGCTGCCCGGTCGGCTCGTCGGCGATGAGCACGCGCGGGCGCGACACGATCGCACGGGCGATGCCGACGCGTTGCTGCTGTCCGCCGGAAAGCTCCGCGGGGCGCTGGGGAGCCTGGTCGGCGAGGTTCACGAGACGCAGTGCCTCGGCCACGCGCTCCTCGCGCTCGGCGGGGTCGGTGCGGGCGATGCGAAGCGGTAGCTCGACGTTCTCGGCCGCCGACAGCACGGGGATGAGGCCGAACGACTGGAACACGAACCCGAGCTTCTCGCGGCGCAGATCCGCGAGATCGTCCTCGCCGAGCGCCGTGGCCTCGACGTCGCCGATCCACACGCGGCCCGACGTGGGCCTGTCGAGACCGCCGAGCAGGTTGAGCAGCGTCGTCTTTCCCGCGCCGGACGACCCGCGCACGACGACGAGCTCGCCCTCGTTCACCTCGAGGTCGATGTCGACGCACGCGTGCACGTCGCCCGCGCTCGACGTGAACACGCGGTTGAGCTTCTCGGCGCGCAGCGCGACGGTCATGCGTGGTCCTCCTCTTGCTCTGCGCCCTCCGGTCCCTGGCCCGCCCCCGGCCCCTGAGCCGCCCCCGGTCCCTGAGCCGCCCCCGGTCCCTGAGCCGCCCCCGGTCCCTGAGCTTGTCGAAGGGTCGACGCCTCGACGGGCTCGGCGACCGGTGTGGACTCGGCGACCGGTGTGGGCTCGGCGACCGGTGTGGGCTCGGCGACCGGTGTGGGCTCGGCGACCGGAGCGGGCTCGGCGACCGGAGTGGGCTCAGCGTCCGGGATCGGGGGCGCCGCATCCGGTTCCCGGCGCTGCCCAGGCCATACGCCCACGTGGTCGGGCTCGAGCGCGAGGCGCACGCGCTCGCGCAGGTCGAGCGCCTGGACGAACTCGTCGGGAAGCTGCAGGCGGCCGACGCGGTCGAGCACCGCGTACTCCTCCGCGACGTGGTGCTCGGCGCCGGTCTCGTCGGTGCGCGTCGAGCGCAGCACCTCGGTCGAGGTGCGTCCGTCGCGGATCTGCACGGTGCGGGCGACGTGCTCCGACACGGCGGGGTCGTGCGTCACGATGAGCGTCGTCACACCGAGCTCGCGGTTGACCGAGCGCATGGCCTCGAGCACGTGCGCGCTCGTCGTGTCGTCGAGCTCACCGGTCGGCTCGTCGGCGAGCAGCACGCGCGGGTTGTTCGCGATCCCGACCGCGATCGCGACGCGCTGCTGCTCACCGCCGGACATCTCGGACGGCTTGCGCTCGGCGCAGTGCGCCACCTCGAGCAGGTCGAGCAGCTCGTCCACGCGCTTGCGGCGCGCGGCCGCGCCCTTCACCTCGCCTGTGACGGCGAGGGCGGCGGCGACGTTCTCGCTCGCCGACAGGTACGGGAGGAGGTTGCGCGACGTCTGCTGCCACACGAACCCGACACTGCGCCGGCGGAACTCGACGCGCTCCTTCTCTTTCATCGACAGCAGGTCGTGGCCCGCCACCCACGCGACACCGGCCGTCGGCTGGTCGAGGCTCGACAGGATCGACAGCAGCGTCGACTTGCCCGAACCGGATGCCCCGACGACGGCGACGAGCTCGCCAGGGTCGATCCGCAGGTTGAGGCCCTGCAGCGCCTGCACCTCGACGCCCGGCCCCGCGCCGGTCGTCACCTTGAAGATGCGCACGAGGTCGACGCACAGGATGTCCGCGTCGGGAGCGGTCATGTGGGCCATGGTCCCATCCTTCCTCGATGGTGCGGCGCGGTCATGTGCCCTCCTCGACGGTGCGCAGGGCTCGGGCGGCGCGGATGCGGCGCGACACGAGCAGCGCGATGGCGGTCAGCACTGCGGCGAGCGCGACGAACCCGCCGACCGTGAGAGCGAGGATCGCGGGGTCGAGCCGGTACGACGGCTGCACCGTCGAGCCCGTGAAGGGCCGCAGGTCGACCGCGGCGAGCACGACGAGCGGCACGATCGCACCGAAGACGGTTCCCGCCACGATCGCGGCCAAGGCCGGTGGGCCGACCTCCCACAGCGCGAGCGAGGTCGATGCGCGACGCGGTGCACCGAGCGTGCGCAGGAGTGCGAGCAGGCGGTTGCGCGGCTCGGTGGCGAGTGTGAGGGTCATGACGATCGCGAGCGCGCTGAGCAGCGCGGTCACCGCGGTCGCGATGAGCAGCGCCCATCGCACTCCCTGCACGGCGGGCCCGGCCTGGATCCGGTCGGCGATGAGGTCGGCGGTGTCGATGCGCGCGTCGAACGGGAACGCCGCGCGCAGCTGCTCCTCGACGGCGTCGGGGGCGGCATCCGGTTCGAGTCGAACGAGCACCGTGCGGTCGCTCGGGTCACGACCCAGCACATCCTCCGCATAGGCGGCGTCGATCGCCGCCCAGTTCTCGCGCGCGCCGATGGGCGACGGACCGCTCGTGACGCCGACGACCTCGGCGGGCACCGACCCGAGCCTCAGCTCGTCGGAGCCGCCGATGATCCGCGCGGTCGCTCCCGCCACGACCATCGGCATCGGCCCGTCGTCCGTCGGCTCGAGCGACGCGCCCGGCGGCAGCAGGCCGGGCTCGTCGCCCTGCACGTCGCGCAGCTCGGCGCCGTTCACCACGAAGACCGACGTGGCACGCTTCGCGCCGTTCACGTCGAGGGTGGAGGGCTCGGCGCCGGAGATGCCCGTCGCGGCGGCCACCCCGTCGATGCCACGCACGCGGTCGAGCTGCTCGAGCGTGAAACTGCCTCCCGTGATCCGCATGTCTGCGCCCACCTGGGCGCGCGCGGACTGGGTGATGCCCGATTGGAGTGCGGAGAGGAGGATGCCGGATGACACGGCCACCGACACCCCGACGACGAGCGCGAGCACGGGGGTGAGCCCGATCGACGGCTCGCGGAGGGCGCGCGCCGCGCCCACGAACGCGTCGAGACGGCTCGACCGGCGCGCGCGGTCGAAGATGCCGTGCAGGGGGATCGGGTAGAGCCGCAGCGTGATGAGGCATGCCGTGATCGCGAGAAGCAGCGGCGCGGCGGCGAGGAGCGGATCCAGGCCCGAACTGTAGCCCCGCACGAAGAGGAGCACGAGCGTGAGCGCCGTGAGCGCGACGACGATGCCCTCGCCGATGAGGCGCACGCGGGAGCCGCCGAGGTCGAGATCGGTTCGCGCGCGCCGCTCCGCCGCCGCCGGGGCGAGCACGACGAGGATCGCGATCGGAGCGAGGCCGATCACGAGTGCGGGGAGGAAGTCGAGGACGGTCGGGGTCGCGCCGAACACCGCAGCGCCGACGATCGCCGCGATCGCGGCGCCGATCACCGCCGGCACGATGCCCGCCACGACGCCCTCGAGCCCGAGGATCCCGCGGAGCTGTCCGAGCGATGCGCCGCGCGCGGACAGCAGGCGCAGGCTCGGGCGGCGGCGCTCGAGGATGAGCCGGCATCCGAGCACCAGCACCGCGGCGGCGACGCCGATCGGACCGGCCACGATCATCGCGATGACGGCCACCGTCGACGCGCCCTGCGCGAGCGCGAGCTCGATCTCGCCTGTGACGTCGGCCTGGAAGCGCAGGCTCAGGATGCCGATTCCGCCCGACGACGATCCAATCGTGTGCGAGACCGCCGTCAGCTTGCGCAGCGCCGCCGCCGTGTCTTCTGCCGTCGCCGCGCTGATGCGATCGATGTCGGTCGGGAACCACACGGTGGTGGAGTACAACCCGCGCAAGCCGCTCGTGATGAGCGACGCGGGGTGCGGGAACGCCATGCCCGTCACGACGCGTGGAAGGTTGCCGTCGTCGAAGATCTTCGGCGTGAGCGACGAGGGCACGTGCTCCCAGAAGCCGGCGTCGGGGTCGACAGGCTCGAAGGTGCCGACGAGCACGAGCTCGACGAGGGCCGCGGGTATGCCGACCGACCTCGTCTCGCCGACCGCCCACTCCATCTCCCCCGCCGTTTCGGCCGAGACGACGACTTCGACGCGATTGGCGACGCTTCCGCCCGGAATCGACGCGGATGCGACGGGCTCGGGCAGATACGAGGCGGCGGGTTCCGGCATCCGGCCCTCGACCAGGACGATCTCGTCTTCGATTCCGGGCGCGAACGCCATGCTCACGGCGCGCGTGCGCGGCGCCTCGGCGACGGGCATGTCGGTCACCGTCGTCACCGCGCGACCGGTGCCGAGGACCTCGGGAAGCGGGTCGTCGGCCTCGACGCGGATGCCCTCGACAGCGTCGAGGAACGTCCCCCACACCTCTTCCGTCGTCGACGGGACCGAGAAGTCGTGCGCACCGAGCTGCGGCGCGCCCGCGGTCTCGGAGACGACGTCCCGCTCGAGCGCGCCGAGCACGCCGAGGCGATCGCGAAGCGCCGCATCCGACAGCAGTCCGAGCACGATCGGCGCCGCCGTCGCGAGGAACGAGAGCATGAGCACGAGGAGCGCCACGACCGCGCCGCCGCCGATGCGCGAGCGCAGGTGGTGCGACACGAGGGCGCGGGTCGTGACGCGGCGGCTCATCGCGACTCCTCCCCCACGGTCGCGGTGCGCGCGGCGCGCGAGACGCCGGTCGCCGCGTACACGACGATCGCCGCGAGGCCCACCGCGAGGGCGGTGACCGCGATGACGAGCGGCGTCCATGCGACGTCGATGCCTCCGGCGAGCGCGAGGATGCCCGGAGTCACGGCGCGCACGAGGTCGGGTACGACGAGCCACGACACGAGCACACCCGCGCCGGCGCCCAGCACGAGCGCCGCGCCGAAGACGCCTCCGAGCTCCGCCGCGCGCATGCGCGCCTGTCGCCGCGGAGTGATGCCGACGGCACGCAGCACGCCCAGCTCCCGCCTGCGTGCGATGGCGAGCGTCTGCACGATCGCGAACGCCGCCACGATCGACAGCACCGCCGACCCCGCGGTCGCTATCCACCACCCCGGCACAAGCGCGCCCACGACGCTCGCCGCAAGGCTCGGGGCGGAGGTCGCGACAGGTCGGTCGTTCATCGCAGCGCTGAGCGCCGCATCCGCCCCTGTGTCGCCCGCGGCCCACAGCGAGTTCGGCGGCACGATCGACGTGCCCCGCTGAAGCTGCGACGTGAGCAGGTTCTCGAGAGGAGCGAAGAGCGCGAGGGTGCCGGATGCTCCGGGCACCGCGTCCACGACAGAAGAGAGGACGACGTCGACCCGACGGCCCGTGCCGGCGTACCGCAGTTCGAGGAAGTCACCCGGCCCGACGCCGAGCCGGGACGCGAGCGCCTTCGTGGCGACCGCCAGCACGGGCGGACGCTGCGAGTCGACCCCGCCGTCCTGCATGGGAGGCGCCGCGGCGAGGACGCCTCCGTCGCCGCGCCACACGACGGCGTCAGGGTTCTGGCCCGTCATGATCCCCATGCCGGAGACATCGAGCGGCCCGACGCCGATCGACTCGGCATCCGCGACCTCGATCGTGATCTGGCCGCCCGCGACGGGGCCGAGCCCCGTCGCGATCGCGAGCAGACTCCACGGCGCCCTACCGTCGGGCAGTTCAGACTCACCCTCGAAGTACCCCGTGAAGTCGAGGTCGCCCGTGAACTGCGGCAGGTTGTCCGCGTCGAAGACGAGGCCCCCGTCGAGTGGGAGGGCGAACGGCGCGCCGGTCGCGTCGAGCAGCAGCGCGTTGACGTTGAACCCCTGTGGGAAGCCGTCGACGACATGAACGTCGAGACGCACGCGCAGTCCGGTCGCATCGTCGCCGAGGGGCACGGGCTCCGAGCGGGCGACGTCATCGGCGCCGACATCCGCTGTCGCGGCGAGCGCGTCACGGTCGATGATGCCACCCGCCGTCGTCACGACGTCGTCGATCATGGCCGTCGGCACCGCGACGAGCTGCGCGTTCGTCTGCCCGATCTCGACGCGCTCGACCAGTGCGGCCGACGCCGCGTCGATGCCGTCGATCGACGCCGCCTCGAGCACCTGGCCGGGGTTAACGGACTGGGGCTTCGTGTCGACCCGCAGATCGGCACCGGTGCGCACCGCGGCCGAGTCCGTCGTCATCGCGCTCCACGTCGCCGCGTACGCGGACGCGAAGACGGTCTCGGCGACCGTGAGCCCCACCAGCAGCACGGCGACCGCGTAGATCGGCACGCGTCGAGACACCTGCCGCACGGGGTAGGCGGGCGCGAGTGACGGGATCGCCGCCGACGGGCGCGCCACCACGGCTGACGCGGCGCCGAAGAGCGCGAGCGCGACGAGGGCGCCCGCCATGAGCACGACGGCCGGAGCGATCGCGACGATCGGGTCGAAGCCGCCGGCACGTGCGGCGGGAAGCTGCCACACGACGAGCGCCGCCGCGAGCAGCACGACCACCACGAGTGCGGCCGTCGTGGCACGGGTGGTGCGCGTCGACCCGGCTCGGCGCTCGCCGCGGCGCAGGGCGACCGCGAACACGACGCCGAGCACGACGACCGCCGCGAGCGCAAACGGCCACTGGGCGAGGGCCTCGAGCGCCGATCCGCCCGCGATGGCCGCGATCGCCGCCGCGAGTGCGACACCCACGATGCCGCCGGCGACGACCACGACGAGCGCCTCGCCCGCGTCGAGCAGGCGCGCCTGACCCCACGACAGGCCGCGCGCCCGGATCGTCGCGGTCTCGTCGTCGCGCGCGGCCGCGATGAGCCGCGCCAATTGCGCGATGGCCGTGCCCGCGAGGATCGCCACCAGGAGCACGAGCGCCGGGGTGGCCGTCGCGAGCGCGGTCGCGCCGAGGGCGATCTGATCTGCCACGTCTTCGGCCGACAGACCGGGTGGCGGCGGATGCCCCGCCTCCCCCGCCGCGCGGGCGAGCGCCGCCGGCACGAGGCACACGGTCGAGACGGCGACCTCCACGGTCGCAGCCGCACTCGCGAGCAGCCCCACGCGCGCGACCGCGCGTGCCCGCCACAGGGGGCCGGTCGTCAGCGACGACGAACGGGGTTTCGGCATTCGGTCAGCGTCCTGGGTGCTCGGGTTCGCGCCCAGGGCGCGAGAGTTCTCTGACAACCTAACCGAGCCGGTGCGAGACTTGCGGCATGACTTTGCACATCACCGGCGACACCGCGGCGGACCGCCTGCTGAGCGACGATCCGCTCGCCCTGCTCATCGGCATGCTCCTCGACCAGCAGGTCGCGATGGAGACCGCGTTCGCGGGTCCGCTCAAGATCCGCGAACGGGTCGGCACGCTCGACGCGGGCGCCCTCGCGGCCTACGACCCGGATGCCTTCGCCGAGGCGTTCAAGCAGCCGCCCGCGGTCCACCGGTTCCCGGGATCGATGGCCGCGCGCGTGCAGGCGCTGTGCGCCGCGGTCGAGCAGGCCTGGGGCGGCGACGCATCCGCGATCTGGACCACCCCGGCTGCTGGGCAGGCGGAAGCACCCGACGGCGCCGAGGTGCTCAAGCGGCTCAAGAAGCTCCCGGGCTTCGGCGACCAGAAGGCGAAGATCTTCCTCGCGCTCCTCGGCAAGCAGTACGGCTACGACGGCGCGGGGTGGCGCGAGGCATCCGCCCCCTACGGAGAAGAAGGCTCGTACCGCAGCGTCGCCGACATCGTCTCGCCCGAGTCGCTCGCGAAGGTGCGCGAGTACAAGCGCGGCGTGAAGGCTGCGGCGAAGTCCGGCGGCGGAGGCGTCTGATCGGCCAGGCCGACGGCGGAAGGGGCTGATTCCCCTCCCCAGGGCCAGCGCTGCGTACGTTATCCCCAGGATGAAACTCCTCCGGATGCCGCATTCCGCGAACCCCTAGGGTGGAGGGAACCGGTCCCACACCGAGGTGCGGGCCGCCCGCTGGGGAGGAGACCCGTTGGAGCTCACGCCGTTCATCGTCATCGGGGGAATCGGGCTGCTCGTGCTCGTGATCTCGCTCCTCGTGGGTGACATCTTCGACCACTTCGAGATCGGCGACGGCGCCATCTCGGGCACCGCCCTCGGCGTCGCGGCGGTGGTGTTCGGCGCATCCGGCGTGCTCACCACGACGGCGGGCCTGGATCTTGTGTGGGCGTACGTCCTGGCGGTCGTGCTCGCAGTCCTCGCGTACCTGCTTGCGGTGTTCTTCGTGCGGAGGCTCACGAAGTCCTCCGACGGCGTGCCGGTCTCGGCGCTCGGGCTCACAGGAGTGACCCGCTCCACGGTGTCGCCGTCCGGCGGCGAGGTGAGCCTCGACGGTCCGCATGAGGTCGAACGGCGCCTGGCGTTCGCCGACGACACGATCGCCGAGGGCGTGCGCATCCGCGTCGTCGAGCACGCCGGCACGCGCGTCAAGGTCGTCGCGGAGTAAACACCTGAGCCGCGCAGCGGCGACGGATGCGGCTGCCGTTCGCCGCGGCATCCGGATCACCCCCCCACACCCGGAAAGGACACCCATGCCGGTCGATGTCATCCAGATCAGCGCCGTGGTCGCGCTGGTCGTCGCGGTCCTCGGACTGCTCGTGTTCATCGCGCGACGCATTCGTCGCGTGCCTCCCAACGAGGCCCTCGTGATCGTCGGCCGCGGCGCCGGCAAGCCCGCCCCCGGCGAGGCGCCCGGCGGCCAGCGCGTCGTGATCGGCGGCCGCACCTTCGTGTGGCCGATCCTCCAGCAGGGATTCTCGATCTCGCTCGAGCAGCGCCAGATCGGCATCACGGTCGAGGGCGTCGACAAGAACCGCATCAAGATCGCGATCAAGGCGTCGATCAACTTCAAGGTGTCGGGCACCGAAGAGGGCGTGCGCCGCGCCGCGCAGCGCTTCCTCTCGCAGCAGGACGCGCTGACCGAGATCATCAAGGAGTCGCTCGAGGGGTCGCTCCGCTCGATCGTGGGCGACATGACGATCGAGCAGATCATCTCCGACCGCAAGAGCCTTTCCGACCGCGTCGTCGCCGAGACGAAGGCCGACCTCGTCGAGCAGGGTCTGCAGGTGGACCTCCTCAACATCAGCGACATCTCGACGCCCGGCAGCGACTACCTCGCGAACCTCGGCCGCGCCGAGGCGGCGCGCGCCCGTCAGGTCGCCGAGATCAGCGAGGCCGAGGCCGCCCGCGCGAGCGAGTTCGCGCGCATCGAGGCCGCCGAGCAGATCGCCGAGCGCCAGAAGGCGCTCTCGCTGCGCCAGGCCTCGATCAAGGCCGACACCGACCGCGCGAACGCCGAGGCCGAGGCCGCGGGCCAGCTCGCCAAGGCCGAGCAGGACAAGCTCGTCGCCGTGCAGGAGCGCGAGGCGCTCACCGAGCAGGCGCTCGTGACACAGGAGCGTCTCGACATCGAGATCCGCAAGCCGGCCGAGGCCCAGGCCTACGCCGAGGTGCAGGCGGCCACCGCCCGCCGCGACGCCGCGAACGCCGCCACCGAGGCCGACGCGTTCAAGCGCACGAAGATCGCCGAGGCGAACAAGGTCGCCGCCGTGCAGGACGCCGAGGCCGCCGCGGCCGCGGTGCGCCTGGCCGGCAGCGCCGAGCGCGACAAGCAGGTCGCGCTCGCCGAGGGTGTCAAGGCCGAGGGCGAGGCGCGCGCCGCCGCGATCCAGGCCGAGGGTCTCGCCGAGGCGGCGTCGACCGACGCGAAGGCGCTCGCGCTGCAGAAGTACGGCGAAGCGGCTCTCGCGCAGGAGATCATCTCTCGCCTGCCCGAGATCGTCCGCGCGGCCGCCGAGCCGATCGCGGCGATCGACAAGATGACCGTCGTCTCGACCGACGGCGCCTCCGACGTCACGAAGACCGTCGGCAAGGTGCTCGGCGAGGGCACCGAGGTCGTGAAGGGCCTCACGGGGCTCGACCTCGCGGCGCTCCTGCAGTCGTTCGCCCTCAAGGGCGCCCCGGCCGATGTGCTGCCCGTGTCACCCGACGGCGCGGTCGCGAAGAACTGACGCGCCCACGCGGGGCCCGCGGCTTCGCGCTGTCGAATCCTGCACACGCGGCCGTCACGAACGACAGCGGATGCAGGAAACCGCAGCGCGAGGCCCGGGAACCGCAGCACGAGCCCCGGGAACCGCAGCGCGAGCCCCGGGAACCGCAGCGCGTGTCAGGCGCCGCGCAGGCGCTCCGCCAGATAGCCCTCGAGGGCCTCGAGCGGCACGCGCTCCTGAGCCATCGTGTCGCGGTCGCGCACCGTGACGGCACGGTCGTCGAGCGAGTCGAAGTCGACCGTGACGCAGAACGGGGTGCCGATCTCGTCCTGACGGCGGTAACGGCGGCCGATCGCGCCCGCGTCGTCGAAGTCCACGACCCAGCGACCCCGCAGCGCGGCAGCCGTCTCGCGCGCGATCGGCGAGAGCTGCTCGTTGCGCGACAGCGGCAGCACCGCGATCTTGACGGGCGACAGGCGCGGATCGAGCTTGAGCACGGTGCGGGTGTCGAACCCGCCCTTCGCGTTCGGCGCCTGCTCCTCGTGGTACGCGTCGACGAGGAACGCCATCATCGCGCGCGTCAGGCCGAACGACGGCTCGATCACGTACGGGATGTACTTCTCGCCCGAGGCCTGGTCGAAGAACGACAGCGAGTGACCGGATGCCTCGCTGTGCGACTTCAGGTCGAAGTCGGTGCGGTTGGCGACGCCCATGAGCTCGCCCCACTCCTTGCCCGGGAAGCCGAAGCGGTACTCGATGTCGATCGTGCCGTCGGAGTAGTGCGCGCGCTCGTCTTCCGGGACGTCGAACCGGCGCATGTTCGCCGGGTCGATGCCCAGGTCGACGAACCAGCTCCAGCACTCCTCGACCCAGTGCTCGAACCACTCCTGCGCCTCGGCAGGAGGCGTGAAGTACTCGATCTCCATCTGCTCGAACTCGCGCGTGCGGAAGATGAAGTTGCCCGGCGTGATCTCGTTGCGGAAAGCCTTGCCGACCTGGCCGACGCCGAACGGCGGCTTCTTGCGGGACGCCGTCACGACGTTCGAGAAGTTCACGAAGATGCCCTGCGCGGTCTCGGGGCGCAGGTAGTAGAGGCCGGACTCGTCGTCGACGACGCCGAGGTACGTCTTCACAAGACCCGAGAACGGCTTCGGCTCGGTGTACTGCCCCTTCGTGCCGCAGTTCGGGCACGGGACATCCGCGAGACCGTGCTCGGCCTTGCGGCCCTTGCGCGCCTCGAAATCCTCGAGGAGGTTGTCGGCGCGGAAGCGCTTGTGGCAGTGCAGGCACTCCACGAGCGGGTCGGTGAACGTCGCGACGTGACCGGATGCCTCCCATACGCGCTTTGGCAGGATGATCGACGAGTCGAGGCCGACCATGTCGCCGCGGCCGCGCACGAACGTCTGCCACCACTGGCGGCGGATGTTCTCCTTCAGCTCGGTGCCGAGGGGGCCGTAGTCCCACGCCGACCGGGATCCGCCGTAGATCTCACCCGCTTGGAAGACGAACCCGCGATGGCGGGCGAGCGAGATGACTTTGTCGAGGCGGGAGGGCTCGGCCACGGTGGCTCCAATGGTCGGAAGAGGTTGTGCGAGTGCGGGCGGCGAGTGCCGCGGCATCCGTCGATTCTACCGAGCGGATGCCGCGCGCCCCGCCGCCCGCAGCGCGCCACCGGAGCCGGGCGTGAGCTGGGCCGTCAGGCCGTCACTTCACGAACGGGATCGACATCGGGTACGTGTACCACTGGCCGCCGTTGGCCTTCACGGCCGCGACGATGCAGAAGACGATGTTCAGGATGTACGCGGCGAAGATGATCAGGAAGCCGACGAACACGATCGCGAGCAGGCCGCCGACGACGTACGCGATGATCAGCGTGAGCTGGAAGTTCAGCGCCGTCGCCGTGTGGGCGCGCACGAAGGGGCCGCGGTCCTTCAGGATCAGGTACCCGACGAGCGGCGCCAGGAAGCCGAAGAACAGGCCGCCGAGGTGCACCAGCGTCGACCAGAGCTTCTCGTCGGCTGGCGTCATCGACGGCGGCGGGGCCGAGTAGCCGCCCGCCGGAGGCTGGGGCGAGGGAGGGATGGTCATGCTCACAGCGTAGAGGCACGCGAGGACGTTCCGCGCGGGGGACATCCCCCCGATTTCCGAGGGTTGCCCGGATGCGTGTCGCCCCGGATATCACTCCTCGCGCAGCACCCCGCGGTCGAGCTCCTCGATGCTCGTGGCACCCGCGAGCCCCATCGTGATGTCGAGCTCGGCGAGGATGTTGCGCACGACCTCGCGCACACCGTTCTCCCCCGCGATCGCGAGGCCGTACGCGTAGGGGCGGCCGATCGCAACAGCCGTCGCGCCGAGCGCGAGGGCGATCGCGACGTCGGCGCCGCCGCGCACCCCCGAGTCGAAGACGATCGGCATCCGCCCGCCGACGCGGCGCTCGATCTCGGGGAGCGCCGCGAGCGTCGGGACCGACTGGTCGATCTGGCGCCCGCCGTGGTTCGAGACCCAGATCGCGTCGGCGCCCGCGTCGAGGGCGCGGGTCGCGTCATCCGGATGCACGATGCCCTTGAGGATGATCGGCAGTTTCGTCCACTCGCGCGCCTTCGCGAGGTCGTCCCACGTGAGCGCGGGGGTCGAGAAGACCTCGAGGAACGTCTCGACCGCCGCGCGCGGCAGCGGTGAGCGCAGATTCTCGCGCAGGCTCTTCGAGCCGGTGATGGCCGACCCCTTCCGCGCGATGCGCACACCCGCGGCGACCGCCTTCGGCGTGAGCTTGACAGGCGGGTTCGGCTCGGCGGCGCGGGGCGGCGTCGTGTCCTCCGTGTTCGCGGCGGCCGTGGCCCCACCCGCCGATGCCCCCCGAGTCCGTTCGCGCACGAGCTGCTGGAACACCGGGTCGCTCGTGTACTGCGCGATCCCGAGGCCGCGCGTGAACGGCAGGTACGCGAGGTCGAGATCGCGCGTGCGCCAGCCGAGCAGGTGCGTGTCGAGGGTGACGACGATCGCCTCGCATCCGGATGCCTCGGCCCGCCGCAGGAGCGACGCGTTGAGCTCGTCGGACGACGACCAGTAGAGCTGGAACAGCCGAGAGCCGGCGGGTGCGGCATCCGCCACCGCCTCCATCGGGTAGGAGGCCTGGTTGCTGAGCGTGTACGGAACACCGACGGATGCCGCGGCCCGCGCGACCGCGAGATCGGCGTCGGCGTTCACGAGCTCCATCACGCCGAGCGGCGCGAGCAGCAGCGGCGTCGCGCGCCGCGTGCCGAGGAACTCGATCGACAGGTCGCGGCTCGACACGTCGCGCAGCGGTCGCGGCCACACCTGCCACCGCTCGAACGCGGCGCGGTTCGCGGCGACGGTGCGCTCGGATCCGGCACCGCCCGCGATGTAGGCGAACGCCTCGGCGCTCGACGCCTTGCGCGCCGCGCGCTCGAGCGCGCTCGGATCGACGGGGACGGCGGGGCGCGTGCCGCTGATGCCGGCGCGGTAGATCTCGGACTGGGTGCGGCGCGAGATGCCGCGCGCCGCGGCTGCGGGGTCTTCGGGAGCGACGCTGCTCATGCCGACCAGCGTAGGGCTCGCGGGCTCAGGCGCCTGGACCGAATCCGCACCAGTCGGCGACCCACGACAGGATCTTGCCGCGCATGTCCTCCCCGACGAACACCTCGATCTCACCCGGCTCGCCGTCGAGCACGACGCGCACGTCGAAGATCGTGCCGCGCTTGTCCTCCTGCACCGCGTGCGGGTCGCAGCGGAAGGGCACGATCGGCAGCGAGATCACCGTGCGATCGGAGCCGCCCGTCGAGACGTCGAGTCCGACGGGATACGCACCGTCCACCGTCGCCGTGCCGAACGAGATGAGGTTCGTCTCCTGCACGCCCTCGATCGCGAGGCTGCCCGCCCCGGTCGGCTCGATCGCGAGGTCCAGTCGTGCCGGCGCTCCGGCAGGGGAGGGTGTGAAATGTTCGAAAGCGATGGTCGCGGCATCCGCCACCGACTGCGCCCGACACTCGCGTTCGTGCAGCGGCGCGATGAAACCGAGCGGATCGGCCGCGGGGACGGTCGCCTTTCCCGTCGCGCCGTCTTCGCGCGTGAAGGCGAGCGTCACGCGCGGCTCGGCGTCGTCCGGCGCGGGGCACGCGACCTCGGGAAGCTGCACGCGCACGTTCACCGTGACGCCCGGCGCGACGCGACTCTCGCGCGCAACGTCGCGCGTCGCGTCGTCCGCGAACCGCGGGTCGCTCACGCGCACGTCGCCGATCACGAGAGTCTCGTCGGATCCGTTGTGCACCGACACCTGCGCCGTGCGCGTGGAGACGTCGGCGCGCAGCTGCACGATCTCGACCTCGACCCCGTCGGGCAGGCCGGTGTCGCCGGGTTCAGCCCCGGTGCCGGCCGAGCAGCCCGCGGCAGCCAGTGCGACGAGCGCGACGAAGGCGGCACCGAAGGGGCGCCGACGACCGGTCGACAGCGTGCGCATGCGCACAGGTTAGTCGCCGCATCCGACCACCAGGCCGTCGTCCGGCCGGTCGCTCACGCTGCGTGGATCGACGCCACCTCGGTCACGGGGCGGAAGGTCGAGCGGCACCGGCGCGGTCCGAGCTGCCGTTGCGCGCGGCGTTCGCGCCAGCGCTGCACCGAGCGGGCGACTCGATTCGTCTCGAGCTGTGCGTTCATGGCGGCCTCCCTCCGTGGCGACCCGGTGATCCGGTCTCGCCACGAAGGAGCAGCACCCCCGCCGTCAGATACAGTCGCGCGTCAGCCCCACGGCGAGCCGCCTTCGCCCGGTCGCATCGGGCGCAGCTCGTCCGGCGCCGGCCACGCGAGCTCGAACCTCTCGACAGGGGCGTCGATCGCGCCGAAGTCGTCGGTCTGCACGACGACCCGACCCTCCTCGCCGGGCCGCGGAGGAGTCACCTCGACGATGCGCACCCGCATCGGCGGATCGCCGTCACGCTCGAGCATCCACACATCGGCCAGGAACCGCAGCCCCATGTCTTCGAGTGCCGCCTCGGCGTCGAGCCAGTCGACGGGTCCGGATGCCTCGCGCCCCAGCACATCGACGGCGACCCAGTCCTCGCCTTCGGGCCGGATCCACCCGATGAGCTCGCCGTCGTCGCGGCGGTGCGGGGTCCAGTCGCCCTTCACGGGGCATCCGTCACTTGCGCGAACGCGCGCACCGGGAACGTGCCGAAGCCCTCGACAGCGGGCGGTGCGGCCGTGAACAGCGCACCCGAGGGCGGCAGCTCCGCGAGGGTCGTGAGGTGCTCGACGACGTGGACGCCCGCCGCGAGCAGCAGAGAGTGCGCCGGGCGCTCGCCGCCTCCTGATCCCGTCGAAGGATCGGCGTCGTCGATGTTGAGCGAGTCGATGCCGACGAGCACGGCGCCCGCGTCGATGAGCCACTGTGCGCCTTCGCCGGTGAGGAACGGGGCGCCGTTCCCGTACTCGGGCCGCCCGAACCAGCGGTCCCACCCCGTGTGCAGCAGCACCGCGGCACCGCGCACGTCTCGATCGGCGAGCGTCTCGGCACGGATGCCGCGCCGCTCGGGCGTCCACGCGTCCTCGAGATGGAACACCTCGGCGCGAAGCCCGACGAGCGTCGACAGGTCGAGTCCCGCGAGGTCCGTCCCGCCTTCGTAGCGGTGGTACGGGGAGTCGAGATACGTGCCCGTGTTGCCGACCATCGTGATGATGTCCATCGCGAACTCGGTCCCGGGCGCGTACCGGGCGCGCGAGTCCTCGCGCGTGAGGTGGGGCGCGATCGTCGGCGCGGGGAGTCCCGGGTAGGTCACGAGGCCCGCGCGGATGGGGTGGCTCAGGTCGATGACGCGGGTCGCGGCATCCGGACCCGTCGTCGGCGCGGAAGAGACGCCGCGGGACCCGCGGTGCGACTCCTCGACGATGCGCAGACCACGAAGCTCGACCTCGTCGACGAGCGCGAGCCCGAGATGCTGCACGAGCAGGCGTGCGATCTCGTCCTCGCCGGTGTCGGCCGAGGGCAGATCGAGCCGGAAGCCGGTGCCCGAGAGCGCCCCGCCGTTGGCGAAGCGGATGTCGAAGTCGAAGTGCGCGCGGAAGTCGGGTGCCGTGGCCATGCCGTGAGCCTAGGGACGCGGCATCCGGCACGCACACCCTATTTCGGGAATGGCAGGCGGCGAAGCACGCGCGGCAGGATCCCTTCGGACGAGGACTACCCGAGCGCCGCATCCGCCGCAAGGCCGTGGACCCGCACGCGCCTCGGCTCTAGCGTCGAGCCATGCACAGCGAAGAGCGCGGGGCGGAAGACCGCACCACCGACGACACCGGCATGACCGATGAGGAGAAGCGCCACGACCAGCTCACCTCGGCGCCGAACGCGACCGAGGACGACGCGGCGCCCCGCATCGACGTGACGCACCGCGACGGCGTCACGCGCATCGACATCCGCGACGACGCCGACGTGCGCCCCGGCAACCCGATGGAGGAGCCGGAGGACTAGCCGGATGCCTCCACGAAGAGGTAGCCCCGGTCGTCGTCGAACCCGCCGACCACGAGCCCCTGCTCGAGCAGTTCGAGGAACCTCCGACGCACGCGCAACCGCCACGCGGTGGCCTCCGCGGGGTTGTCGCGCCGGATCGCCGAGATGTCGGTGGGTACCTCGACGGATGCGACGACCCGCTCGTCGGGCGGCACCGGCGCCGGCGGCGCGGCGAGCGCCCACGAGACCATGAGCCGGTCGGTCTGGTCGCCGCGGTTGACGCCGTCGTCCATCGCGCCGTACTGATTCACGAGGTATTCCGTCACGCGTGCGCCGAGCACGTTGAGGTTGAAGTGCGCGTTGCGGGCGACGAGCGGGTCGAACGTCCACGTGATGTGCCCGACGCCGCGCTCGAGCGCCCACTCGCGCTGGTGCTGCTTGAGGCGCCGACCGAGGCCCTGGCTCTGGTGCTCGGGAAGCACGCCGGTGATGTGCGAGTGCATGGAGCGCGCGGCAGGCTCGGCGAAGAAGGCGGCGGATGCCCCGACCATGCGATCCCCCGCGAACATGCCGACCACGTAATTGCCCGAGTGCGCGAGTGCGCGCAGGAGGTTCGGGGCCATCCCCGAGCGGTCGCCGTGCCACACCGCGCTGAACAGCTCGGAGGCCGCGAACACCTCCTCGAGGGTGTTCAGCGGGCGGATCGCGACCTCGTCCTCGTCCTCCATCCCCCCAGTCTGGCCCGGACAGCGGGCTGCGGGCGACAGCCCGGCGATTTCAGGGTGGCGCGCGCCGAACCGCGCTGATAGCGTGGCCCGCGGTTCCGGGCACCATCCCGGACGGACTGTCGCCGACGCTTCCTCGAAGCCGGGTGTCGGCGACCGTCCGGCCCCACTCGGTGGGAGTCGCGTCGCCTCCGTCGGCGGCCCGGATGCGGCATCCGCAGTTAGCCTGAATCGATGGGCATGGGTGACGCAGCACGCAGACGCCTCACCCGGATGCCACCCCAGGGCGCCATCGTCGCGGTGCTCGCGATCGCCGGCCTGAGCTCGTCGTTCATGTTCACGCTCGTCGTGCCGATCCAGTCGAAGCTGCCCGAGCTGCTCGACGCGAGCCGCGAGGACACGGCGTGGGTCGTGACGGCGACGCTCCTCGCGGCGGCGGTGTGCACACCGATCTCGGGGCGCCTGGGCGACATGTACGGCAAACGCCGCGTGGTCATCGCGCTGCTGGTGACGCTTGTGATCGGCTCGGTCATCGCGGCGCTCTCCCCGCACATCATCGGGGTGATCGTCGGGCGAGCGCTGCAGGGGGCGGTCACAGGTGTCGTGCCGCTCGGGATCTCGATCCTGCGCGACGTGCTGCACGAAGACCGCGTCGACTCCGCCATCGCGCTCATCAGTGCGACCCTCGGCGTCGGCGGGGCGCTCGGGCTCCCGATCAGCGCCCTCGTGACAGAGCTGAGCGACTGGCACATGATCTTCTGGCTCTCGGCGATCCTCGGCGTCATCCAGATCGCCCTCGTCGTGTGGATCGTGCCGGTGAGCGTGCTGCGCTCGGGCGGGCGCATCGACTTCGTGGGCGTGGCCGGGCTCGCGATAGGCCTCATCGGGATCCTCCTGGCCATCTCGCGCGGAAACGAGTGGGGATGGACCTCTCCCGCCACCCTCGCGTGCGGGATCGGCGGCATCGTCGTGCTGCTGGCGTGGGGCTGGTACGAGCTGCGCGTCGACGATCCGCTCCTCGACCTCCGCGTCGCGGCACGCCGGCCCGTGCTGCTGACGAACCTCACCTCCGTCGCCATGGGGTTCTCGCTGTTCTCGTCGAACGTCGTGTATCCGCAGCTGCTCGAGCTGCCCGCATCCGTCGGAGGATTCGGTCTCTCGCTGCTTGCCGCGAGCCTCGTCGTCATGCCGTCGGGCCTCGTCATGATGGTGCTCTCGCCCATCGCCGGCCGACTGTCGCACCGCGTCGGCCCGCGCGTGCTGCTGCTCACGGGCGCGGCGGCCCTCGTCGTCGCATACGCCTTCACCTACTTCTTCCGCACCGATGTGTGGCAGCTGCTCGTCGCCAACCTCCTGATCGGCGTCGGCATCGGATTCGGATTCGCCGCGATGCCCATGCTCATCATGCGGTCCGTGCCGCAGTCCGAGACGGGCGCATCCAACGGGCTCAACGCCCTCTTCCGGTCGGTCGGCACGAGCAGCGCCGCGGCCGTCGTCGGCGCCGTGCTCGCGACCTACTCCGTCCAGCAGGACGGCGTGCAGCTGCCGACTCCCACCGCGTTCGACGTCGCGTTCCTCCTCGGCGGGGTGGGCGCGATCGTCGCGCTCGGCATCGGGCTGTTCATCCCCTCTCGCCGGTCGCCGGAGGAGCGGCATCCGTCCCTCCCCGAGTGATCCGGATGTGATGCGCCTGTCGCGCACCCCTCTGTCGCGCATCGCCGCGCGGGTCTAGCCTCGCGTGCATGACGACGACCACCCCGGCACCCGCGGAAAGCGACCGCGACACGCGGTTCTTCGGCCAGCCGTGGGCGCTCGCGCACGTCTTCGGCGTCGAGATGTGGGAGCGGTTCAGCTTCTACGGCATGCAGATCGTCATGGTCTACTACCTCTACTTCTCGACGTCCGAGGGCGGGCTCGGGATGCCGGAGTCCACGGCCGTGAGCATCATCGGCGCGTACGGCGGCTCGGTCTACCTCGCGACGATCCTCGGCGCGTGGGTGGCGGACCGGCTGCTCGGCTCGGAGCGCGTCCTCTTCTACAGCGCGATCGTGATCATGTGCGGCCACTTGGGGCTCGCCCTCATCCCCGGGTACGCCGGTGTGACGATCGGCCTCATCCTCGTGGCGATCGGATCGGGCGGCCTCAAGGCGAACGCGACCTCGGTCGTCGGAACGCTCTATGGCGCCGCCGACCCGCGGCGCGACGCCGGCTTCTCGATCTTCTACCTCGGCATCAACATCGGCGCGTTCTTCGGCCCGCTCGTGACGGGGTTCCTGCGGACGAACCTCGGCTTCCACTGGGCATTCGGCGCGGCCGCCGTCGGCATGGCGCTCGGCCTCATCCAGTACTCGTTCGGCCGCAGACAGCTCCCCGAGGAGTCGCGCGTCGTGCCGAACCCGCTGCCCGTCCGCGGGCGCTGGATCTTCGCGGGCATCGGCGTCGCCGCGATCGCACTGATCGTCGTGCTCGTGCTCACGGGCGTCATCCGGGCCGACAACCTCTCGGTCGTCATCATCGTCACCGTCGTCGGAGCGACGATCGCCTACTTCGCGGTCATCCTGTCGAGCCGACGCATCGACTCCCCCGAGCGATCGCGCGTGTTCGGGTTCATCCCGCTGTTCATCACGAGCGTCGCGTTCTGGTCGCTGTACCAGCAGCAGTTCACGGTCGTGCCGATCTACGCGGAGCAGAGGCTGGATCTCAACATCTTCGGCTGGGAGATGCCGCCGGACTGGGTGCAGTCCATCAACCCGGTGTTCATCATCATCCTGTCGGGCGTGTTCGCCGCGATCTGGACCAAGCTCGGCTCGCGCCAGCCCTCGACCCCCGTGAAGTTCGGCCTGGGCGTCATCATCATGGGCATCGCGTTCCTGTTGTTCCTGCCGTTCGCGGGCGGCGGTCCGCACTCCACGCCGCTCATCGCGATGGTCGGGATCATCTTCGTCTTCACGATCGCCGAGCTGCTGCTGTCACCGGTCGGCCTGTCGGTCGCGACGAAACTCGCGCCGCAGGCGTTCCACACGCAGATGGTGGCGCTGTTCTTCCTCTCGGTGTCGCTCGGCACCGCGATCTCGGGCTGGCTCGCGCAGTTCTACAACCCCGACGACGAGGTCCCGTACTTCTCGATCCTCGGCGCGATCGCCATCGTCGTGGGCATCGCGCTGCTCGCCGCGGTGAAGCCGGTGCTGGCCCTCATGAAGGGCGTGCGCTGAGCTCTTCCGCTCCGGGGGCTCCCCTCCGCGCGCTCGCGCTGCCGATTCCGGCATCCGCTGTCATTTCAACTGACCGCGGATGCAGGTTTCGACAGCGCGAGCGGATGCCGGGTGCTACTCCGCCTTCGTCGAGAACGCCGCGTCGAACGCCGCCGCGGGCGGGGTGATCGCGTTGAGCTCGCGGACGAACTGGAGGGCTTCGGGTGCGCCCTGGAGGCGGTCCATGCCGGCGTCCTCCCATTCGACGCTCGTCGGTCCGTTGTAGCCGATCGCGTTCAGCGCGCGGAAGAGGGGTTCCCAGGGGACTTCACCGTGCGCGGTGGACACGAACGTCCAGCCGCGACGCGGGTTGGCCCACGGCAGGTGGGAGCCGAGCACGCCGTTGCGGCCGTCGAGGTTGGTGATGGACTCCTTGACGTGCACGTGGAAGATGTGGTCGGCGTAGTCCAGCACGAACGCGACCGGGTCCAGCTGCTGCCACATGAAGTGGGACGGGTCGAAGTTGAACCCGAAGCTCTTGCGGTGGCCGATCGCGTCGAGCGTCGCTTTCGCGGTCCAGTAGTCGTAGGCGATCTCGGAGGGGTGCACTTCGAGCGCGAACCGCACCCCGACTTCTTCGAACACATCCAGGATCGGACCGAACCGATCGGCGAAGTCCTGGTACCCGGCGGCGACGAACTCGTCGGATGCCGGCGGGAACATCGCGACCGCCTTCCAGATCGACGATCCGGAGAAGCCGACGACGGTCTTGACGCCGAGCCTCGCGGCGAACCGGGCGGTCATCTTCAGCTCCTCGGCGGCGCGCTGCCGCACGCCTTCGGGGTCGCCGTCGCCCCACACGCGGTCGTTCAGGATGTCGCGGTGCCGCTCGTCGATGGGGTCGTCGCAGACCGCCTGGCCGGCGAGGTGGTTCGAGATCGTCCACACCTTCAGCCCGTTGCGCTCCAGGATGTCGAGCCGGGACTGCACGTAGTCGGCGTCGTCCCATCGGGACACGTCGAGGTGGTCGCCCCAGCAGGCGATCTCCAGCCCGTCATACCCCCACTCCCCGGCAAGACGCGCGACCTCCTCGAACGGCAGATCGGCCCACTGCCCCGTGAACAACGTGATCGGACGTGCCATTACTGCTCCTCCTCCGCCGACGTGCCGGCACCGGTGCCGACCCACGCCGAACCATTCTGCGAACTCTCTTCCACCGCGGCCAGCACCCGCTGCACCGCGAGCCCGTCCGCGAACGTCGGGTGCGGGTCCTCACCCGCGACGATGCCCTCGACCAGATCCTTCACCTGGTGCACGAACCCGTGCTCGTACCCGAGCATGTGCCCGGCCGGCCACCACCCCGACACATACGGATGCTGCGGCTCGGTGACCAGGATCCGAGTGAAGCCCTGCACCTCATCCGGCGCGGTCCGGTCGTAGAACTGCAGGGTGTTGAGGTCCTCCAGCTCGAAGGCGAGAGCGCCCTGGTCGCCGGAGACCTCGATCGTCAGCCCGTTCTTGCGACCGGTCGCGAACCGCGTCGCCTCGAACGATGCGAGCGCCCCGTTCGCGAGGCGGCCCGCGAAGATCGCCACGTCGTCGACGGTCACCTCGCCGTAGCCCTCGGCGGCCGTGCCCGACAGGCCCGAGCCCGAGCCCAGCAGCGGCCGCTCCTTCACGATCGTGTCGAGCACACCCGACACCCGGTCGATCGAGAGTCCGGTCACGAACTGGGTCATGTCGATGATGTGCGCGCCGATGTCGCCGAGCGCACCGGATCCGGCGTGCTCCTTCTGCAGTCGCCACGCGAGCGGCATCTGCGGGTCGACGAGCCAATCCTGCCGGTAGGCGGCGCGCACCTGCTGCACGCGGCCCACCTTGCCGGCCGCGATCAGGTCGCGCATGAAGGTCACGGCCGGCACGCGACGGTAGGTGAAGCCGACCATCGCCCGCACGCCCTTGGCCGCGGCTGCGGTCGCGGCATCCGCCATCGCCTCCGCCTCGGCAACCGTGTTCGCGAGCGGCTTCTCGCAGAGGACGTGCTTGCCCGCCTCGAGCGCCGCGATCGCGATCTCGGCGTGCGAATCACCCGGCGTCACGATGTCGACGACGTCGATGTCGTCACGGACGACGACCTCACGCCAGTCGTTCGCGGCTTCGTCCCAGCCCCACTTCTCGGCCGCTGCGGCCGTCGCCTCGGCGTTGCGGCCCACGACGACCGCCATGTGCGGCCGCACGGGGAGGTCGAACACGGCGGGCGCCTGCCGCCATCCGACGGAGTGGGCGGCTCCCATGAAGCCGTGTCCGATCATGGCGACACGGAGACCGGATGCCTCGGGGTCGCGGTGGTCAGTGGTCACGCGGGATCCTTTCCCTCATCAGACGTCGTGGATGTGCGCGCGGGGCGCCCGCCCTGAGGACGGACGCCCCGCGACGGCCTCAAGAGGCGAAGGAGAGGTCGATGAAATCGTCGACGTTGTCCTTCGTGACCACCGGCGCGTCGAGCACGATGCGGTTCGGCACGCTCGGCGTGATCAGGTCGCTCATCGTCTTGCCCTGAGCGATCAGGCGCGCGAGCGCGATGCCGTCGGCCGCCTGCGTCGACGGGTAGATGACCGTCGCCTTGAGCACCGTGTCGTCGGCCTCGATGGCCTCCATCGCGTTGCGGCTGCCCGCGCCACCCATCATGAAGAACTCGTCGCGCCCGGCCGCCTCGATCGCGGCGAGCACGCCGACGCCCTGGTCGTCGTCGTGGTTCCAGATGGCGTCGATCTGCGGGTTCGCCGCCAGCAGCTGCGACGCCGCCGCCTCGCCGCCCGCGACCGTGAAGTCCGCCGCGACGCGGGCGTTCACCTCGAGCCCGCAGTCGGACAGCGCGTCGGCGAAGCCGCGCGAGCGGTCCTGCGTGAGCGGGAGCGAGTCGATGCCGGCGATCTCGGCCACGAAGCCCTCGCCACCGAGCTGCTCGCAGATGTAGGTGCCGGCACTCACGCCCATGCCGTAGTTGTCACCGAGGATCGTGGTGCGCGCGGCGAACGGGCTGGAGAACTCGCGGTCGACGTTGATGACGGGGATGCCCGCCTGCATCGCCTTGATCGCGACCTCGGTGAGAGCGGCGCCGTCGGTCGGCAGCAGCACGATCGCGTCGACGCCTTCGTTGATGAAGGTCTCGACCGCGGCGATCTGCGCGTTCGCGTCGTTGGTGCCCTCCGCGACCCGCAGCTCGACGTCGTCGAAGCTGTCGGCGGCGGCCTGGGCGCCGGAGTTGATCGCGCCGAGCCAGCCGTGGTCGGCAGCCGGTCCCGAGAAGCCGATGACGACCGTCTCGCCCGTCGCCTGGTTCTCTTCGCTCGTGGTGCCCTGGTCGACCACGTCATCGCCCCCGCCTCCGGCGGTGCAGCCGGCCAGCAGGCCGATCGTGGTGAGCGCGGCCGCACCCGCGACGAGCGCGCGCAGCCCCATAGTGCGCTTGGGACGCATTCCGTTCCTCCTTGAATGTGATGCAGATCCGCCCGGCGTGGCCGTGGGGCTGAGGCCCACACTCAAGCTGTCCACGCTGACGAGGGCCACCGTAGCAGAAGTGGCCGACACTGCAACACCTTTTGTTCGCGCCCCGTCAAAAGGGCTGAGTGGCGCGGGAAACCGGGGGCGGCGGTTGCGGCATCCGGTTGTCGCCGCCTCACGCGGATCCTCGAAAACAGTCTCGATCCGGACTTTGCGAGCATGTTATGGTCTCGCTGTGATCAAAGACGACCACTCTTCGTCATTACCGGGAGATCCGCCGACACTGCTCGAAGTGCGCCGCGCCACCAAGCACTTCGCAGGGGTGCACGCGCTCCGCGGCGTCGACCTCGACGTGCGCGCGGGCGAGGTGCACTGCATCCTCGGGCAGAACGGCGCGGGCAAGTCCACCCTCATCAAGATGCTCGCCGGTGTCCACCAGCCCGACGAGGGGACCATCGTCTGGCTCGGCGACGAGGTCGCGATCCCCGACCCCCAGGCGGCGCTCTCGCTCGGCATCGCCACGATGTACCAAGAGCTCGACGTCGTCGAGGGACTCACCGTCGCCGAGAACATCTTCCTCGGGCATGAGATCGAACGCGGCGGATTCACGCGCCGCGGCGAGGCGACGCGCCGGGCACGCGAGCTGCTGCGCCGCCTCGGTCACGCGTCGCTCTCGCCGAACACCGAGGTCGGTCAGCTCAGTGCGGCGAACCAGCAGATCGTGAGCATGGCGCGCGCGCTGTCTCACGACATCAAGCTCATCATCATGGACGAGCCGTCGGCCGTGCTCGACACCGAGGAGGTCAAGAACCTCTTCAACGTGGTGCGCGAGCTCACCGCCGAGGGCATCGCGGTGGTCTACATCACCCACCGGCTCGAGGAGATCCGCCAGATCGGCGACCGCATCACGGTGCTCAAGGATGGCCGCAGCATGGCGAGCGGCCTCTCGGTCAAGGACACGCCCACGAGCGATCTGATCCGCCTCATGACCGGACGCGCGGTGGAGAACGTCTTCCCACCCGCGGTGCCGGTCGCCCCCGATGCACCGCTCGTGCTCGAAGTCGAGGGGCTCGGGCTGGCGGGCGTGTTCGAGGATGTGTCGTTCGCCGCGCGCGCCGGCGAGATCATCGGGCTCGCGGGGCTCGTCGGGTCCGGGCGCTCCGAGATCCTCGAGACGGTGTTCGGCGCGCGGCGAGCGACGTCGGGCACCGTGAGGGTCGCGGGCACCGAGCTCAAGCGCGGCTCGGTGCCGCACGCCGTGCGCGCCGGAGTCGGCCTGTCGCCCGAGGAGCGCAAGAGCCAGGGACTCGTGCTCGACGAACCCGTGTTCGTCAACGTCACGCTCTCGTCGTTCGAGCGGTTCGCGAAGGCCGGATTCCTCGACGAGCGCACCGAGCGGGCGACGGCGCGCGAGCAGGCCGAAGCGCTCGATCTGCGACCCGCCGATCCCGAGCGGCCCGCCGCGACCCTGTCGGGCGGCAACCAGCAGAAGATCCTCCTGGCCCGGTGGCTGGTCCACGGCACGCGCGTGCTGCTGCTCGACGAGCCGACACGCGGCGTCGACGTCGGCGCCCGCACCGAGATCTACGCGCTGATCAGGCGCCTGGCCGCGGCGGGCAACGCCGTCGTCATCGTCTCCAGCGAGATCGAGGAGGTCCTCGGGCTCGCCGACACCGTCCTCGTGATCGCCGACGGTCGCGTCCTGACGACCGTGCCCGCCTCCGACATCGACGAGCACGGCGTGCTCGACCTGGTCATGAAAGGAACCGCCGCGTGAGCGACTCCACCAACCCCGGCGCCGTCATCGACGCGCAGTCCGCGCCGCCGACGCAGCCCCCGTCCGAGAACACCGGTCGCTCCGGCATCCGGCGCATCTTCAGCGGCTCGTTCGGACGCAACCTCGGCCTCATCGTCGCACTGCTGCTCATCGTGGCCGTCGGTGCGATCACGGCCGCCGACACGTTCATGAGCCTCAACAACATGCTCGTGATCCTGCGACAGGCCTCGATCATCGGCGTCATCAGCATCGGCATGACGTTCGTGATCATCTCGGGCGGCATCGACCTGTCGGTCGGTGCGGTGATGGGCCTCGCGTCGGTCGTCGCGACGATCGACGTCATGCAGAACGCGGTGGACCAGTCGCACTGGGTCATCATGGTCGTGGTCGCGCTCGCGGTCGGCCTGGCGGCCGGCATCGTCAACGGCGTCGTGATCGCGTACGGGAAGGTCGTCGCGTTCATGGCGACCCTCGCGATGCTCGTCGCGGCGCGGGGTCTCGCCGAGATCATCGCCGAGAAGCGCACGCTCGTCATCCGCGAGCGCGGGTTCATCACCTTCTTCAACGAGGACTTCCTCGGCATCGACGTGCTGATCTGGATCTTCATCCTCGTGTCGGTCGCCGGCTGGATCCTCCTCAACCGCACGACGTTCGGACGCCGCACGGTCGCTATCGGCGGCAACCGCGAAGCCGCACGCCTCGCGGGCATCAACGTCAAGCGCCACACCGTGTGGCTGTACGCACTCGCAGGGCTCACGGCCGGCATCGCCGCGGTCATGATCCTCGGCCGTACGACGGCGGGCACCTCGACCCACGGTCAGCTCTACGAACTCGATGCCATCGCCGCCGTCGTCGTGGGCGGCACGCTCCTCGTCGGCGGTCGCGGCACGATCACGGGCACCGTCCTCGGCGTGCTGGTCTTCGCGACGCTCAGCAACGTGTTCATCCAGAACAACCTGTCGTCGTCGGTGCAGGCGGTCGCGAAGGGCGTCATCATCGTGATCGCGGTGCTGCTGCAGCAGCGGTTCGCCAAGCCGGCCGGCGCGCGATCGACCTAAGCTCCCCGGACTTCTGCCGAAGCGGGGTGACCCGAACCCCGGCTTCGGCAGAAGTCCCGGTGAGTTCTGACGACAACCTGGGCATGATTGACTGAATCGTGGTCTCCATCACCTCCGAATCCCCGTCCGGTGGGACCGGCGCGAGCGAGCTCTTCCAGCTTCTGCGCGACGGAGTGCCGCGTACGCGAGCCGAGTTGGCGCACTCGACCGGCCTCGCCCGTTCGACGATCGCGGCCCGGGTGGATGAGCTCATGCGCATGGGTCTCATCGCGCCGCTCGCGGAGTCCACCTCGACCGGCGGACGCCCTCCGTCGCGGTTCGCGCTCAAGCCGAGCGCGCGGGTCGTGCTCGCCGCCGACATCGGAGCATCGCACGCGACTGTGGCCGTGGCCGACCTCGCCGGCACGATCCTCGCCGAGCGTTCCGAGCCGATGTCGGTGACGCTCGGCCCGGAGCCCGTGCTCACGTGGATGCTCGACACGGCGGCGACGCTGCTCGAGCAGACCGGCCGCGATCGAAACGAGCTCGTCGCGATCGGGATCGGCGTGCCGGGTCCCGTCGAGCACTCCACCGGACAGCCGGTCAATCCGCCGATCATGCCGGGATGGGACCGCTTCGACGTCCCCGGTTGGGTGCGCCAGCACCTCGAGGTGCCCGTTCTCGTCGACAACGACGTCAACATCATGGCCCTCGGCGAGCGCGCGACGGCGTGGCCGACCACCGAGGACCTCGTCTTCGTGAAGGTCGCCACCGGCATCGGCGCGGGCGTGATCTCAGGCGGAATGCTGCTGCGCGGAGCGCAGGGCGTCGCCGGCGACATCGGCCACGTGCACATCGCGCGCGGCGCAGGTGTGCCGTGCCATTGCGGGAACACCGGATGCCTCGAAGCCCTCGCCTCCGGACCCGCCATCGCCCGCGCGTTGCGCGACCGGGGTGTCGACGCCGCGAATGGCGACGACGTGGTGACGCTCGTCAAGAGCGGCAACGTCGAGGCGATCCAGGCGGTCCGCCAGGCGGGGCGCGACATCGGCGAGGTGCTCACGGCGTGCGTGAGCCTGCTCAATCCCTCCGTGATCGCGCTCGGCGGATCGATGGCACGCGTGGGCGAGCATCTCATCGCCGGAGTGCGCGAGGTCGTCTACACGCGGTCGATGCCGCTCGCGACCGGACACCTGGCGATCGTCCAGTCGACCGCCGCCGAGAAGGCCGGCGTCATCGGCGCGAGCATGCTCGCACTCGACCACGCACTCTCGCCCGGCGCGTTCCACTCGCTCGTCGGGCGCTGAGCGGCCGGAGGTGTCGGGCCGCGGCATCCGCCTGGTTCCGCCGCTTCGCGGCGCCCCCTCCTCCTTCCCTCCCGGATCAGGACATCTGGCGCACGCAGGATGTTGGCGCCGGAAAACTCCTGTGTCAGCCAGATGTCCTGATTTCGGCTGGGAGGCGTCGGGGGCGCCGCCCGCGGATGCCGGCGTCCGCTCGCGGGTGGAGCAGGCTCCGCCTCGCGGGGGAGGTGGGGTGGCCGCGGCATCCGTAGCGTCGTGAGCATGAGCGATACCGTGTACAAACCCGGCGACCACGTCCTGACGACCACCGGCCGCGGCACCGTCATCGATGTGCGGGCCACTCCGTCCGGCAAGTGGGTGTTCGGCGTCGAGGACGCCGACGGCGTGGTGGGCTACTTCACCAGCCAGGGTCTGCGCGCCGCCGAAGGCCGACGCTAGACGAGCCGCAGCTCGCGCTCGATCGCGGCCGTCGTCTCGAGCAGCCGCGGAAGGTACACCTCGCGCACGTGCTCGACGGTGTCGCGCGTCGCGCTCGTCGACACGTTGACCGCGGCCACGACCGACCCGTCCCGCCCGTGGACGGGAGCCGCGACCGACCGCAGCCCCGATTCCAGTTCGCCGTCGACGAGCGCCCAGCCCTGAGCGCGCACGCGCGCGAGCTCGTCGCGCAGCGCTCCGACGTCGGTTTTCGTCAGCGGGGTGAGCGCCCGCCGCGCGGAGGCTTCGAGCGCGGCATCCGCTTCGTCGTCGGGCAGTCCCGCCAGCAGCACCCGCCCCATGCTCGTCGCGTACGCGGGGAAACGCGTGCCGATCGTGATGCGCACGCTCATGATGCGCCGCGTCGGCACGCGTGCGACATAGACGATGTCGGTCCCGTCGAGAACTGCCGCCGAGACGCTCTCGCCGACCGTGCGCGACAGGGTCTCGAGGTGCGGCTGCACGAGCTCGGGCAGCGTCAGCGCGGAGAGGTAGCTGAATCCGAGCTCCAGCACGTGCGGCGTGAGCGCGAAGGCGCGGGCGGTGCCGTCGCCGTTCGCGCGGACGTATCCGAGCGTCTCGAGAGTGCGCAGGAACCGCCGTGCCGCCGCGCGCGGAATGGCGGCGCGACGGGCGACGTCGCTCAGCGACAGTTCGGGATGCTCGGCGTCGAACGCGCGGATCACCGCGAGTCCGCGCGCGAGCGATTGGACGAAGTCGCCGGATGCCTCGGGCGCGTCGGTCATCGCCGCATCCGTCCCGCGATCACCGCTCCAGCACGACGGCCATACCCTGGCCGACGCCGATGCAGATCGCGGCGACGGCGACGCCGCCTCCGCGGCGCGCGAGCTCGTGCGCGGCGTGGCCGATGATGCGGCCGCCGGAGGCTCCGAGCGGATGCCCGATCGCGAGCGCGCCGCCGTGGATGTTCATCTTGTCGGGGTCGAGGTCGGGCCAGCCCTTGAGGCATGCGAGCGATTGCGATGCGAACGCCTCGTTGAGCTCGACGAAGTCGACGTCCGCCCACGTGCGTCCGGCACGCGCGAGCGCCTTGTTCGCGGCCTCGATGGGCGCGATGGGGAAGTCGTCGGGGTCGACGCCGTGGACGGCACGCGCCGTGATGCGTGCGAGCGGCTCGCCGTCGACGGCTCCCTCGCGGGCCAGGAGCACGGCCGACGCGCCGTCGTTGATGGGCGATGAGTTGCCTGCCGTGACGGAGCCCTGGCCGTCGTCGGCGAAGAGCGCCTTGAGACCTGCGAGCTTCTCGACCGACGTGTCGTCGCGGATGCCCTCGTCGCGAGCCAGCTCGGCGCCCGGAACCTGCACCACCTCGCCGTCGTAGACGCCCTCGGACCACGCGGCCGCCGCGCGGAGGTGCGACTGCACTGCGAACTCGTCCTGCGCTTCGCGCGAGATGCCCCACTCGCGGGCGATCTTCTCGGCGGACTGGCCGTTCGAGATGGTCCAGTGCTTGGGCAGGTTCGGGTTCACCATGCGCCAGCCGATCGACGTGTTCCACATCGTCTGGTTGCCGACCGACGGCCACGGCCGCGGCGACTTCTCGACGATGAACGGCGCACGGCTCATCGATTCGACCCCGCCCGCCAGCACGACGTCGACGTCGCCCGCATCGATCGCGCGCGAGCCCTGCACGACGGCCTCCACCGACGACGCGCACAGACGGTTGACGGTCACACCGGTCACCGACGTCGGGAAGCCCGCGAGCAACGCGCCCATGCGGGCGACGTTGCGGTTGTCCTCACCCGCCTGGTTGGCGTCGCCGAAGATGACGTCGTCGATGCGCGAAGGGTCGAGCCCCGTGCGGTCGACGGTCGCCTTCATGACGATCGCGGCGAGGTCATCGGGCCGCGTGCCCGACAGGGCGCCGCCGGCGCGGCCGAACGGCGTGCGGACGGCGTCATAGATGTAGGTGGCCATGGTCAGGCTCCTTTCAAAGCGAGTCCGGTCAACTCGGACAGGCTCTCGACGGTGTTGTCTCCGAACGCCTCACGCACGACGAAGCCCCCGTCGGTGACGTCGAACACGGCGTGGTCGGTGTAGACCCGCGTGACGCAGCCGACGCCCGTGAGGGGGTACGTGCACTCGGCGACGAGCTTCGACTCGCCCTTCTTGGTGAGCAGATCGGTCATGACGTAGACGGACTTCGCGCCGATCGCGAGGTCCATCGCGCCGCCGACCGCGGGGATCGCGCCGGGGGCTCCCGTCGACCAGTTCGCGAGGTCGCCGGTCTGCGACACCTGGAACGCTCCGAGCACGCACACATCGAGGTGCCCGCCGCGCATCATCGCGAACGAGTCGGCGTGGTGGAAGTACGCGGCGCCCGGCAGCGCGGTGACCGCCTGCTTGCCGGCGTTGATGAGGTCGGGGTCGACGTGCGCGGCATCCGGAGCCGGCCCCATGCCCAGTAGACCGTTCTCGGTGTGGAGGATGATCTCCTGGTCTTCGGGCAGGTAGTTCGCGACGAGGGTCGGCGCGCCGATGCCGAGGTTCACGTAAGAGCCCTCGGGGATGTCGGCGGCGATGCGCTTCGCGAGCTCGTCGCGGGTGATCGTCGTGGTCACTGGTCCACCTCCCGGTCGGTCCCTGAGCCCATCGAAGGGCCCGTCGGTCGACCTTCCAGATCGACGCCGCCGACGAATTCACCGTTTCGCAGCCACGCGCGTTCGCCCACTTCGACGATGCGCTGAACGAAGATGCCGGGCGTCACGACGGCCTCGGGGTCGAGCGAGCCGAGCGGAACGATCTCGTCCACCTGCACGATCGACGTCGTCGCGGCGCTCGCCATGATCGGGCCGAAGTTGCGGGCGGTCTCGCGGTAGACGACGTTGCCCCAGCGGTCGGCCCTGAGGCCTGACACGAGGGCGTAGTCCGCCTTGATCGGGTACTCGAGCACGTACTGGCGGCCGTCGATCTCGCGCGCCTCCTTGCCCTCGGCGAGCTGCGTGCCGACGCCGGTCGGGCTGAAGAACGCTCCGATGCCGGCGCCCGCCGCGCGGATGCGCTCGGCGAGGTTGCCCTGCGGCACGAGCTCGAGCTCGATCTTGCCGTCGCGGTAGAGGCCGTCGAACACCCAGGAGTCGTGCTGGCGCGGGAACGAGCAGATGATCTTGCGCACACGGCCGGCGGCGAGCAGCGCCGCGAGGCCGGTGTCGCCGTTGCCGGCGTTGTTGTTCACGATCGTGAGATCGGATGCCCCGTGGGCGATGAGCGCATCGATGAGCTCGACCGGCTGACCGGCGCGGCCGAACCCGCCGATCATGATCGTGGACCCGTCGGGGATGTCGGCGACGGCGGTCGCGGCATCCGCAACCGTCTTGTCGATCACAGGGCCTCCTCGGTGTCGTGGCGAGTGTTCGCTGTGCGAACGCGTGTGCGTATCTCGAACGAGCTTACCGCGGAGGGCTCCATCGCGCGAGCATCCGGATCGCTCAGCGGGAGCCAAGCCGAGGGCGTCACACGCCGCCGGCGACGTACGCTCCCAGTGCGCGCGTGAAGTCGGGATACTCGGGCTCCCAGCCGAGCTCGGCGCGCGCCTTCGCGTTCGACACGCGCATCGACGTGTCGAGCACCATCGTCGCGAGGTACGGCGCGGCGAGCCGCAGTGCCCACCCCGGCACGGCGAACGGCGCAGGCGCGCCGATGGCCTCGGCGAGCGTGGAGTAGAGTCGCGCCCAGGACGTCGGGCTGTCGTCGACGACGTTGTACGCACCGGGGCGGCCGCGCTCGAGTGCGGCGAGCGTCGCCGACGCCGCATCCTCGATGTGGACCCAGGACAGCGGATTCGTCGCGCCCCGAGCCACGGGGATGGACCGGCGCTCGAGCATCCGGCGCACCGTCTGCACGTCCGCGCCGTAGAAGAGCCCGTAGCGCAAGGCGATCCCTTCGACACTCGGATCCTCGAGAACGAGCCGCTCGTTCCCGACCATCGCCTCGATGTGCCGATCGGATGGACCGCCCCGCCGCCGTCCGAACGGGCTCGCCTCGGTCAGCGGTTCGTCGCCGTGGTCGACATAGCCGTAGCCGAACACCATGCTCTGAGTCACGAAGCGCGTCGCGCCGGTCTCGTGCGCGACCTCGAGGAGGTTGCGAGTACCCGACGTGCGGAGGCGATTCGTCGCGGCCATGCCGCCGTGGCCCGCGGGGGGCTTGCGCAGGCCGGTCAGCTCGTGGACGACCGCGTCCAGCCGCAGACGGCGAGTGGCGCGCAGGAGCGCATCAGGTCGAGTGCGTCCGCGACGATCGGCTCGACGTCCGGATCCACCAGCGCACGCGACTGATCGCCGCCCCGTGAGAGTGCGACGACCTGGTGGCCCGCGTCGTGCAGCATCCGCGCAAGGGGTCGCCCGATGGCACCCGTCGCGCCGGCCAGCAGAACCTTCATGATCCTCCTTTCTCAGCAAGTGATTACTTGCCCGACTGACGATACGCGGGCAAAGACCGATTGGCAAGTGATCACTTGCTAAGCTCCGAGCATGACCACTCGACGTGAGATCCTCCTGCGCGAGGGCATGCGGCTCTTCGGCGAACAGGGATACGCGGCCACATCGATCGCGCAGATCGAAGAGGCCGCCGGTCTCTCCCCCGGCTCAGGCAGCTTCTACAAGCACTTCGCGTCGAAGCAGCAGATGCTCGAAGCGGGTCTCGACAAGCTGCTGTCGTCGGCGGTGGCGCCCCCGCCGGCATCCGAAGTCGCGGATCGGCCGCGCGACGTGCTGGAGCTCGCCGCGAAGGGCGGGTTCGCGCGCATGGAGGAGGATCGCGACCTCAGCCGCATCGTGTTCCGCGGGCTCCAAGCCTTTCCCGAACTGCTCGAGCGGTTCGGCAACGAGGAGATCGCGCGACGCCACGCCGAGATCACGCGGCTGCTCGCGGACCTGAGCGGCGACGCGTCGGCCGACTGGGAGGCGATCGCCGTCGTGCTGCAGGGGGCTACCGCGCACTATTGGCTGCTGGCCGATGTCTTCGGCGAACATCCGACGGGGGTGTCGCAGGAACGCGTCATCCGCGCGCTCGCCGATCTCGCGACACTCGCGGTCGGCACGAGACCGCACCCCGGGGGCGACGGCGACGGGGGTGCCGCCGCCGAGTCATCCGGAGCTTCGCGCGCCCGCTAGAACTCGTCGGCCAGCGCCTCGCTGGCGATGCGGAACGCCGTGTTCGCCGCGGGCACGCCCGAGTACACCGCCGACTGGATGATGACTTCCTTGATCTCCTCGACGGTGAGGCCGTTGCGCAGCGCTGCGCGGCAGTGCATCGCGAGCTCCTCGTGGTGACCGTGCGCGATGAGCGACGTGATCACGGCGATCGAGCGCGAGCGGCGGTCGAGCCCGTGACGCGACCACAGATCGCCCCACGCGACCCGCGTGATGAAGTCCTGGAAGTCGGCGGTGAACTCGGTCGTGTTCGCGATCGAGTTGTCGACGTGCTCGTCGCCGAGCACTTGACGGCGGACCGTCATGCCCTGCTCCCACCGTTCGGCGTCGGAGAGTCCCTCGTTGGTGGTCATTCGGCCTCCTCCTTCTCGTGTGGTCGTGGGTCAGGCTCGCGTGGTCGTGGGTCAGGCGCGCGTGTGCGCGTACTCGTCGAAGAACGACCGCAGCACGTCGGCGGTCGCGGCGGCGTCGTCGGCGGGCGGGAGGTGCGAGGCATCCGCTATTCCCACCGCCCGGCCACGCTGCACGCCGTCGGCGATCTCGCGTGCGGACGCCTCGGGCGTCACGCCGTCGTGGGCGCCCCACACCGCGAGCACCGGCGCGGATATCTCGCCGAGCCGGTCGCGCACGTCGAAGCCCGCCAGCGCCTCGCACGCGAGCGCGTAGCTCTCGTCGTCGGCGTCCTGCAGCACATGCAGCAGGCGTCCCGAGATCTCGGGGTTGCGCTCGATCGATCCGGGTGCGAACCATCGCTGCGCCGACCCGATGATGAGGGTCGACGTGCTCTGCTCACGCACCTGCGCGGCGCGCTCGTGCCACCCCTCGGCCTCGCCGATCTTCGCCCCGGAGGCGATGATCGCGGCCGCGGTGACCTGATCCGGATGCCGCAGCAGCAGCTCGAGGCCCACGGCGCCGCCGAGCGACACCCCCGCGTACAGGAACCGCTCTCCCACCGTGTCGGCGACGGCATCGGCGAGCTCGGCGACCGTGAACGGCGCCGTCGCGCGCGGCGAGGCGCCGTGCCCCGGGAGATCCCATGCGATCACGCGGTACCGGTCGGCGAGGGCGGGGAGGACGTTCTCCCACAGGATCGTCGACGTGCCGAGCGACGGGCCGAGCACGAGCAGCGGGCCACCGTCGGGCCCTGCGGGCGCGGTCAGCGAGACGGCGGGCACGGTCATGAATCCTCCAGGGGCGGTGGGGACGAGGGGTCGTCGTCGGATGCCGCGACCGCGGCGTCCACGAGATGCGAGGCCAGGCCGGTGTAGTTCGCCGGGTCGAGCAGCGCGTCGGCGTCGATGCGCTCGCCCGCGCCGCCGGGTTGCAACTCGGGCAGGCCGCGGACGAGCTCGCGGAGGTCTTCGCCGCGACCGGCGGCAGCGACGAGCTCCTTCACCCGGGCGGCGCCGATCACGGGACCGAGCACGACCGAGAGGCGCTCCGCCACGATGAGCCCGTGGGTCAGCGCGAGGTTGCGGGCTACGGCGTCGGCATCGACCCGGAGCCCCGCGACGAGCGAGGCCGCGTTCGCGGAGGCACCCAGCGCGAGGCGCAGAAGTTCGCGCAAGGCCGGCCACTCGGCGTGCCACGAGCCGTCGGGCCGCTCGTCGACCGCGAGCGCGGCCGCCGTGTGGAGGGTCGCGCCGAGCTGCGGTGCACGGATCGCGGCGGAGCGGACGAGCACGGATGCCGCGGGGTTCTGCTTCTGCGGCATCGCCGACGACCCGCCGCCCGACCCCTCGGCGAGCTCGCCGATCTCGGTGCGGCTGAGGGTCGCGACGTCCGCGGCGATGACCCCGAGCGCGTCGAGCGCCTGCACGAGGGCGTCACCCAGCTCGGTCACCGGCCACCGGGTCGTGTGCCACGGGCCGTCGGGGGCGGCGAGGCGAAGCTCCGACGCGAAGGCCGCGGGGAGTGAGGCGGCCCGCGCGGGCCCCGCGATCTCGACGAACGACGCGAGCGTGCCGCCGGCTCCCCCGAGCTGTGCGGGCAGCCGCCGCACCGCCTCTTCGAGCCGCTCGATCGCACGTCGCACGCCGCGCAGCCAGTTCGCGGCACGCAGCCCCACCGTCGTGGGAACCGCGTGCTGCGTGAGCGTGCGGGCCGCGGCGACGACCCCGCGGTGGGTCGTCGCGAACTCGTCGAGCGCCGAGTCGACCTCTCTCAGCGAGGCGAGCACGCCACGCGAGGCCCGGTGCGCGAGGAGCATGAGCGCGGAGTCCAGCACGTCCTGGCTCGTCGCGCCGCGGTGGACCCACACGCGCGCCGACTCCGGCACGCGGTCCTTGAGCATCGCGACGAGCGGGATGACCGGATTGCCGCCGGCCACGGATGCCGCGGCCAGCTCCGCCGCGTCGATCCCATGCCCCTGGCACAGCGCCCCCGCGCCAGACCACCCGAGCGACGACGAGATCTCGTCCGCGACATCCGCGGGCACCACCCGCAGGAGTGCGTACCCGCGAGTCAGTGCGACCTCGGCCGTCACGAGGGCGTCGAGGAACGCGGCATCCGTCACCGACTCGTCGTGCCCCACCGTCACCGGCGTGAGCAGTCCTTCGTCGAACGCCGACACACTGGCTCCTATCTCGGCACGAGCCGGCGTGCGCGATCGGCCCCGCGGTTCGTCTCGCTCGCTGCGCTTCCTCGCTCAACGACCGTCATGTCAGGGCAACACCCCGCCTCAGAATTCGAGGAACACCGTCTCGTTCTCGCCCTGCAGGCGGATGTCGTGTCGCAGATACCCGTTCGGCAGGCGAGTTGCGATGAGCGTAGCGCGCTCCTCGGGCGTCAGCGAGGACAGGAACGGATCGGCGTCGAGCTTCTCCTGGTCGTCGGGCAGGTAGATACGGGTCATCAGCTTGTCGGGAAGGCCCCGTGCGAAGACCGCGACCGCGTAGAACGGCGCCTCGCCGTCCACCGAGCCCGGGTTGACGGTCCAGAACTCGAAGCGGCCCTCGTCGGTCGTCGCCGAGCGGCCGAATCCCGTGAACGTGTGGTCGTCGCGCCGGCGCGAGCCGCGCCCGCGCGGGATGTTCCCGTCGGGGTCGGCGCTCCAGATCTCGACGAGCGCGTCCGGGATCGGCGCACCGGCGCCGTCGTACACGATGCCGCTGAGCACGATCGCGCCGGGCGAGTGCGGGAAGACGACCTCGTGCATCTTGGGGTACACGGTGCCGAACGCGAAGAACGGGCCGACCGTCTGGCCGGGCGTGATCTCGAGCTGCTCCTTGCCCTGCAGGTCGGAGCGAAGCGTGCGTGCCATGGTCAGTGCTCTCCCTCGGGCTCGAACCACGTGGAATCCGGGCCGTCCACGACGATGTCCCAGCGGTAGCCCATCGAGAACTCGGGGACCGTCAGGTCGTGGTCGTACTGGCCGATGAGCCGGTCGCGGTCCTTCTGGCTGCGGATGGTGTTGTAGATCGGGTCGAGCGCGAACAGCGGGTCGCCCGGGAAGTACATCTGCGTCACGAGGCGCTGCGTGAAGCCGCTTCCGAAGATCGAGAAGTGGATGTGCGCGGGGCGCCACGCGTTGATGTGGTTCTTCCACGGGTACGGGCCCGGCTTGATGGTCGTGAACTTCCACTCGCCGTTGTCGTCCGTGATCGTGCGGCCTGCACCAGTGAAGTTCGGGTCGAGGGGCGCGGGGTGCTGATCCCGCTGGTGGATGTAGCGGCCCGCGGCGTTCGCCTGCCAGATCTCGATGAGCTGGTTCGGGATCGGGCGACCCCACGAGTCGAGCAGGCGGCCCTGCACGGTGATGCGCTCACCCTGCGGCTCACCCCGGTGCTGGAGCGTGAGGTCGGCCTCGATCGCCGCCACGTCGCGCTGTCCGTACGCGGGCGACCACAGCTCGATCGTCTCGGGGTCGACGAGCTTCGGGTTCTTGGTCGGGTGGCGCAGGATGCTCGAACGGTACGGCGGGAAGTCGTACATCGTCGCGCGCAGCTTCTCACCGGCCGCCTCACGGCGCCCATACTCGGCGTGGAGATCCGCGATCTCCTGGTTGATCTGCGACTGCGGGGGCATGTCGGCCGACGCGAGCAGCTGCTCGGGCGCGACCGCGGTCTGCTCGACGATGACCGACGACGAGAAGGCCTCTTCGCCCGTCGGGTCGGATTCGGCGCTGGTCATGACTGTCTCCTTCGACGCGCCTCGCATCGGAGGCGCAACACGAAAAGAGTGACAGCCGCAGCCTCACATGCCGCTGTGGATTCTCAGTGCATGGGAATCACGCGTCACGCAGTGCCGCGCGCAGGTCTTTCGCCGCCTGCATGACGAGCCCGCTGAGCCGACGCTCGTCGGCGACCTCGATGTGCACGACGATGCCGATCGCGATCGGGGGCAGCCCCTCGACGCGCGCCAGCGGCGCGGCGACCGACACGTTGCCGAGCGTCATCTCCTCGCGGGTGGTCGCGTAGCCGCGTGCCCGCGTGCGCGCGAGGTCGGCGCGGAGCTCCTCTTCCGACGTGATCGAGAGCGTCGTCTCGCGCTCGAGCGGCACCGAGAAGTAGCGCTGCAGCCATGCCTCGTCGCGCGTCGAGAGCAGCGCCTTGCCGACGCCGGTGGTGTGCAGCGGATGCCGCCCGCCCATGCGGCTCAGGGTCGGGATCGCGCCCTGGCCCGTAAGCCGGCCCACGAAGAGTGCGGTCGCGGTCTCGGGCGTCGGAGCGTCGAGCACCGCGAGGTGCACGTTCTCGCGCGTCGCCTCGTACAGGCGCGACATGTGCGGCAGCGCCGTCTCGCGCAGTCGCAGTGCGAGGGGCGACAGTTCGCCCAGCTCCCACAGTTTCGCGCCGATCGTGTAGCGGTGGCCGGGCGTGCGTGTGAGCAGCCCGAACGACGTCAGCTGCGACAGCAGCCGGTGCAACGTCGACGACGGAAGCCCCGTGAGCTCGGCGATGCGCGTCGCCGAGAGCGCCGGCTCGTCGTCGGTGAAGCACTGAAGGACGCGCATCGCGCGTGTGAGCACACCTTCGCCCGGTTCCAAGATTGCCTCCCCGGTATATCAGGCTACCTTCCGTTTCGGACGTATGCGGCCTATTCCGCCCGCGGCGCTCCGGTCTCTTCGCTCCGTTTGGGGTGGAATCCGTGTCCTGGGGCGCATTTTCTGCGCCCCAGGACCGGAAATCCGCACCGAACCGGCGGTGCCCGCGCGGTCGTGCGATTCTGGGCGCATGGCCAATTCGCCGTCGGGCGACTCCTCCATCGACCGCATCGTGCGCGTGCTCGAGACGTTCACGATCGATCGCACGGTGCAGAGCGCATCCGAGATCGGCCGCCGTGCCGGCCTTCCCTCGTCGACCGCGCACCGGCTCGTCGACGGCCTCGTCGAAGCCGGCCTGCTCGAGCGTGACGAAGAGCACCGCGTGAGCCTCGGCATGCGCCTGTGGGAACTCGCGCTGCGCGGATCGCGCGCACTGCGCCTGCGTCAGGTCGCACTGCCGCACATGGAACGCGTGCAGGCCCGCATCCGCGAGCACACGCAGCTCGCCGTGCTGGAGCAGGACTCCGCGCTCTTCCTCGAGCGCCTGTCGCACCCGGGCGCGGGCGCGAACATCACGCGCATCGCGGGGCGGCTGCCGCTGCACGCGTCGTCGTCGGGGCTCGTGCTGCTCGCCCACGCGCCGGACGACGTGCGCGAGCGGGTGCTGGCGGCTCCCCTCCCGCAGGTGGCGAAGGAGACGGTGACGGATGCCGCGGCCCTCCGGCGCCTGCTCGCGCACGTCCGCCGCGACGGGTACGTCGTGGCGCGGGGCTCGATCGAGGCGGTGTCGACCGGGGTGGCGGTGCCCGTCCGCGACCGCACGGGTGAGGTCATCGCCGCGCTGTCGGTCGTGCTGCCGCGGGACGCTCCCGCCGAGCAGGCCATCGCCGAGCTGCTGCAGGCGAGCCGCGGCATCCGGTCGGACTTGTCGGAGTACTGATGGTCGGCCACCTCCATTCCCATTGAATGGGCAACCCATCCCGAACCGTGAGGACCCGGACCACACTGGTGGACGCCATTCGCTCACCCGTCGAAGGAGACCCCGTGACCGAGACCGTACGCACCCGCGTCGCCATCGTCGGTGCCGGCCCCGCCGGACTTCTGCTCTCGCACCTGCTCGGCGCCGCCGGCATCGACTCGATCGTCATCGACAGCCGCACGCGCGAGCAGATCGAGCAGACGATCCGCGCCGGCATCCTCGAACAGGGAACAGTCGAGGTGCTCGACGAGCTCGGCGAATTCAGCCGTGCACGCACGGTCGGTCACCGGCACGACGGCATCGAGCTGCGGTTCGCGGGCGAGGGCCACCGCATCGACTTCGCGTCGCTCGTCGGGCGCGGCGTGTGGCTGTACCCGCAGCACGAGGCGCTCAAGGACCTCATCGCCGCGCGGCTCGCGGCAGGACAGGACCTGCGGTTCGGGGTCACGGCGCAGCGCGTCGAGGGTGCGGCATCCGATCGCCCCCGCGTCTTCGCGACCAACGGCGACGGGCAGGCGCTCGAGATCGACGCCGACTTCGTCGTGGGCGCCGACGGCTCGCACAGCGTCGTCCGCGCGGCCGTGACCGGGTCGCAGACGGGCGGGTACTTCCGCGAGTACCCTTTCGCGTGGTTCGGCATCCTGTGCGAGGCCCCGCCCAGCGCGACGGAGCTCATCTACTCGAACTCCCCCAACGGGTTCGCGCTCATCAGCCAGCGCAGCGCCACGGTGCAGCGCATGTACTTCCAGTGCGACCCCGAGGTCGACCCCGAGTCGTTCAGCGAGGAGCAGCTGTGGCACGAGCTGCAGTCGCGTGTGCCGGGCACGACGCTCAACGAGGGGCCGATCTTCCAGCGCGACGTGCTGCGGTTCCGGAGCTTCGTCGCCTACTCGCTGCGCACCGGCCGCGCGGCTCTCGTCGGCGACGCCGCGCACACCGTTCCGCCGACGGGCGCGAAGGGCATGAACCTCGCGGTCGCCGACGTGCTCGTGCTCGAGCGCGCGCTGCGCGCCCTGCTGCTCGAGAATGACGAGCGGCTCATCGACGAGTACCACGACACGGCCCTGCACCGCATCTGGAAGGCACAGCACTTCTCGTGGTGGATGACGAGCATGCTGCACGTGACACCGGATGCTTCGGACTTCGACCGCCTGCGCCAGCTCGGCGAGCTGCAGACCGTCGTCGAGTCGGAATCCGGCCGCCGCTACCTCGCGGAGGCGTACACAGGCTGGCCGCTCGAGGGGCGCGCGTAGCGCATCGCGTTCACGGCGCTCAGCGCTCGGGTGCGGCGGCGCCCGACCGCGCGGCGATCTCGGTCTGCAGCATCCGTGCCGACAGCGTGCCGCACACGAGCAGCACGACGACCGCGACGAGCACGATCACGAGGGGCACGGTCCACGAGCCGGTGGACTCGTGCAGTCCGCCGAGCGCGAGGGGGCCGGCGGCGGAGACGCCGTAGCCGACGGCCTGCACGAGCCCGGAGCGCCCGGCCGTCGTGTGCACGTCAGGGCCGAGCACTCCGAACGCGATGAAGACGACCGTGATGCCGGCGCCCTGCGCGACACCGCCGATGGACGTCCACACGAGCCATCCGGCGGGTGCGAACAGGAAACCGAGCGGCACGACGAGCCACCCGATGCCCGCAGCGAGGAACCCGGCGGCGAGCGACGCGCGCATCGTGAGCACCGGGATGAGGAGGCTCCCGGCGATGCCCGCAACCTGGAAGATCGATGCGATCGCCCCCGCCGCGGCCCCCGAGAAGCCCTCGTCGGCGAGCAGCGACGGCAGCCACGCGGTCACGCCGTAGAACGCGAACGCCTGGCCGGCGAAGGCCACCGCGAGCAGGAGCGTCGGGCGGTGTCGCCACGCCGACCCGCGAGCGGCGCCCGAGATGGCGGATGCGGCCGGCCGAGGCGCGAACGCCCCGCGCAGCCCCCGCAGGGGGATCCAGCACGCGAGCGCGGCGACGGCGAAGCACGCCCATGACGCGAGCGCCCACCGCCAGCCGATCACGTCGGCCAGCGGCGCGGTCGCGAGGGTCACGGTCATCGTGCCGACGTTGAGCGCCGACGTGTAGATGCCGGTCATCGTGTGCGCGCGCCGCGCGGTGAACTCGCGGCTGATGATCACCGGGATCACGATGTTCCCGACGGTGAGGAACACGCCCATGAGCGCGGTGCCGATGAGGGCGAGCGCGATCCCGCCGGACACCCGCAGGAGGCATCCGGCGATCGTGCCGATGAGCATGACGGTGAGCGCGAAGTCCGCACCGCCCCGCCGCACGAGAGCGACCGCGGCGGGCGCGAAGACGGCGAAGCACAGCACCGGGATGCTCGTGAGCAGGCCCACGACCGCGGCGGACACGCCGAGATCCATGCCGATCTCGCGTGCGACCGGCGCGACCGCGAGGAACGGCGCGCGCAGCACCGCCGCGGTGAGCGCGATGACCGCGACGAGCAGCACGAAGTACGGGGTGCTGCCGCGGCTGCGCCAGCCGCCGGATCGGTCGGACATCACCGGGCCACGGTACAACCCGTGCGCCGGGATCGCGCACGCGCGTCCCGTTGGGTGACCGCCGCCCGCCGCGGCCCGACGGTGCGCTTCAGCCGCTGGGCGAGACCGCGTCTTGGCGATGGCGGATGCGTCGACTAGGGTCGCCGCTCGTGACCGACACCGCCGCCGAGCGCCGCACCAGCATCGTGCTGCTCATCGCGGCGGTGTGCCTCGTCGCGGCGAACATGCGCCCGACGATCACGGCACTCGGTCCGCTCATCGACCAGATCGGCGCCGACACCGGCATGTCGGTCGCAGCCCTCGGCGCTCTCGCGGCCGTCCCCCTCGTGGCGTGGGCGCTCTTCTCGCCGGTCGCTCACACGCTCAGCCGCCGATACGGGCAGCCGCGCACGCTCTCGTGGTCGCTCGTCGTGCTGCTCGTCGGCACGCTCGTGCGCTCGATCCCGGGGCCGATCGTGAGCCTGTGGCTCGGGACGGCGCTCATCGGCATGGCGCTCGCGATCGTCAACGTGCTCATGCCGGCCGTCGTCAAGCGCGAATTCCCCGGGCACGTGGCCGCGATGACGTCCGTGTACACGGCCCTGCTCGGCGGGTTCGGCGCGATCGCGTCGGGCGTCGCGGTGCCGATCTCGCTCATCCCGATCGACGGCGATCCCGCCGGATGGCGCTTCGCCCTCCTCATCTCCGGCGGTGCGCTGCTGCCCTTCGCGATCGTCGCGTGGTGGTGGGCGCACCGCGGCGAGCACCACCGCTACACGCGGTCGCCCGAGCACCACGGTCGCACGGGCATCTGGACCGACCGCGTCGCGTGGCTCGTCGCCGCGTTCATGGGCCTGCAGTCGGCGACCTTCTACATGCTCGTCACGTGGCTCGCCGCGATCTCGATGTCGACCGGACGCTCCGAGGTCGTCGCCGGCATCGACGTCATGGTCTACCAGCTCTTCTCGATCGCCGGGTCGCTCCTTCTCCCGTTCGTCTACCGCGGCCGCATCAAGCGCGCGGTGCCGGCGCTCATCCCGATCATCGGCCTGATCGGAGGTCTCGGGCTCATGCTCGCGCCGGCCGGCGTGCCCTTCTGGGGCGCGACCCTGGGCCTGTTCGGCGGCGCATCGCTCGCGATGGCGATGACGCTCGTCGCGCAGCGGGCGCGCGACCACGATGCGTCATCCGCCCTCTCGGGCATGTCGCAGTCGGTGGGCTATTTCGTCGCGGCGTTCGGCCCGGTCGTGTTCGGCGGCCTCCACAGCCTGACGGGCGGCTGGACCGCCCCGCTCGCGCTGCTGCTCGCCGTCATCGCGACGCTGTCGGTCGTCGGCATCTTCGCGGGTCGCGAGCGGTTCGTGCTCGAGAAGCGCTGACCCGCTCGCGCGCCGCCGTCCCGTCGCCGCCCCCGCACGTCGTGCTCCCTGCGCCCAACCCCCTGATTCCTGGTTCGCGCTGTCGAAACCCGCATCCGCGGGCACGCGGAGAGGGCGCGGATGCCGCAAACGACAGCGCGAGCGCAGACAGGGGCGCCGGCACACGGCGCCTGCCCGGGCGGGCGCGGCGCTCAGCCGGCCGACGCGCCGGGAGCGGCGGCCAACGTCCGCAGGATCGTCTTGAGTCGATCGCGGTCCTCGTCGTCGAGCGCGCTGAAGCACTCCGCCTCGGCGCGCTCCGTCGCCTCGCGCGCACCCGCGTAGACCTCGCGGCCCTCGTCGGTCGCGACGACGACGTTCACGCGGCGGTCGCCCGCATCGGGCTCGCGCCGCACGAGTCCGCGCTTCTCGAGCTCGTCGATGAGCGCGACGATCTGGCTCGGGTCGAGGCGCAGGAACTCCGAGAGCTCGCGCTGGTTCGGACGCTCACCGCTCACCGCGAGGGCGAGCACGGAATACGAGCGCACCTTGAGGCCGAACGCACCGACGGCGGCGTTCGCAGCCGCGAGTGTGATGGCGTTCGCGCGGGCGAGCAGGAACGCGGTGTCCTCGCCGACGGACGTGCCCCACAGACGATCGATGCCCTCCGCCTGGCGCGCGGCAGGTGAAGACGGGGACGTGTTCCGCATGGAGGCATGCTAGCCGCCCTTTGGACGAACTCAAACATTGACATTTTCAACGATTCGGGATTTCATGTGAGCGGACGCGAAGGAGCATGCATGTCACTCGAAGGCAAAGTCGCAATCGTGACGGGTTCGGGCCGAGGCCTCGGCCTCGCCTACGCCCGTGAGCTCGCGCGGCAGGGCGCGGCGGTCGTCGTGAACGACGTCGACGAGTCGATCGCCGCAGAAGCCGTCGCCGCGATCGAGGCCGATGGCGGGCGTGCCGTCGCCGTCGTCGCGCCGGTCGGATCGACCGAGACGGCGAAGAAGCTCGTGCAGACCGCGGTCGACACGTTCGGTCGCCTCGACATCCTCGTCACCAACGCGGGCGTCCTCCGCGACACCGTGCTGTGGAAGATGAGCGACGACGACTTCGACACCGTCATCGACGTGCACCTGCGCGGCACGTTCACGTGCGTGCGCGAGGCCGCGACCTACATGCGCGCCAACGAGATCCCGGGCCGCATCATCTGCATCGGCTCCCCCACCGGGCAACGCGGCAACTTCGGCCAGACGAACTACGCGGCCGCGAAGGCCGGCATCGTCGGCATGGTCCGCACGTGGGCGCTCGAGCTCAAGAAGGCCGGCATCACCGCGAACGCCGTCATCCCCGTCGCCGCGACCGCGATGACCGCGACCGTCCCCTACTTCGCCGCCGCCGTCGAGGCCGACGCGAAGGGCGAGCCGATGCCCGCGTTCTTCCGGCACGACCTCGGGTTCGGCACGGCCGACGATGTGGCCGGGCTCATCGCCTACCTGGGGTCGGATGCCGCGGCATCCGTCACGGGCCAAGCCATCGGCATCGGCGGTGACCGCCTCCAGCTGTGGTCGCACCCCGAACCCGTCGTCACGGCGTACCACGAGGGCGGCTGGTCGTACACCGACCTCGAAGCCCAGTTCCCCGCGCTCATCGGCGAGAAGCTTCAGAGCGTCGGCGAGAAGCACCCGCCGCTGCCCGAAGAGCTGCAGCGCTGACGCCCCGCGCCGCCATGACCCGCTACGAGCCCGCGATCGACCTCGATGCGATCGACGCGATCGACGTCCACGTGCACATCGAGGTCGACGCGCACGGGCATGCGTCGCTGCCCGCAGACCTCGTCGAGGCCGCGTCGAAGTACTTCTCGACCGACGGGCCCCGCCCCGACCTCGACAGCATCGCGGAGTACTACCGCGAGCGCCGCACGGCGGCCGTCGTGTTCACCGTCGACGCCGAAACGCAGCTCGGCCAGCCGCCGTTGAGCAGCGAGGAGATCGCCGAGGGCGCGGCGCGCAACAACGACGTGCTCATCCCGTTCGGCTCGGTCGACCCGCGCCGGACGGATGCCGTCGACCGCGTGCGGCGGCTCGTGGAGGACCACGGCGTCCGCGGCTTCAAGTTCCACCCGACCGTGCAGGGCTTCGATCCGAGCGAGTCCGCGTTCCATCCGCTCTACGAGGCGTTGCAGGACGCCGGGGTCATCGCGCTGTTCCACACCGGGCAGACCGGCATCGGCGCGGGGCTGCCGGGCGGCCGCGGACTTCGCCTCGGACTGTCGAATCCGATGCTGCTCGACGGCGTCGCCGCAGACTTCCCCGGGCTCCAGATCGTGATGGCGCATCCGTCGGTGCCGTGGCAGGACGAGGCGATCTCGGTCGCGACGCACAAGCACAACACCTGGATCGACCTGTCGGGGTGGAGCCCCAAGTACTTCCCCGAGTCGCTCGTGCGGGCCGCGAACTCGTACCTGAAGAAGCGCGTGCTGTTCGGCTCGGACTTCCCGCTGCTGACGCCCGACCGCTGGCGGCGCGATGCCGACGCCGCCGAGCTCTTCAAGCCGGAGGTCGTCCCCGGCATCCTCAAGGACAACGCGGCTCGACTGCTCGGTCTCGCCGCGTGAGCCGCGGCATCCGCCACCCCTGAAGAAGGAGAGATCATGACCACCACCGCCGCCTACGCCGACGCGCCGAGCCTCGCCGGAACCGACCTCGGGTGGTCGGAGTGGCTCGAGGTCACGCAGGACCGCGTGAACACGTTCGCCGACGCGACCGATGACCACCAGTGGATCCACGTCGACCCGGAGCGCGCCAAGGAGGGTCCGTTCGGCGGACCGATCGCCCACGGCTTCCTGTCGCTGTCGCTCACCGTGAAGTTCTGGTCGGAGCTGTTCGACCTCGAGGGCGTGACCACGAAGGTCAACTACGGCCTCGACAAGGTGCGCTTCGTGTCGCCCGTCAAGGTCGGCGACCGCGTGCGCATGAACGCCGTGATCGCCGAGGTCACCGAGGTTCCCGGCGGCTACCAGTTCGCGGTCGATCAGACGATCGAGATCGAGGGCGGCTCCAAGCCGGGCGTTGTGGCGCGCGGCCTGTACCGCTTCTACGCCTGACACCCGCGCTCGCGCACAACCCCCGCACCCGCACGCACCACCCCTCGAAGGAGAGGAGACGATGCACAACCACGGACTGGGCTCGTGGATGGCCAAGCGCCGACTGAAGTCGCCCGACAAGACCGCGCTCATCTACGGCGACGGGTCGACCATGACCTATCGGCAGCTCGCCGACGCCGCGGACCGCGTGTCGGCGCTGCTGTGGCACCGCGGCATCCGCAAGGGCGACCGCGTCGCCTACCTGGGCGAGAACTCCCCCGAGTTCCTCCAGGTGCTGTTCGGCGCGGTGCAGCTCGGTGCGGTGTTCGTGCCGGTCAACACGCGCCTCGCCCCGCCCGAGATCGCGCACGTGCTCGGCGACTCGGGCTCGCGCGTGCTCATCCACGACGCCGAGCTCGCACCGCGCATCGAGCAGGCGCTCGCCCAGCACGACGTCCCGCATGTGATCGAGACGGGCGAGGGGACGCCCGAACGTCCGGGGCTCGCGAGCATCGTGCGCACGACGACCGCCGGCCACGCCGACGCCGCGGTCTCCCTCGACGACCCCGCCGCGATCGTCTACACGTCGGGCACCACGGGCCGAGCGAAGGGCGCGATCCTCACCCACGCGAACCTCACGTGGGTGTCGCTCAACTGCGTCGTCGACTACGACGTCGTCTCGACCGACGTCGCGCTCATGATCTCGCCCCTGTTCCACGTGGCCTCGCTCGGCATGGGCGCGCTGCCCGTGATCCTGAAGGGCGCCACGATCGTGCTCGAGCGGGGCTTCGAACCCGGCCGCGCGCTCGAGCTCATCGAGCGCCACGGCGTCACGATGCTCAGCGGCGTGCCGACCACCTACCAGATGATGGCCGACCACCCGAACTGGGCGACGACCGACCTCAGCAGCCTCAAGAAGCTCACGTGCGGAGGGTCGGCGGTGCCGACGCGCATCCTCAACGCGTACGAGCAGCGCGGCATGTCGTTCTCGCAGGGCTACGGCATGACCGAGACCTCGCCCGGTGCGACCGCGCTGTCACCCGACATGACCCGCAAGAAGCAGGGCAGTGTCGGCCTGCCGCACTTCTTCACCGACGTGCGCATCGCCGACGAGCACGGTGCGATGGTGCCGCGCGGCACGGTGGGCGAGATCGAGATCTCGGGTCCGAACGTCTTCGCGGGCTATCACGGGCTGCCGGATGCCACGGCCGAGGCCTTCACGTCCGACGGGTGGTTCCGCTCGGGCGACCTCGGCTACCTCGACCCCGACGGATACCTCTATATCGCCGACCGACTGAAGGACATGATCATCTCCGGCGGCGAGAACATCTACCCCGCCGAGGTGGAGAATCTCATCAGCGACGTCGAGGGCGTCTCGGGCGTCGCCGTGATCGGCGTGCCCGACGAGCGCTGGGGCGAGGTGCCCTGGGCGATCGTGACCGTGCGTGACGGGGTGACCGTGACGACCGAGCAGGTCCGCGAGTTCCTCGACGGCAAGCTCGCGCGCTACAAGATCCCCCGCAACGTCGTCGTCGTCGACGAGCTGCCGCGCACCGCATCGGGCAAGGTGCGCAAGGCCGACCTGCGGGCGCGATTCGCGCGCTGAGCCGACCGGTCGTGCGCGATTTCAGGCGACGAGGCTCGCGAAGTCGCGGACGGCCGGGAACGCGAACTCGCGGTGCCGCCGCGTGAACAGCTCGGCGGAGCGGTCGGCCGGCCAGTCGTCGTCCATGTACTGACGCGGAAGCCTCGGATCCGCTCGCAGCAGCGCGAGCCAATCGGCGACGAGTACCGTGCGCGCGGTGAGCGGAGGAAGATCGGATCCCGCGTCCTCACGCCCCCAATGGGCGAGGAACTCGTCGTGGGCGCCGCGGATGCGCGGAATGTCCCACACCGTCCGCACCGTCTCGTCCATCGGGAACCCGTCGAGCTCGGACGCGGCGAACGCGTTGACCGACCCGGGCGGAAGCTCGGGGATGATCGCGTCGAGCGCGCTCGCGAGGTCGACCGCACCGGGTGCGATCCACAGTCCGTCGCGCAGCACCGAGAAGCCCGACCACGTGAGCGCCGCCCGCAGGCGGTGGCGCAGCGTCCGCACGTCTTCGGGGACGGTGAACGTCACGAGCGTCCATCCGTCACCCTGCGGGTCGAACGGCGACGGCCCGTTCACGCGGCGAGCCGCTTCGCGCAGCACCTCGCTGCCGTGGGCGGTGAGCTGGAACCCGATCTCGCGGCCGAGGCGGTGGCGTTCGAGCAGGCCGCTCGCGACCATGCGGTCGAGGTTGGTGCGCACGGCGGATGCCGCAACCCCCGCACCCTCGAGCACCGAGAGCAGCACGCTCGCACGGAGCGGCTCGAAGTAGCGGTCGCACACGTACTCGCCGAAGAACGCCAGCAGCAGCTGGCGCGGCTTTCGCGTCAGGACGGAGTTCTCGGCGACCGTTTCGCCGAGGACCGCCGTCGCCGCCGTCTGGGTCACGCCGCAGTGGCCCCCGGCCGGACGGCCTCGCCGCGCTTGGCCCGCTGGATCTGCTCGTACACGTGCGTGCGCAGCTCGGTGAACCGCGGCAGAGCCCGCGTCACGAGCTGGTCGCGCTCGGCGGGCAGGTCGATCGAGAGGTCCTCCTGCACCCACGTCGGGGACTTGGAGAGCACCACGACGCGCTCGCCGAGGTAGACCGACTCATCGATGTCGTGCGTCACGAAGAGGATCGACATACCCCGCTCCCGGTGGAGCGTGCGCACGAGGTCCTCGAGGTCGGCGCGCGTCTGCGCGTCGACGGCCGCGAACGGCTCGTCCATGATGAGCACCTCGGGCTCGTACGCGACGGCGCGCGCGATCGCGACGCGCTGCTGCATGCCGCCGGAGAGCTGCCACGGATAGCTCTTCGCCGCGTGGTCGAGGCCCACCGCGACGAGCGCGTCGTCGATGAGCCGGTCGCGCTCGGCGCGGGAGAGCTTCTTGTGCTTGAGCGGCAGGTCGACATTGCCCCGCACGGTGAGCCACGGGTACAGACTGCGGCCGTACTCCTGGAAGACGAGGGCCATGTTCGGCGGCGGCCCCGTGACGCGCTTGCCCTCGAGCTCGACGACACCCGACGTCGGCCGCAGGAGGCCGGCGATGCACTTGAGGAGCGTCGTCTTGCCGCATCCGGAAGGGCCGACGATGACCACGAGCTCGCCCGCGTTCATCTGGAAGCTGATGTCGCCGATCGCCTCGACGCTGCCCGTCGAGGACTCGTAGACCTTGCGCAGGTGCTCGACAGTGAGAAGCGGCTGCGCCGCGGAACGCGATTCAGGCACGCTCCACCTCCTTGACTCCGTGGTACCAGCGAAGGACACGTCGCTCGACGAATCCGAAGATCACCGCGAGCAGCACGCCGATCAGACCGAGCAGCACGATGCCGCTCCACATCTGGGCGATCAGATAGTTCCGCTGGAAGAACACGATCTGATAGCCCAGGCCCGACGACGAGAAGAACATCTCCGAGATCACCATGAGGATCAGCGCGATCGACAGGCACTGGCGCACGCCGGTCATGATGCGCGGGCTCGCCGCCGGCAGCACGAGGAAGCGGAGGCGCTCGGAGCGCGTGATCGCGAACGACTGCGCGGTCTCGGTCATGACGGAGTCCGTCGAGCGGACACCCTCGATGGTGTTGAGCAGGACGGGCCAGATGGCACCCGTGACCATGACGACGACCTTCATGGTGTCGTTCGCCCCGACGAGCACCGCCACGATCGGGATGAGCACGGGGGGCGGCACCGCCCGGAAGAACTCGAAGATCGGCTCGAGCAGCTCTCGCAGCCACCGCACGAGGCCGATGACCGTGCCGGCCGCGATGCCGAGCACGACCGCGAGGACGATGCTGATCGCGAGGCGCCCCAGGCTCGGCAGCACGTCGTTGACGAACGCCGGCCCGATCCACGTCTCGACGAACGCCTCGGCGATGACGAGCGGACTGGGGAAGAACGGTGCCGGCGAGATCGACGACCAGATGCCCCAGATGACGAGCAGGAGGATGGGCAGCCCGAGCGCGTAGGCGGTGTTCTCGCCGATCTTCGCCCACACGCGCGACGGCTTGCGGGGCGTGACGACGGTGCTCGTGTAGAGGGTCACAGGACCTCCTCCCCTCGCACCGACTGGTGCCACGCGAGCGAGCGGCGCTCGATCGCGCGGAACCCGATGTTCACGAGCAGGCCGAGCACGCCGGTGACGATCACCAGCGCGTAGACGGTGGTCCACTGGCCGGACTCGCGGGCGATCATGATCGCGCGGCCGAGCCCCGGCACCGACATGAACATCTCGGCGGTGATCGCGAGGATCAGCGCGACCGTCGCCGCGAGCCGGAGGCCCGTCATGAGGTACGGCAGGGCAGTCGGGAACACGACGCTTCTGATCTGCGCGCCGCGGGTGAGCCCGTAGCTGCGCGCCGTGTCGCGCGCGACGGCGTCGACGTCGGCCACGCCGTAGAGCACCTGGATGAACACCTGCCAGAAGCTCGCGAACACGATGATCAGCAGCGCCGCCTGCAGCTGGTAGCCGAACATGAGGATCGCGAGCGGGATGAGCGCGACCGACGGGATCGGGCGCAGGAACTCCACCGTCGTGTGCGTCGCCCGCCGCAGGAACGGCACGAGCCCGATGATCGTGCCGAGCACGACCGCGAGCACCGTCGCGATGAGCAGGCCCAGCGCCCACGACGTGAGCGTGCGACCGACGTTGCGCCAGAACTCGAGATCACGGGAGAGCGCGAACAGCTGCGCGATCGTGTCGGTCGCGGTCGGGAAGTACGCGGGGTTGACGACTCCCAGGGTCGGGAGCAGCTGCCACGTCACGAGGAACCCGGCGATGCCGGCGAGTCCGAGCACGACTTTCCGCAGCGTGCGCAGGCGGCGCTGACGGCGGAAGTGGCTCGAGCCGCGGGAGGTCGCCGGCGTGGCGATGACGGGGGCGTCGGCGGTGGCGGTCACGGTGATCCGATCGGTGGTGCGGGGGGCGGGAACGGAGGGAGGGGCGGATGCCTCGGCCGAGGCATCCGCCCCTCCTCAGGCCATTCCTACTGCTGCTGGATCAGGCGGCTGTAGTCGGGCTCGCCCTCGATGTACTCGAACTCGACCGCGAGCGCGCCCAGCTCCTCGATGCCGGCACCGGCGAGGTCCCACGTGAACTCCGGCAGCGTGATGCCCGCCGCAGCCTCCTCGGGGATCTCGAGGTTCGTGGCGATCGCGGTGCGGACCGCGGCCTCGTTGTTCGCAGCCCACTCGAGCGCCTCCGACATCGCGGCCGCGTACGCGGCGACGAGCTCGGGGTCGGAGTCGAGGAGCTCCTGCGTCGTGATGTTCGTGAGCACGGTGAGGCCCGGGATGGTCGCCTGGTACGGCGCGACGACCGAGACACCGCCGCCGCCCACGATCATGGCGCGGAACGGGTCGGGCGCCCACGCGGCGTCCATCGTGCCCGCCTCGAGCTGCGCGGGGACGTCGGGGAACGCGACCTCGACGAACTCGATCGTCGAGGGGTCGCCGCCGTCGTCCTGCACGGCCTTGCGGATCGTCAGGTCGCCGGCCGCGCCGAGCGTGTTGACCGAGACCTTCTTGCCCGCGAGATCGGCGGGGCGCGTGATGCCCGAGTCGCCCAGTGCGACGACGGCGTTCACGTCGGTGCCCTCGGCGAGGCTGTTGGCGTAGTTGCCGACGATCACGACGCCGAGGTCCTGCAGGTCGGCGCGGATCGGGCCGAAGGGCTGGCCGATCGCGAACTGGATGTCGCCGCTGAGCAGCGCCGGGATGGCGTTCGCGCCGCCCTGGGCGGGGACGACCTCGATCTCGAGGCCGTGGGCCTCGAAGATCCCCTCGTCCATCGCGGCCCACAGGGCACCGGTCTCGGCGATCGGAAGCGCCGCGACGCGGACGGTCGTGAGCTCGCCGCTGCCCGGGTCGTCGGTCGCGGTGGAGGTGGCGGAAGGTGCGGCGGAGTCGGTGCATCCGCTGAGTGCGAGGACGGCCGCCGCGCCGATCGCGATGGCGGCAAGAGCTTTCTTCATTGACAAGCCTCTCGTGAGCAGTGTGGGCAGGACCGACCGGGGCGACGCCGCAGGTTCGGGCACCCATCGCCTGTCAAAGTCGCACGTCGCTGTGTCGGTGCTCACATCATGGGTCGCGCGCGGATGGATTGTCAAGGTTTTCTTGACGCTCGTCACAGATCAGTTGAATAACGGATGCTTCTCAATTGAGTAACGGATGCTCCGCCCGAAGCAGCGGACGCCGGTAGGCGACCACCTCGAGCAGCGAGACGAAGCGCGTCACCTCATCCGCCGCCAGCGGAGCGAGCAGGTCACGCTGCACGAGCTCCGCCGCGACCGCGACGCGCTCGACCACCTCCCGCGCCTCCGCGGTGAGGTCGATGAGCTTGCGCCTGCGATCGTGCGGGTCGGGTCGCGCGGTGACCAGTCCGCGACGCACGAGACGCGCGATGACGTCCGTCGTGCTCGATTTGTCGAGCGAGGCGAGTTCGCCGGCCGTGCTCTGGTCGATGTCGTCGTTCCACGCGACCGCCGTCAGCAGCGCGTACTGGGGCGACGTCAGCAGCGAGCCGACGTGCTCCGTCCAGTACACGCCCTGCAGCTGTTCGCTCCGCCTCAGCAGATGGCCCGGCGCCTTCGCCGGCGGCAGCGCGAACGAGGCATCCGCATCCTCCGGAAGGGCGGGCGGCTCTCCCCTGTACGCGACGCGGGCCAGCGCCGCCGCGAACCACGCGGAGCCGTCGGGCGAGAGGGGTTCGAGGAACCGACGTTGCACCTCCGCCACGCGCGGTGTGATGTGGCGCAGCGCGGAGCGCGCGGGCGTCGTGAGCGACAGCAGGTAGCGCCGCCGATCGCGCGTGTCCCGCTGGCGCGCGAGCCAGCCGTGGCGCTCGAGCCGCGCGACGACGTCCGCGGCGGTCGACTTGTCGAGCGAGGCGCTCTGCCCGGCGGAGCGCTGATCCATCGAGCCGGCCGTGAGCACGCTGAGCAGCGCGTACTGGGGACCGGTGACCTCGCCGTCGAACTCCTCCGTCCACAGGGCGGTGTGCATCTGGTGCGAGCGCCGGATGAGGTGTCCGGGCGAGGTGTGGAGTCGCAGCATCCGCGACTGCGCCTCACCCTGCTCGCGTTCCTCGTCCGTCAGGGACACAGGACGCCCACCCCCTCCATCGCGGTCGCCCGACTGCGGCGACGCGGACGGATCCGCCCTGCCCAGTCAGGCCGGATCGCTGCCTGCAATTGCTTGCAGGAATACTGACACGTCTGGCGGTGCGAGTCGGTGCACAGTCCCCCGGGGCGGGAGTGAGGAGGAGAAAACCGCGCGTTCCGCGTAGGGTGGCAGGCAACCAGGAGGTGGCGCTGTGCTGTTTGCCTTGTATGCGGTCCTGTTCCTCGGCGGGATGTACCTGTTCGGGCTGTCCTTCAACCTGGAGGCGTTCCAGGGACTCGTCTTCGTGGCCGGGATTCTTCTCGTGTCGGCCGCCCTTGCGACGCCGATCACGGCGAGCGCGATCCAGAACCAGAGCGGCGTGAGCCGCCGGCGTCGCCCCCGCTGAGCGGCGCCGGCGCCCACGCGCTCCGGATTCAGGCGCCGCTGCGTGCCAGTCGCTGCGCGCGGCGCCCTGCCGCGCTCTCGGCCCATCCCCTTCGGATGACCCGCACCGCATCGGCCGCGAGCTCGAGACCGTCGTCGTACGGCGCGCGCCAGATCGCGAGCATGTCGCCCGCGCCGTCGCCGACGAGCGGCCGCGAGAACGCCTCGACCCCCCACCGGCCGGTGTAGCCCTCGTCGAGCGTCTGCTGCACGACCTTCGGGATGTCGACGACGCCTGTGCTGAGGAACCCGCGCCCGGACTGCCCCAGCTCGAGGTACGCGAGTCGGGGCAGCGCGTCGCGGATGGCTGCCGCCATGTCGGCCTCCTCGATCGCCATGTGGTACGTGTCGAGGTGGATCCCGAGGCTGCGCGACCCGCTCAGCTCGACGAACTCGAGCGCCTGCGCGGCGGTGTTGATCGCGGACGTCTCGTAGCGGTTGAGCACCTCGAACGTCATCGTGATGCCGCGATCGGATGCCTCGTCGGCGACCGCGCCGACCTCGCGCGCGGCCCGCTCCAGAGCGGCGCGCGGCGTCGGAGCGCCCGGCGGGCCGAACAGCCCGTACGGCACGCCGTTCAGCTGATCCGCGCCGAGTGCGGCCGCGAACGCCACGGCCCCGCGGAGCGCCGCGGCACCCTCGCGGCGCTCCGCTTCATCGGCCGAAGACACATCTGCACCCGGAGCCTGTCCCGTCATCGCGATCGGCGCGATGTCGGCCTCCTCGAACGCGCGGCGCAGGGCCGCGGCATCCGTCGAGGCCGGATCCAGCGGCGGCAGGACCGCCCGCCGGTACCCCGCCTCGCGCAGCCGCGGAAGCACCGCGGCGAGCGCCTCGGGCGTCGGGTCCGCGACGACCGCGGACACGTGGAAGGCGATGTCGAGTTGAAGCTCGAGATCGAGGTTCACGGCTCCTCCGATCAGAACACCGGCAGGTCGAGGCGCTGCTTGAACACCGAGTAGCCGTCGTCGACGCTGACCACCGTGCCGTTGATGACGTTGGCCTCGTCCGACGCGAGGAACGCGACGACGTTCGCGATCTCCTCGGGCTCGGTGAGCTTGTTGCGCAGCTGCTCGGCCGCGAAGGTGGCCTTCAGCTCGTCGCTGAACTGGTTGATGATCGGGGTCGCGACGCGGCCGGGCGTGATCGCGACGGCGCGGATGCCGTACTCCGCGAGCTCGTACGCGGCCGAGCGCGTGAACGAGATGACCGCGGCCTTCGCGGCGCTGTACGTGAACGACAGCTCGGCAGCCTGCTCGCCGTAGATCGACGACGTCGAGATGATGACGCCGCCTGTGCCCTGGTCGCGGAACTGACGGCCCGCCGCGAGGATGCCGTAGTACACGCCGTGCTGGTCGATGTTGATGATCGGCTCGTAGTCCTTGGCGGGGTCGTGCTCGAGCAGCGGACGGCCGCCCGCGATGCCCGCGTTGTTGAAGATGACGTCGAGCTTGCCGAACACCTCGACGGCGCGCGCGACGGCGGCCTCGACCTCGGCGTACTTCGACACGTCGACGCGGACGGCGGCGACGGCGCCCTCGAAGCCCTCACGCGAGATCTCGGATGCCGCGGCCTCCGCGTGCTCGAGGTTGATGTCGGCGATCATGACCTTCGCGCCTTCGCGCACGAACTTCCGCACGGTCGCGAGACCGATTCCGCTCGCGCCTCCCGTGATGAGCGCGACTTTGCCTTCCAGGCGCATGGGGTTCCTCTTCTCTCTGCGTTGGGGGTGTCTGCGTTGATGGGGCGGGGGCGGATGCCGCGGCATCCGCCCCCGCGTGTCGGAGCCCGGTCAGCCGAGCTTGTCCGACGGGGTGATGTCGGCCGCGTTCTCCTTCGTCACGAGCGTGACGTCGACGGCGACGAAGCGCTTCGAGGGCAGCTCGCCGGTCTCGCGGTACTTCTCGACGTCTTCGACGAGCATGTCGAGCACGGTCGGCCACGGCTGCTCGATCGTCGCGAGCATGTTGCCGCCCGCCTCGATCGCCGCGATCGTCTCGGCGAGCGCGTCGACGCCGGTCACAACGGCGGTCGACTCGTCCTCCGCGAGGGCCTGAGCGGCGCCGAGCGCGGCGTCGTCCCAGCCCGCCCACACGGCGTCGAGCCCGCCGGGGTTGGCCGACAGGTAGTCCGCGACGAAGTTCAGCGCCTCGGTGCGACCCGACGCGGGGCTCGTCACCTGCTGGATCTCACCGCCCGCGATCGTGGCGCCCGCCGCCTCGAACGCCTCGATCGCGAGGCGCGAGCGGTAGCGGATGCCCGCGTGCGGGTCGTGCCCGATGACCATGACGGTCTTGCCCTCGAGGCCGCCGATCGCGTCGCCGATGCCCTCGACGGTCTTGTCGACGATCGCCTGCTGGTCGGTCGTGATGTTGGTGACGAAGGCATCCGTCTCCTCGGTGCCCGCGTCCATCGCGAAGATCGGGATCTCGGCGTCCTTCGCCGCGGTCACGATCGACGCGATCGACGAGACGTCGGTGTAGCCGTCGAGGATGACGTCGGCGCCCTGGCCGATCGCGCTCTCGACCGCCGGGTTCATCTTCTGGAAGTCGAAGTCGCCCTGGATCATCGTGAGGTCCCAGCCGAGCTCCTCGGCCTTCTCGGTGACCGCCTTGACCCACCACGCGCCGACCGGCGTCTGGTTGCCCGACGTGAACGCGATGACCTTGAACGTGCCGTCGTCGTCGCCTCCGCCGTTGCCGCCGGCGGCGCCCGAGCTCGAGCATCCGGTCAGTGCCAGGATCGCCGCGGCGGCAAGGGCCCCCGCGACCTTGAACTGCTTACGCACGTGTCTACTCCTTTGTGATTGCGCTTGTCGTTGAGGGAATGGGTGGCCTGCGGGATCGCCGCGCGGCCCGAGGGAGATCGCTATGTCTCCCGCGTCTTGAGCGACGACAGGGTGACCGCCGCGATGATGATGAGACCGGTGACGACCTGCTGCACGTAGGCGTTGACGCCCAGGATGTTCAGGCCGTTGCTCATGACGCCGATGATCGCGACGCCGATCATCGTGCCGACGAGGTTCGCCGCGCCCGAGCGGATGACGGTCATGCCGAGGAACACGGCGGCGACGGAGAACAGCGTGTTGTCGCCGCCCTGCTCGGCGGCGGCGCTGCCGAGGCGCGCCGCGAGCAGGATGCCGCCGATCGCCGAGATGATGCCGGCCAGCGTGAACGCGAGCAGTCGCGCGAACCGCACGTTGACGCCCGAGAGGCGCGCCACCTCGACGTTGCCGCCGATCGCGTACCAGCGGCGTCCGACCGTCGTGAACCGCAGCCCCGCCCAGATGAGCACCGAGATCGCGACCGCGAAGTACACGGGCAGCGGGATGTTGAGGAACCGGCCCTGGCCGAGCTGGTTGAACTCGGCCGGCATGCCGAACACCGTCGTGCCCCCGGTCACGAGATACCCGAGGCCGATGACCGACGTCATCGTGGCGAGCGTCGCGACGAACGCCGACATCTTGAGATAGGCGATGAGGATGCCGTTGACCAGGCCCACGATGAGGCCCACCGCGAGACCCGCGAGGAGGGCCACCCCGAGCCCGTTCTCCTGCAGGAGGAGGACGGAGGTGACGGCCCCCGCGAGGCTCGACGTCGCGCCCACCGACAGGTCGAAGTCACCCAGCACCATCACGATCGTCTGCGCGCCCGCGATGATCGCGAGGATCGAGATCTGGTACAGGATGTTGCGCACGTTCACGAACGACAGGAACGTGTCGGGCCGCATCAAGAAGAAGAACAGGATGAGCAGGATCAGCGCGACCACGGTGCCGCCGCTGATGAGCAGGCGGCCGGCCGCCTTCGACTGCTGGACCACGACCGCGGTGGTGGTGGTCGATTCCTTCTGAGTGGTCATGTCACTCCGACCTTCCGTAGGCGTAGGAGAGGAGGATCTCGTCGTCGGCGCCCTCGGCGGCGACCTCCCCGGAGATCGAGCCCTCGTGCATGATGAGGATGCGGTCGCTCATTCCGATGAGCTCGGGCAGCTCCGAGCTGACCGCGATGACCGCTGTGCCCTGGGCCGCGAGCTCGCGGATCAGGCGGTAGATCTCGGCCTTCGTGCCGACGTCGATGCCCCGGGTCGGCTCGTCCATGAGCAGGACCTTGGGGCGGCGCGCGAGCATCTTGGCGAGCACGACCTTCTGCTGGTTGCCGCCCGACAGCTCGCCGACCGTCTGCTTCGGGCTGCGCGCCTTGATCTGAAGGTCGGCCATGCCGCGCTTGGCCATCTGCGCGATCTGGCGACCGGAGACGACGCCGGCACGGCTCACCGAGCCGAGGTTCGCGAGCGCGATGTTGTCCTGGATCGAGGTGCCCAGCAGCACACCCTGGCTGCGGCGCTCCTCGGGGACGAGGGCGACGCCGGAATCCAGCATCCGGCCCACCGCGGAGCGACGGCGCAGCGGCACCCCGCCCACCGTGATCGTGCCGCCCTTGTGACCCTGCGCGCCGGCGAGGATCCGCAGCAGCTCGCTGCGGCCGGAGCCGGCGAGCCCGCCGATGCCGAGCACCTCGCCCGCGTACGCCTGGAACGAGACATCCTTCACACGGCGCCCGTTGAGATGCTCGACCGTGAGCACGACGTCCTTCGTCGCGGTGCCACGCTCGGGGTACAGCGAGTCGGCCGAGCGGCCCACCATCGTCGAGATGACCTCGTCGATCGTCGTGTCGGCGACGTTCTTGGTCACGATCGTCTCGCCGTTGCGCATGATCGTGAGCCGGTCGCACAGCTCGAAGACCTCCTCGAGGCGGTGCGACACGTACACGATCGCGACGCCCTCCTCGCGCAGCGCCCGCAGGACCGCGAACACCTCGCGGATCTCGGTCTCGGTGAGCGACGCCGTCGGCTCGTCGAGGATCAGCACACGGGCATCCGTCGCGAGCGCTCGCGCGACCGCGACCATCGTCTGCTGCACCGGCGAGAGGTCGCCAGCGAGCTTGCGCAGCGGGATCTTCTGCTGCAGGCGCGCGAGCTGCTCGCCCGCACGGCGGCGCAGCGCACGCCCTTTCACGATGCCGGCGCGGCTGGGCAGCTGCTCGCCGAGCAGCACGTTCTCGGCGACCGAGATCGTCGGCACGATCGACAGCTCCTGATACAGCGCGACGACGCCCGCCTGGTGCGCCGCGCGCACGTTCGCGAACTCGACCGTCTCGCCGCCGCGGCGGATCTCACCCGAGTCGGGGCTGTACAGGCCCGTGACGATCTTGATGAGCGTCGACTTGCCCGCGCCGTTCTCGCCGAGCAGCGCGTGGATCTCTCCGGGCTGCACCGACAGCCGCACGCCCTTGAGCGCGTGCACGCCGTCGAAGCTCTTGACGATGTCGACCGCCTCGAGCGCCGGCGGCGCCGCCACCACCACGGGCGGCTCCTCCTCGGTGATCGTCACGATGACACCGCCTCGAGCTCGTTGCACCGGATGACGACCTTCGGATGCGCGCCGGACACGTGCGCCTCGAACGCCTCGACGGCGCCCTCCAGCGGGAACACCGCGCGGGTCAGCTCGTCGACGTCGAGGTGCGGCAGGATCTGCAGCGCCCGCGGGAACGCGTACGGCGACACGAACACGCCCGTCAGCGTGAGCTCCTTGAGGTACAGGTAGTCCGACAGGTTGAGCGGCATCTCGAACGTCTCGGGGTACATCGCCCCGTACACGACGGTGGCGCCCTTCGCGGCGATGTCGAGGAGCCCCCGCACCGCGCGCGGCGAGCCCGACGCGTCGACGACGACGTCGTAGCCGCGGCCGCCCGTGATCTCGTCGGCGCGGGCCTGCTGGTCCTCGGCGACGGGGTCGATCACGTGCTCGGCGCCGTGGCGCAGCGCCATCTCGCGGCGATCCGCGATCGGCTCGATGAGCGTGAGCGAGGTCGCCCCGTGCATCTTGAGCACCTGCAGCGCGAGTTGCCCGATCGGACCGCCGCCGCAGATCGCGACGCGGTCGCCCACCTTGATGTTCGTCTTGTCGGCGATGCGCACCGCGACCGACGTCGGCTCGAGCAGGCAGCCCTTCAGGAGCGACACGTCGTCGGGCAGCTTGTACACCTGCGACTCGTGCCATGTCACCGTCTCGGCCATGCCGGGGCGGTTGTACTCCTGGATGTTCTCGCAGAATTGCTGCTTGCCCTCCTGGCACGGGCGGCATGTGCCGCAGAAGCGAAGGAAGTTGCCCGCGACGCGGTCGCCGACCCGCAGGCCGTTGCGCGTCGCGCGCTCTCCGAGCGCTTCGACGACGCCCGACAGCTCATGGCCGAGCCCGATCGGCACATCCGTGCCGAAGAAGCCCTCGGCCAGGTGCGGGTCGGAGCCGCAGATCGCGGCATAGGCGACGCGGATGCGCACGTCCTCGGGCCCGAGCGGCTGCTCGGGGAAGTCCACGACTCCGATGCGGCCGCGCGTGCTCTCGTCGGGATCGCGCAGGCTCCCGATCTTGGTGACAGCGACTGTTCTCATTCGACTCTCCGGTGGAGTTCGATCGGTCAGGAGGCGGCGAGCACGCGGCGCGTGGCCGCGATCGTGTCCTTGAGGCCGTAGCCGTGCTTGTCGCGCAGCTGCTCGTCCTCACCGAAGCCGGCGTAGACCTGCGGGATGCCGAGGCGCTCGAACGCCTTGAGGCTCACGCCGCGGTCGGTCAGCACGTCCGCGATGCGCGAGGCGAGACCGCCGTACGCGAGGTGGTCCTCCAGCACGACGAAGCGGCCGTCCGTCTCCTCCGCGCAGCGGAGGATGAGGTCCTCGTCGATGGGCTTCAGCGTGAACATGTCGACGACGCGCACCGAGCGCCCGTCCTGCGCGATCTCCTCCGCGGCCTGGAGCGCCTGGGCGACCGTCGTGCCGTGGGTGAAGATCGTGGCATCCGTGCCCTCGCGGGCGACGATGCCCTTGCCGATCCGGACCTCGTGCTGACCCGGCTCGTAGAGGACCATGTCCTTCTTGCCGACCGCGAGGCGGATGTAGATCGGGCCCTGCATCGTCATCGACTGGCGGATCACCTCACCCACCATGAGCGGGTCTCCGATCGAGGTGACCGTCATGTTGGTCAGGGCGCACATGAGCGCGAGGTCCTCGACCGCGTAGTGCGTCGAGCCGCCGTTGCCGACGAGGCCGCCGTGCGTGCCGATGATCTTGACCGGCAGGTTCGGGTAGCAGACGTCGGTGCGGATCTGCTCGAGCGCGCGCATCGAGAGGAACGGCAGCATGCCCGACACGACGGGGATGTTGCCGTCGTATGCGAGGCCGGCCGCGATGCCGACGCACGCCTGCTCGGCGAGGCCGACGTCGAGGAACCGCTCGGGATACGTGTCGCGGAACTCGACGAGCGTCGCGCCGATGTCGGGCGTGAGCACCCACAGGTTGTCGTAGTCGGCGCCGAGTTCGGCGAGCGTCGATCCGATGACGGATCGCGCCGAGAGCATCTCTCCGAAAGTGAAGGTCACAGGCATCAGACGGTCTCCTTCTCACGCGAGGCGGCGAGCGCGGCGAGCGCGCGTTCGAGGTCTTCGGCACCGAGCGACCCCGCGTGCCACGCGAGGTTGCGCTCCATGAAGTCGACGCCCTTGCCCTTGACGGTCTCGGCGATCACGACCGTCGGGATGTCGCTGTGGGGGTCGGGCAGCGCGTCGATCGCGGCGACGAGCTGCGACATGTCGTGGCCGTCGATCTCGACGACGTTCCACCCGAAGGCGCGCCACTTGTCGGGGTACGGCTCGAAGACGACCCGCTCCTCGGCGAAGCTCGTCATGAGCTGACGGTTGCGGTCGACGAACGCGACGAGGTTGCCGAGCCGGTTGCTGCGGCCGGCCATGACGGCCTCCCACACCGAGCCCTCACCGGTCTCGCCGTCGCCGAGCAGGCACACGACGCGGTGGTCGTCGCCGCGGTGACGCGCGCTCAGCGCCATGCCGACCGCGAGCGGCAGGCCGTGGCCGAGCGAGCCGGTCGAGCACTCGACGCCGGGCAGCTGCACCTTGCACGGGTGCATGCCGTACGCGCTGTCGAGCTGGCCGTACGTCTCGACGATGCCCTCGTACGAGAAGAACCCGCGCATCGCCATCGCGATGTACATGCACACCGCCGCGTGCCCCTTGCTCAGCACGAACCGGTCGCGCTCGGGGTTCGCGATGTCGCTCGGGTCGACGTTCAGCCCGTAGTGGAACAGCGCCGTGAAGATGTCGGCGGCCGACAGATCGCCGCCGATGTGAACCGCGCCCTCGTACGTGCCGCACAGGTGCAGCAGCTTCTGCCGCAGCTCGAAGGCGAGATCCTCGAGCTCCTCCACGCTGTGCCGCTGGTCGGTTCCGGCCAGGGGTGTCCGGCCCATCGCTTGCCTCCTCGTCGATGACTCCGATGTCGCCGAGGTCCCCATTCGCCGGGTCCTCGTCGACTCTTCGATCCCAGATCTCCCGCACCTCTGCGGGTGACGTGAACAGGAACGTAGCACTCTCTGCTTTACATGTAAACAGGAACGTACCTAAACTTGTTTACACGCGGCGAGCTTGGGGCGAGCCGCACGACTCACGTCACAGAGAGGTGCATTCGATGTCGCAGACAGTGGACACAGCCACGGCTGTGCGGACCGGCTTGTTCATCGGCGGTGAAGAGCGGTTCACCGACGAGGTGCTCAAGGTCGCAGACCCGGGCAAACCGGGAGTGATCGTCGGTGAGGCGGCGTCGGCGTCGCCGCAGGACGTGGCGGATGCCGTGGCCGCAGCCAAGGCCGCCTACCCCGCGTGGGCGGCGCTGGGCGCCGAAGGCCGCGCCAAGGCGATGGCCGACGCGATCGCCGGCATCGCCGACGACCGTGACGAGGACGCCCGCATCCTGTCGCAGGAGAACGGCAAGGTCCGCATGGAGGCCTGGGTCGACGCGCTCGTGTTCGAGCTGCGCTGGAACCTCGCCCTGTCGCTCAAGGACGAGGTCGAGACGTCGAAGACGCTTCCGGCCATCCCCGGCGCGATCCCCGTGAACACCGAGGTCGCCTTCCAGCCCCTCGGCGTGGTCACGATCATCGTCCCGTTCAACTGGCCGATCGCAATCCTCGCGGCCTCGCTGCCGCACGCGCTGCTCGCGGGCAACACCGCGATCGTCAAGGTCCCGCCGACCACCCCGCTCGCGACCGCCCGCCTCGTGCAGCGCGTCGCCGAGAAGCTGCCCGCCGGTGTGCTGAACGTCATCAGCGGCAAGGACGAGAACATGTCGGGCCTCATCCAGAACCCCGACATCGCGAAGGTCTGCTTCACCGGCTCGGTCAACGGCGGCAAGCGCATCATGGAGATGGCGTCCAAGTCGCTCACGCGCGTGACGCTCGAGCTCGGCGGCAACGACGCGGCGATCTTCCTCGAGGACGCCATCATCGACGACGCCCACCTCGACCGTCTGTACGCGGCGATCTTCGACACCACCGGTCAGATCTGCATGAACGCCAAGCGCGTGTACGTGCACCGCTCGCGCCTCGACGAGCTCGTCGCCGGGCTCGAGGCTCGCCTGCAGAACGTCAAGCTCGGCTACGGGCTCGACGAGGGCACGACCATGGGACCGCTGCACTCGCCGGCGCAGAAGGCGTTCGTCGAGGAGATCATCCAGGAGGCGAAGGACTCGGGCGCCGAGGTGCGCGAGTACGGTGAGCTTCCCGGCGGCGACCTCGCGGGCGGCAACTTCCTCCGCCCGGCGATCGTGGTCGACCCCGACCCGTCGTTGCGCGTCGTGACGCAGGAGCAGTTCGGCCCGGTGATCCCGATCATCCCGTTCGACACCGAGGAGGAGGCCGTCCGTGCGGCCAACGACACGTGGGCGGGACTGTGCGGTTCGGTGTGGACCGCCGACCCCGAGGCGGCGCAGCGCGTGGGCTCGCAGCTCGTGTGCGGCTACGTGTGGGTCAACGACCACGGCGCGACCCGCTGCGACCTGCGCGCCCCGTTCGGCGGCATGAAGCAGTCCGGCATCGGGCGTGAGCAGGGCATCGAGGGCGTCCGGTCGTTCCAGGACACCCGCTCGATCGCCGTGCTCGACCCCGAGGCGCTCGCGGCGATGGCACACTGACCGATCGACCCTGAGAGGCGGGATCCGTCCGGAGCGGTCGGATCCCGCCTCTTTCTGGAAAACTTCTCATAGACGCAGGCGCCGTGATGCGCCGAAAGGGAGCGGCATGACCAGCGAGCGCGACATCGACAGCGCAGCCGGGGAAGACCTCGTCACCGAACCGCTTGAGGACGTCATCGACCCCGAAGGCTTCACGCCGCGCCTGCTCGCGCTGTTGTCGAACGCGCTCGTGTGGCGCGAGTCGACCGAGCTGCGCCGCCGGTTCGGCCTGGGCACCAACGACTGGCGCGTGATCTCCGCGGTCGCGCTTCGGCCGGGGATCTCGGCGACCGAGATCTCGGACTTCATCGGTGTCAACAAGGCGGTCGTGTCCAAGAGCGTCTCGACGCTCGTGGCGCGACGGCTCATCGTGCTGCTCGACGGTCCACGCGGCTCACGGCCGATGTGCCTCACGAAGGACGGCGCCCGCATGCACGACCTCATGCTCCCCGTCTCGATGCGCGGGCAGGAGATCATCCTCGAGGGCATGTCCGAGTCCGATGTGCGCAAGCTCAACAAGCTGCTCACCGACATGCTCCAGAAGCTGCGGGACGCGCAGCTTCTGGACGAGGCGCTCGACGACGAGACCTCGCCCGCACACAAGCCGGAGCCCTCACCCGCGGCGCGCTGACGCCGCGAGAGAGGGCTCCTTCGTTCAGCCCGTCTTCGGGCTCACTCCTTCTTCTGGCCCGCCGCCCCGGCGAAGCGCATCGCGAAGCCTCCGCCGTCGACGGCGAGCACCTGTCCGGTGACCCAGCGCGAGGCATCCGTCGTCAGGAACAGGGCAGCGCTGGCGATGTCCCAGTTGTTCCCCTCGACCTGCATCGCGACGTTCTGCCGGCGGATCTCTCGCTGCTCCTCGGTCATGCCCTTGGCCGCGAACGCGCCCCAGATCATGCCGACCCGAACGGCGTTGACACGGATGCGCCGGGGCGCGAGCGTGCCCGCGGCGCCCTGCGCGAGCTTCTCGAGCGCGGCCTTCGCGATGCTGTAGGGCAGTCCCGGTCCGCGGCCCTCGGCGGCGCCCGACGAGATGAGCACGGCGGCGCCGCCCTCGGTCATGTGCTTCTGCGCGTGCCGCAGCAGATACCAGGCCGACTTGAGGTTGAGCTCCATCGCGAAGTCCCACGCCTCGACGGTCGTCTCGAAGATGCCCTCGATGCCCGCGCCGCCGATCGAGTCGGCCACGACGTCGATGCGGCCGAAGCGCTCGTACACCGAGTCGACGACCGTCTTGACCGCGGCGTCGTTGGTGAGGTCGACGATGTACGACTCGGCTTCCGCGCCGGCTTCGCGCAGGGCCTTCACCGTGCGCTCCGCCGCGCGCGGGTCGTTGTCGAGGATCGCGACCTTCGCGCCGTTGCGGGCGTAGAGCCACGCCATCGCGAATCCGACACCTCCTTCGGGGCCGCTGAGCCCTCCTCCTGCGACGATCGCGACCTTGTCGGTGAGCCATGGCTCGGTCTGCGTCGCCAGCGGATCCTGGACGGGGGTGACCCATTCGGTGTCGTCAGTCATGCGGTGTGATCCTCCTCGGGTTCATCGTGGTCGATCGCCCAGGCGCGCGGGCGCGCTCGTCCGCCGGGCGGAAGACGGAAATCAGCGGATGCCGCGCCTCAGCGCACCGGGAACGAGCGGCCCGACCACTCACCGAACACGCGGAACACCATCGACATCGCGGCGTTGGGCGAGCCGGCGACGATGATCGGGAGGCTCTTGGGCGACGCATCCGCGAACACCGGGTGGAAGTGGTCGGGCGGGAACGGCCCGTCGGGAAGGCGGCTCAGCCCCTTGCCGACCGCGGCGAGCTCGGCTTCGGTCTTGCCGCTGTGGGCGACGAGCCACTCGCGCACGTCCTGCTTCGACATGCCCGCCTCGGCGAGCACGCGCGCGTGGTCGGGGTTCATGAGGATGCCGACGCACGAGTGGCGGAAGATCCACGAGCCCGACCGCTGGATCGTGTCGGCGAAGTCGCGCAGCACCTGCACGGGGTCGGTGAAGTGGCGGTTGTCGACGAACTCGCACGTGCGCAGCAGCATGACGCTCACCGCGTCGTCGCCGGCTTCGAGTCCCCCATCGACCGAGAAGGGCTCCCAGGGGCTGGCCTCCTCGGCCTCGGCGATGCCCATGGTCCAGCGGCCGGGGAGCCCCTGCGTCGCCTGCTCGAAACCGTGGGGGCGGATGCCGAAGCCGTTGCGCACTGTGAGCCCGATCGCGCGCGGAATCGTCGCGTTCGCGCGGAAGCCGGGACCGAGCACGCCGCCCCCGGAGTTGACGTCGAGCCTGTCGCGCAGCGGCCCGTTCACGATCACGAGGGGTGCGGGACCGCTCGTGCTCTGCCACCCGCCCCCGTTCGCGGCGCGGTCCGCGGCGAGCGCATCCCATGCGGTGAGCACCGCCGGGAAGTACTCCGGCAGGCATCCGGCCATGATCGCGTGCACCGCGACGTCGCGCACCGTGACCGCGCGGTCGAGCGCGAGGTGACGCGCGACGACGTCGTCGGGGTCGCGGTCGGTCTCGGCGAGGAAGCGCTCGACGGTCTCGTCGGTGGCCGGGAGCGCGGGCAGGCCGTCGGTCCAGCCGTTCGCGTAGAGGTGCTCGGCGACCACCGTCGCCGCCGCGGGATCGAGCGGTCGCGTGTCGACGCCGGTCATGCGGGAACGCTCAGGGCGCTGTCGGCGGCGCGGGGTGCGGACACGGATGCGGTCGTCAGGCGCGCGACGACCTCGGACACGAGCTGGGCGGCGCGGTCGCCGAGTTGGCGGGCGTCGAGGTTCGCGACCGGATGCTCCGTGAGGATGTACGGGAAGCCGGGGTCGCCCTTGAGGTCGGCCATCGCCTGCGAGGTCGCCGCGAACGCCTCGGTGCAGATCACGGCCGTCGGGATCCCGGCACGCTCGAGCGCGATGCCGTCGGCGACGGCCGCGGCACTGCACGAGCCGCAGTCCCCCACCCCGACGACGACGACATCGCACGACTCGGACAGCTCGGCGAGCACCTCGGCGGTGAGGGGCAGCGCGAACTGCTTCTTCGTCTTGCGCACGAGCTCGGCGGCACCGAAGTCGCGCACGAGCGTCTCCCCGATGTCGTCGAGCAGGTCGGCGGCGTTGCGCTTCGTGTTCTCGAGCAGCCCGACGCGGGCGCCGGCGAGGCTCGCGGAGCGGGCGGCGCGCGGCATCCGTCCCTTCTTCGTCGAGCCGCTGCTGCTGACCGTCGGATCGATGATCGTGGAAGCCATCGGCGTCCTCCCCTTCCGTCGCGACCCACTATGGGGCGACGAAGGCGGATGCCGCACCGCCCGCTTCCGCGCCGCGGAAGGTCAGTCGGGGCTGCTCTCGCGACGCAGGAACACCACGCTCGCGGGCGACGGGAGCCCCGGCCGCTGCAGGAGGCTGCGCGAGATGCGCGATGCGGTGGAGCGCACGAGCTCGACGAACCGCTGCGGGTCGTCGCGTTCGACGAGGTAGACCATGCCGACGGCGGCCTCGACCTCGCCGTCGGCGTCCACGATCGGCGCCGCGACGGACCCGGCGGCCATCGTGAGCGACCGGGGTGCGATCGCGTACCGATTCTCGCGCACCTCGGCGAGGGTGCGGCGCAGCTCGTCGGCACCGCCGATCGTGTGGGCGGTGTACCGCTTGAGCGGGTTCTCGACGTACTCGTCGACGACCTCGTCGTCGGCGTACGCGAGCAGGACGAGTCCGACGGCGCCCGCGTGCAGCCGCAGGCGTCCGCCGATGCGGTTCTGTCCCGTGTAGTTCGCGTGCGGACGCAGCGCCTCGAGGTACATCACGTGCGCGCCGTCGCGCACCCCGAGGAGCACCGTGCGACCTGTGCGGCGGTGGATGTCGGCCAGGTGCGGCAGCGCCTTCTCGCGCAGCTGCATGCCGCTCGTCGACGACGTCGCGAGGCTGAGCATCTTCGCGCCGAGCCGGTAGTGGCCCGTCTCGTCCATCTCGAGGCCGCCCCACGCGACGAGTTCGCGCACGAGCCGGTGGGTCGTCGTGAGCGACAGTCCGGACTGACGGCTGATCTCGGTGAGCGTGTGCGAGCCCGTCCCGCGTGAGAACACGTCCAGCAGCGCGAGAACCCGTCCCGCGGCCGTCAGCTTCTGGGGTTCGCTCGCCTGCGGCGCGCTCATCCGTCCTCCTCGCGACTTTCCGTCGCGACCGTCCGTGCGGTTCACTCCGTCGTGGTCCATTGAACGCGGAAGGTCCCGGTACCGCGCCGGTGGTTCCACTCGGTGGAAAGCGGATCCGCGGCCCCGCCCGGCCGACGCGCGCGCCGTCGTCGGGGCGGGGCCGCCGGCGGTCAGCCGCCGATCCACTCCATCGTCGTCCACGGCATGAGGTTCGTCGCGGGCACCGGGTCGTCCTGCCCCGCCCAGCGCGACGTGTTGATGACCGGCATGTGGCCCGTGTACCACGCGAGCGGAGCGTAGAACATGAGCTCCGCGGCGCGCTCCTGCAGCGCACGGAAGTGCTCGCCGCGCACCTCGCGGTCGCTCGTGCTCAAGGCGCCCAGAGCGGCCTCGTGGATCTCGTCGTCGCAGATGCCCGACGGGTTCGACGCGGCGTTGCGGTCGGGGTTGCAGTCGTACCAGCGGACGATGCCGGTGCTCGGGTCGGAGCCCAGCGTCGAGCGCAGGAAGGCGAGCTCGAAGTCGCTCTCCTTGTAGACCTTGTCGGTGAACACCGCGGACTGGCTCGCCTCGAGGTCGAGCGCGACGCCGATCTCCTGCAGCTGCGACTGCGCGAGCTCGGTCGTCGACGCCACCTCGCTCAGCTCGCTGATGTACCGGGTCTTGAGCGTGAAGCGCGTGCCGTCCGACCCGCGCGGGTAGCCGAGCTCGTCGAGCGCCTCGTTGATCGCGTCGATGTCGTTCGGATACAGCTCCGAGAACCGGATGTCGTCGTTGACGGCCCAGTCGAGCTCCTCGGGGAAGAACGTCTCGGCGGGCGTTCCGCGGCCGCCGAGCGCGACCTCGGTGATCGCCTCGCGGTCGAGCGCGGCGAACACGAGCTTTCGCACCTCGGCGTCCTGCAGCGGACCGCTCAGGGCGTTGAACATGATCGTGACGTCCTGCGGGAACTGGCCGCTGGGCATCTGCATGATGCTGTCGTGGCCGGGGATCTGGTCGAGCTGTCCCGGGTCGAGCGACGCCTGGTCGATCTCGTTGTTGAACAGGGCGAGCGCGCGGCTGTTCGGGTCGCCGATGACGGGGTAGATCACGCGCCCGACCTGCACCTCGCCGTCCCAGTAGTCGGGGTTCGCCTCGAAGATGACCTCCTTGCCCGACTCGAACGACACGAACCGCAGCGGGCCCGTGCCGATCGGCGCCATGTTGGCGGGGTTGGTCACGTAGTCGGTGCCCTCGTAGATGTGCTTCGGGAGCATGTACTGACCCGCGATCGTCTCGATGGCGGGCCCGTACGGCTCGGAGAAGTTCACGACGACGGTCCGCTCGTCCTCCACCTCGACGTTCGCGATGCGCTCCGCGAGCGCCGCGCCGAACGTCTGGAGCTCGACGATCTCGTCCAGGTTGAACTTGACGTCCTCGGCGGTGAACGGCTCGCCGTCATGCCACGTGACGCCGTCGCGCAGGTGGAACGTGATCTGCAGGCCGTCCTCGCTGACGTCCCACGTCTCGGCGAGGCCCGGGGTCAGCTGGTAGTCGGGGCTCAGTCGGATGAGCGTGTCGAAGATCTGCGACGCGAACATGAACGGCGTCGCGCCGTTGGTGAGCTGGGCGTTGAACGACTCGGGATCGGCGGCGATCGCCTGCACGTAGTCGTGCTTGGCGCCGTCGTCTCCTCCGTCGCCTCCGGATGATCCGCCGGCGCTGCAGGCGGATGCCACGAGCACCGCGCCCGCGAGCGCGGCGGCGATGCCGACACGGCGTCTGGTGAGGTTCAGCACGGGATTGCCTCTCTTGTTGTGCCGGTCGCGGGGGTGCGACCGGGCGGGGGTTGTGGGGTCGTGGGTGCGGATCACGCGCTCAGACGGGTTCGAGGGCCGCCGCGAGGAGCGTCTGGGTGTACGGATGCGACGGTGCGGCGAACACCTCGTCGGTCTCGCCCTCCTCGACGATCTCGCCGGATTTCATGACGTAGACGTAGTCGGCGACCTTGCGCACGACGGGCAGATCGTGCGTGATGAACACGTAGCCGACGTCGAGACGATCCTTGAGGTCGGCCATCACGCGCAGGACCCCGGCCTTCACCGACGCGTCGAGTGCCGAGACGGCCTCGTCGGCGACGATGATGCGCGGCCGCAGCACGATCGCGCGCGCGATGAGCACGCGCTGCCGCTGACCGCCGCTGAGCTCGTGCGGGAATCGGTCGAGGTACCGCTCGGGCGGGTCCATGCCGACGAGCGAGAGCGCCTCGACGACGGCCTCGCGCACCGCCGACCGGCCCTTCGCGATGCCGTGCAGGCGCACGACCTCGCCGATCGCCTGCTCGACGCGCTTGCGGGGGTTGAGGGACCCCGCGGGGTCCTGCAGGACGGCCTGGACGGTGCGCCGGAAGCGCATCCGATCGACGCGCCCCATGCGCGCGAGGTCCTGTCCGTCGATCGTGACCGAGCCGCCGGATGCGGGGATGAGGTCGAGCAGGAGGCGGGCGAGCGTGCTCTTGCCGCTGCCGCTCTCGCCGACGATCGCGACGAACCGGCCCGGCTCCGCCGTGATGCTCGCCTCGCGCACGGCGAGCACGGCCGGTGTGCCGCGGCGGCCGCGGAACTCCTTCGAGACGCGATCAGTCCTGAGCATCGTGGCTCCTCTCGAGCGCGAGTCGCGCGCGCAGGCTTCGGGGCATCGAGTACAGCGGCACGTCGGGCTCGGTGAGGCTGCGCACGCTGCGAAGCAGCGCCTTCGTGTAGTCGTGCCGCGGATCGGCGAGCACGGCGGCGGTCGGCCCCGACTCGACGATGCGCCCGCCGTACATGACGTGGATGCGGTCGGTCATGCCCGCGACGACCGCCAGGTCGTGCGAGATGAGGATGAGCGACGTGCCGAGCTCCGACACGGTCTCGTCGAGCGTGCGCAGCACCCGGGCCTGGACCGTCGCATCGAGGGCGGTCGTCGGCTCGTCGGCGATGATGAGGTCGGGCTCCTTCGCGATCGCGACGGCGATCAGCACTCGCTGGCGCATGCCGCCGCTCAGCTCGTGCGGGAACTGGTTCGCGACGCGCTTGGGCTGGTCGAGGCCCGCGAGGCCGAGGAAGCGCACCACCTCGGACGCGCGAGCCGCGCGGTCGCGACGCGAGATGGCGCCGAGCGACTCCGCGACCTGCGCGCCGACCTTCATCGTCGGGTTCAGGAACGTGAGCGGGTCCTGGAAGATCATCCCGACGCGCTTCGAGCGGATCCGGTTCCAGGCGGATGCCGGGGCTGCCAGCATCTCGCGACCGTCGAAGCGGATCGAGCCTGCGACCCGCACGCGCGGCGAGGTCGGCAGGAGCCCCGCGATCGCGCGACCCGTGACGGACTTGCCCGAGCCCGACTCGCCCACGATTCCCACCCGCTCGCCGAGCCCCACGGTGAACGACACCGACGAGACCGCCTCGACCTCGCTGCGGTCCCCCGTCGGCAGGTGCACCCGCAGGCTGTCGACCTCGAGCAGGGGCTGCGTGTCGGTGCGGTCGCTGTCGGCGACGGCATCCGTGATCGTGGGGGCGCTCACTTGACTCGTCCGATCGTCGGGTTGAGGGCGTCGTTCATGGCGTCGCCGAGGATGTTCACGGCGAGCACGACGAGGAAGATGCACAGGCCGGGGAACAGCGCGAGCCACCACGCCTGCTGCATGTAGGCCTGCGCGGAGTTGAGCAGCGCGCCCCAGCTCGGGCGGTTCGCGTCGCCGATGCCGAGGTACGAGAGCCCCGACTCGACGAGGATCGCGCGGCCGACCGTCATCGTCGTGGCCACGAGCACGGGCGGCATCGCGTTCGGGATCACGTCGGACCAGAGGATGCGCGGGCCCGAGAAGCCGGCCGCCTTCGCCGACTCGACGTAGCCGAGCTTCGTGATGCGCATCGCCTCCGCCCGCACGATCCTCGCGACGCCGGGCCACATCGTGACCCCGAGGATCACGATGATGATCACGACGTTCGAGCCGAGCAGGGCCGCGGCGACGAGAGCGAGCACGAGGCCCGGCAGCACCTGGAAGAACTCCGACACCTTCACGAGCGCGTTGTCCATGAACCCGCCGTAGAAGCCGGCGAGCCCGCCGATGACGAGGCCGAGCGTGAGGCACAGCACCGCGACCGAGAACCCGACGATGAGCGACACCTGGCCGCCGTAGACGACCCGCGCGAGATAATCGCGGCCGAGGTTGTCGGTGCCGAGCCAGTGCTCGCTGCTGGGCGGCAGCAGCTTCGGGTAGATCGCCGACACGGGGTCGCCCACGAAGTACGGGCCGACGAACGAGATGAGGATCAGCACGACGATCAGCGGGAGGAACACCCACACGGAGCGCTTGCGCAGGAACGAGCGCCACGCCGCGTTCCGCCGAGCACCACCGGATGCCGCGACCGCGAGCGTCTCGGTGCCGGCGTCCGGCGACAGCGGCTCTTCGAGGCCGAGCTCGGCCTCGGGCGACGGGGTTGGCTGGACCGTCGTCATTTCACGACCGCCTTCCGGGTGAACTGGGCGCGCAAGCGCGGGTCGACGATGCCGTAGGTGATGTCGGTGAGGATGTTCGCGAGCAGGATCGTGATCGTGAGGAAGATCGCGACCCCCAGCACGACCTGGTTGTCCTGGCGCTGGATCGCATCGACGAACAGAAGCCCCATGCCCGGCCACCCGAACACGCTCTCGACGAGCACCGAGCCGGCCAGGATGAATCCGAGGCTGTAGCCGGCGACGGTCACCATGGGCAGCAGCGCGTTCGGCAGCGCGTGACGCCACAGCACGCGCTGCGACGGGAGGCCCTTCGACCGCGCGGTGTCGATGAAGTCCTGGCCCAGCGACTCGATCATCGACGAGCGCATGATGCGCGTCTTGAACGCGAGCTCGGTCGAGGCCATCGTGATGACGGGCAGCACCATGTAGCGGATGTCGATGCCGTCCTGTCCGTAAGGCGCCTTGCCCTGCGTGGGCAGCCAGCCGAGCTGGATCGAGAACACGATGATCAGGAGCATGCCGAGCCAGAAGTTCGGCACCGAGAAGAGGGCGACCGCTCCGGCCGAGATGCCGCCGTCGAGCCACCGCTTGCGCGTGCGCGCCGCGATCGCGCCCAGCACGATGCCGAGCGTCGTGGAGATGACGAACGCCGGGACGGCGATCGCGAGCGTGTTGCCCGCGCGGTTCAGGATCAGCTCGAGCACGGGCTCGTTCGTCCCGAACGAGTAGCCGAGCTCGCCTCGGAAGACGTTCCCGAGGTAGACCAGGTATCTCTCCCACAGCGGCCGGTCGAGGCCGAATGCGGCGACGATCTGCGCCTCGAACGCCGGCGAGATCGGCACGTCTCCCACGAAGTTCTGGATCGGGTCGCCGGGGGCGATCTCCAGCAGCAGGAAGAGCACCGTCAGCACGACGACGAAGAGGATCAACGACGAGAGGAGCAGCCGTCCGTAATGGATGGCCATCGCTTTCATAGGGCGTCCGTCCCTTCGCGACACGCTCCTCGGTGAGCGCGTCTACCGGGCCCCACGATCACTGCGGGCGACGAGCGCGCTCAACGGCCGCTTCCACACGATGGAAGCTCGCCTCGGGCAACGCGACTTCCGTCGGCCGGAAGGGGCGCGGCATCCGCTCAATGGAAGCCGGCGGATGCATACCTATGGACATTCCCTATGGTCATAGGTAATCTGACAACGGCCGCACTGAAGCGGCGCTACCCGAGAGGAACGGACCTCACAGTGGCCACCATCACCCCCGCCCAGAACAAGGCAGCCGCTCGCGAGCTCGTGAGCGGGTTCTCGCTGGAGATGACCGGGAAGGACGTGCCGGGACTCGAAGAGGCCGCGCACGCGATCCCGCAGGGAACGAAGATCAACGTCACGTTCCTCGGCAATGAGGACCTCGACATGCGGGTGACCGCCGCGAAGGCGGTGAAGGACCTCGGGTTCGTCCCCGTGCCGCACATCTCCGCCCGGCGCCTGAAGAGCCAGGACCAGCTGGAGGAGTTCCTCGGCCGCCTGCAGGAAGTCGGCGCGACCGAGCACGTGTTCGCGGTGGGCGGCGACCCGACCGAGCCGGAGGGCCCGTACCCGGACTCGCTGAGCGTCATCCGCACCGGCCTGCTGCAGAAGTACGGCGTGCGCGAGGTCTCGATCGCCGGCTACCCCGAGGGCCACCCCGACATCAACAACGACGTGCTGTGGCGTCACCTCGAGGACAAGTCCGCCTCCCTCAAGGAGCAGGGCCTGGATGCGGTGATCCTCACCCAGTTCGCCTTCGACACCGACCCGGTGCTCACGTGGATCAAGGGCGTCCGCGACCGCGGCATCGACACGCAGATCCGCATCGGCACCCCGGGCCCGGCCGGCATCAAGCGCCTGCTCGGGTTCGCGCGCCGGTTCGGAATCGGCGCGAACGCGATGATCGTGAAGAAGTACGGGTTCAGCCTGACGAACCTCATGGGCACCGCCGGTCCCGACAAGTTCGTCACCGACCTGTCCGCGCTGCTGGCCGACGCTTCGACAGGCTCAGCGACCGGTTCGACGGGCTCAGCGACCGGTTCGACGGGCTCAGCGACCGGTTCGACGGGCTCAGCGACCGGTTCGACGGGCTCAGCGACCGGTTACGGTGACGTGAAGCTGCACTTCTACACGTTCGGCGGCCTGCTCGCGACGTCGGAGTGGGTCCGCGAGTACCTGGCCGCGCAGGCCTGACCCGTCCCGAGCCTTCGTCCGAGGAGCATCCGAGAATGTCCCCGCACATCGAACCCAAACGCGACCACGCCTGTCTGATCGTGCACGGCCCCGACCAGCCCGGCCTGGTCGCGGCCGTCACCGGCCTCGTCACCCGCAACAAAGGCAACATCGTCACCCTCGACCAGTACTCCGACAACCCCGAGGGGGGCGCATTCTTCCAGCGGGTCGTGTTCCACCGCCCCGACCTGGCAGCCGCAATCGACGAGATCGAGGCAGACCTCGCCAAGACCCTGAAGCCGCTCGGGGTGGAGTGGACGCTCACCGACCAGTCCATCCCGAAGCGGATGGCGATCCTCGTCTCCACGAGCGACCACTGCCTGCTCGAGCTGCTGTGGCGTCACCGCCGCGGCGAGCTGCCGGTGACGATCCCCATGGTGATCTCGAACCACACCAACACCGCCGAGGACGTCCGCACGTTCGGCATCCCGTTCTTCCACGTGCCCTCGCAGGGGCCGGACAAGAGCGAGGCCGAAGCGAAGATCCTCGAGCTGGTCAAGGGCAACGTCGACTTCATCGTGCTGGCCCGCTACATGCAGATCATCTCCGAGGACTTCCTCGAGAAGGTCGGCGTGCCGATCATCAACATCCACCACTCGTTCCTGCCCGCGTTCATCGGCGCAGCGCCCTACCGCAAGGCGAAGGAGCGCGGCGTGAAGCTGATCGGCGCGACGAGCCACTACGTGACGAAGGACCTCGACGAGGGCCCGATCATCGAGCAGGACGTCGCGCGCGTCAACCACGCGATGGACGCCGCCGACCTCCAGGCCCGCGGCGCCTACGTGGAGCGGGCCGTGCTGTCGCGCGCCGTGCAGTGGCACGCCGAAGACCGTGTCATCCGCCACGGCAACCACACGATCGTCTTCACCGACCGACCGTAACCCACCCCCGGTGCCGCACCCGCGGCACCCCTATCCGAACAGAGAGGTTCACACTCGTGGCCAAGAATCTCCAGGAGCTCCTGGACCAGACCAACCCGGTCGAGCTGCTGCGCAACTCGCAGATCGGCTCGTACATCTACCCCGTCGTCCCGGCGGACTTCTCGTCGTGGATCAAGGAGCAGAAGGCGTGGCGCGACACGGCCGTCCTGTACGACCAGTCGCACCACATGGACAACGTCTTCATCAAGGGCTCCGACGCGATAAAGCTCATCTCGGACACGGCGATCAACTCGGTCGCGAACTTCGCGGTGAACAAGGCGAAGCAGTACGTGCCGACGACCGCGTCGGGCCACGTGATCGGCGACGGCATCCTCTTCCGCGAGGCCGAGGAGGAGTTCGTGTACGTGGGTCGCGCGCCCGCGTCGAACTGGCTGCTCTTCCACGGTGAGACCGGCGGCTACCAGAACCTCGATATCACCGTCGACCGCCGTTCGCCTTCGCGCCCGTACGGCCACGCCGTCTCGCGCCAGTACTACCGCTTCCAGATCCAGGGCCCGAACGCGTGGCAGGTCATCGAGAAGCTCAACGGCGGCCCGCTCGAGAAGATCGGCTTCTTCAACATGTCGACGATGCAGATCGCCGGCAAGCAGGTCCGCACGCTGCGCCACGGCATGGCGGGCGCCCCGGGCCTCGAGATCTGGGGCCCCTACGAGGACCACGACCTCATCCGCGACACGATCGTCGAGGCGGGCGCCGAGTTCGGCCTGCTGCCGGTGGGTTCGCGTGCGTACCCGTCGAACACGCTCGAGTCCGGCTGGATCCCGTCGCCCCTCCCCGCGATCTACACGGGCGAGGAGGAGCGCGCCTACCGTGAGTGGCTCGGCGTCGACAGCTACGAGGCGACCGGCACGCTGGCCGGCTCGTTCGTGTCGGACAACATCGAGGACTACTACCTCACGCCGTGGGAGCTCGGCTACGGCTCGTTCGTCAAGTTCGACCACGACTTCATCGGCCGCGACGCGCTCGAGAAGATCGACCCCGCGACGCAGCGCAAGAAGGTCACCCTCGCGTGGGACGCCGAGGACATGACGAAGATCTACGGCTCGCTCTTCAACGTGGAGGGCCCGAGCTACAAGTTCTTCGACCTGCCGCTCGCGAACTACGGCTCGGCGAACTACGACGCCGTGGTCGACGCCGACGGCACCGTCGTGGGCTTCTCGATGTTCACGGGCTACAGCTCGAACGAGCGTCGTGCGCTGTCGCTCGCGACGATCGACCCGGATGTCCCGGAGGGCACCGAGCTGCGCGTCCTGTGGGGCGAGGAGCCGAACTCGAAGAAGGCCACGGTCGAGCCGCACGTGCAGCTGCCCGTCCGCGCGGTCGTCAGCCCCGTTCCGTACTCGACGGTCGCCCGTCAGTCGTACCACGGCGGATGGCGCACCGGGTACGAGAACGTCGCGACGTCCTGACATGAGAGACCCGAGGGGGTCCGTCCGCACCGGGCGGGCCCCCTCGCACCACATCCGGCCGCCCCAGAGGAGAACCATGAGCCTGCGCTTCGCCCTTCTCGCGATCCTCCGCGTGGGGCCGCTGTCGGGCTACGACCTGCAGAAGCAGTTCCACCAGTCGGTCGGGCATGTGTGGCACGCGCCCGACTCGCAGATCTATCCCGAGCTGCGCAAGATGGAGGCCGACGGCCTCATCGAGGGCGAAGAGCAGACGCGCGGCGAACGCGGCACGCGTCGGGTCTACCACGTGACGGATGCCGGCGAGCGCGCGTTCGTCGAGTGGATGGAATCGCCGCTGGACTATCAGCGGGTGCGCGACCCCGCCCACCTGCGGGCCGCCTACCTCGAGTCGGCCACGGCGCGGGCCGCGCGCGAGTTCCTCGAGCGCCACATCGCGCACTGGGAGAGCGAGCTCGAGCAGTTCGAGGGCGAGCTCACCCACATCGCGAACCTGAGCAACCCGATGCTCACGCGCCGCCTCGCGGTCACCCGCGACGAGGACCGCGAGCGCACGATCGAATTCAAGCGCTTCGCGTACGAGGGCCTGGCCGAGCGTGCGCGCGTCGAGATCGAGTGGGCGAAGCGGGGCCTCGAGCTTCTCGAGCGGCTCTACTGAGGCATCCGCGACAGACGGAGAGGGAGGGGATGACCGGACGAGGTCATCCCCTCCCTCTTTTCACGGGCTCACAGAGCCCCGGCGATCACCGGCGAGGTCCGGCCACCTTGTGCGTCGGGTCGGACACGACGCTCACGGGGACGAGCCCGTCCGCCGTCGCATCCACTCGCACTGTGATGACCGCGCCCGCCAGCGACGCGTCCGGCGTGAACGTCGTCGACGTCGCACCGGCGATCGGCTGCCCGTCGGCGATCCACTGGTACGCGAGGACCGCGCCGGGCGTCGACGACGAGGCCTGCGCCTGCAGCTCGACGCCGACCTTGGCGTTGCCGACGATCTTCGGCCCCGACACCGCCACCCGCTCGGTCTCGCCGAACTCGAGCCACGTGCCCTCGAGCTCCGTGTAGCCCTGGCTCGGCTTCGACCAGTCGCACACGCCCTCGGGGAAGGCCGCGAGCAGACGCTGCCACTGGGCATCCGTCATCTCGGGGTACTCCCCACGCACCGGGGCGGTCGTCTCGCACTTCATGACGTCCGCCCGGAGCGGCATGCCCGCTTCGGCGCGCGGCTGCGAGTGGTACGGGTACAGCTGGTTGCACGTCGTCGTCGGGTCGTCGTAGTCGAGCGGCTCGGCGATGAACGCGCCGGATGCGTCGAAGCACCCGTCCTGCAGGTCGGCGGGACGCGCCGCGACCGTGCGGGCGCGGTCGGCCATTCCGCCCGCGGCCACGATCGCGTCGAGCCACTCCTCGAGCTTGTCGAGGGCGGCGACCCGCATCGCGTTCGTGTTCGCTCCGATGTTCGGACCCGTCCAGTTCACGTGCGTGTCGGCGTTGCCGTAGGCCATCATCATCCGCTCGCGGATGATCGCGGACCGGTAGCGCTCGTGGAAGTCGCCGGTCGGGTCGGTGTACGGCCGGATCTCGATCACGGGGATCGACGCGAGGCCGCCCGTCATCATGTTGATCCGCCCGGTCGCGAACGCCCGCTCGATCGCCTCGACGCTGGCCACCGACCGCTCCGCGGTGCGGTTGCCGTCGACGTCCATGCCGCCGATGTTCTCGTTGAGCGACAGGAACTGCTCGACCGTGATGGCGCCGTCCTTCAGCGCGTTCAGGCCGTACTGCACGCCGACGTTGTCGGGCTCGACGCGCAGGCCGCGACCCTGGTCGTCGGTGCCGTACACGTTCTTGACCATGTCGGCGATCGTGCAGCGCAGCCCGTCGGGGTTGCTCGGCGACCAGCGGTCGGCGACCGGGATCGCCGCGGCGCATCCGCGGTTCGGGTCGTCGACGCCGTCGAAGAACGTGAATCCGACGCACGTGAACGTTGCCGCGTGGCCCGTCACCGCGAGCTTCTGCGCGTCGGTCCAGCCGGCGCCGGCAGGCGAGGCCCAGTAGTTCTGCAGACCGCGGCAGTCGTGCCCGCCGATCGTCGTCGAACGCTCGTCGGGGTAGCCGATCTCACCCAGGACGCCGTCGAGGATGCCCGGGTAGTTGTTCGACAGCAGGAGCTGCTGCATCGTGCCGGCCGAACCGCCCGAGCCGATCGTGTACGTCACGGGGCCGAGCTGCTCGATCACATGCTCCTTGACCATCATCGCGGTCTCGGCGCTGGTGACGTCGTTGCAGTTCGTCGCGTAGACGTTGAACGTCGCCGACGCGACCGCGTAACCACGGCTGAGCAGCATGTCGTTCTCGACGCCGCCCGTCGACGTGCCCTGCCAGTACCCGACGCCGCACGCGCCGCCGAACGTGTACGCGAGCTTGCCGTTCCAGCCGGGGAGCTCTGCGAACGGGCTCGGCTCGACGCCGCCCGGTTCGTCGAGGACCGCGAACTCGTACACTCCGCGGTTGATCGTGCCGCGCTCGATGCGCACGACGTAGGGCACCGTCTCGCCGTCGACCGTCGTGGTCGCGACGTTCGCCGGCACCGAGCCGTCGGTCGGGTAGTTCGCGAACTGCCCGGTGGTCGTGCGGTAGCGGTAGGTCACGCGCGCCTCGGCGACGTGGCAGTCCTCATCGACCGGTCCGAGGTTCCAAGCGGAGCCGGAGGCGGTGCAGTACATCGGATGCTGCGGACCGGAGAACACCGGACCCGTGATCGGGTGGTTCTCGACCTCGAGCGTCGCGTCGACCTTGCCGTTGTGCGCGAGCACCTGGATCTCGCTCGCGCCGACCGGCAGGCCCTCGACGAGGCCCACGAGGCGGCCGTCCTGCTCCTGGAACGCATCGGTCACGTCGACGCCGGCGGCGAGGATCTGGGGATCCTTCTTCGTGCCGGCCACGGCGAGGAGGGCGTCGCCGCCGGAAATCGTGTCGGCGCGGCCCGAGAGGACCTCGATCGACACGGACGGCCGCGCGAGCGCGGCCGGTGGTGCTGCGATCAGGCTCAGCGCGAGCCCCGCGATCGCCGCAGCGGACGCGATCGCGCGCCCGCTCTTTCGTCTCTTCATGGAAAGACCTCCGTTCGACGTCGTCGTCATACGCGGCGACAGTGCCGCGTGGCTCACATGCTAGAAGTGAGCGTGACGGTCGTCAACGAAAGTTCGACTGTTGTCCGAGTCGTCTCTCGGTGACGGATGCCGCGAGCTCGGGACTGATCGCGGCGACGTGGTGGCGCATGCGCTGCTCCGCACGCGGCGCCAGCTCGTCGTAGCGCTCCGCGAAGAGGCGGCGCGTCGCGGCGCGCGGCCACGGGTCGGGCAGCAGCTCGGCGGGCAGGCCCGCATCGAGACCGCGGAACGCCTGCCATGCGAGCATCAGGCGCGAGCGCTCGCACAGCGCGACGGCGGGGTCCGCGGCATCCGGCCCGTTCCTCAGATCGGCCTCGAACTCGGCGTACTGCCGCGCAACCGCCGCAAGATCCCACGCTCGCTGCGGCCCGTCGAACGACGTCTCGAGGGTCGCGCGCATCGCCGTGACGTCATCGACCCCGAGGGAGCGCAGCTGCGCCATCGCCTCATCCGCGGTGTCGAGCGGTGAGATCCACAGGCCGTCGTAGAGCGGCGCGAACCCGAGCCACTTGAGGCGCGACCGCGCGCTGTGGCGCACGGCCCGCCGCGACTCGGGGATCGAGAACGCGAGCACGCTCCACAGACCGTCCCACTGCGGCTCGCGACGCCCGAAGGTGTCGAGCCACTGGGCCTCCTCCTCCACGATGCGCTTCGCGCGCGCCGTGAGGGCGTGGGTCGTGCGTCGGCCGACCCGATCGGCGTCGAGCAGACCGGTCTGCACCATGCGCGAGAGCGTCGCGCGGGTCGCCGGCTCCTTGACGCCGAGGTCCCCCATCGCCGCGATGATCGCGCCGGACGGGAGCGGCACGGCCACGTGCCACCAGTAGTCTCCGAAGAGGGTGAGCACCTGGCGCACGGGCGATCCCCTCCGTGCGCGGCTCGACGCCCGGGTGGTTTCCGCCACGACCATGGCGAACATCCTGGCATCGACGGGCCGCCGCGCGCTCGAATTCGACCTTCCGTGACGGTCTGGTCAGGGGATTTCCGGCCGCGTGGTCAGCCGGGGCGCGGCATCCGCCCTAGGCTGGAAGCGTGCCGGATCTGAGTCGTGACCCCCGCGGGAAGCCGGCAACCGATCGGCTCAACTACACCGCCTATCGTCTCGCACGGGCCCTCAACCGCGCCGCCGAGAACACGGCTCTCGCACACGACGTGACCCTTCCGCAGCTGCTCATCCTGCAGGTGCTCGGCGAAGGGCTCCCCCTCTCGAACGCGCAGGTCGCGCGCCGCACCTTCGTCAGCTCGCAGGCCGCGCACGTCGTGTCGGCCGAGCTGCTCGAGCGCGGGCTCATCGAACGGGTCCCGCATCCGACGAACCGCCGCGTCCGACTCGTCGCCCTGAGCGAGCAGGGGTGGCGTGTGCTGCGCGAGTGCGAGGCCGAGATGATCCAGCGCGAGGACCGCCTCACCGAGCTCCTCGGCCCCGACCTCGGCTCCTCGCTCCCGCAGGTGCTCGATCGCGCGGCGCAGAAGTTGGCGGGCGGCTACTTCGGCGACTCCGAGGCCGAGGCGGCTGCCGTCGCCGCGCGACGTCGGCGCCCCAGCAAGGGCGGCGGGCTCACTCCCGCGTAGACGGCTCGGACTGCGCCGGGCCGTCGGCCTCCGGCTCGACGCCGGGGGATCGCGACGGGCGTCGCCCGAGGCGCGCCGCCACGAACACCGCGCACGCGACGGCCGCCGTCCCGCCGATCGCGAGTGCCACGCGTCCGCTCGACTGGTCGATCACCCATCCCATGAGCAGTGCGCCGAACGGCACCATCCCGTAGTTTCCGAGTGTCACGAGCGACATCGTCCGCCCGATGAGCGGCGGCGGCACGCTCGCCTGCGCCGCCGCGTTGAGGACGCCCTGGTAGTACCCGACCCCGAGTCCGAGGAGGGGACCCGCCAGGAGGAACACCGACAGCGTCGGCGCGGCCGCGTTCGCGAGCAGGGACACGCCGAACAGCGTGCACGCGGCGGTGAGCGAGCGCACCGAGACGCTCGCGCGTCCGGCAGCGAGGATCCCACCGACGATCGCACCGATCGCGTTGAGCGCGTGGGCGGCGCCCACCGCGGTCGCGTCGCCGTCGAACGTGAGCGCGACGGTCGAGGTGAGCACGAGCCCGAGATTCATCGCGAGCAGCGCGACGACCGTGTTCACCACGAGGAGCGTCGCGAGCGGCCTGTTCGGACGCCGCGCCGGCGGGGCGTCGGTGCGGGCGCGACGGGCGCGCGGATGCAGCCGCGACGGGCGGATCAGCAGCACCGAGAGGAACACGAACAGGAACGAGCCCGCGTTGACGAGCATGCACGCCGTCGGCCCCAGGCTCTGGAAGGCGATGCCGGCGAGCCCGGGGCCGATCGAGCGCGCCGAGGCGAGCGCGATCGTCGAGAGCGACGCGGCGCGCGTGAGCTCGGCGGGACCGACGATCTCGAAGATGATCGCCTGCGCGGCGACACGCTCGAACGTGTTCACGCAGCCGAGTGCGCCGACCAGAGCGTAGATCGCGACGAGCTGGGGCGTCTCGTCGAGGGTGGTGAGCGCGAGTCCGCCGACGACGATCGCCGAGAGAAGGGTCGTCACGAGGAGGATCGTGCGGGGGCGGAACCGGTCCGCGACCCAGCCGGCCGGGACGCTCAGCACGAGCAGCGGCAGGAACTGCGCGATCGTCACGCCGCTCAGGGACTGCGCGCTTCCGGTCACCTCGAGGATCACGAGGGAGAGCGCGAGATTCTGGAACCAGGTGCCCGTGTTCGAGAGCACCTGCCCGGTGAAGTACAGCGAGAAGCCGCTGTTCGCGAACGGCTCGAAGACGCGCGGCCGCGCGGTGACCGTCATCGCCCGCCGGCGCGCGCCGGCACGCGATCGCGCAGGAAACGCGCGATCCGGTCGCGCAGATCGCCGGTCGCGCGCGGGTCGGCGTTGCTGCCGCGGATCTCGAGCACGGGGATGCCGCGGTTCTCGAGCTCCGCCGAGATCAGGGCGCTGCCGGGGGTGTCGTCGGCCACGAGGTGCACGACTCCGTCGACGCCGTGCCCGACGGCCTCCTTCGCGTACCAGGACGACGACATCGGGGGCACATAAAGCAGGTCGGTGAGGCCGACGAAGCGCGCGGCCAGCGTGCGCAGCGGATCATCGCCGTATCGCGCGTAGCCGTCGGCCGCGATCGCGAGGTACATCGACCACACGAACACCGCGCCGAACTCCTCCTGGAACGACCGATACATCTCGAGGTCGCCCCACAGACCGCGACCGATCCACATGAGCCGGCGCCGCTCGTCGGGGCACACCGCCGCCCCCGCCCCGATCCGCGCCGCGACCTCGTCGTGAAGGCCGCGGGCCGCGTCGACCGCCCACTGCGTGCCGCGATGCCACTGCGGCACCATGACCGCGGGGATGATGTCGGTCACCTCGACGGGCAGCGGCCGAGCCGCGGCGAGGAGATCGCGCGTGCGGCGGTTCCATTCGGCCTGCTCGTTCGCGAGCGCCATGATCCGAGCCAGGTACGCCCCGTCGAGCTCTCGCCCGGTGCGCTCCTCGAGCCATGCGATGAGCATCTCGATCTCGTCGCGCAGGAAGTCGATCCGCTCCGCGCCGAACACCTCGTCCCACCGGTCCGTCACGAGCTCCCACCACGCCTCCGGCGCCGGGACGGCCGCCGTGCGCGACAGCAGGAACGTCTCGGTCCCCTCGCGGCGGCCCCACCGCTCGAAGATCTTGTGGGTCACGTCGCCGCTGCGCTCCGCGATCGCGAACCGGGGTGCGGGCAGGCCGCCCCACGGGACACGGTCCGGCGGAAGCTCGACCGCGCCGAGCGGCAGCACGTCGTATTGACGGCTGTCGTCGGGCAGACCCATCGCCGCGACGGCCGCGAGACTCGCGTCGGCGGCAGAACGCGCGGCGATGATCGACGACCACCACTGATTGACGACATATGGGAGGCCGAGCGCCCGCAGGATCTCGTGCGGTGCGTCTGCGTTCGCCAGCACGTACGGCTCGCCGGTCCGCGCCCGCTCGGCGACCCCGAGGAACCACTCCTTCTGGTGGCGGGTCGCCCGGGTGGCACTCGCGAGCCGCTCGCGCGCAGACGCGTGGTTCGTCATGCCGCCACCGCCTTGCGCAGTTCGTCGGCCAGCTCCGCGGCGGCGGCGATCGCCTCGCCTCCTCGCACGCGGGATCGGACGATGAGACGGATGCCGCGCCCCGCCAGCCCCTCGGACTGATCGGCGAGATCCCACAGGGGTGCCTCGTCGAGGTCGCGGATGAGGGCGGCCGCGGCATCCGCCCCGTCCCTCTCGCTCATGGCGACGGTGAGCGCCCCGCGGGCGGCCGCGTACGCGGTCGGCGAGGCGCCCGTACGCGCGAAGTGTGCGTCGAGGAGTCCGTCGATCACCGCGTCGAGGTCGCCCGAGTCCACCCCCACGCCGAGCCAGGCGCCGTCGCCGGTGTCGTGGTCTTCGCCGGTCACGACGCAGCCGCGCGCTTCGAGCTCGCGGTAGATCGCGGCATCCGGGTGGTTCGAGCCGGTCACGTGCACGCGCACGGCGTCTTCGTCCGCCGCCGACCGTGCGGCGTCGACGACCGCGAGCGCGTCGGCGGGATCGAGGCGCGACGCCGCCAGGTAGGCGGTCAGCGCATCGGCGCCCGTGCACCGGGGCGGAACCGCGCGGCGGCGCGCGCGCAGTGCGCCCAGGGCCTCCCCCAGCCGGCTCTCGGCGGCGGCAGCCTCGCGCAGGGCGTCGGCACCCGACCTCCGCCCGGTCGCCTTCGCGCAGAAGTCGACGAGGCTCTCGAGCTGGAACCGGCCGAACCGGCGCGCGGCGGCTGAGTCCTCGCGCGGAAGGTCGAGCAGGTGCACGGGAAGGCTCGCACCCGTCGCCCGCAGCGCGTAGAAGAGCCGCACGTGCGCCTGCGAGTCGCTGCACACGACGACGCCGGCGAAGCCGTGCCCGTCGCGACGGAGCTCGGCGAGGATGTGGGCGGCCGTGGCATCCGTGGCCCCCAGCAGCTCCTGCGCCGCGGCGTCGGGCACGCCCCACGACCCGGTCAGCCGGTGGGGCCGCGCGCTCGCGGCGAGCACGAGCTGGCGCGGCACGTCGTTGCCCACGACGGCGATGACGGGTCGATCGGCGGTCACAGCGCTCCGGCGTCCCGAAGGGCGGAGACCCGTTCGTCGTCGTAGCCGAGCAGCTCGTGCAGCACCTGCTCGGTGTGCTCGCCGAGTGCGGGGGCGGGCTTGGACAGGTCCGCGCTGCTGCGCGAGAACACGACCGGAAGACCGCTGCCGTAGAGCCCGTCGAGGTGACCGAAACGCGGATGCACGAGCGGCACCACCTCGCCGCGGCTCGTCACGACATCGTCGCGCACGGCGGTCGCGGTGTCTCGCACGGGCGCCGCCGGGACGCCGTGATGCTCGAACGCCGACAGCACCTCGGCCGACGACCGCGTGCGCGCCCATTCCGCGATGAGCGCGTGCAGCTCGTCGGCGTGGGCGACGCGGGCGTCGCGGTTGGCGAACCGGGGGTCCTTGATGAGGTCGGGCCGACCCATCGCGGCGAGCGTCCCCTCCGCGAACGAGTCGGTGGGCGCGCAGATCGCGAACCAGCCGTCCGCCGTCTGGAACGTGCCGAACGGCGCGAGGCGGGGGACGACGCTTCCCGTCCGCAGCGGGAAGCCCACGGACTCGAGCGCGTCGAAGGGCTCGCACGCGACGAGCGAGGTGAGCGAGCCCAGCATCGACACGTCGACGTGCTGGCCCTCGCCCGTGGCATCCGCGTGCATGACGGCGCCCAGGGTGCCGATCACGGCGAACAGCGGGGCGACCAGGTCGCCGATCGGCAGGCCGAACCTCACCGGAGCGTCGCCCGGCTCGCCCGCGGTCATCATCACGCCGCTGAGCGCCTGGATGATCGTGTCCATCGCCTTGCCGTCACCGGGGACGCCCTGCGCGCCGAATCCGCTGATCGACGTGTAGACGATGCGCCGGTTCACCTGCTGCACCGCCGCGAAGTCGATGCCGAGTCGCCGCGTGACGCCCGCGCTGTAGTTCTCGACGATGATGTCGGCGTGCCGCGCGAGGTCGAAGAACACCTCACGGCTCTCGGGCTTCTTGAGGTTGAGCGTGATGCTCTCCTTGCCGCGGCCGCGGGCCATCATCGAGACCGACATGTCGTCGGGCCCGGTGCGGCGCAGCTGCAGCCCGTCCGCGGTCACGTACGGCGAGTTGTTGCGCGACGAGTCGCCGCCGCGCTCGGGGTTCTCGATCTTGATGACGCGGGCGCCGAGGCTCGCGAGGAGGAGCGTGGCATACGGCCCGGCGAGCGCGGTCGTGAGGTCCAGCACGGTCTTGCCGTGGAGCGGTCCGGGCGTCGGGGAAGAGGTCGGGGTCATGTCAGCTCCAGCTCGCGGACGACGAGCCGATCGCCGTCCCAAGCGAGGTCGGTGGCGAAACCGGCTTCGGTCGTGATTGTTCGGAGGTAGTCGGCGACGTCGTCGCCGCGGTCGCCGCGGTGCACGGGCACGGGGCGCGCGTCGTCGTCGATCCAGCACGGGATGAGGGCCGCGTCGACCCCGCCGCCCTCGAACCCGAGTACAGCGATCGCGGTGTTGCGGCTCTCGGGGTGGAACGGGTAGTCCGGCATCGCCGGGTCGGGGTCGAAACCGAAGAGGCGGCGACGCTCGCGCGCCCACGCGCGGCGCTCGAGCGAGTCCTCGTCGCGGCCGGCCAGCGCGCGGGTGACCGTCGCGAAGTTGCCGAGGCCGTGGAAGATCGGATGCCCCCGGTACAGCTCCACGCCCTTGAAGATGTGCGCGTGGTGGGCGATCACCGCGTGCGCGCCCGCGTCGATGACGGCGTGCGCCACCTCGCGCTCGTACGCGGCGATGTCGATCGGAGCGTGCACGAGGCCCTTGTGGAGCGCGACGATGACGTGATCCGCCTCGGATGCGGCGCGCTCGACGGCGTCGCACACGCGACGCAGGCTCGCCTGCTCCGCGAACGTGTGGATGCGCGGCGGACCGCCGGGGTTCGCGCCCCGAGGCTCGTAGTGCGTCACCACATCGACGTACGCGGCGCCCGGCTTGAGCGACGTGGCCCACGACTCGCGCGGCCCGACGCAGTTGACGCTCAGCACCGCGACCGAGGTCCCGTCGACGTGCGCGACCGCCGGCGCGAGCGCCTCGTCGAGAGTGTCGCCCGTGCCGGCCGTGTGCATCCCGCGCCGCTCGCAGTGCTCGCGCGTCTCACGGATGCCCTCCGGACCGAAGTCGTACACGTGATTGCCTGCGAGCGTGAGGATGTCGAACCCCGCGTCGGCCAGCGCGTCGAGCGCGGACGGCGGACCCGGAATCGCCGGCACATCGGTCGTCTGCACGAGGCCGTCGTGGAGATGCGGGATCTCGAGGTGGCCGATCACGAGGTCGGCGCCGCGCAGGACCTCGCGTGCGGGCTCGAGGAGCGGGCGCGAATCCTCCCGCTCGAGCACGAGGTCGCCGACGGCATGGACGGTGATCATGCATCGACCCCGCTCGCGGCGCGCTTCTCGACCGGCGCGCTGCCGCCGCCCTGGTGCTCGGCGGTGGTCCGTGTGAGGAACGTGCGCAGGCGGCTCGACCGCGGATCGGCGAAGAAGTCCTTGGACGCGCGATCCTCGATCACCTTGCCCTCGGCCATGAACACGCAGCGGTCGGCGACGTTCCGCGCGAACTCGAGCTCGTGCGTGACCACCACCATCGTCATGCCGGACTCCGCGAGCCCCTTCATGACCTGGAGCACTTCGTCGACGAGCTCCGGGTCGAGTGAGCTCGTGGGCTCGTCGAAGAGCACGATCCGCGGCCTGGCCGCGACCGCGCGCGCGATCGCGACACGCTGCTGCTGCCCGCCGGAGAGCTGACGCGGATGCGCGTCGGCCTTGTCGGCGAGACCGACGCGCGTCAGCAGCTCCATCGCGCGCTCGCGCGCCTCTGCGGGAGACATGCCGTGCACCTTGATCGGCGCCTCGGTGATGTTCCGCAGGACGGTCCAGTGCGGGAACAGGTTGAACTGCTGGAACACCATGCCCATGCGGCGGCGCTGGCGCTGCACGTCGCTGTCGCGCAGCGGGCGGATCGAGCCGTTGTGCACCTCGTAGCCCAGCAGCTCGCCGTCGAGGTACATCGCCCCGCCCTGGATCGTCTCGAGCTGGTCGATGCAGCGCACGAGCGTCGACTTTCCCGAGCCCGACGGACCGAGCACGGCCACGACCTCCTGGGCGTGCACCTCGAAGTCCACGCCGTCGAGGGCGACGTTGTCGCCGTATGTCTTGCGCAGTCCGACGACCTGCAGCACGGGCGTCGTGTCGGTGGGCGTGATCATGCCGCAACCTCCGTCCGTGCCGCGACGCGACGCACGACCGCATCGCGCGTCATTCCCCTGCTGAAGTGCCGCTCGACCCGGCGCTGCACGAGGGTCAGCGCGGTCACGACGACGAGGTACCAGATCACGGCCACGAGGAGCATCGGCACGACCTCGTAGGTGCGGTTGTAGATGACCTGCACCGAGTGGAGCAGGTCGCCCATCGCGATGACGCTCACGAGCGAGGTTCCCTTCAGGAGCGCGATGACCTGCGAACCGGTCGGCGGGATGATCACGCGCATCGCCTGCGGCAGGACCACACGAGTGAACGAATGCCACCGGCTGAATCCCATGGCGGCCGCCGCGTCGCGCTGACCCTGGTCGACCGACAGGATGCCCGCGCGGACGATCTCGGCCATGTACGCCGCCTCGTGCAATGACAGACCGATGATCGCCGCCGTGAGCGGCGTGATCAGGTCGTTCGTCGACCAGCTGAACAGCTCCGGGCCGAACGGCACCCCCACCGCGATGCGCGGCAGCAGGTACGCGAGGTTGTACCAGAAGATGAGCTGCACGAGCGGCGGGACGCCGCGGAACACCCCCACGAACACGATGCACGCCCAGCGCAGCGGAGCGAAGTCGCTCAACTGCCCTGCGGCGAGCCCGGTGCCCAGGATCGAGCCCAGCACCATGCCGATCACGGTGAGCATGATCGACATGCCCAGGCCCATGAGCACGCTCGGGTTGAAGAGGTATTCCGCGACGACCGGCCAGTCGAAGCGCTCGTTGGTGGCGAGGAAGACCGCGATCTGAACCGTCACCAGCGCGAGCAGCACCCCGATGACCACACGCCAGGGGTGGATCCGCCGACGCGCGTCGGCGACGTCGATCGATCGATCGGCGAACGGATTGCGTACGGGCTGGGTGGTCAGGTCGCTCATGGTCAGCTCACTTGGCGGTGTCGGGGTTCAGAGCGGGAGCGTCGACGGCGGCGTTCTCGATGCCCCACTCCGACATGATCCGCTCGTACTCGCCGTTCTCGAAGATCGCCTCGAACGCCGCGAGCATCGGCTCCGCGAGACCGTTGCCCTTGGGCATGAAGATCGCGAGCTGGTCGATGCCGGCGCCCTGCTCATCCGACTGCAGGAGGTAGCCGTACCGCCCCGGGTCGCTGGCCTGCAGGTCGATCGCGGCGGACTGGGTCGTGCCGGCGTAGTCGGCGCGGTCGGAGTTGACCGCGAGGAAGGTCGCGTTGCTGTCTTCGAGGCCGATGAACTCCGCGGGCTCGAGTCCCTCCGCCTCGCACCACTCGTTGTAGCGCGCGAGCTGGCTCTCGGTGACCGAGCCCGTGACGCCCGCCACGCGCGCACCGCACACGGCCTCGGGGTCGTCGAGCTCGTCGGCGCGCTCGTCGAGGAAGATGTACGAGGTGCGCGTGGTCATCCACACGACCGCGTCGAAGTCCTCGAGACGCTCGGGGGTCACGCGCACGGGACCGTTGAACGCGTCGAAGCGGCCGGACAGCATTCCGGTGAGCATCGCGTCGAGGCCCGACGCGGTGATGATCTCGAAGGGCACGCCGAGCTGCTCCGACAGCGCCTCCTGCAGGTCGGGGTCGATGCCGGTGATCTCACCGCCCTCTTCGATGGTGCGGTAGGGCGGGTGCGTGTCGCCGGCGATCTTGATGACGCCGGCCTCCTTGATGGCGTCGGGAAGCATGTCGTAGAGGGGTGCGTCGGCCGCCGCATCCGTCTCTTCGGGTTCGGCTTCCGGCGCGGCCGACGAGCAGCCGGCGAGGAGGCCGAGGGCGAGGACAGCGGCGAGGGGGGTGGCGCTGGTTCGGATACGCATGAGAACTCCACATCTTCGTGCAGATCAGGCGGTGTCGGTCGAGCACCGCAATAACATCATAAAAGTTGATGTTTGAGAAATTCAACTATTTTCTCGGATGCTACGCCACGGGCCCCGGATGACGAAGACGGGGCGTACACGAACCCGTCGCGCACGCCCCGCCCCCACCGTCAGGACGCAGGTCGATCAGGGCATCGGCGACGCCTCGCTGAAGATGCGCGGGAAGTCGGGAACCTCACCCGGGTCGACGAAAGCCGCCCCACCGAGGTCGATCGACGTCGCGGCCTGCAGCGCCGCCGCGCGCTGGTTCAGCTTCGCGGGCTTCGCGATCGAACCCCACGTCGGCCGCTCGAGCCGCTCGAGCAGAGCGTCCACCGCCGCCGCGTACTCACCGGCCGTGAAGGCGCAATGACCCGACCGCTCGACGACGACCTGGCGCAGCCGGTCGCTGCTCCCCGCCGCCGCGACGACGTCGCGATACGCGTTCATCTCGCTGAGCGCCGCACGCGGATCGGAGCCCGTGTACATGTCGAGCACCGGGATCGACAGCGCGCCGCTGTAGACGCCGTTCTCGTGCGTCCAGGCGACGGCCGCGGCGTCCGCCTCGACCCGCGGCGCGGTCTCGAGGGCGGCGAGGTCGCTCGCGAGGTCGAGCCCTGCGGCCTCGTACAGCGCGTGAACGATGTCGGTCTGACCCGACTGCTCGAACTGCGCGCGGTAGTCGACGCCGACGTTCCACGAGATGTTCCCACCCGCTGTCGCTTCGAGCACCGACCGGCGAAGCAGCATGATCGAGATGCCGTCGGCGATGGTGTCGAGCTGCGTGGCGTAGTCGTCGGCCGCGGGTCGCTCCGCACGGGCGGGCCAGCCCGAGACGTGACCGATCGCCCCGGCGAGGGCGACGCGTGCGCGACCCTCGGGCGTAGACATCGCCTCGTCGACGAGGGCCGCGAGCGCGGCATCCGCCGCCGCCTGGTCGGTGATGTCGACCAGCTCGATCGGCTCGTCGCCGACCAGCACATCGAGCACCCACGTGGCGTCGAGGCGGTGGTTCCACATGCCCACGAGGCCCGCGCCGCCGCCGCACATCGGGATGGCGCCGTCGAATTCCGCACCGTACGTGTCGACGGTCTCGCGCGTGACGAGGCCGCCGAGCGAGCCGCCCGCGACGATCGTCGTCGTCGGCGCACGGCCGACGGCGGCCTCGAACGTGCCCTTCAGCTCCACGAGGTCGGACGCACCGGCACCCACTGCCCAGTCCGTGATGTCACGCGAGCGCGTCGCCGAGGCGTAGCCCTGCTCCATGAGCCAGCGCACGCGCGGATCGTTCGCCTGACGGAGGTCGGCGTCCATCACGAGCACGCCGTTCCAGTCGCTCGGCAGGTGGATGTTGTACGCCGTGCCGTTCGCGAGCTGCCCCGTCCACTGCTCGACCGTCGGCGCGAGCGTCGACGTGTACGGGCGGTTGAACGTGTCGGGCGAGAACCGGATGAAGCGCGCGTCGCCGAGACCGAGCGCACGGGCCGCGTCGTTCATGCGCTGGTGGTTGTCTCGGCCCTGCCACTTGCCCGTGTCGAGGCGGTGGAGCAGGAGCTCGGCCGCGGCGACGCGCTCGGCCGCCGTGAACGCGCAGTGCCCGGCGGAGTCGACGTACGTCTGCCGCAGCAGGTCGGCGTTGCCGGCCTTCTTGACGAGACGCTCATACTCCTCCTGCTGCGCGACCGTCGAGATCTGGTCGCCGATGTTGACGAGCGTCACGACGGGCACCTCGAGGTTCCCATCGAACTCGATGCCCTTCTCGAACCGCTCGACCGCTGCGGGGTCGGCCTCGATCCGCGGCGCGGCGTCGACCTGGGCGAGATCCTCGGCGAGGGACAGCCCTGCGGCCTTGTACAGCTTCTCGACGACGCTGCGAGCATCCGGCGCGAGCTTGCGGAACTGGTCGGCGTACACGATGCCGGTGTTCCACGAGGGGTTGCCGCCGACGAGTGCCTCGATGCTGCGGCGGCTGCTCATCGCCTGCCCGATGTAGGGCAGTCCGTCGCCGGAGAGGGCGCCGTACCAGCCGGCCTGGTACGCCTCGACGTCACGCGGCTCGGGCCGCGGCGCCGACGACGAGTACGCGGGGAGCTGTCCGATCGCCGCAGCGAGCGCGATGCGCGCACGCCCCTCGGGCGTGGACTGCGCCTCGGCGAGACGCGCACGCCACGCGTTGACCGACCCGTTCACGTCGGCGGGGATGTCGATCACCGGGAGCGTGCCTTCGGGGTCGAGCAGGTTCGAGAGCACGAAGACCGTGTCGAGCTTCTGGTTCCACTGCGAGACCGAGCCCGACAGCCCGCCGCACATCGAGACCACACCGTCGATGAGCGACGGGTAGCGCTGTGCGACACCCGCCGCGACGAATCCGCCCATGGACGCGCCCATCGTGATCGCGCGCTCGGGCGTGCCGACCTCGCCGGCGAACCGCCGCAGCGCCTCGACCTGGTTGTCGATCGCCGACGCGATGTCCCACCCGGTGACCGAGCGGGTCGTTCCGCCGTAGGCCGCGCCGTCGTCGATCAGGTGCTGCACGTGGGGTGCGATCGGACCCGAGGGGCCGAAGTCGAGGTCGACGAAGACCGTCCCGTTCCAGTCGCTCGGAACGATGAACCGGTACGGCGTCGAGTCCTCGAGCGAGCCCGTGATCACGCGTTCGTCGTCCGCTGCCGCGGGCGCCGAGCCCGCGAGCACTCCCGCCACCGCGACCGCTGCGACGGTCGCCATCGCGACGCCGGAGCGCCTCCTTCTGAATGGATTCGTCATGCCCAAGACCTCCACGTCTCGTGTTCTCGAACCCTGGCCGTCGACATCGACGGTCAGTAATATCAAGGCGGTTGATATTATTGGGGGCGAATGTAACGGAGGCCGCGGAGGCGGTCAATCCCCCGTCGCGACGCGGCGAGACGTCAGAAGACGTACTCCATGAGCTCGGTGCCGAGGATGCGGAACGCCTCGTGCGCGCGCAGCCGGTGCATGATCGACAGGTCGTCGAAGCACACGATCAAGGCGTACGAGACTCCGGCGCGGGGTCCGGCGAGCACGCCGGCCTCGACCCGGATGCCGTCGTCGCGACCGGTCTTGTTGATGAACAGCAGGCCGTGCTCGTCGTTCTCGTGCGAGAACGGATCGAGGCCCGTCGCGGATGCCACGAGCGACAGATCGTGGTTGAGGCTCAGCCACTCGGCGACCTGCGCGCTCACCCCGGGCGAGACCGCCTGCGAGTTGACGAGGGCCGCGAACACCTCGGACAGCTCGCGCGACGAGCCCAGCGCGAAGTGCGGCGCGTCATCGGGACCGCGCTCGTCGCGGAACCGGTCCAACAGCGCGGAGCGCGAGAGCCCGAGCAGCTCGATACGCCGCCGCACGGCGGGCAGTCCCACGCGGGCGAGCAGCGCGTTCGCCGCGAGCGCGTCGCCCGTCGACGCGGTGAGCACCGCGAGGTCGGAGAGCGGCAGTGCGGGGGCCATGAGGTGCTGCCACACTCCCCCCACCGCAACGCGTTCGACCGACGAACGATCGATGATCTCGAGCGGATCGAGGGTGCCCGCCTCGAAGGCGGCCGCCACCTCGATCAGCAGCGGGACGACGCCGAGCCCGGCGACGGGGAGGGTGACGAAGTCGTCGCCCGACAGCACGGCGGTGCCGCGGTCGAGGTCGGTGATGCGCACGGAGATGCGCGCACCGTTTGCGGCGAGGTCATCGAGCGCCTTCAACGTCGACGCGAACGCGGGTTTGCGGGCCGCCGCGCGGCGCGGGAGCCGGCGGCTGTTGCTGCTGCTTCGTTGCGAGCTGCGCAGCGATCCGGTGTCTCTGGGCGGGTCGTCCGTGTCGAAGGGCTCAGGGGGCATGCCCATGAGCGGGGTTCCTTCCGGGGGTTTCGGATGTCGGCTCGGCGCGCGGGGGCACGCCGAGGTACTGCAGAGCGATGTTCTGTTACGGGGGTGTTCGGTTGCGGGGGCGATATTCAGTTTGAGGTCGGAGCCGGATCCGGGGGGGATCGAGTCTTCAGTGGGTTTCGGGTGGCGTCCAGGTCTACGCCGCGGCGCGCCGGCCCGCAGGTCGGCGCGCCGTCCGTCACCAGATCGTGACGCGCTCGCTCTCGTCGAGCCACAGGGCGTCTCCGGGCTGGACGTCGAACGCCTCGTAGAAGGCGTCGACGTTGCGCACGATCTGATTGCAGCGGAACTCGTTCGGCGAGTGCGGGTCGATCGTCAGCAGGCGGATCGTCTCGGCGTCGCGGCCCTTCTGCTGCCAGATCTGACCCCAGCTCAGGAGCAGCCGCTGGATGCCGGTGTAGCCGTCGATGACGGGTCCGTCGGGGTCTTCGCCGCTCTTCGCGACGTGGAGTCGGTACGCCTTGATCGCGATGCCGAGGCCGCCGAGGTCGCCGATGTTCTCGCCGATCGTGAGGGCGCCGTTGACCTTGTACTCGTCGGACAGGCCGGCCGGCGTGAGTCCGTCGAACTGCGCGATGAGCGACTTCGTCCGCTCCTCGAACGCGGCGCGGTCGGCATCCGTCCACCAGTCGCGCAGCGACCCGTCACCGTCGTAACGGCTGCCCTGGTCGTCGAAGCCGTGGCCGATCTCGTGGCCGATGACGGCGCCGATGCCGCCGTAGTTCGCGGCCGCGTCGCGCTCCGCGTCGAAGAACGGGTACTGCAGGATCGCCGCGGGGAAGACGATCTCGTTCATGAGCGGGTTGTAGTACGCGTTGACCGTCTGCGGCGTCATGAACCACTCGTCGCGGTCGATCGGCTTGCCGACCTTGTCGAGCTGGCGATCGTGCTCGAAGATGTGCGCGCGGCGGACGTTTCCGATGAGGTCCGTCGCGTCGATCTCGAGCGTCGAGTAGTCGCGCCACTTGACCGGGTAGCCGATCTTCGGCGTGAAGGCCCCGAGCTTCGCGAGCGCGCGCTCACGCGTCTCGGGGCTCATCCACTCGAGCGTCGAGATGCTCTCGCGGTACGCCTCGACGAGGTTTCCGACGAGCTCGTCCATCGCCTCCTTCGCGGCGGGCGGGAAGTGCCGCTCGACGTACACCTTGCCGACGGCCTCGCCCATCGCCGCCTCGACGAGGCTGACGCCGCGCTTCCAGCGCTCGCGATTAACGGGCACACCGGTGAGCTGCGTGCCGTAGAACGAGAAGTTCTCGTCGACGAACTCGTCCGACAGGAACGCGGCCGCCGCATGCACGATGCCGAACCGCAGCCACGCCTTCCAGTCCTCGAGGCGCTCCTCGACGAGCACCGTACCGAGCCCTTCGAGGAAGCTCGGCTGGTACACGACGACCTCCGCGAACGCGTCGCGGTGCCCGGGCGCCATGCCCTCGAGCCACGGCTCGAGGTCGACGGCGGCGAGCGCCTTGACCTCGTCCCACGTCTTGAGGTTGTAGGTCGCGACGGCGTCGCGGCTGCGCACGTTGTCCCAGTGGTGGGTCGCGAGCTCTGTCTCGAGCGCGGTGATGCGGTCGGCGGCGGCCGCGGCATCCGCGATGCCCGCCAGCTCGAGCAGGCGCTCCACGTGCGTGCGGAACGCGATGCGCGTCTCGCCGAAGTTCTCGAGGCGGTAGTAGCTCTCGTCGGGAAGCGACAGTCCGCCCTGGATGAGGAACGGGAGGTAGCGCTGCGGGTTGCCCGGATCGGGCTCGACGTACAGGTGCACGATGCCGCTCACGCCGTCGCGCTCCAGCTCGCCGAGCGTGCGCAGGAACGAGGGGATGTCGGTGATCTCGTCGACGCGGGACAGCTGGTCGGCGATCGGCTTCGCACCGAGCTCGGCGATGCGCTCGGTGTCCATGAAGCTCGTGTAGAGGTCGCCGATCTTACGGGTCTCGGTGCCCGGCTCGGCCGCGCTCGCCTCCTCGATGATCGCGTGCACGTCCTTCTCGGCCTGCTCGGCGATGAGATGGAACGATCCCCAGCGAGCCTTGTCGTCGGGGATCTCGGTGCGCTCGATCCAGGCGCCGTTGACGTGGCGG